>OJGU01000358.1_pt1 | contig 28352 bp, 22 predicted proteins | sample 1594741 | NCBI WGS metagenome assembly OJGU01 (sample SAMN05416841, study PRJEB24817) | seawater metagenome | isolation source: Sea water | place: Canada:Atlantic | collected 2013-07
CTACACTAGATCGCTCGTCGGCAGCGTCAGATGTGTATAAGAGACAGACCAAGGACATTTCCCTTCCCGAAAAAGCGATCACCGTTAGCACTTGGGTTCAAATCAAACAACCTAGCGCTTGGGGCGGCATCATCTCCGCGGTCCAAGATAACGGGAACGATGAATACGGCTGGGTCTTAGGATATCGGGGAGAACGATTTAGTTTTGCTCTGGCCTCTGAGAAAGGAGGTGCGCTTACCTATCTTACGGCCTCCGAGAATTTCGAAAAAGATCAGTGGTATCATGTCGCAGGCTCCTATGACGGCAAGGAACTCCGTCTCTACATCAACGGCAAGCTAGATCGCACTTCGAACGCGCAAGAAGGTCCTATTCGCTATCCCACTTCCCTGTTCTACGAAATTGGAGCGTATCATGATCGGGATGAGGACTACCCCATGGTGGGATCGATTCACGAAATCAAGTTATTCGACCAAAGCCTATCAGCTGAGGATATCGCCAGCGAATTCGCAGAAAAGAGCGATGAGCTCGCCAAACCGGCCGCACCACACACTTGGCTTCGCCTCGCGGCTGGTCCCTTTGTTGACTGGGTCGACCGTACCACCGCAAGACTCACCTGGGAACATGATCAGGCAATGCCAGGGGTCGTTGAAATCCATCACCCGAATGGTGGCGTTAAGCGCATCGAACAATCTCGACCAAGAACCACACATACGATGCTTCTCGAAGACTTGGATCCTCGGGTTGAATACGAATACCGTATCCTCGGCGAACCCGTGGGAAACAAAGCACAATTCAGCCCACTCTATCGTTTCGATGCCACCTTCTTCTACACGGCCAGCACCGATCTGCCCATCCTACAAGATCATCCCGCTGATTCCTCAATCCAAGCCGTTGCCGAGCGAATCTTAAGTGACACAGGCATCTCACAGGGTTACTGCATCGTCCTCGGAGCTGAAACGGGCGATCTCGCACTCGAGCTCATTCGAGCGAGCGAACTTGAAATCGTCATTCTCGAACGGGACGCTGCGAAGGTATCCAAGATTCGTCGCTACCTTGACAGCGCCGGTGTCTATGGTGTTCGCGCCACGGTTCAGCATCTCGAAAGCGAGAATCTCCCCCATGGCGCCTATCTCGCTAATCTCGTCGTTTCAGAATCCATGGCACTCTCGGGTAGACCTCCCAGTGTTTCCTTCGAAGAAGCCTATCGAATCGCCCGACCGGCGGGAGGCATTCTTTATCTCGGATCCAATCAATCAGGACCCGAAACGATGAGCCAACTCAAAAATTGGGTTGCCGACAATCTCGAATCCAGGGTGCAATTCAGTCAAACGAGCGGCACCTGGATGGCACTCCGTCGCACCGAACTTGACGGCGCCGGCGATTGGAGCCATCAATACGCCTCCCCTGACAACTCGGCCTGTAGCAAGGACGAACTGGTCCAAGGAGATCTCGGGGTCCTCTGGTGGGGCGATCCAGGACCGCGACCCATGCCAGATCGCGGCGGACGAAACCCAGCGCCACTCTCGGTCAATGGCCGCATGTACGTTCAAGGCAATCGGATTCTCTTTGGCATGGACGCCTACAACGGGACGGTTCTTTGGAGTAAGTCCATTCCTGAAATCCGGCGCGCTAACGTGCCGCGCGACAGCAGTAATATGGTCGCTAACGACAACTTTCTCTACATCATCCAAGGCCGTTACTGTCTGGGTATCGACGGACAACGCGGGCACATCATCAAGAAATTCCAGGTCTCCGGCCACACCACAGAGGCACCAAGATTCTGGGGCTATCTAGCCAACGTGGAAGATCTCCTCATTGGGACCACTATGAAACCAGGAGAACGCTATACTGGAGATGATGGCGAGTGGTTTGAGGATTTCACGCCAGAAGAAGTCGCCCGCGTCACAAGCACGAAAATCTTCGGCTATGACCAACAGACTGGTGAAGAAAAATGGGCCTACGAAAAAGGCGTGATCATCAACTCCACAATTACAATCGCCGATGGAATGATCTTTTTTCTCGAAAGCCGAGGCGAGAGTGCACTGGTTTCCCCAAGCAACAAGATACAACCAGACCAGCTCACGGATGTGCAACTTGTTTGCCTCGATCTCAATAGCGGACAAACCAAATGGGAACGCGCCCACGACTTCAGCAAGTGTGAATTCATGGTTTACATGAGCTACGGCAATGACACCCTGATGGTGACAGGAACAGACCGAAACAAGATCTTTCACACCTTTGCCTTCAACACCAAGCAAGTCGATGCCAGCGCCACGACGGAACTAGAACCCGTCCAAGTAGCCGGCACCCTTCTTTGGTCTGAATCACACAAAGAAGACAAAGGCCATCACAGCGGCCATCTTCAACACCCTCTCATCATTGGGGATACGTTCTACTCTGATCAACGATCCTTTAGTCTACGCGATGGTAAGCTGCTTCGGACCGATCTCCCAGAACGTCGTGGCTGTGGCACCATGTCAGCCGCTCAGAATAGTATCTTCTTCCGGCACTACTTTCATGGACAATGGGATCTCAAGACCGACAAACGGGTCCAGTTCGAAGGCCTAAGAAGTGGTTGCTGGCTTGGGATGATCCCTGCGAACGGCCTTCTACTCGCTCCCGAGGCGAGTGCGGGTTGTTCCTGCGCCAATGCCATCCAAACGAGTATCGGCTACATTCCGAAACACTTGGATCGCACGAGTTTCCCAAGCTCACAATAGCTCACTCCATCGTCCAGTTTCCACAAGGGCGCGAGTTCCGTGATTGTTTACGGAATTCGCGCCCTTTTTCGCCTTAAACCTACCTCAATTCCGTTTCACTCTTAGTTCTCCTTGCGTGCTGATGAGAGCACACTAAACTTCGCGCCCGCATGGCTCAATCGCTTAATCCTGAACAATCTGCTGCTGTCCGAACCATCAACGGACCGGTATTGATTCTTGCAGGGGCAGGCACGGGAAAGACCGGCGTTGTCACTCATCGAATCGCCCGCATGGTTTCGCAAGGGATCGAACCGTCCAACATTTTGGCGGTTACCTTCACCAACAAGGCTGCTCGGGAAATGCAAAGCCGAGTCAGCAAGCTCATCCCGAGACGATCAAAAAAGGCCGGCAAGGATGGAGAGAAGAAACCAGGCAAACCAACGATCTGCACTTTCCACTCCCTCGGCGTTCGAATCCTTCGCAGACATATTGATGCTCTAGGATACAAAAAGAATTTTGTGATCTATAGCCAATCTGATCAGCTGGGGATCATTAGAAAAATCCTCAGTCATATCTCCACCGGAGACGAGAAAACTGATCCCGGCGATATCCTCAGCCTCCTAAGTCGGTATCGCAACGGAGGAGAACTCGCGGAACAAATGTTCTCGGACGACAAGCATCGGGCCATGGCTGAGCATATCGAAGAACGCTATGTGAGCGCCTTGAAGGCCTGCAATGCCGTCGATTTCGATGATCTCATTCTCCTGACACTCAAGTTGCTCCGTGAACATCCCGATGTCTTGGAAGCCTGTCGTAAGCGCTATCGCTACGTAATGGTCGACGAATATCAGGATACCAATGCCAAACAGTTCGAACTCGTCAATCTCCTAACCAAAGAACACCGAAACCTCTGCGTCGTCGGCGATGATGATCAGAGTATTTACGGATGGCGTGGTGCCGAGATCGCCAACCTCCTCAACCTTGACAAACACTATCCCGAAGTCAAAACCATCACGCTCGAGCAGAATTACCGCTCGACCAATGCCATTCTCAAAGCGGCCAATGCCGTGATCAAGAACAACACTAACCGAAAGCTCAAGTCGCTGTGGTCCGACAACGGCTACGGCAATCGCATCCAACTCGCCTCATACGCCAATGACGAAGAAGAGGCACGGAGCGTGGTTGAAGAAATTGAATTTCGACGCATGGCAAAGAACATCTCTTGGTCCAGTCACGCAATTCTTTTTCGAACCAATCAACAAGCCCGCAGCCTGGAAACCGCCCTTAGAAACGGCAAAGTGCCTTATCGACTTGTCGGCGGGCAAAGCTTCTTCGATCGACGGGAAATCAAGGAGTTCCTGGCCTTCCTAAAAACGATCTTAAATCCCTCCGATGACATCAGCCTCCTCCGCATCGCCAACATCCCCCCCCGAGGCATCAGCGACAAGACCGCCCACATCCTCCTGGCCCTGAGCCAAGAGCATCAATGCCCCGTCATTGAAATCATGATGAAGAGCCAGCATCGTTCGGATTTGAGTCGTCAGGCCATTCGCGGGATCGACGAACTGGCGAGCCTGATCCAACATTTTCACGATGAACTAAAACGGCCCGGTTTAAGTCTCTCAGAATGGGCTCAAAAACTCCTCGATCAAACACGGTATCTTGATGAATTGCGACGCCTCGAAAAGAATCAAGACATCGCCGATACCCGCGTCCAGAATGTGCTGGATCTTGTTGCTAGCATGGACGATGAACAAAGCTCTTATCTCCCCGACCAGCGACTTCAACAGTTTCTCGAAGACTTAACGCTCGATGCTGAACGGGTGAACGAAAAAGAAGCCAAGGGCGATCAAGTCACACTCATCACAACACACAGTTGTAAGGGCCTCGAGTTCCCTCACGTTTTCTTGGTTGGCGTCGAAGATGGTCTCCTTCCCCATTCACGCTCTCGAGTGGAAGGAACAATGGAAGAAGAACGACGCCTCTTCTACGTAGCCATCACCCGAGCAAAGAGATCACTCGTTCTCAGCCTCTGTGCTGCCCGAAAACGGTATGGCGAGATGATTTCCTGCCATCCCTCCCCCTTCCTCGCCGAGATCCCGGAGGAACTCGTCGAACATCTCGATGAGGCCGCCAAGCAACCGGTTGCCAAAGACGTGGGCAAAAGTCTCTTCGGGTCGATCAAAGATTCCATTCAATAGCGGAGCGACCAATGAGCCAATCAGCAAATGCCCCACAATCAGTTTCGCAGGAGCTTGCCCCTCCTCCGCTCAACAGTCCTCGCACCCTCAAGGGCGTGCTAATCTCCGAAGAGTCCTTGCGGGACCGAATCACTCAACTCGCTCAGATGCTCAATCAAGATTACGGTGACAAGCCCGTCGTCATTGTGGGAATTCTCAATGGAACAATCCTGTTCTTTGCGGATCTGATCCGCCAATTGACCGGCCCCATCGAAATCGATTTCATGGGCGTCACGAGCTACCGCAACGGCACCTCTCCCGGCAACGCAGCAATCACCCGGTCACTCAAGACCGACCTCAAGGACCGTCACGTCCTTCTGGTCGACGACATTCTCGACGTTGGACAGACCTTGACGACCATCGTTGAAGAAATCTTACTTCAAGAGCCCAAAGACCTTCGCACCTGTGTCCTCCTTGAGAAAACGGCTCGCCGCCGCTATCCGATTGCCGCCGACTATATTGGTTTCAGCATTCCTGACTATTTTGTCGTAGGATACGGATTGGACTACGCCGAACGGTATCGTAACCTCCCCTATGTGGCCGTCCTTGACGACAGCCACCTTGGATAACACGAACAGCGAATTATTTAGCTATCATGAACATTCCGGTGACCTTCTATTCCTACTTCAAAGATCTCACAGGAATCAACCAGGCCACCATTGAAGTTTCTGAGGGCAGCACAATCGGGCAGCTCATGAGCACCGTTTTTGAGCGGTATCCGAAAATGAGATCGATGGAGCGATCGACCTTGATTGCCGTTGGGGTAGAATACCAAGATCAGACCTACATCTTAAAGCCCGGGGACGACGTGTCTCTCTTCCCTCCCGTCCAAGGCGGTTGAAACTCCTGACGGAATCATTCTTCATGAAGCGAAAACTCACCATCACCACCGACCCCATCGACGAGGCGGCCCTCGTCCGCGAGCGAACCACTTCCACCGAAGCTGGTGCCGCCCTTTACTTCTCGGGAATCGTACGAGGCAGCGAAGAAACCGGGACGATCACAGCGATTGACTACGAGGCCAACGAAGCCATGGCGCGCCACCAATTCGACAAGATCTTCGATCAAGTCGAAACCCGATGGCCCATCGAATCCATTCGACTCATCCATCGCATCAGCCTGGTCAAAGTGAATGAGGCTTCGCTCTGGGTAGAAATCATCTCTGGCCACCGCGGCGAAGCCTTTGAAGCCTGCCAATGGCTCATCAACGAAATGAAACGCATCGTCCCAATCTGGAAGCATCCGCAAGAGCCAGAAGCGTAAGGACACTAAGTAAATTCGGAAAAATCTATCCGCACCCAAGCTCTCCTTCTCTTTCAGGATTCGAGCCCCCCCTATTAAAACACTTCCTACTTGTTATTATTTCCATCGCTGCTAGAAATGGCCCAGCAGTGAATCGGCTCACACGACACCTTTGGTTATTGGTTCCAGCAGCGCTATGCACCGTCACCAACCTCCTTGGAGAGGTATGGATTAGCGAAATTCGCACGAATCAACCTGGCCCCGACACCGATGAGTACTTCGAACTCTACTCATCAGACAACAACGTCGATCTCAATAGACTTACCTATCTCGTCATTGGAGATGGAACGGCTGGCTCGGGCGTTATCGAATCGGTTGTTGAACTAAGAGATCAATCTCTAAATCTAAACACTCCCTTCTTCGTTGTTTCGGAATCCAGCTTTTCTCTAACGGAACGGAGAGCCGACATGATCGCCCACCTTAACTTTGAGAACGACGACAACGTGACCCACCTCCTTGTCAGAGACTTCACCGGTAAACTAGGAGAGGATCTCGATGCGAACGATGACGGAGCTCTCGACCACTTTCCCTGGAATACCGTGATCGATGGCATTTCGCTCCGAGCGAAAATTCGCGATGGCGACCAGATCTATGCGCCTTCCTTGGGATTGGAGAGCATCGGGCCGGATCAGGGCCACGCGCCGACGCATGTCTACCGTGAAAACAACTCAAATCGATTCAACATCGGGGCGTTTCCACTCGGACAACAAGACACCCCGGGCGCTCCAAATGCCACTCACCATCAGGACATCCTTATTGACAAGACGATATCAGAGATTCAAGGAACCAATTCAATCAGCTCGTATGTAGGGAGCACGGTACGGACGAGAGGGATCATCGTTGGGGATTTTCAAGGAGAAGACGAGCTCCGTGGATTCTTCCTGCAAGATCCGATTGGCGACATGAACCCAAAAACATCCGACGGGATCTTCGTCTTCGACCCGACCGGGCCCGATCTTTCGATTGGCGATCATATTCAAGTAACGGGACAGGTAATTGAGCATCACGGCTTGACTGAATTGAATCGTGTTTCACATATCACCAAGCAAGGAACCGGCACGATATTACCTACGCAAGTCACCCTTCCAGGAATCAAGAACGGCGATCTCGAACGATACGAAGGGATGTTGATTCACGTCACAACCCCGATGACGATCAGCCAGAATTACTTCTTGCAGCGCTACGGTCAATTGACCCTCTCCTCTCCCGATGACTCAGGTCTTGCAGGACGCCTCTTCCAACCCACTCAACTATTCCCTCCCGGAGCCAACGCTCGGAAGCTCGCCGATGAAAATCAACGCCGCCTCCTAATTCTAGACGATGGCCAAGATTCGAATCCGCTTGGAGACTACCCCAATCCTATTCCCTATCTGAAAAACATCGCCGGCAAAAACATCCGCTCTGGTGACCAAGTCGATCGCCTGATTGGGGTTCTCGACTACGGGCGCATCAACTCCAACCAATCGGATCCGGCTCGAGACTACCGCCTGCACCCGACGCTTGCACCGATATTTACCTCAAAAAACCCCCGTCCTACCGGCTTCCCCCCACGCAATGGAAATCTGACAGTCGCAAGTTTCAATGTTCTTAACTACTTCCTAACACTGAATCGACGGGGTGCTAGAACCCACACCGAGCTTGTCAGGCAACAAGGAAAGTTGCTCGCCGCAATGAATTCCATTGATGCAGATATTCTCGGTCTCATTGAAGTCGAGAACGATGACGGCGCCTCAGTACAGGACTTAGTGAATGAATTAAACAGAAGCAGTGGCACCAACAGATACAGGGCGATTCGAAGCGGTAAGATCGGCCAAGATGCGATCAAGACCGCGTTCATCTACAAACAAGACATAGTGACACCACTCGGAGGGCCTCAAGTGCTCGATGACAGCATCGATCCCCGAGTTCTCTCCAATCGCAATCGTCCGGCACTCGCACAAACCTTTCGACGTCGAACAAGCAACGACGCACTAACCATCGTCGTGAATCATTTCAAATCCCGTGGAAGTCCTTGCAACGATATTGGCGATCCGAATAGATCCGACGGCCAAGGCAATTGCAATGGCACCAGAACGAGTATGGCACGAGCACTGGTCGACTGGTTAACGAGCGATCCGAACTCCAGCTTTGATGAAGACGTACTCATCATTGGAGACCTCAACGCGTACGCTAAAGAAGACCCAATTCGAACGATTGAAGAAAAGGGCTTCGTGAACCTCATCGAACTATTCCACCAGGGAAAGGCCTACACATACACTTTCGACGGGCAAGCTGGCTATCTTGATCATGCGCTCGCAAGCGAATCCTTGAGCCAAAAGGCACGAAGCATTGAAGCCTGGCACATCAACGCCGATGAATCCACCGCCTGGGACTATCACAATGCCCCCAATTCTCTCACCCTGTCTCAACCAGACGAATTTCGCTCTTCAGACCACGACCCTATTATTATCGGATTGCAGATGGGGGTAGATGCCCCCCGCGGCGAAAACCCATCGAGAGAAATAAGCAGCATCCAACATGAAGGAACACACCTTCGCCTTCGCTTCACTGGATCACCGGATCAATCATACCAGGTCGAATTCACCAACACGCTCGCGAGTCCGCGCTGGCAATCCATCGGCACGGTGAGAGCTGATTCCCAGGGCCGCATCACCTTCCAAGATCGGCGCCCAATGAGAAAAAGCGGTTTCTTTCGAATTCACCCCAATCTTTTTTCGGAGTAAACAACACTATAAATCATCGTTCGATACTCAGGACTCGTTTTTTGGATTCACCAGATCCGAGGACTTAAAGAACTTTCCACCTCTTTTGTAATAGCAAAGCCTCACCAAATGGAGTCCCATGGGATTTCAGATTGAGGAGAACCATGGATAAGAACAACATCAGAATAATGACGAAAGCATTCGAGCGAGGCTGCGTTCCCTACTTTCTACTCATCACCACCTTACTGTCAGCTGCTGCCCCCAACGAATCTCAGGCTCGAGTCACTCTTCAAGGAAAAGTCATTGATACTCAATCTCAGGGACTGGCTTCCGTCCGAGTTTCGATTGCGACGGCAGCACCCAAACAAGGAAAGGGATTCCTTTGCCCTTCATGCTACGTCGATTGTGGCAAAATGACGCTGACGGACGCCGACGGGAACTTCGAGATCCCCAATCTGGACCCAGAGCTACGATTCGAAATTCTCGCAGTAGCAAACGGTTATGTTTCAACCTTCGAGCGGAGCATCGACCCAGCTGAGGACAAACCAGAAATCACAATGCAAGGCTTTGCCCCAAGCCAAACCCCAGCAGATCAGCTATTTCAAGGAAGAGTGGTTGATTCATCCGGAGATCCGATCGCGGACGTCATCGTCGAAATTGATGGATGGACAATCGGGGACACGACCACTTGGGGTCGTGCTCGACCGATCATGAAAACACCCATCGCAGTAACGGACGCTGAAGGACAATTCACGCTGGCAACGCTCCGAAAGGTTGCAGCACTCCATATCAATCTTTCTAGTAGCACACACGCACAACAAAAACACTACGATTTGCCATTGGGAGGGCCGGAGACGACCTTTGAATTGCACGAAGGCGTTTCGATATCAGGACGCCTAACCGATCAAGGAAAGCCACTGGCCGATCGAACGATCGGTATCGTCTCCCAGAAGCGAACGCCTCGATCCAATTTCACTCGGAGTTCAGTTCCGACAAACTCCCAAGGAGAGTTCCATTTCTTTAATCTTCCGGCCGACCTGAGCTACTACCTGGCAGCAACCATGGAATCAGTCTCAGACATTGGACAGACCCCAATCAAAAGACTCGGGCCGTGGAAAAATGGATACTCCGAGCACATCGGAGATCTTGAGATTGAAACTGCTCTCTCAATTTCCGGTGTCGTCGAAACAAGGAACGGCGAGGCGATCCCTCCAGACTCCGTCATCCTCATTGCACATCAACGCGCTTGGGACTCGCTATCGATTCCCCTTGCAGCCGACGGTAGATTCAACTTTAAGAACGTGCTCCCCGGCCCTATCACTGTAAGAGTGCGAGTTCCAGGATTCCGACTTGCTACGATGAATAGGAGCTTCAGCGTACTGAATGGCGGCGAGCTTCTAGCCACGCTTTCCCAGTCTGCTGAGAACCTCTTGTTTCTCATCGAAGAAGGCAGCTGGCAATCAGATCTCAGGCGACCTAATTTCCCCAATGATGAGAATGCTAGAGATCGCCCTCTCCACGGAATCGAAGCCCTCCCGAAAACCCAACAAGCGGCTAAGGTCATGATTCAAGTCCGCGACAAATCCTCGAAGGCCCCGATCACTCACTTCCGTCTCACGCCAGGATGGAAGTTTCCAGGTGGATCTGAACCGGTTTGGCACAGCTATCAACAACAAGAATTTGAAGAACAATCAGGCCACCCCATTGTCATTGCGAAACGAGGCGCCGCGGCATTCGTTCGGATCGAAGCCGATGGCTATATTCCCGCACACCAAGAGGTCGAAGGGCAACATGATAAATCCCTAGTCATCTACCTCCAACCAGGAAACGGCTACCACGGAAAAGTGCTTACGCCTGATGGCAGCCCAGCTATCGGAGCCCAAGTTCTCCTCACCAAACATTGGCCAAACAACGAACGCCACTCCTTGGTCTTTTTGAGGGAAGGCCAATTTAGATACGATAGTCTGAATCAACATGAAGTCGCATTTGCCGATCTTTCTGGTCGATTCCAATTGCCACCAAAAGCCCGATCGCACCCGATCATTATCACCCATCCTAAAGGCTATGCTGCCATAGAGAAACCTAACTTAACATCAGCCGCGACTATTCAGCTTCAAGCGTGGGGAACGATCGAGGGAGTGATTACAGGTGGCCCTGCAGATGATCTCGATCTAGCAATCAATCGACTAAGCCCCAGGGAACAGGTCGAAAAGGAAAGATCTCTCCTCGACCGGTTCCTCATTCAAGTCGGATTGATCGAGCAACGGGAGCGGACAGATTTTTGGGATTTCATTCTCGTGGAACCTCGAATCACACGCCATTCAGACGGCACCTTCGTAATCGAAACCATTCCGCCTGGTCGCTGGAACATCCAACTCACTCGCAAAGAACCGGACGGTGATGGCTGGATCGGAAAAAGAGTGCGCTCCACGATCGCTGATGTTGGCCCAGGACAAACCGCAATGATCGAACTCGCTGAAGACTAGACTGCTGACATTCGGATGATGTCGTAGAGTTCACAATGTTAGATAAACGCTTTTCAAGTTCTAGTGGCGTTGATCGCCTAGATTTACTCCTCGATTCATCTTTTCGAGTATCGCCGGCGCTAGACGTCGTTGGAATGGCACAATCAGTTTTTAAACTCGCCCCCTTTGACAGGGCTGCTCTGAGGAGCCGAATCGCCTGAGATCCAATGCTTCCACAGCATCGTTCATCAACGGCAATCGAACCGCATCAATTGGAGTCGCATCGGCGATGCGGACCATTGGCTGAAAATTAGTCACCACGCAAGCAGGTTCGAAAAGCACTGCTTCACCTGCAAAGCTCAACAGGCACGGTAAACCACCTCAATGGCCTCTCGAACTCGGAAAGGTGAATCACAAAGTTCAGTTCACCAAAGAGAATCAAGCCTAACCGCTCACCCGACCGCCGCGGCTGAGGATCAACTTGATAGTGCGTTTGATGAGTTCAAGGAACTCATTCCGGGTTCCATCGACATCCTCGCCTAACCCTTCCTGAGCCAATTCAAGGATCCCATAGTGATTGATAGTTCCCCGAAACGGCGCATCAGACAACACCAGACCATAGGCAGCAACTGAAGCAGATAATTTGATCTCTTCGGAAGCTTCTCGCAAGGTGTTCCCCTGATCGTAAAACGGATACACCTCGCGAACATGCTGATTGTCTGACACTAGTCGATAGTTGAGTTTAACCGTCAACATGTTCTGGGTTCGCACTTGGTTTCGCTCACGAGTCTCCATCGCGACACTGGGATCAGGATTCGCTCGCGACACCCCGTTCTGCGGCACAGGGACCACTTCATATAGCGACGTTAGTTCTTGCCCCGAGGTCACTATCTGACCTCCGGAAACCGGACTGTCTGATGGCTTTGCCACGATCCCTCTCGCCCCCTCACCCAGCCGGCGATAGGCCAGAACGGTATTGGTATTGAACTCTAGTTGCATCCTAACGTCATTAGCAATGATCGGACTCGATTCCGCAAGGAGCGTGTCCCAATAGTGATTCGCCTGGGCCATGGTCGTCACGGAGCGGGGCACTAGGGCATCATGTCCATCAATCACTATGGGTGGTTCCCGATCCTTGAATACGGTCCCTACCCCAAGAATACTAAAACGAGCGGCCCCTGGTACCGCCTGCTCAATAAGAGCCAACAATCTGATCCTTTCACTCACTCTTGGCCCAATGCCGGTTCCGGATACGAGAACAACTTCATTCCGGTTGCCTCCGTTCAATTCTGAAACGATTTCTCCGAGAATCCACTGATTGCTTAGTCCAACTTCAACTCCTCCAGAGGGAGGCAAGGCGACGATTGACTCAATAATGGCAGCGGTTTGATCAGAATTCATCACTTTGATCGCTGCCCCACCAATCCGAGACGCATCGACCACCGTCAGGCGCTCCTCGGGACCGAGCCGTTGCCGGAGAGCGGCGATGAGTTGCAAAAGGATCGCTCGATCAAATCCCCGCTGCCGCACTTCGACACCATCAAGCAAGAGAATCACTTTGACCCCAGGGGAACCCTCTCCGGTGACCTCCATTCCTTTCAATCCAATTTGCACAATCCGATGACGTGCGTTCCACGGACACGTCGTCGCTTCCATGAAGACGCCAAGGGGCTGCCCGGCTGAAGGCGATTCATAGTTGTAAGTGAAATAATTGATCAGCTCTGCCACGTTCACCTTCTCCCTTTCAGGTATCCGCCCCCCCCAGATCGCCTCGCGGATTCCATCATAGCTCGAAGCACCAATCACGAGGGAACTCTCAGCCACAGGCTGTTCAGCAACACTCACGAAAGGATGACTAAATACGGCTGCCGAAGCTCGCTCTATCGCTGGAGCCACAGCAGTACCTACATTCTCAAGCAATGTTGTCCCATCCAGAATCGGCTCAACTGTCGTCAATGATCCGACCTCCAAAGAATTCATTGGATTCACTGCAGTCGCATCATTTCTCCCCAAGCCTTTCTCAGAATCGACCGTTCCCTCGGATTTGGCGACAACCGAAGCAGCGTTCAAGGCGTTCCCCTTACCTTGCTCCAACCATCCAGGAAGCTCCATGAACGCAATACAGAGAGCGGCAACAACAATCGCCGCCGCAGCTCCGATCCACCCGTACCGATAGCTTTTAGTCGGCGCATCTGCTACTGTCCCCGTCGAATTGGCCGCATGGTGAAATTCGATTTCGCGAAGTTGCAATTCCGTGAGTCGGAACTGCGGTTCCTCATCGATCTCAAGTTGCACCTGCTCAACTGCCTGTCGAATCGATTCAACGGTCGAACGCGCTTGAGGGTCGCAGGCAAGCCGGACCTCGAGCTCAGCCCGCTCGGGTAGGTCCACCTCATCAAGGACATACGCCGTCCATTTCAAATCATCTGGATCGACATTCATCGTAGGAGCCGGTTCCTCTGTTCCGCTGATTCATCTTCCACTGCTTTGGCATGTTTACGAATCTTGCGGATTGTCTGGTGCAAAATGAATCCAACATTACTCTCGGAAATTTGTAAGGCTTCTGCGATTTCCCGATAACTCATTCCATGTTCAAATTTGAATCGAAGTACATCTTGATCTCTCGGAGATAGCGTTGCGATGAAGGACTGGACAAACTTGAAACTGTCACTTTGCGCTGCGGACTCTGCAGGAGTTTTCCCTCGACCATCAAGAAACCAAAACTCCTCATCCTCAACCGGTTGAAGCCGACGCTCTTTTTTCAACACATCGAGTGCCCGGTTCCGACAGACCGTAAAAAGCCATGATGTCAGCTGACCATTAACGAGTCGCTCCTCCTGTCGGCAGAGTCTCAGAAAGGTATCCTGCGCCACCTCCCGGGCAACCTCCAAGTTTCCGGTAATACGAAAGGCTACTCGGATCAATGGCCCCTGATATCGATCCACTACCCAGCGTAGCCAGTCGCTATTCGATATCGTTTCATTTTCCATGGCGAACTCTGCACATTCGAACACACTCGTGTTCCCTCAGTGATAAAACGTCTCAGATCCATTTTCCTTAGAAAGTAAGATGAATCGGTAATTAAAGAGCATACCCAATGCCACAAACGGTACGATTGACTCTTTTTGAAGACGATGAATGACAAGCATCGAAAGGCACAAAACGATGAATGACTCTTACCCCGCATACATATCTCGATTCCATAGACACCAAAAGCCTTTCACGGCGTTCAGAAACTGAGACCCATCACAGGGGAATCATGCCCCTTTTTCGAAGGAAAACACGCAATCCTAGACAAGATCTATCATCGAGATCGACGTTTCCAGTTCGGCGATGATTAATGAAAATCTTCCTCTAATCCCGAAATAAAACGACTTTCCATCACCATAATCAGACGCATATGGCGCATTTTATCAAAAAATAGGAAAAATCAACCCTCTAGGCTATTGCAATTCCAAAAACCACCTGGTAGTCTCTCCCAATCGGATGTCGCTTGAAGCGGCAGCCAAATCGGAATCCAGGCATATGATCAAGGTTAAACAGGACGGCAGAGTCGTCTACGAGCACCGCACCCGGCTCCTTCCTCCCATCGATATGACCGATCTCGCCCATACGTGTGGTTATCGAGTCGCACCGCTCGCAAGCGAACTCGGAATCTCGCAACGTAAATTGGAGAAAGAATTTCAAACGGCACTCTCTGTTGGGCCAAAATACTGGCTAAAATGGCATCGAATGATTCGAGCTCAGCTGATGATTAAAGATGGGGATTCGCTCAAAGAAGTTGCCATGGACCTTGGATTCAAGAACTACGACACCTTTCGCAGAGAATTTAAGACTTTTTTTAACGTCACCCCGACGGAATTTCGTTCAAGAACCAACGAGATGTCCGCGACCGAGTAGTTTTCCTCCCTTATCGCAGGGGCGACAAGAAACCATCCGGTCGCAACAAACCTTACGTTAAGACCGTTTTCCTTTGAAAACGGTTTTTTTTATCTTTTTAGCCCCCCCAGGCATTGGCTACCCTTGCACCATCCGACGGCACTAGAACTTAAGGAATCGATTGAGGGCAGCACTGAGCTATGGCAGGACATAATAAATGGTCAAAGGTTAAGCACATCAAGGGAGCGTTGGATGCCAAGCGAGGCAAGATTTTTTCCAAGCTGTCCCGTGAGCTAACCGTTGCTGCCAAAATTGGAGGCGGCGAGCCAGACCTCAATGCTCGGCTTCGAATGGTGCTCCTGAAGGCCAAACAGGCCAACATGCCTGCAGACACCATTGATCGAGCGGTCAAGAAAGGGGTTGGAGGAGGTCTCGGGACAGATTTCGAGGACCTGGTCTACGAAATTTACGCTCCCGAAGGCGTTGCTATCATGGTTGAAATCAGTACCGACAATAAGAATCGGACTGCAGCCGAGATTCGCCATATTCTGTCGAAGAACGGTGGATCCATAGCAACCTCAGGTGCTGTCACACGACTTTTTCATCGCAAGGGTCAACTGATCATCTCCCGCGAAGGAACCGATGAGGATCAAATCATGGAGTTGGCCTTAGAATCTGGCGCCGATGATTTTCGATCGGAACCGGAAGGATATGAAATCATTACCGATCCTTCTGACTTCGAGGCTGTACACAAGGCCATCGAAGACGCCGGCATCCTTTGCGATTCAGCCAGCGTGACTTGCCTACCAGATTCCCTCGTTCCCGTCAGTGCAGCCGCGGCAGGAAAAATCACAAAAATCATCGATTTGATTGATGAACACGACGATGTCAAAGAAGTCTACTCAAACGCAGACTTCCCTGAAGAGTAACCCTTCCAACGTTGCCCCCCTTCCCCGCGAGACCGCTCTCCTTCAGAGGCGCTCACGAATATCGGCCACGTAGATTGCACCTCAAGAATCCCCATGCCATTCTCCTTCGCGACCCGGATTCTTGAAAAACTTGCTGTCAGCATACGCACGCACCCTCGTGCGTATTTGATCCCCCAAATCTTCCTCTTCTTTGGGTGTGTCTACTACACGATAGTAAGTATTGAGTTTCATACCGACCGAAACGCGCTCGTCGACGCTGACAAGCAATATCATCGAAACTTCCTCGAGTACAAGGCAAATTTCGATAGCCAAGATGACATCGTCACAGTTGTCGAAAGCGGAGATCTTGAGAAAAATCGACAGTTCGTCGAACGCCTCGGAGCACGACTAGAGGCAGAGCCCGAGCTATTCACCGGTGTCTTTTTTAAGGGAGACCTGAAGATGCTTGGCCCGAAAGCACTTCTCTTTATTGAAGATCCCGCCGTCATCCAAGAAATGGGAGATCGCATTCGAGAATCTCGCCCCATGATCGAAGCCTTTCAGCACGTGAACAGCCTCGAATCGCTACTCAAAGAACTCAACCGACGCTTCCGAAACGCTTCCGAGACACTTGATGCAGAAACCGAACAATTCATAGAAGCCCTCCCCGCCCTTCAGCGAGTCCTGGATCAAGCTGGAGCCAGCCTTTCTCGCAAAGGGCAGGCACCGTCTCCCGGAGCTGAAACGCTTTTCGGTGCCGGTCCCGAGGCTGAGCGGCAAAAGTATATTACATTCGCCGAAGGCCGAATCTACTTGATTACTGCCCGGCCAGCCGATCCCTCCATCGCCAGCGAAGCCGTCGTACGCCTGCGGGAACTGGCAGCCATCGTCAAATCAGAAGTCCCAGGAATCAATGTTGGAATCACCGGGGAAAAGGTCTTGGCAATGGATGAGATGCGTCAATCTCAAATCGATTCACTCAAGGCGAGTGCGGTATCGTTGCTCTTGGTAATGATCATCTTTGGCTTCTGCTATCAGGAAACCGGACGCCCCATCAAGGCAACACTTTGCCTCCTCATCGGACTTGGTTATACGATGGGGTACACCACCTTCTTCGTCGGCCATCTAAACATTCTCACCATTGCCTTCTTCCCCATGTTGATTGGGCTCGCAATCGATTTTGGCGTCCATCTCATTACCCGATATGAAGAGGAACTCCGGCACGGTGCGAGTGAAGCGGATGCCATCAAGACATCGCTTGTCCAATCCGGCCAAGGCATTTTCACCGGATGCCTTACCACGGCCGGCGCATTCTACGCTATGGCCTTTACCGATTTCAAAGGGGTCGAAGAAATGGGACTAATCACGGGAGGAGGAATGTTGCTAACGCTGATTCCGATGATGACGATCTTGCCGATTCTTCTCTTGAGGGGGCGTCAGAACGTTCTCGATCACACAATCAACGAGAAACCCTGTCCTCGAGCCAGCATCGAGCAGATTTGGTTGCGACGCCCCAAATCGACTCTCCTCATTGGGACGTTAGTCAGTACGCTTGCGGTTTCGCAAATCTTCAAGGTTGAGTTCGACTACAATCTACTCAACATGCAAACGGAGAACCTCCCAGCTGTACACTACGAAAAAAAACTCATCAAAGATGCTGAGAAATCCGTGATCTATGCCATCGTCATCGCCGATTCAATCGCCGAAGCAGCCAGACTCGAGGAGGACATCAGCCAACTCCCGTCCGTTGCCAGCGTTGATTCAATGACTCGCTTTCTTAATGCGGATCAAACCAGGATGCTGGAAGTCATTCGCGCCCTGAAACGTGATGTCGGGTCGATCAAACTCGCAGAGCCGAGCCAAGATCCTATCAACATTGAAGAGCTCTCGCAGAGTCTCACCTTCTTCCAGTCTTATCTTTCTCTCGCAGCAAAGACTGCCGAGAGCAGCGATCCCCAATCGCCCATGGTCTTACAGTTCCGCCAACTCGAGAGTGCTGCCGGCCAGTTTCAACGTGAAATGCGCCGCCTCCCTGAAGCGATCGCGAAGGAGCAACTCCTCGCGTTTCAGACAGCGTTCTTTACTGATATCCGGGAGACCTTTCATGCCATTGCCAATCAAGATACCCGCAAGTCACTCGGCATCGAAGATCTCCCTGAAGATCTAAGAACGCGATTTGTTGGACGGTCAGGACAACACCTCCTTCAAGTCTATCCTCAAGAGAACGCCTGGGAACGCAACCACCAAGAAACCTTCATCAAAGAACTTCGAGCATTGACCGCCAACTATGACAATCCACCGGTCGTGACAGGCACGCCTGTTCAACTCTTTGAGTACACAAGTCTTCTCAAACGTAGCTACGAGGAAGCGGCTCTCTACGCGCTTGGGGCAATCGCAGTCATGGTGTTCGTTCACTTCAGATCGTTCACGACGGTGATTCTCGCACTACTCCCTGTCGGCCTTGGCTGGCTTTGGCTCCTTGGACTTATGGGATTTCTCGGGATCTCATTCAACCCGGCGAACATTATGACCTTACCATTGGTTGTCGGGATTGGAGTCACGAACGGGATTCACATTCTCAATCGCTACAAAGAAGAGCAAAACCCAAGCCTACTCTCCAAGAGCACCGGCAAAGGAGTCCTGGTCTCAGGACTAACAACGATGGCCGGATTCGGAAGTCTGACTCTGGCTAGCCATCGTGGCATCGAAAGTCTCGGCTACGTCATGACGATCGGTGTTTTCACCTGCATGCTTGCGGGCCTAACGCTTCTCCCCTGCCTCCTCGAGTTGGCGCACAAGAGGAATGCTCCCTCGAGAGAAAGTGAATCGCGTTCTGTGTCCTAGCCACACCGTCTATTTCCAAAGACTTCGCCGCCCAGTTCGTAGTCGCAATCGAAACGCGAACTTTCCTTCTCGCCCACTCACTTTAATTCGCCGGAGCTCCAGGGGATTCTCATAGGGATACGGCGTTACGCCTCGATCCGTAGTCACCGCAGTGCTGAACCCTCCCTCCTTGACCACATCCCTGTCCTGCGGATCCCAGATACCAAAGGGATAGGCAAAGCTCGTCACGGGAACAGTAAACTGTTCTTCCAAGAGCTTCTTGGAACCGATGATTTCCGATCTCTTTTCCTCACCTGATGCTTTGGACAAATTCACATGCGTCTTGGTATGAGCACCCAGTTCGAAGACACCCGAGTCGACCATCTCACGCACTTGTTCATCACTGAGTTTAGGTTCTTTGAGCAACTCTCCAGTATCGTGATGAGCCTTCTTCTGAGTCGACCAATCCCGACCATCGTGCCGCTCCGCAACCAAATACAATGTCGCTCGCGCACCATACTTTTTTAGCAAAGGAAATGCCGCTGTGTAGTTATCCTCAAACCCATCGTCGAAGGTCAATACAACCGCACGTTCCTGCCTCACTCCTTTAGCGAGATCCGCCATCGTTAAAAAGACAAACCCATGATCCGTGAACCATTTCAATTGCCATTCAAAAACCTCGGGACTCACACGTATGCTATTGAATCGGGCCCCGCGGATAGGAGGTCGGATCATATGGTACATCAAGATACGAGGATAAGCCCAAGAGACGGTGGAAGACCACCAAGCATACCGATAGGAAAACCAAGCGACGAAAATACCAACAGCAGCGAGCCATGGCCATGAATTCAACATACCAATTATGAGAGTGGATCTATGAGGGACCTCTACCCAGTCCCGATCCTGCAAGCCGGCCCATGTGCTGTCAAGATTGCCCACCCAAATGACACAGGCGGGATTTTACTTTTCGCTTCGTAAGGGGATCGGCATGATCTCCTCAAGATTTCTCTCATGAATCGTAGCACCCAGGAATATCATGCCCCTGATCCTCAACCTGTCGTTACGCTCGGTGCTCTCGAGCCCTTCGGCGTGGGAGGACGGCGCCTATGCTACGTAGATCCCCGCAACCCCTCCCGCTGCATCAAAGTGCTTCGGCACGATGAGAAGCGAACCGTTAGAATCCGACCGGGACTCATCCCTAATCGCTTTCGACGTGAGTACAACAACAACGCTCACGAACAACGCGAGCTCGGAAAGCTCTTTCGACGAATCGGTGATGAAGCGAGTCAATGCCTCCCACGATGCCACGGCAATGTGGAAACAGATCTCGGACTCGGGCTCGTTCTCGACCTCATTCGTGATCATGATGGAAGAATTTCACGGAGTCTTCGAGAGCTCGTTTCCACCGGCCATCAGCCGAACGAGTTCCGCGAGGCTTTCGAGGCTTTCAGTGATTTCATGATTCGTCATGCCGTCCTTTCTCGAGCCATTCTCGATCACAATTTGGCGACCCAACAGCGAGCTGATGGATCCTGGCATCTCTACCTCATCGACGGTCTCGGCGATCCGGCATGGCTTCCGTTTGCACGATTTTCCAAGGGACTCGCACAATCCAAAATCAAACGTCGCCTTGAGAAATTTTGGCCCAAACTAGAGACTCTCGCAACGAAGCCCGTTACCACCGAACTCATCAAGAAGAGCACTTGGGGACAAGGCTTTCTAAAGCATCGGAACTAACCATTTCAGCCAGAGGTAATGATCGCCACACTATGATTTCCCTTCCGCCAATCCTGCTACGAAGCCAGCAAGCGAGCTGGACGTGCCACCATCGTTACAGACTATGAGAAAGCGCTGGACTGAGCAAATCAAGGGAGTGGTTCGCCCTCTCCTCTACCAACTTTTCTCCTCAGGGAAGGATTCCTACAGCTGCCCTCTCTGCGGCTATCAGGGCCCCTTCAAGGACAAACGGATCTCACGGGATCCAGACCTCGTCCGGCTGGATTCGAAGTGCTTGGGCTGCGGCTCAGCGGAGCGTCATCGAATCCAACATTTGGTCCTTAGCGAAGTGCTAAAAGATTGGAATCCTGGCGAAAAGAGCATGCTCCACATTGCTCCTGAGTTTTGTCTCCAACCGCTACTGAAGCAACAGTTCGGGACCTACGATACGGCCGATCTCTTCGCTCCGAATGTCGATTTCAAAGAAGATATCCAGAAAATGTCATTCGCTGACGCTACCTATGATTGCGTCATGGTCTCTCGGGTGCTCACCATTCCTCCTGATCTCAACGCATCAATCAGCGAAGTTCGACGGATCCTAAAGCCTGGAGGCATTGGAATCATTGCCGAGACTTACACTCACGATAAGAACCTAGAGTACAGAGAGATGCGTAATGGGCGCTCTCGTCAGATCGGTCTCGATACTCTGGATCTCCTCCGTCTTCAATTTTCCCAGGTAGAACACTTCGATTCGTTCCGCTATGATCGCAAGTTCCAGCTCATCAATCGAATGAGTCTGAAGGGGCAACCAAAGGATGACTACCCGGATGTGATCCGCGTTAAAGGGCAGGGATTCATGGACCTTGTTGCTGTTTGCCGCGTGTGATGACGCCAGAGCAACAACGACGTTTTACCCCATGAAATCCTTTCTCAGATGGTTGCGTCGCCCCCTTGAGCGGGCACGGCAGGCTCCAGTTCGCCGAGCTCTCGAGCAACAACTGTCGGAACACTTCAAGGACACGGTCCAACTTGTCTCGGCTCAAACCAAAGGTGGCTACGACGAGATCTACTATGCCAAGCGGGGCCAGCAACGTTTCGCGGTCGTCCGAGTGAACAGCCCGCACAAACAGCAGAATGATCCGATCGGCCCTCTTGACCCCGGAGTTCCACTCGGCGCCCAAGAACGCCTCGAACGCGAATGGGATGCCTATCAAAAACTAGCTCCTCATCAGTTGTCCCCCCAACCTATCTGGCGGGGCGATAATGCCATTGCCTGTTCTTGGATCGATTGGGAACGGGCCTCCCGGGTACTCATTCAGAACCGCGCTCAGTTCTGGCCCTTGATGGAGCAGATCATTCCCGCAATCAGGGCGATGCACGATGCTGATGTGATTCATCTGGATCTCAATCTCGGCAACATGCTCGTCGCTCCAAACGGCAAGGAAATCGCAATCATTGATTTTGAATTCGGTCCCGTCGACTGGGTTTCGATCCCGCAGCAACGTGCGTATGATTACCTTCGAATCGTTGATAACTGCATCAAAAAACGGCGCGGCGGCAAGCTGCTGCTGAAAGAACCTGAACGCTTGGTTCGTCTTCTCAATGAAAACGTTGACCAAGCCACGCGGGAGGCATCGATGGCCTTTTCTCTGGAAAAACTCCACCTATTGGCTGAACAGAAATCGCTTCTATCCTTGCTTAGGCGCGTTTTCCCAAATCTCTGAAGAACAAACTATCAAAGGGTTTCAATGATCCGCGCCAAAGCCTTTTGCGCCTCGTCTAGCTCCTGGTTGTTGTTGAAACAAAGATAATCCGTCGGGCGACGGGATGAGAAACAACGAAACATATCACCGTCGTAGACATCGTGACCGGCACGGGTCATCTCGTCTTTTCTCTTATGGACTTGATCATAACTCGCGACACAGTGAACCGTAGGAATCCGATGACCGAAAAAGCGCATCAGCCACTGGGAACGGGAAAAATGAGGCGCATCGGTCTTACGATCCAGATAGAGAAAGTCGACTAGAGATCGGTCAATAAGCGTCAGCTGCCCACGCCAGCGAATCCACTTCACCAGCAGGCCAACGGAAGCCCGCAAATAAATCAACGGAGCCAGCAACTCATCGAAACGCTCCCGCGATTGAAACGTCAGTGGTCGAATAAATATCACGGCCAACTTGTATAGCAGCGATTTGCGATAGAGATGTTTTCCGGTAAAGACTCTTCGAATCCGAGGCATGCTTCCAAGCAATCGATCGGCAAGTGTCGACTTGCCAGCCCCATCACATCCCATAATGCTCAGAAGACAGAGTTTTCGTGGGGGCACAATCAGAAGCGCACCGAGACGGCGGAATACCGAAACACGCTTTCTCTGATCTAAGGAGCCCCCCAACAGCTCCTGCAATCGATCGAGCGTCCATCTATCCGCCTCTTCAAAGACTAGCTCTCTCTCCAGCAGTTCATTCAACAGATTCTCCATGCGAGCCAATCCGCCGACATGACAGGCGTCACGATACGAGACCAAACGCCCTTGCACACTCGTCGACTGAAAGCTCTTTCTCTTCGCGACTAGGTGCTGAACATAAACACAGACTTCCGCCTCAAGATTCAGACGACGGATCGATCCTTCGTCTGGACCGAGGACTTTCTGGGAATCTTTGTACTCTAGAACTTGCCGCCCGCGGTCGATCTGCGGCAGAGAGATCCACAGATCAAAGAGCACGCAGTGGCGTCCATCACTCGAATACAAAATCAATTCCGTCTTGTTCTCCTTCCGGGCTCGGATCCGAAAATGACAGAGGCCCAACTTCGCCCACTCAAAAGCAGCCCCCACTAGTGCTTCAACCGACTCTCGCGTTCCGAGCAAATCAACATCATCATCATCAATCGCAGCATCACTTAGTGTGGTTCCTCGCAATTGAATGAAGGACCACGGTCCCTCATGAATCCGCCGCAGACAATCACTCAAGGCACGCCATGATTCTGATTGATCGACTATGGGATGGAATTTATCAGGAGCAGACATCGTCGAGGCAATTACCTGGAGACAGGCGCTTTCAAGAGTGACTGATACAATGCATGGGTCTTGGTCAGCATGGATTCGAGCACGAAGGGATGAGATTCCGTGGGCACCGGAGGCGTTTCAAGAAAGGCAAGACACCGATCGTACAGTTCTTCGGGATCCTCTCGCGACACAATGCCCTCCGGGAGCATCCCCCGCAAGATCTCGCCAACGCCACCATCCGAGTATCCAATGACAGGTTTCCCCAAAGCGAGAGGCTCGAGCACCGTTCGGCCGAACGATTCCGGTTGGCGGCTTAGTGACAAAACCAATCGAGAGCACGCGAGGATCTCGCGAAGGTCTGAACGCTGTCCGACAAAAGTGAGGTCGTCCCCAAGATTCAAATCGGCCGCACGTCGCCGTAATCCTTCTTCGTAGTCTCGCTTTCGAGGATGCGTTCCACCGACGATAAGGCCATGAATGTTTGGCATGGATGCTCTCAACCGAGCGAATAACTCGATGAACTCAAGCTGCCCTTTTAACTGGCTGAGTCGTCCCGGCAAAACAATCCATCGTTTATTCCTCGTATTGGGAAAATCTCTGTACCAGCGATCCAGCCAGGCGTCGTCCACACGATATCTTGAATGATATCGTGCAGGATCAATCCCCCGGGGAATCACGACTAGCTTATCGCGGGACACATAGGGATAACTATTCACCACGTAATCTCGAATCGCCTCAGAAACACAAATCACCTTTTCGCCACTCGTCATGATACGAGAATAGGCATTCACCGAGTAGAATCCATGCACTGTAGAAACCAGCCGGGGACGCAAAGTCACTGGAAGCGAACGCCAACAAGAGTAGCTGAGCCAGCCAGGAACTCGGGAGCGAAGATGCAGTATATCCGGTCGCTCATTCAATAAGAGGCTTCTCAGCGCTGGCAACACTCTGAGGGTGAACGGAGATTTTCGATGCACAGGCAGCGTCACATGCCGAGAGCCATGCATTTCGAGTTCAGCGACCAATCCCCCACCATTCGAAATCACGATCGAATCATGACCCTGTTCGGTGAGAAACTGAGACAACTCTAGGGTCCCCCGCTCCACACCTCCAGATTCCAACTCTGGTAGAATCTGTATGACCTTCATCGTTCACGACCGATCACCAAGCGGTCTGGAAAGAGTCTCTGCATTAGCTCATTCGCGCACCGATCTGTTTCCGCCAAAACTCGGCTTGGTGGCGGAAGCTCAGCATCGAGAGGAGTCGTCCCGTACGAAGTCACCATCTTCGTTTCAACCAAGCGATCGATTCCGAAGTTCAATCGGGAAGGCGGGCCAGCAGGAGGCATTTTAAGCAAACCAACACTAGCCCCAGAGCTCAGTGACTCATAAATCATTGATACCGAGTCCTGAGTGGCCCAAACCGTCGAGGCGGCCGCAAGCCGCTCAGGCAACCATCCAGACGGAGTGTCACGATGGCTGAGTATGTTAAGATTCACTCCCTCAGATCGAAGCTCTGCGAGAAAGGTATCCGGCGTTCGCCGAGAATCCGTTAGCGTCCAACGTACTGAGGGACGTGATGTGACGATCGAAACAATCGACTCCTTCAATGCCTCGCCATCCCATCCAAATTCCTTGCATGGCCCTCCAATGAGGAGCAGCCCACTGCCATTCCTTTTCTCCGGTTGATGGCGAACTCGATTCAATACCCCACAGGTAGAAAACACATTCGCTCGCCCCGTTTTTCCCTGAAGGTCATGCTCAGGGATAAGGCATAGATCAAAACAGCGGACGGGTAAACTCGGTCTCATCAAGATCACTGCCCGCACGCCCCTCAGCCATTTTAGCGCCAGCACGGCCCAATGGGTTCGATGCCCAGCTCCGATCACGAGATCAGGACATCCCTCGACCCGAGCCAGACGTAGCACACATTGGCTATTCTGCCAGAAATTCTTCTGAGGATCGATTAAGACCAAACGCGACTGCACGGCAGTCAAACGCTGCAGCGACTCCACCAAGCCAAGAGATTGATTCTCATGCCCTGCCTTTTGATCCGATATTATCCAGATTGAAATCGCTCGCGCCATCGCCAAGAAGCCTAACCCCATGATCCAAGCATCCCGACACAGAGCGGCGAGCTTGAGAGGCTAAGGAAGGCTAGAAGTCGGCTCCAACACTGTCAAACCTCACCTGCGAACCAAAGTCATTTAGAAGCAGATTGACCGCTTCGGCCACAGCGGCAGCAACGCCTGCCTTCGCAAAAAGATTTTCTAAGATTGCCGACAGGATCGCTTGACCAATAAATCCGTGCCCATACGATCTCAAGGCACTAGACGGCCCCTTGGATAACCGAAAAAAAAGTCTGTTTCTCGCATCGTTATGGTGGATCGGATCGATCTGCCTGATGACCTACGCCCAGGCTGAAACGAAGCCAGCTCCGGCAACCAGCCATTTCGGCCCCTTCTACACAAGAACGTCGAGCGGCAAAACCACCACTGTCAGTATCCTGCCGCCCCTCTATTCCAGTCTCAAAGAACCCGAGATCGAACATACTGAGTGGGACATCCTCTATCCCTTAATCAGCTCTGACCGGTACGGAAAGGAACGACGCCTCCATTTCCTCCAATTGCTCAGTTTATCCGGTGGCAGCCAGAACGAAGACGAGTCGGCGAGCACGACGGTCTTTCCCTTCTATTTTCACAAAGACTCTCCCGATGAAACGCAGAACTACCGCGCACTCTTCCCATTCTACGGCACCGTCAAGAATCGACTGCTCCGGGATCAAGTCAAAGTCGTGATGTTTCCCCTCTACGTTCAGAGCAAAAAGAAAGACGTCACCACGGACAACTATCTCATTCCCTTTGTCCATTTGAGAAACGGCAACGAGCTCAAGGGATGGCAAGTCTGGCCGCTCGCTGGATGGGAGGCCAAGAATCCCACCACCAAAACGAACGTCGTCGGACAAACCTCCCTCGTCGGCGGGCACCGAAAACTCTCCCTCGCCTGGCCCTTCTATTTCAACGACCGCACAGACCTCGGAACACCCGACCCCAAAAAACACCACGCCTTGCTGCCTGTATTTAGTTCGTTTACCTCTCCAATGCGGGACTCTTTGACTGCCCCTTGGCCGATTGGACTCACCGTAACCCGAGACGACGAGAAGAAATTCCGTGAGATTGGTGCGCCATGGCCATTCATCGTCTTCGCCCGAGGTGAAGGCAAGCATGTTAATCGCGTTTGGCCTTTCTTCGGAACCGCGGCAAACCCCAACTTGGCAAGTCAGTTCTATCTCTGGCCATTCTACCGAGGCCAACAACTCGAGACGGACTACACGACCATCAAACAAAAGCGATGGGCCTTCTTTCTTTACGTCGACAAGACGGAAACCAAAAAACAGGATCACTCATCAACACGACGCCGGGATCTCTGGCCACTATTCACCTGGCGAACGACATCTGCTGGAGATCGAGAGTGGCAAGCCTTCGCCTTACTAGAGCCATTTCTCCCAGCCAATGAAACGATTGCTCGGCACTACTCGCCCCTTTGGGCGCTTTGGAGAAGTGAAGTTTCAGCCGATTCAGGGCATCGTTCGACATCATTCCTCTGGAATCTCTACCGCAGAGAGGCTACCAAGAAGGAAGTCAAAGGCTCTGCCCTCTTTGGCCTCATCCGATGGAATCGCTCGGACGAAGGCAGATCACTCAAGATATTCGGGTTAAAGCTCACTCGAAATGGCCATCGCAAGTAAATAGAGAGACGAGAAAAGGGATGTTTCACCAGATTGGAGAAATCATAATCCTCGGATGGAGAACGCTTTGCGTTAGCGGCCATATTTGGCGGCAACGACGCAAGGTCGCCGAGCAGCTCTTTGAGATCGGTAACGCTAGTCTCTTGATGTCCTGTGTTCTCTCGCTCTTCATCGGCGGGGTGCTGGCCTTGCAATCAGGCCCGGTGCTCGCAGAACGGGGGCTCGCCTCAGTGATTGGTCAATTGGTCGGACTTTCAATGTGCAAAGAACTTGCCCCGGTCATGATGGCAATTCTCATCGCCGGCCGTATCGGATCCGCAATGGCTGCTGAAATTGGATCCATGCGGGTGTATCAAGAGATTGATGCTCTCCGAACAATGAATATCAACCCCCTCACCTACTTAGTCCTCCCCCGCATTATCGCTATCAGCCTTGCCCTCCCTATGTTGGTAATCTTTGCCATCCTAGTGGGTTGGATGGGAGGAGCGTTCGTCGCGGCGTTTAATCATCAAATTGGGGTTCCGATTCCTCTCTATTTCTCCAATCTGAAGGACGCAGTCGATATCGGGGATGTCTTCAATGGGATATCAAAGAGCTTCATTTTTGCCCTCACAATTGGCCTCGTGAGTTGTCAACAAGGACTCGACACGATCGGAGGTCCAAGAGGAATCGGTCGTTCCGTCACGAAGGCTGTCGTTAACTCGATCGTCTTGATTCTGGTCTTAGATTACTTCCTCACCCGAATCCTCTTGTATATCGACTGATGAGCTCAAGCACGAATAACCAAGCTGGTGTTCGACTCGATGTGTCGGGTCTCAATCGATCATTCGACGGTCGCCCCGTTCTCAAGGACGTCCAGTTGCAAGT
>OJGU01000360.1_pt1 | contig 28254 bp, 22 predicted proteins | sample 1594741 | NCBI WGS metagenome assembly OJGU01 (sample SAMN05416841, study PRJEB24817) | seawater metagenome | isolation source: Sea water | place: Canada:Atlantic | collected 2013-07
CACTAGATCGCTCGTCGGCAGCGTCAGATGTGTATAAGAGACAGGCTATAATATGGGGGTTGTTAATTACCATATCCCTTTAGACAATATAGAAATATGGACATTAACCAATCAATCGCCCATAGCGCATCCTTTTCATATTCATGATGTTCAGTTTTATATTACTGAAATTGCCGGGGCTGCTCCACCGCCACATTTAGCAGGAAGAAAAGATGTGGTGCTTGTAAGACCAGGACAAACCATTAAATTCATCACTAAATTTGAGTCATTTTGTGATTCAATGGGAATGTACATGTATCATTGCCACATGTTAACTCATGAAGATGATGGTATGATGGGGCAGTTTGTAGTGGATTGTCCTACAAGTGTAAATGTTGAAGAAGTTAATATTGACAATAATGAATTACTTATTTACCCAAACCCAGCTGCTGATAAGGTAAGTGTTAAAATGGGAAAAGAGGTAGTAATTTCATCTATAATAGTATATGATTTTTCCGGAAAGTGTATCACTTTTAAAAGTAATATCAACCACAATGAAACAGTGATTGATCTTCAAGAACAACCTTCTGGCATTTATTTTTTCGAAATTAATAGCAACAATAAAGTGTTCCGTAAAAAAATTAGTCTAATCAAATAAAAAATATATATGAAAAAAATATTTTTAATAATCACCATTGCCATTTCTTTTATTGCTTGTAAGCAGGAAGAAAGCCATGAAAACCATGAACATCATGATGAAACTGTAATCAAGGAAGAAGATAATCTATTAGTAATTAATAACCAATCTGTAAATGAGGATAGAGTTCTGTCCTTATTAAGAACTAATTGCTTCAATTGTCATAATCCCGATATGGGAGAAAGCCGCGTTGCACCTCCATTGTTTAAAGTTCGAGAGCATTATTATGATGAGACCACAAAAGAAGAATTTGTAGTTGCAATTATTAATTTTATTAATAATCCCACCGAAGAAAATTCCATAATGCCGGGTGCAGTGAGAAATTTTGGCTTAATGCCTAAAATGAGTTTTAAAGAGGAAGATTTACAGTTAATAGCTGAGTATTTGTACGATAACGATGTTTCATCAGATGAGTGGTATGCTAAGTGGGAAGAGTTTAAAAAATCTCCGGCAAGTGTTCAAACAGATTTAAGCTATGAAGATTTAGGTAGAAATATTGTTAATGAAACCAAATCCAACATTGGCAAAAATTTGATGAAAGCTGTAAAAGAGAGAGGTGCAGCAGGAGCGGTTGAATTTTGTAACACAAGAGCAATTCCTATTACTGATAGTATGGCAGTAGTATTAAATGCAAAAGTAAAACGTGTTTCTGACAAACCAAGAAACCCTATAAATACAGCAAATACAGAAGAAATAGCATATATTGACGGTTGGAGAATTGCAAAAGCTAATGGTGAAAAATACCCTCCAAAAGTTACAGAAATGGAGAATAAAACGGTAGGATATTATCCTATAGAGATTAATCAAACATGCTTAAAATGCCATGGAATTCCCGAAAAACAAATAAACACTGAAACTTTAGCTAATATCAAAAAATTATATCCAAATGATAAAGCCACAAGTTATGCTGAAGGTGATATACGAGGAATTTTTGTAGTAGAAATGGATAAAAAATAAATACAATAATATGGACAAACACAGTTATAATATTTTCCTAAAATGGAACGAAGGCAGAAAAGGCATAATGGAATCTCCAGAATTGCCTACAAAAATTGAAGTAGCAACGCCACCCGAATTTGATAAAGGTATACCTGGAATTTGGAGTCCGGAACATCTTTATACTGCATCAGTGTTAAGTTGTTTTATGACGACCTTTTTGGCTATAGCTGAATTTTCTAAATTAGAATTTAAAAGTTTTGATTGTGATGCAGAAGGAGTTTTAGATAAAGTAGATGGTAAATTTTTAATGACAGAAGTAAACCTAAAAGCTCGTTTAGTTATAAATGATGCATCTAAAAAAGAACGTGCAGAACGCATTTTAGAAAAATCAGAAGCAGCTTGTTTAATTTCTAATTCAATAAAAACGAAAGTGAACTTAATTGCAGAAATTACTTCTTTGTAATAGTTATAAAACGAAACATATCGTTTTCATTTTTCTGCAAAAGCAATTACATGTCCATCTGCATCGGCAATATAACCTGCATTATCTCCCCAATCTCTTTGTTGCATCGGACTAATCAATTTTGCACCAAGCTGTATTCCTCTTTCCATATATTCTTTAGCATTTTTTACTTTTAAATACAACTCGCAACGAGGAATACCATTCCCCGTGTTAGGATGAGGTGTTGCGTTTTCTAAAATTTTGGCAATTCCATTTTCGGGCATCAAGCCTAGCTTGGTTGTTTCTGAAAGTTGAAATTCAGTCATACCCGGAACATGTAATGACGGTTTTAGGCTTAATAATTCTTCATAGAAATGTTTACTTTCTTCTTGGTCGGCAACGTAAAGGATAAATTCTATTTGCATAGTTGTAACAATTTAATATTAACCATATAAATTCTATGTGGTTAAAGGTATGATATTGTTATATAGTCTTGCTCAAAATTAATGTTAAATAATTATTTTACCAACACCCTAATTCCTTCTGAATGAGAAGTAAACTCAGGAGCATACATACATTGAATACTTGTTATTCCGTTAGAAAAATCTCCACTCATATTAACTCTTAAAGGATACTCAAATACATAAGTTCCTTTAGGTAAATAATCAAAAAAGAAGTTGGTAGCCGCATCTTTAGTACTTTCATAATAACCTAATCCATCCTGATAACGATAACCAGAGAAAACATTAATAGGTTCAAAACCTGCTGCTCGCATGTCTTTCATGTGAACGTATTCCATGTTTCTATCAACACGCAATTCTATACGTACTTTAATTTTATCACCTGGTTTTAAGGTAGTACCTTCTTTAATCAGTTCAATTACAGGTCCTGCATCGGTATTGCGTTGTACAAATAGTTTTTTGCTCAATTTTAATGGCGTTTCGTGTGTGGTAATTTTGTCTAATTGCTCAAAATATTGCCAATACATGGCTCCCCAAGCTACACCTTCATCTTTTTTGGTAACGGTAATGTTGCCCATTTCGGGTTTAATTTCCGTTTTGCTCCACGAAGTTTTAAAATAACCTGTTCCGGCTTCTATTTTTACATCGTCCATTTTCTTAGGGTTTATAATGGTATTTCCTACTTTTATTTCCACCAATTCATCACTTGCCAATAAATCAGTTCCTCTTAATAATAAAGCATAACAAGCTTCGGTAGTAGCTTTGGTAGTTCGCCAATCTTGCGTTTGTTTTTGTTTTAATAACCAAACTTTCATAGATTCTACACTCTCAGCATCATTGGCAACTTCATCAAAAGCTTCAATTAATAATGCTTGAACTTCAATAGGAGCTTGATACCAATAATAACCGCTAATGTTATCTTTCCAATACATGCCCAGTTCATCGTGTAAAATGGCATTTTCTTTAAGTGAAGCAATAATTTTTTGTTCAGTGTGGATGCCTGTTTTTGGTTGACCGTTTCTATGTAAAGCCAATGCTATCATTCCTTGCATGTAGCGACTTTTTGTCAACCAAAAATCATTGGCTTGTTTTAGGTAATAATTATATGCTTCTTTATTGCGAGAACTGATTTCCACATCCGATAAGAAATAACTTCTGGCATACAAATACTGAATGATTTCATAGTTTAAATGGTCTTTAGTCATATCTACGTTGTGTTTTTTCAGCCATTCATAATCTTCTCTCACGCGGTTATCTAAATACAACACTGCTTTTTGTATCATATTCCAGGTTTTGTAATCTTCACGAATATTTTTTACACCTAGATGGTCTAAATGTCCCATTCCGGTTACAATATGTTGTGTGATGTATCTGCTTTCGGGCATGCCTTTAAACCAGGTCCAACCACCATTGGAAACTTGCAACTGTTGCAATTTCATTTCTGCTCTACCCAACTCATTACTCATTCTATTTAAATCAAATAGTAAGCCTACACGTTTTTTGCGTTCCCCTTCATTTTGAGCATTTAATACCCAAGGGGTTTCTTCCAATAACAAGGCTTTTAACTCCTGATTTTTCTCCAAATTAGATAAAAATGCTTCGGGCGTACTATTTTTCCAGCTTTCAAATACATTTTTTATTTTTGGATTGGAGTTCGCAATATGTGTAGCAATAGAATTAGCATAAAAGCGACTAAAAGTTTGCTCGGCACATTCATATGGATATTCCATTAAGTAAGGCAATGCTTGTATGGCATACCAAGCCGGATTAGAAGTAAATTCTAAGGTTAACCGATGATTTTTCATAGTGCTTGAAGTCCCAGAAGCCAATAATTTATTGAATTTAAAATTGGTCGTTCCTTTACCTCTAACAGGTAGTGGAAGTGATTCTGTTACTAACATTCTGTTGGTTAATACAGGAATAGCCATTTCTTCACCATCGGTAAAGTTGCCCGATTTTGCAATAACTTTATAAGTAATAGCTCCATAACCTTCCGGGATATTAATTTCCCAGCTTACAGATGTACTTTTACCTTTTTTAGCGAAGAAGGTATTGGTTTCTTTACTCGTTAGCAATTTATCTGAAATTGCTTTCATGGTAAGGGCATCATAGAAAAAGATTTTAGCTTCTCCCTCAAGATCTTTTTCAGAAAGATTGGTAATTTTTGTGCTAAAAGTCATTTTATCGTTTTCTCTAAAAAAACGAGGAGCATTCGGGTAAACCATCAGATCTTTTTGCGTAACCGTTTCTTCGTAAATCATGCCTGTTTTTAAATCTTTAGTGTGAGCCAATCCCATAAATTTCCATTTGGTTAAGGCTTCCGGAATAGTAAATTTAATGATGATTTCACCTTTGTCATTGGTTTCCAAATGAGGATAGAAAAAAGCAGTTTCATTAAAGTTACTTCTAGCTTTTACCTCATCCAAGCCACCCGAATTGTCTTGTTTTTGCTCCGCCAATTTTTCACCACCTGCCAATGTTTGTGAAATAACTGTTTCATCCATATTTTTATCTTCATCATCTTTACTTGATCTGTTGGGTGATTCAGACCTTTCTTTTTTGGACATTACTTTTCCTTTTGGTGAATTTTCACTTATGGTAACAGCGTCCATCATTACTTCTTCTTCCATTACATCTCCTGTAGCAGAAACGGAATACAAACTGTTCTTATAATATCCATAATTATATCGATAATAGTTAAATCCAAACCAATTGAGTTGATCGTAATAAATGGCTTTTTGGTTATATAAATACGGATTCCATTCTTTGGCTAACAATTGAGCATTTTTATCGCTAAAACCATTGTTATTTTGCCAATAACGCTGACTGTAATCATAATGATGTACATTTAATCCCCAGTAATTCGGACGAAAAGCATCCAACGAAGCATCATATAAAGCTGCGACCATTTCAGCAGCTACTTTTTCTCCTTTTTTACCTTTAATTTTTAGTTTCCATTCTTCTTTTTGTCCTGGTAATAGTTTGTTTCTAAAAGTTTCAAATTCAATATCCAATTGTTTGTTGGTGTGCGGAACAGTAACCGTACTTGTAAAATTAAAGTGTCGGTTATGTTTTACCATCATAAAATGCACATGGAAATTTCCTCTGTATTTTTCTAAAATAGGGATGCTAATTTTTTGCTGACCAACACTTAGTTGAATGCGTTTTTGTTCCACAATTTTTCCTTTATGTTCTATTTCGTATAAGATTTCTACATTTTTGGCGGCCGTAGCTATTAAAAATGATGCGTTTTCGCCCGGTTCGCCATTAATTTTTAGCGGGGTAAACCAAGCAATATCATTGGTTGAAGGATGTTTTTCCTGTTCACCAAAAAGATTGAAATATTTAATTTCTTTCACTTCCTGACCAAATTTATCTTTGGTAATGGCTTCCATTACATACCATCCCGAACTCCATTCTGGGAGCTTAAACAGACGAAGCGATTTTTTGTTGGCGGTGTTAAAATCATGGTCATAAACTTTGATATTCTTTTCCCATTTATACACGTTGTTTTCTTCCTCAAATTCATCCATTGGAAAATGTTTTTCAAATTCATTTTTATTCATTAAATGTACATCGCCTTTGTTCCAATAGCGTTTTTTATAAATTTTGGTGGGCATTTTCAACGACCAAATTTTTACATTTCCTGCCGCAGCTTCAAACTCTCCATTGAGGTTAGTAGTAGTAAAATCAATAGTGTCCACACCATTTTTGTTGAGTTTTTCTGTAATACCAATATTGATGTTGAGGGCTTTGTAACCTACTCTTGCATAAGTGGTTGAACTATGTGTTTCTCCATTAATATCAGTTACATCAGCATAAATAGTGTAAGAATAAGTAGGAGAATACTTTTTATTGATAGATTTATCTGCCTTGGCAATAAAATCAATCTTGAACTCACCATTGTCATCGGTGGTGGTAGTTCCATTGGTTATTTCCATTTCGGCAGATTGAGGCCAATATCCCCAACGGTAATAACACCAATAAGGGAAAGAAGCATTTCTTACCACACGATAAGTTACTGTTGCTTCATCTAATGCAGCTCCTGAGTAAGTTTTGGCATTACCTACAACATTCACATTTTCTTCTAATTTGTAAGTACCTTTTATAGGTTCAAACTTCACTTCAAATTTCGGACGTTTATATTCTTCTACCGAAATGTATTTTGAGCCGTAGCTGTCGGAAATATACATTTGTCCGTTTAGTCCGTTGTTGGGAGCAATAAAAGAACCGCTAAATGTACCGTATTCGTTGGTAGTTAATTTTAAATCAGCCACTTTTTGATTATTTACATCATAAAAAGTAACCGTTGATTTAAAATTTGTTTTGATTTTATTGTTTTTGTTGGCATCAGTTTCCAACACAATTCCTTTAAAATAAACCGTCTGCCCCGGACGATAAATGGCTCTGTCAGTAAAAAATATAGTACTAGTTTGGGTTTTATTATCCTCATAATAATGATATTGATAATAGCTGTCTTCGGTATTTAGTCTATCGTCTCCTTTAGAAAAATCGACATAAAAATTGCGATAATCTTTGCTGCTTCCTACACTAAAGAATCCGTTAGCATCGGTAGTTTTGGTGGCTAAGGTTTTCCATTCATAATTACGGAACATGTAGTTGTATTTTTGATAATACAATTTTGCCGAAACACCTTGTAAGGGTTTCCCTGAATTTCTGTCCATCACAAAAAATTCCATGGATTCATTGGTGTTTCTTCTAGTCAAGTAACTGATATTGCTTACCCAAAATGGAGAAATGGCAACGGCTTCTTTATCAAAATGAAAAGCATTAGTAGTGGAAGTCAGTAAGATATAAAATCCTTTTTCTAAGGCGTCTATTTTTATTTCTCCTGAATGTTCTCTATAATCGCCATCATTTACCAATGTCGTTTTCCATTCTTTAATCAGCTTAGAAGCAAGTATTTTTTCTAATCTTTTACCGCTATCATTATTCTCATTCCATTTCTTAAAATCATTATAATCAACCTTTACTAATTTATGAAAAACGGTATCCAAGTTTTTGTAGGAAATCAATGCTTTTAACGGTTCGTTAGGAATATTGGCAGTTTCAGTTTTTACGTTTAAGGATTTTTTGTTCAATTCATTTTCTAACTGCTTGCATAAATCTGCTCCGTAAGTATCAGGATATTTTTTAATGGCATTTTTGCACATATTCATGGCAGTTTGTAAATCCCATTTGTATTTTTCTGGTTCATTTGGGTTAAAAGCATTTCCACGAGCTTGATACACTTTTGCCATTTCATAAACTACTTCAGCTGTAGAAGTATCTTCAGGAAAACGTAAATATAGTTTTGCTAGTGCTTCATAATAAAGCGTATCAGCATTATCGAAAGCTGCATGACTTTTCACAAATTTTAATCGCTTCAATTCTACATCAATTAGTGCACTCGGGTTGGTATCATTAATATGAATATTGGTTAGATTTTGCAAGGTTTGCAATGCATAATATTTTAATGAAAGCGAATCTTTTGATGAAATTTTTAATTTAGAAAAAGTAGGAAAGGGCATAATGTAAGAAGAATCGTCCAACGCAAATTCATATACCGGTTTGGTAATGCTGGGTTCTTCGTTCATAAAAAAATCGATGGCTCGATGGGCTAAAAAATCATACAAATTAGGACGGTATTTTCTACCATTTTTATGGATAATAATTTCATCAAAAGTTTCAATAGGTGTTCTTTTTAGGCTATCGATATTTTTAATGGAAAGTTGGTAGTGTTTAATGGTTTCGGTGGTAATTTTTTTCAAATCCCAAGTAGCAATGTTGCTGTTTTCGAAGTTGGTAGTAGCCGAGCGATTATAGAATTTCCAACGGTTATTTTGGTAATACATCCAATACAATTCGCCAATAATAGAATGAAGCATTGGGTTTAATGGGTATTCAGCCGTTTTAGCAACACTGTCTAATTCGTTGAGGGTTTTTACAAAAGCATTTTCTTCTACATAACTTTGCAACTTAGCTTTTACGATAAGTGTTTTTACAATTTGTTCATGATTATTTTCAGCAGCAGCTTTTTTGGCAATATTTTCTACTTCAATAAGAGCAGATTTCGTTAAGCCGTTTTGTTCTAACGAATCTACTTTTTTCCATTCGGCTTTATACACATCGCCTTTGGCATAAACCAACACGGGCTGACGCGTATTCTCATTGTCAGACACACTAGTGGGAGAAGAACATTTAATTAATAAAACACTTAGGAAAACTACTATAAAAATGTAGCTAAATTTGGACGTTAATTTTTGCATAAGTTTTAGGTTTTACGAGATGGATGCAATGAATTATAAAATTGCATAAAAATTAGGAAAGAAAGTAGGAATTAAAATTAAAACTTATATTTTCAGGAATTTAAAAATCACTATACCTATTGGTAATGGCTGTTTTTAAGCCAATAAAAAACATGTTGGAAGAAAGATCAGCATAATTATTCGTGAACGTTCTGTTGGTGACTCCCGCTTGTAAAATCATGTTCGATTTCGGATTTAGCACGTAAGAGATTTTTACGGTATTATTTATAATGTTGGTTTTTAAACCGTTGAGGGTGTAGTATCCGTAGTCGTCTTCACGGTTGTTATAAGGTTGGTAAACATCCTGACCTAATGAATATCCGTTGGTATCTAAACCTACTTTTGCCAATGTGCTGTGCAGTTCAAAAATCCAACGTTTTTTGGCATAAAAAGCTGAGACAGTTATTTCTTTAAAATTTGCTCCTAGTGGATGAGCTAATGGAGCATTAAAATGCGCATAATTTTGAAGTGTGCTTACATTGGTGCTTCTATAAAAATAACTGTAAGTAAATGGTCTTACTTCGTTGTACTCTAACTGCAAACGCAATCTTTTAATGTTAAGCGGCTCTATAAATTTTAATCCTGCTTGAACTCCATATTTATTTGCCCACCAACCATTTCCTGCTTTTAATTCATCTAGCAAAAATTCATCAAATAATAACTGTCCGTAAAAGATGTATTTTTTTAAGATACGCATTTTTATGCTTCCACCCATTAGTGCATTATCAGATGAACCCAAGGCATATTCTGTAGAACGCAAAAAGATAATTGGATTTAAATAAGATAAATCATAGCCTCTGTAAAATTCTTTTTCTTGAGATTGAAAAACAATGCTTTCAAAAAAGCCTAAATTCAACCATTTGGTAACATTCATGCTTAAATAGTGAGTAGTAGCAAACTTTTGCATGTAATTGTTGTAAATTCCATCTGTAAAACGAATATCTTGATGATTGGAATACAAAGCCATGTATTTAATTTTCCAAATGTTGGCAGTAGCTTTTAAATAAGGATAACTGTTGGCAACATCCGATAATAAAAGTGAGCGATAGCCATCGCCAATAAAATGCTTGCCGTAACCTGCTTGTATGGTAAAAACATCGTTGGGTGTAAAGGTTAAATTTCCTTGAGAAAATATAGATGCATCATTTTTAGAGTAACCATACCCCGGACTAATATGCTTGGTTTGAACCATTGCATCAATATGGCTCGGATAAGTGGAATAATCGTAAAGAAAAGCAAATTCGGCACTCCATTTTTCGCCTAAAGCAGCTTGTAATTGAATTCCTGCACTGGTTTCTAATAAGTTTTCACTATAATTATCAGCTTTTTCTAAGGTACTTATGGCGTTAACAATAGGATTTACAGAAAAATAAAAACTACCTTGTTTTTCGATAAGGTGTTGATTGAATAATTTGTTTACAACACCTTTTGAAGTAGTAAGTTCAAGTTGAGAAATGGTAGTATCGTAAGGAATAATTTTATTAACTTCTTTTTTATTGTAGGGTTTTATAGCGGTGTGAAAATCAACAGCGGTATCTAAATGATTTAAATATAGGTATTCAAAAGTACGCTCGTTATTAACATTAAAATTTTGTGCTAATACAGATTGAAAAGCACTTAATAATAAGAATATGTAGAGGAGTACTCTCATTTTTTCTTTTTCAGTTTAAATAAGAAAGGAATTTGAGTAGATAGAATTACAAAGGCTATAAGTGTAATAAAAGCGTAACTTGGATTGAATTGTTGAGCAAAAACTGCTCCTCCAACTATTAATATATTAAACAAATAGATAACAACTACTGTTTGTCTGTGTGATAACCCTAAATCTAATAATCTGTGATGGATATGATTTCTATCGGCACGAAAAGGAGAAACCCCACTTAAAATTCTGATGGTAAACACCCTGATGGTATCTACTAAAGGATATACCAAAATAGACATGGCTAAAATGGGTTTGGAAATATTTTGTATAATATTAGGTAAGTCAGTGGCTTTGTATTCCACCATTTCTATTGCTAGCACTGCCATTAAAAATCCAATGGTTAGCGAGCCTGAATCTCCCATAAATATTTTTGCAGGATTAAAGTTAAACCTTAAAAAACCTAGTAAGCTTCCTGCAATAGCAAAGGAAAGCACAGCATAAATCCAATCATTGGCACAATAGAACCAACACCCGAAAAAAGAGGCAGCAATTAATCCAACTCCTGCAGCTAATCCATCAACTCCATCAATTAAATTAAAAGCATTTATGATAACAATGTAAGTAAAGATTGAGAGCATAATTCCAGCATATTCAGGAATTTCTCTTATACCAAACAAACCGTGCAAACTGGTAAGCTTCACATTTGCCATAAACACCATAATAAAAGCACAAAATAGGTGGGCAGCTAATTTTTTGGCAGGAGCTGTTCCTATAATATCATCTTTCATTCCCACAAAAAACATAATTAACATTGCAGGAACAAGATATTTAATAACCCCTATTTCTTTAATAGGCAACCAAAGTAAAAACGAAAAGAGTATTCCGGCAAAAATCATCATCCCTCCCATGGAAGGTGTTTTTTCACTATGAATTTTTCTACTTTCTGTTGGGTCGTCAAACAAATGCTTCATTTTAGCAATAGTAATGAAGGATGGTGTTGCAAGCAACACAATCAAAAAAGACGTAATTATCGGTAAAATGATTTCCATAATTAAATATCGCTGTATAAATTTCTTAATGAAGTTCTTAATGCAAAGTAAATATAATTTGTTTTATGTCCTCCAAAATCAGTTGTTAGTGTTCTTTGGGAGATGCCTAACATTAACGCCATATTATTTTTTGGGTTAATTAAAAAACCGGCATGTGCCTGAAGGTTTATTAAATCTGCTGTTTCCGGAACGATTGAAATAGTATTTTCGTTGCTTACAAATATGTTATTTCCTTCAGAGTTTAGTTTAGCATAATTTATTTTTGTTTGCACAAATAATCGTTTGTATTTATAATTCATTATCCCAACCATTTCGTCAAAGTTAGCTCCATAAGGATGAGCTAAAGGTTCATTAAAATGCGAATAATTTTGTAGTGGAATAGCATTGCTGTAAGTGTAGGGTTCTACATGGTTATATTCGGCTTGTAAGGTTAATCCCGTAATGCCAAAAAACTTTATCCCTGCCTGATAACCTGTTTTAGTATGATTTTTATTTCCATCATACAACAACTGACCATAAAGAATGGTGTTGATTGGCAATTTAATTTTTGCGTTAAGCCCCAATTGAGAATTGTTTTTACCATCAAAACCTGTAACCAACGTATTCGCAAATAATACAGGGTTTAACTGCATAAAATTGTAAGGTTTTGTGCCACTGCTGTCTTCTGTTTGCCATATTGTTGATTCAAAAAATCCTAAATGAAGCCATTTGGTAGCTATCCAACTTAAATAATGTACTGACATGCTTTTACGCATAAATAATTCTTCGGGAGTTGATCCTTGTTCTCTTCTTTGGAGACTTGATAATCCGGTATTTACTTTGGTATATTGAAATTGATTTTTTTTACCAAACCAAGCCGTGGCTTTGTAATACGGATAATGAAAAGCATAATCCGAAAGCAGAATTGAGCGATAACCATCACCTACAAATTGTTTGTCGTTACCCAGTTGAAAGTTAAAATGGTTACTAGGAGAGTAAGAAATATAAGAAGTTGCAGCGTTGTAATCAAAACCATTATCTTTAAAACGCTTTACCCTTCCTTGTCCGGGAACAACATTAGATGAACGCACATAAGCTGCCATATAATCGGGGAAAACAGCTTGGTTTTCATATAAAGTGGTTTGAAAAGAAAATTTTTCACCAATATGTCCTTTAGCAATAATTCCTCTTGTATTTACATAAAGTGTTTGGTCTTGCTTTGTATCTTCGCCATCTTGTCCCATTTCTATATTAAGCAAAGGATCTATGGTAAGGTAAAAATCTCCTGTATCGACTCTCACAAAATTTTCGTGAAATAGTTTTCTGGAAAACCACGATTTATCTTTTAAGTAAGTTTTATTTATATTGATAAGGTAAGCATCTTGCTCATGGTTTTTAAGCAAATAAAAGCTGTCTGTTGCTACTTTTGATTGAAGAATAGGATGAAAAGAAGTGTGCACATTATTTTCTAATGCATTAAATTCTTTTTGATTAACCAAGTTAAACTCTCGGTTGAGCGGTAAATTCAACTGCTGAGCTTGAGCCGACAAAAACCCAATTAACAAAAGAAAGAAGATGATGCGGTAATGCTTGCTCATTAGTTTTAGTACTCAAAATAACCTTAAAATCAGGCTCCAAAGCTAATCATCTTTTTTTAGATATGTATCAGCTATGTTGATTAATAATTTGCACTAACTGATTGGCATCTACCACACCTGATTGTCGCCAAAGCTGTTTGCCGTTTTTAAACAAAATAAGTGTGGGAACACCTCTCACCTGATATGCTGCTGCAGCTTGTTGGTTTTTATCTACATCAATTTTTAATACACGGGCTTTGCCTTGAACTTGTTTTGCCACCTCATCCAAAATTGGAGACATGGTTTTGCACGGACCACACCAAGTAGCAAAGAAATCTACTAAAACAGGTTGGTTGGAATTAATAATTTCGTTAAATGTTGCCATGATAAATTAATTATTTAAATGTGATGCTCCAAATTCCTCTAAATTCATCAATATTAAAATCAACTGCTTTATCGTTAGGATAAAGTGCTAAAATAGATTTGTAATCGGTTTCGCTTACCGTTTTTCCAACTGTTCCGTGGCAAGTAACACAAAGCGGTTGTAAATGGATAGGAGCGTAAAAGCTTACTGTATTATCGGTGTTTCGTTTTACTTCAGGAAATAAATCTTCGGTAATTTTTGAATCGTTCAGATAGTAATCAATCATTTCTTGTTCGGAAGCATTGGGTTTGTTTTTCTCATTTCGTAGTTTGTGGCTGGTTCTTTTAATGCTAACATCATAATGTTTTTCAAGCGAATCAACAATAACACTTTCATTTACATTACAGAATTTAACAGCATTGGTTACACCACCTTCGCTCATGGCTTTTTTTAAATTTCCGCTCAATGCCTTAAAAGTTTGTTGAGCAATTTCTTGTCCTTTTAGTGTGTAAGCTTGACTTTCTTCTATGGTAAGTTCTTCAACACCTTCAGCAATTTGCTTCGGTTGTTCTTCAGTTGATACTTCTACTTCTTTTTCAGTAGTTTTTTCATCGCTACAAGCAAAAAATGCAGTAGCTAAAACAAGGGCAATAAAGCTAAGTTTGTACATGGTTTTATTGTTTAAATTCTTGAGGAACATCCCCCGTTAAGGTTTTAAGGAAAGCAATAATATCATTGGTTTCTTTATCAGTCAATTCTTTATTCAGTTGTAATTTAGCCATTATCTTAACAGCTTCATCCAAATTCTTCATACTTCCATCATGGAAATAAGGATATGTTTTTTCAATGTTTCTAAGTGATGGTGATTTAAAGAAGTATTTATCTGCTTCATTTTGGGTAACTTCAAATCTACCTTCATCAATTTTTTCACTTTTGGTAAGTTCCCAATAATTACCAAACAGACCAAATTTTTGGATTAATTGTCCACCCAATGCATTTCCGCTGTGGCAAGTGATGCAGCCTGTGGTCATAAACGTTTCTAAACCTCTTTTTTCTTGTTCGTTTAATGCTTCGTCATTCCCAGCTAAATAATCATCAAATTTTGAAGGAGTAATTAATTTACGCTCAAAAGCACCAATGGCTTTTTGTAGGTTTTTGTAAGTAATTGGTTGTTCCTCTTCGGGGAAAGCTTTAGCAAAAAGTGCTTTGTATTCTTCAATTTCTGAAAGTCTTTCAATAACAAACTCTTCGCTTGGCATAGCCATTTCTACAGGATTTAAAATTGGTCCTCCAGCTTGTTCTTCCACATCTTTATTTCTTCCATCCCAAAATTGTGAAGTGTGTAGAGCAGCATTTAATACTGTTGGAGAGTTTCTTGTTCCATTTTTGCCATCATTTCCTGGCGAAGTTGGTAAGTTATCCACACCAAAAGTGTTCAGGTTGTGGCAAGTGTTGCAACTTTGTGTATTATCTTTTGAAAGTCTCACATCGAAATACAATTGTTTTCCTAAAATTACTTTTTCTTCCGTAATAGGGTTTTCTGGATTATCTACTAGTTCGGGTAATTCGCCAAAAAGTGTTTTGGCACGTTCTTGTAGTTCTGTAAGTTCTTTTTGTTCAACTTCTTTAGTCTCAGTTTTTTCATCACCACAAGCTATTAATGCTGTAAGAGCAACAGCATACGCTAAATAGGAAATTTTATTCATGGTCTGTTTTATTTTCTTGTTTGTTAAATTTATCGTTAGCAAAATCTCCCACTAACCAACCCATAAATGCTCCATAGGCAGCCGTTCTATACCAAACAGAAGTAATGGCACACGAGCCACTTTCGCAACCGATAAAGTACCAATAGGTATATCCGGCAGCAGCACCTATAAAAGCTACAAGAAAAGAAATTTTATGGTTTTTTATCCAGTTGAGCATAAGAAGTTAATTAATGATAACACAAAGTTACTCAAATTCCAATACCTATTAATTGTTGGATTTGAATTTAACTTATTTTAAAAGTTGTAAATTAGCCGACAAGATTTAAAACAACACAAAACAATAGTTGAATTTTCCGTTTTACATAGCAAAAAGGTACTTTATTGCAAAGAAATCGCATAATGTTATTAATATTATTTCATGGATTTCGGTGCTTGGTATTGCTGTAGGAACGTTGGCGTTGGTAATTGTACTTTCTGCTTTTAACGGACTGGAAGATTTGGTGGAAAAGCTTTATGCTTCATTCGATCCGGATATAAAAATTGAAGCTAATAAAGGAAAAACATTTGAAGTGGCCGATTTTCCTAAAGACAAAATTTTGCAATTAGATGAAGTTGCATTTTATAATCATGCTGTTGAGGATGTAGTGTTGGTGAAATACATGGAGAAACAAACCATTGCTACTTTAAAAGGTGTTGAACCGCAGTTTTATGAAATGACCGGTTTAGATACATTAATGATTGAAGGACAAGTGATGAACGACGATTCCAATAAAATAGTATTGGGTTATGGAATTGCTGATAAATTGTCTTTGTATTTACATAATATGGTGGTGGAACAAGTGAGTATTATTGTTCCGAAAAAAGGTTTAGCAAAAGCTTTTATTCCAACGGATGAGTTTACCCGAAAATTTGCTATTCCAACAGGTATTTTTTCTGTAAATCCCGATTTTGATACCAAATATGTAGTTACACCTTTAAGATTTGCACAAAAAGTACTTTCTTACGAAGGAAAAATATCATCTGTAGAGTTAGGATTGAAACCAGGAGTAAATCATGAAAAAGCAAAAGAAAAAATACAAGTTATTTTGGGTGATGATTATGTAGTAAAAACCCGACATGAGCTGAATGAGTTAATATTTAAAACCAACAAAACTGAAAAATGGATTACTTTCCTTATCTTGACTTTTATATTGGTAATTGCTTCTTTTAACATTATTGGTTCACTTACCATGTTGATTATTGATAAGAAAAAAGATATTTGGATTTTACGTACCATGGGAGCTTCCAGAAAAACTATTAAGCGGTTATTTTTTATGGAGGGAATGATTATAAATTTAGCCGGAGCCATTTCCGGAATGGTGTTGGGAGCTATTGTTTGTTGGTTACAAATACAGTTTGGTTTATTAAGGTTGGAGGGTAGTGTGGTAGAATTTTACCCTATAAAATTAGAGTTGTTAGATTTTATTTACATTACCATTATTGTTTTGATAATTGGTTTTTTGGCTTCTTGGTATCCGGTAAGGGTGCTTACTAAAAAGCATCTTTAATAACTCAATACAGTAGAAATTTCATCCAAGGTTTGAAATAAAATTTCGGGATTAGTTTCGGTAACTAATTTTATTCTGAATTCTTTTAAGTGAGGAATTCCTTTAAAATAATTAGCATAATGTCTTCGCATTTCAACAATGCCTAATTTTTTACCTTTCCATTTTATAGACATTTCTAAATGGCGTTTGGCAACATTTATACGTTGTTCTATGGTTGGCGGAGCAAGATGTTCTCTGGTAGCCATAAAATGTTTAATCTCATTAAAAATCCAAGGATAACCAATACTTGCCCTGCCTATCATTACACCATCAATACCATATCTGTTTCTATTTGCTATGGCTTTTTCGGGGGTGTCTACATCTCCATTTCCAAAAACAGGAATATGCATTCTTGGGTTATTTTTTACTTCGCCAATTAAGGTCCAGTCGGCTTCTCCTTTGTACATTTGTTTTCTGGTTCTGCCATGTATAGAGATGGCCTGTATGCCAACATCTTGTAGTCTTTCGGCTACTTCAACAATGTATTTGGTGCTTTCGTCCCAACCCAAACGGGTTTTTACGGTAACTGGCAAATGAGTTGACTTTACTATTTCGGCAGTCATTTTTACCATTTTAGGAATATCTTGCAAAATACCTGCTCCAGAACCTTTACAAGCTACTTTTTTTACAGGGCAACCATAATTAATGTCAATAATATCTGGGTTGGCTTGGGTGGTTACTTCTGTTGCTTGACGCATAGATTCAATATCGTTTCCGAAAATCTGAATGCCAATAGGGCGTTCGTATTCAAAAATATCGAGTTTTTTTACGCTTTTTGCCGCATCTCTAATCAGTCCTTCCGAAGAAATAAATTCGGTGTACATTAAATCGGCACCATTTTCTTTGCACAATGCACGAAAAGGTGGATCACTAACGTCTTCCATTGGAGCAAGTAAAAGTGGGAACTCGCCAAGTTCTATGTCGCCTATTTTTGCCATGGATAAAAAATAATTAGGACAAAATTAAGGAAATAAAAGGGTTGAGGTTAGTTTAATAGTTTATGAGGTTAAAAAGATTGAGGTTTTTTAATAATTCACACATTAACTTTATTCAGATATTAGTTAATCAATCTTCTTTTTTTCTTAGAATTCCTAAAATTTCTATGATATTGCCATTTTCATCTAAGCGTGGGAATACTTTTTCTTGAATCCAGATGTACTTATCTTTACCGAGTGGTTTTACTCGATAATTGAACACAGCAGCTTTTTTATCATTAAAAAACTGATTTTTTTCTGATTTTATTTTAGGGACATCTTCAGGATGATAAAGCTGAGCTACTTTTTCCTGAATTTCTTGAGAAACATTTTGGTGGGGTTTAATGCCAAAAATTTCTTCAATAAAAGGACTTACGTATTCAAAATCGGGGATGCTACCTTTTGAGTAGTTAGCCAAATAGATAAATTCATCTAAATTATCTAAGATGAAACGGTACTTAGCACTGTTTTTTGCTATTTTTTCATCAAACTTTTTCTTTGCGTCAATATTTCTTATTTGTAATAAATAATAGTTGTTTTTGGCAGCATTAAAAGGCGATAATGATAAATATCCCCAAAAAATTTCTCCATCAATTGTTTTAAATTGTACTTCATCATTAAAATAGCCGTAATCTGTAATTTGTTGTTTAATTTCTGTACGATTTTGTTGAATGTAACTTTCATCTGCAAACAACGATTGGTAATTGGTTTTTATGAGGTCTTTGGTATTGGTAAGATTAAAAATTTTTGAAGTTCTTTCATTTGTATCTTTAATTTCTTTAGAAAAATAATCAACTAATAAGAAGGCATCATTAGTGGTATTGGCAATAGATTTTAGTATAGATGCATTACTGTCTATCGTTCTGATTAGATTTCTTCTTTGCATGGTTAAGATAAAACTCAAGATAAATGAAAACAAAAACAAGGTTATAATCAGCCATATAAAGCTATAATTTTGAGATGAAAGTAATAAACTAATTAAAAGAAAGATGAAAACTACTCCGAAATAGATTGACAATTTTTTATTAGTTGGAATGATGAAAAGTGTAAGGTTTAATATAACCATCATTAGGACGCTATAATTACCTTCAAAATTTATTTTATAACCAATAAATATGGTAAAACATGCCGAAACTATTAAAAAGTAAAGCAAAATTTCGTAAATGGTTTTGCTGCTTATTTTGGTGTAAGTTATACCATAAAACACAACACAAGTTAAGGGCAGACTAAAGGCCATTATTAAATTGGTGGTATCAGTTGTAAACATGCACGTAAAACTAGCATAGGCTATAGTGATAAAAAAAGCACCAATAGCACCCATTCTTGCCATTTTCTTACTTTTTGTAGCAAAACCACTACTATTATTGTTGGTTTGGAAAATGTTTAACGCCATAGTTTTTTTGTAAATTAGGTTTTAACGAGTATAAATATACATAATTCCGTTTTAAAAAGAAAAATTTATTTTTTAGAACTACCCTTACGATTAACAAATAACAATTAACACTCCCAAGTCTTTGTGGTAAGACTCCTAAACTTCTAAATTTTTAATCAAACCGAATGGCTTTTATAGGTGATATTTTAGATACTACTAATGATGGAATAATTAGCATTAAAACGCATATGAACAAAGTACCTGCATTAAGCAATAAAATATTGATAAGTTCAAGTTTTATAGGAACGACAGGCACAAAATAAGATTCTTCGGGAAGTTTTAAAAAGCCAAATTGAAGCTGTAACAAACACAAGCCAAGACCAATAATGTTTCCCCAAAATAATCCTCTTATAATTAAGTAAACAGCATTGTAAATAAAAATTTTTCTCACACTCCAGTTACTCATGCCCATAGCTTTTAGAATTCCTATGGTCCTAACTCTTTCTAAAATAAGAATAAGCAATGCTGACACAATGTTAATAATAGCAACTACTAACATTAAAATAATAATAATAACCACATTTAAATCTTGCAATTCCAACCAATTAAAAATATCAGGGTTTTGTTGTTGTATAGTTTTAGAATGTAAGTCATAGCCAATATTTTCATAAATAAATTCATCTAACTTATCTAAATCTTTAAATTTATCTATAGTAATTTCAAATCCACCTACTTGGTTGTTTGTCCAGCCGTTTCTTTTCTGAATATGAGCTATATCGGTGAGCACAATAATATTATCAAATTGTTCTAATCCCGATTGGTAAATTCCTGCAACAATAAAATCTTTTGGACGTAATTGTCCGTTTTCCTGAATAAAGTAGATGAACATTTTATCACCAACATCTAATTGCATTTTATTGGCAATGGTTTTAGAGAGCAAAATACTATCAGCAATAATAGAGTCATTAATACTAAAAGTTTTGCCTTTCTTTAGTTTGTCATTGAAAAAACTCCAATCGAAATCGCTACCAACACCTTTTACAACAACACCATAAATCTCTTCTTTGGTTTTAATAATACCTGCTTTGGTAGCAAAAACCTGTATATGATTAACTCCTTCCACTTCTTCTATTTCAGGATAAAAATCTTGGTCTTTATCAATAGGACTTGCTTCGTAGGTATTGTGCGAATCGTAACTGGTAATCTGAATATGGCTTCCAAAACCGATAATTTTATTGCGAATTTCCTCCTGAAATCCTCTAACGATGCTCAAAGAAGTAATCATCACTATCATTCCCAACGAAATGGCAATAATGGCTATTTTTATTATTGGTTGTGTAAATTTATTGGACCTGCTGTCTCCCTGTATTATTTTTTTAGATATGAAATACTCCAAATTCATAATGGCGTTTTAAGTCTTTCTGTTTGTAGGGATGAGCAATTTAATTAACTTTACATCTTAAAGTAATAAACAAAAATAGTAAAACTTAGTTGATGTCTGTGAAACTAGCTACAGAAGTTGTTTAAAGTCTCTATAATAAATTAAAATAATCATGAAACAAACCTTTTACATACTGTTTTTTATCTTTTTTTATTCTAGTTGCGATGCTCAGCAAGATAAAAAGATGCCCGAAAACATGCAGGCAGTAACTATACCCAAAGCTATTGTAGAAAAACCCGATTTGCCAATTATTACCGGAGCTACCCAAATAGCAAGGTATTTGCCTTTATTGCAAAACAAAAAAGTAGGAATAGTAGCTAATCATACCGCTGTTATTAATAAAACGCATTTGGTTGATAGTCTTTTAACCTTAAAAATAAATGTGGTAAAAGTGTTTAGTCCTGAGCATGGGTTTAGAGGAAAGGCTGATGCCGGAGAAAAAGTAAATTCAGCAACTGACGAAAAAACAAAACTTCCTATTGTTTCGCTTTACGGAGGTAATAAAAAACCTACTAATCAGCAAATGCAAGGCTTAGATGTAATTGTTTTTGATATTCAGGATGTTGGAGCAAGATTTTACACTTATATTTCTACCATGCACTATGTGATGGAAGCTTGTGCTGAAAATAATATTCCGCTTATCATTTTGGACAGACCGAATCCTAATGGGCATTTTGTTGACGGTCCAATTTTAGAAGAAAAATATAAATCGTTTATTGGGATGCACCCTGTGCCAATAGTTCATGGAATGACGGTAGGAGAATTCGCTCAAATGATTAATGGCGAAAAATGGTTGCAAAATGGCGTACAATGCGATTTAACCATCATAAAAATGAAACAGTACGACCATTTAAGTGCTTATGAATTGCCTATAAAACCCTCACCTAATTTACCGAATATGAGTAGTGTTTATTTATATCCTTCTTTGTGTTTATTTGAAGGTACACCTATAAGTGTTGGTAGAGGGACAGCATTGCCATTTCAGGTATTGGGACATCCAAAAATTAACTCAGAAAAATACAGTTTTACTCCCAAAAGTATGGAAGGAGCCAAAAAACCAAAGTTAGAAGGGGAATTGTGTAAAGGTTATAATCTATCGGAATATGGAATAACCTGTATGCGAGGACTAAAAAAACTAAATTTATTTTGGTTGTTGGATATTTACCAAAACTTTCCTGAGAAAGAAGGCTTTTTTACCAGTTCATTTAATTTGTTAGCAGGAACTAACCAACTACAAGAACAAATTAAAGCAGGCAAAACCGAAAAAGAAATTTATGCCTCTTGGCAAGAAGATTTGAAACAGTTTAAAAACATCCGAAAAAAATACTTGCTGTATAGAGATTTTGAGTGAGTTGATTTAAACTCTTACGCCTATGATGCAAACATCATCCACTTGTTCTTCGTTACCTTTCCATTTATCAAAGGCTTCGTTTAGTAATTCTTTTTGTTCGCTCATGGTATTTTCTTGTAAACTTAAAAGCAATTGTTTTAGTTGTGAAGTTTTAAATTTCTTGCCCTTTTCACCTCCAAACTGATCTTGATATCCATCAGTAAAAATATAAAGGGTGTCATTTTTAGTAAGGTTGATTGTATGTGTAGTAAATGGTCGAGGGTTATCAGTTTTTCCGATAGGTTGTTTATCAGGTTTGTATTCTAAAAGTTCATTATTTCTAATTATCCATAATGGGTTGTTGGCTCCTGACCATTGAAGAATTGCTTTGCCTGAATTATTCTGAAAGTTTGTCAGGTCTAATTTACAAAGTGATATATCCATCCCATCTTTTACATCTTCTTCACTTTTTTCAAAACGTTTTACTACTAATTCTCTTGTCCGGTCTAATAATTTTCCTGTATCAGAAATGTGTTCTTCTAACAATGCTTTAGATAAAGCATTAGAACAAACCACCGAAACCAGTGCCCCCGGAACACCATGGCCGGTGCAGTCGGCTGCTGCAAAATATACAATAGCTTCTTTATTAGAAGGATTAGATAAATTTTCTAGCCAATAAAAATCTCCACTAACAATGTCTTTAGGTTTAAAAAATACAAAGCCATTTTTGAGGTTATCTGAAATTGAGTAACGAGAAGGGAGTATAGCTTCTTGAATGCGTTTAGCATATTTTATAGAATCTGATATTTCTTTGTTTTTTTCTTCTAAGACTTCTTTTTGGTAAGTTATTTCAGTATTTTTTTGGTGTAATAATTTATTATGTTTTTTTCTTTGTTGGCTACTTTTAAAAATAATTAGTACTAATGTTAATAATATCACCCCTAAACCTAATGAGCCATAAAGTTGTAATGATTTTCTTTTATTTTCTTCATCTGCTTTTGCCAATTTCACATCTTTTAATGCGTTTGTTTTGTTAAGTAATTCAATTTCTTGTTGTTTCCTTTCGTTTTGATATTTTTTCTCCATTTCATTAATTAACGCTGTATTTTTAGTATTAGTAACACTATCATTTAATGCGAGGTATTGAGATTGGTGATAATAAGCTTTATCAAAGGTTTTTAAGTTTTCATAAGTTAACGATAATCCTTTGTGAGCTTTTATAGTATAGTCTACATATCCCGTTTCTTGTGCGTTACTCAAGGCATCTTGGTACAAAGCTAATGCTTGGCTATAATTTCCTTTTTTATTATAAATTTTTGCTGCAGCAATTTGAGAAATAGCTAGTTTGCCATGAGCTCCTATTTCTTTTTTAAGTTTAATTGACTTTAATGCATACTCTAATGATTTGTCATCGTCTCCTGTTAGTTCAAAATTGACACTAAGATTATTGTAACACTGAGCAATCATAGGTTTATCTCCTAGTTCAATAAGAATCTCCAATGCTTCAAAAAACAATTTTCTAGCTTTTTCATATTCGCCTAAATAATCATACGCAGTACCTAAGCTTGTTAAAGATATACCATATTGTTTTTGATCACCTATGGTTTGAGCTTCATTTTTTTGTCTTTCATAAATTTTTATAGCCTCATGGTAATTTTTTTGCCCCGAATAAATTAGCCCTATGTTAGACAATGTACCTATTGTCATTGAGGTGTCTTTTAAATTTTCGTATATATTTAGTGCTTGCAGATATAATTTAAGTGCTTCCGTTGGATTACCTGCAATATCATACATAATTCCTGTGTTATTGTAAGATTGACCAGCTCCTAAGCTATCTCCTATATCTATTCTTATCTTACCTGCTTTTTTAAAATGCTCACCTGCTTTTTCATAATTTCCTGAATAGTAATAAGCTACTCCTATGTCATTATAGCCTTCAGCTATTCCATTTTTATTTTTTAATTCTAGATGTACCTTTTGAGCTTTTTTATAATAATCAACAGCTAATGGGTAATTTCCTATTGACTGAGCAGTTAATGCATGCTCACGATAAGCCTCTGCTAACCATTTTTTTTCTTTATGGTTTTTTGCTAAGGCTATTGCTTGGCTATTAAAATAATAAGCTGTATCTGGATTTTCTTTTCGATAAAATATTGCTAATTGTTCGTATGCAATAATCTTTGAAGTATCTGACTCTGTTGTTTGTATGAAATTATAAAGACTATCTGATACATTGTTAGCATTACACCAAAATGGAATAGTTAGTAATACAATTAAGAGGTTTTTCATGGGGACTAAAATAGACATTTTTATTATTTTCTAACTAAAAACGGAAATTCTATAAAATTTTTATACTGTTGAACATCTCTATATGTTTTTATTTACAATTTCATAACACACTGTTAATTCTTGCATTACATTAAAAAAGGTAGTCTGTTAGTAGCTTTGAAATAAAAAAACAATGGACAAATTTGAAATTAAAGAGGATACCAATACTCCCTTAGTTTTAATCAATTTTAAAACGGGAAGCATCAAGTTAATAGGTTCTTCTACCCATTCAAGACCGGAAGAATTTTATCCTACAATTTTAAAAATGCTTAAAAAGTATTTTGAAAATCCGGCAAAAAGTACCAAAGTTTTAATCGACTTAGATTATTACAATGATACTTCTTTCAACTATATTTTTCAATTGGTAGAATTAATTGTTGGTTTAGAAAAATTCAATAGAACACAACTTAATTTAGAGTGGTATTGTCATCCCGAAGATAGAGGAATATTGGATGATATTAAGATGATTAGTTATCAACTTCAATATCCTATAAAAGTGTTAACCTACGAGTTGGTTGGATAAAGTGCCACCCCAATCCTCCCAAAGGGAGGGAGTTTCCATGCTTTGGTGTGGATTAAGTAAGAACTTAGACCTCACCCTATAAACTCATAAATTTTTAATTCAATAACCTGGCTATCAAAATTTCCAGTTGTAAGTATTGATTTCCAATAAACAGTTAGAAAGTAAATCGATACTTCCTTGAATATCGTCTTTGTTTGCCATTTCAATTACTTGGTGTATATGTCTGGTTGGAATAGAAATAGCTCCTGAAATAGCTCCTCCGGCACTCATTCGTTGTATTCCGGCAGTATCTGTTCCTCCAGCCGTTAAAATTTCTTTCTGATAGGTGATTTTATGTTTTTTAGCAACACCTTCCATAAATTTCACCATTCTGTAATCGCAAATGGTAGAGCTGTCCATTACTTTTATGGCTGTTCCATCACCTAATTTGGTAATCATTTCTTCAGCTTTAGCTCCCGGCACATCATAAGCAATGGTGGTATCTAATCCAAATCCAAAGTCAGGTTGAATTTTTAATGATGCTACACTTGCGCCTCTAATACCAACTTCTTCTTGAACTGTGAAAACACCATACACATCATAAGGAACAGCTTGTTTTTTTAAGTCTCTTAGTGATTCAATAAGAATAAAAACTGCTAATCGGTTATCCAACGATTTGCAATTAACACAGTTGCCCATTTCTATCAGGTTTCTGTCTCTTGTAATTGGGTCGCCAAGACTTACAATTTTTTCTACTTCTTTTTTGTTCATTCCTAAATCAATAAAAAAGTCGGTAGTTTTTAATTGTTTGGTTTTTTCTTCAGACGTCATAACATGAATAGGCTTAGAACCCATTACACCAATAACATCTTTTTTCCCATGAATGATAACTCTTTGTGCAGTTAATGTTTTCGGATCGAATCCTCCTAAGGTATGAAAACGTACAAACCCGTTATCATCAATATGGGTAACAATAAATCCAATTTCGTCCATGTGGGCGCCAATCATTACTTTTTTGGATTCTTTTCCTTTTTTAATAGCATAAACGTTTCCCATATTATCTACAGAAACTTCATCAACTAAAGGAGTTACCTCTCTAATTACAATTTCTCTAATACGTTGTTCATGTCCGGGAGCTCCGGCAGCTTCGGCAATTTCTTTAAGTAAGGTTATGTTTAATGACATACTATTATTTTTAATGTTTTTATTTTTTAATCAACAATGCTTAATTTCATCATGTTTGTTTGTCCTTTCTCACTAATAGGCATACTCGCTAAGTTGATGACTAAGTCTTTAGATTTAATTCTTTTTTCTTTCTTTAAGATGTATTTGATATCAGCAATAGTATGGTCGGTGCTTACAAACTTATCATAGTAAAAAACTTTTACTCCCCAAACTAAGCTTAACATGTTTAAGATGTCTTTATTTCCAGTAAAAACAAAAACACCGGCTCTTGGTCTAAAGCTCGATATTTTAAAACCTGTATAACCGGAAAAAGTCATGGTAACAATAGCCGCAGCATTTGTTCTGTGAGCTAATCTGCATGAGTTAAAACAAATAGAATCTGTAATGTATCTTTCTTCATTATTTTCGTCTGGCGGATATTCGTAATGATAAAGCGAATCGCTAGTTTCTACATTTTCGATAATGCTTGCCATTGCTTTTATTACTGCTACAGGATGCTTTCCAACGGAAGTTTCTGCACTAAGCATAACTGCATCAGCACCATCTAACACTGCATTTGCCACATCGTTAACTTCTGCTCTGGTAGGCGTAATGTTTTCTATCATGCTTTCCATCATTTGGGTAGCAATAATTACAGGCTTGGCAGCTTGCATACATTTTTTCACTATCATTTTTTGGGTAAGTGGTACTTTATGGAAAGGAATTTCTACACCTAAATCACCACGAGCAACCATAATGGCATCCGTTTCTTTAATGATGTCGTCAATTTCGGCTACCGCTTCAGGTTTTTCAATTTTGGCAACAATTTTAGCATTGCTTTTTGCTTTAGCAATAAGGTGTCTTAACTCAATAATATCTCTGGCATTTCTCACAAAGGATAAACCTATCCATGAGATATTCATTTTTAGGGCAAATTTTAAATCTTCTAAATCTTTTGCTGTTAAACTTGGTAATGAAACCTTGGTATTAGGTAGATTAACACCTTTGTTGGAGGATAATTTTCCGCCATGGATTACTTTGGTAATTACTTCGTTTTTTCTGTTGGTAGAAACCACTTCTAACGCCAACTTCCCATCATCTAACAGTATTTTTTCTTTTGGTTTTACATCTTTAGGAAAGTTTTGGTAGCTGATATATGCTTTTTCGGCATTTCCTTCACATTTAGTTGTAGTAAGAATAAATTTACTACCATTTTTAAGCATTACACCATTGTTTTCAATTTTCCCTACTCTAATTTTTGGACCTTGTAAATCGGCTAAAATAGCTGTGTGTGTACCTAGTTCGGTGTTTATTTCTCTAATGTTATGGATTACTTGTTCGTGATCTTCATAATTTCCGTGAGAAAAATTTACCCTGCAAACGTTAACTCCTGCTTTAATAATTTTTTTAAGCATTGCTTTTGAGGAGGTAGCAGGACCAATGGTCGCAACAATTTTTGTTTTTCTGTAGTTCATTAAAATAATAAGTTTTGTTTCGATTTAAGTTCTTTTACATCTATTCTGTGAGCAATAATAACAACATCTATTTCTTTAACTTTTTTGGTTAAATTTTCAACAAGTTTGTCGGTAACACTGCCTTTTAATACAAGAAAATAATCAATACTTTGTTTTTCACTAACTAAATAACCTTCGCTACTTTTGTTGGCTATTACAAAATATTCTATGTTGTTGTCTTCGTCAATATATTCAAAAAACGGAAAGTTAATGATTTCGTTTTTTTTTTGTATTTCGTAATCTTCAATTCTTTTAAAGTTTGTTTTTAGGGCATTGTTTAATGACCAACAAATTCTATAATCTTTTGAATGACAACTAATTCCAATCAATTCAAAGTCGTATTCATTTTCAAGGCTAAACGTTAGTTTTGACATCGCTTTTTCCCTCTAATTTTAGATGTAAAGGTAGCAAATTTATGGGTTAATTCAGTATATTGTTATCGATTTTACCCTTATTATTTGAATGCAAAACCTACGTTGAAAGGTAAGTTTTAAGGAAGTTTTTTTGAAAATTTTCCCCCCTAGAGTTTAATAATTCTTTAAGTAAGCTATACATTTTAATTCTATGGCAATGGGAGAGGGAAGAGCACCTACTTCAATAGTAGTTCTACATGGTTGATTTTCTTTAAAGTATTCAGCATAAACTTTGTTATAGGTTTTAAAGTCTCTTTTCATATCAGTAAGAAAAACAGTAACATCTACTAAATCGTTCCAAGTAGCACCGGACTCCTCTAAAATTAGTTTTACATTATCGAAAACCGATCGACACTGAGCCTCAAAATCGAAAATTTCATAATTTCCGTTTTTATCGAATTTTAATCCCGGAATATTAGCTTCTTCGCTACCCGAACCGGCAGCTCTAGGGCTGTCTCTTATACACATCTCCGAGCCCACGAGACCT
>OJGU01000361.1_pt1 | contig 28236 bp, 27 predicted proteins | sample 1594741 | NCBI WGS metagenome assembly OJGU01 (sample SAMN05416841, study PRJEB24817) | seawater metagenome | isolation source: Sea water | place: Canada:Atlantic | collected 2013-07
CCGAAGCCCGACGTGGGCGCGTACTTGCCCGGGCCCCGTGTTTGTCGATCCAGCAGCGTCGCCGCGGGATCGAGCTTCGAGAAACGCAACGCGATCATCTCGCCGCGCAGGACAGGCGTATGGAGTCGAAGCTCGAGACGGTCGGCCAGGTCGGTCCAGACGCGGAGTGGTCGATGTCGATGTGCGTTCGGGTTCTTCTCCCCTGGGTACTGACCGTGCCCGAGGTCTGGATCGGGGACTTCGATCGTCACCGTGCCCTCCGCAGCAATTCGATCTCGGACGTGGGCGAGGACGACAGACAGCGGTTCGGCGTGAAAGGCCCGGGTCATGTGGCACCGGTGGTCGTCGTGGTCGTGCCACCCGTCGTATCGGTATCGGTGTCCGTGTCGGTATCGGTATCGGTGTCGGTATCGGTGTCGGTATCGGTATCCGTGTCGGTATCGGTGTCCGTGTCCGTGCCGCTGGAAGAGGACGAGGATGAGGACGAGGATGAGGACGACGTTGTCAGGTCATCCGTGGTTCCCGAGTCGAGTGTCATGACCCCCGTGGTGGTCTCCTCGCCCGTGGTGGTCTCATCCACCGTCGTCGTGCCGATGCTGGTCACCGAGGGCGCCGTTGTGGGGCCGATACCGGTGGTGGTCGTGCCTGCGGCGAGACAATCGCCGATACAGACGGCTTGTCCGACGCAGCCGCTCAGGCACACGCCCGCGGCGAGGACGAGCACCGCGCGGATCATCCGCAGGGAGCGTCGACGTTGACCAGCGTGGATGCGCCGAACTCAGCCTCGAACGCGCGTGCAGCCTTGCGGGCTTCTTCGGTACGCTGTCCCTTGCAGAGCGTTCGCACCCGAAGCGCGGCGGCCTCGAGCGTGAACGTGCCGCGGGGGAAGTCGCGAAGGTAGCGATCGATGCGCTCGAGCGCGGCGCGAGTGTCGTTGCGGCGCGATGCGACTTTGGCCTGCTCGAATCGCTCGAGCTCCGCGGCAAACGGCTCAGGCTTGGCCTGCACGTTGTGAGCCCGAACCCGCCCGGCGGGGGCCTGTTTGGTACGCGTCTTCGCCGACCCGGACAGCAGCGCGATCATCGACGGCGCGAGCGGAACGTCGGCCGCGGGCGTGGAGTTCGTGGGCGCGAGCGAGGCCGCTGCGGACCGTGCGGGAAGCGTGGGCTCCGAGACTCGCGGCTGAGCGGCTGCATTGACTGCGACCGGGTGAGCGGACGCGAGGGCCGGTGCATGACTTGGCAGTTGCGTGCCGTCGGTCATGGTCGCAGCCGCAGCGGTGGTGCCTCCAATGACGGCAGCCGCGATGGCGAGCTTGCCAAAGAAGCCGGACGTGACGCCAAGTCCTGCGAGTCCGGTGGTGGCGACGGCGGCTTTGGTGACCCCGAGTTTGGCAACCAGCAGACACCACGTACGACGCCCTGCACCGGCGGCTGGCCGGGTCTCGGAGACGTTGCGGACCGTGGAGCGATAGGTCTCCATGTTCGCCTCACGTCGGGCGCGGCGGGAGACGTGCTGTCGCGCGGCACGAAGCCGGGCGTAGATCGTGTTGAGGTTGGCCCCGAGCATCGAGGCGATCTCGGGTGCCCGCATCTGCTCGAACTCGGAGAGCACGAACACGGCGCGCTTGTCTTCGTCGAGCTCGTCGAGCCAGTCCTGAAGCTGCTGGAGCGCCTCGTTGCAACTCAGTGCGTTGTCGGGTCGGCCCAGCTCGGTTGGGGTGTCGGCTTCGGGCTCGTCGTGGGCGCGACGACGCGCCCGGTCTCGGTAGCGCAGGGCGATGCGCCGCGCGATTGCGAACAACCAGGTGCGAACCGCGGCCCGGCCTTCGAACGCGTGCAGCTTGCGATGCACCACGATGAAGACGTCCTGCACGGCGTCGTCCACGGTGGGCTCGTCCACCCCGAGCCGCAGCAAGCTGCGCCAGACGAAGGTGTAGTGCTGTCGATACACCTCACGGAAGCTCGGCGGCGGCTCCATAATGGGCACCGGGCGACTGACGTGGGATTCCGCTGCTCCTGAGAAAGGCACGACTACATAAGTGTTATGGAGTTTGGCTCCGAGATCCGTCAGAAAATCTCGATTGACCGAAGATTATTTGGTTTGGAAGGTTGTGCGTACCGCGCACTCTTCCATATCGACCAGGGCGCAGATCCCGAGGGCCTGGGTACAACGCCTCCAGAAGCCCAGCTATCGGCAATTGGAGCCCGAGTCTGCCACTGTCAGAACCTGATAGTCTGGCGGACGATTGCCGACGCTCACAGAGACGCCCTTTGAGGGGTCCACCCCTACGGCTGATGAGCCGGTGCCGACACGGCTCGGTCGATTCACGGTCCTGCGGGAATTGGGGTCCGGTGGGATGGGTGTGGTCTACGCAGCGTATGACGACCGGCTCGACCGGAAGGTGGCGATCAAGCTCCTGCACGCGTCCGCCACCGGCGACAGCATCGGGCGTGCCCGGCTGGTCCGGGAGGCCCAGGCGATGGCCAAAGTCGCCCACCCCAACGTCGCCCACGTCTACGAAGTGGCGCAGCAGGACCACCGCGTCTACGTGGTCATGCAGTTCATCGACGGCGTCGACCTGGCTGCCTGGCGCGAGCGAGATGCTCCGGGGTGGGAAGTCGCCGCGCGGGCGTACCTGCAAGCGGGCCGAGGCCTCGCCGCTGCTCATGCCGCTGGACTCGTGCATCGAGACTTCAAGCCCAGCAACGTGATGATCGAGCCTTCCGGCCACGTTCGGGTGCTCGATTTCGGAATCGCGCGGGCGATGGATGATGTCGCCTCGACGGTACGCGAAGCTGACCTGTCGCCCGAGGACATGAACGAGCTTCGCACCCGCACGGGCGCGGTTGTCGGGACCCCCGCCTATCTTCCTCCCGAAGTTCTGCGCGGGGACAAGGCGGATGAACGAAGCGATCAGTTCTCGTTCTGCGTGTCGATGTTCGAGACGACGTACGGTCGACGCCCCTTCGGAAACGGCAAGACCGCGGACGTCATCGTCGCGCTCCTGGACGGTCGGCCGCCGGAGAAGCCGGAGAGCAATGTGCCGGGGTGGGTGTTTCGAGTCCTCAGCCGCGGGCTTCGTGCCGACCCGAAAGATCGCTACGACTCGATGGAGTCGCTCCTTCAAGCGATCGACCGCGGTCTGCGGGGAAGCCGTGCTTGGGTGGGTCTGGCTTCCTTGGGCGGGGTCGCGGCGATCGGCGGTTTCGCGTTTGCGCTGGGCGGAGATGCGAGCACCAATCCGTGCCCGATCGACCGCGAGGCGTTGGGAGACGCCTGGAGCGACGGCCGCCGAGCCAATGTGGAGTCGTCGGTCACCACCGTGTCGGCCACGTTCGCGGCACAGGCGTGGGCGCGGGTCGAGGCGCGCGTCGATTCCTACGCGGACGCATGGGTTGCGGGGATGCGGGACGCTTGCGAGGCGACCCGAGTGCACGGCGTCCAGTCCGAGCGGGCGTTCGACCTCAGGGCGCAGTGCCTGTCGGAGCGGCGGCGTGAATTCGACGCGCTGACCCGGGTTCTCACCGAAGCAGACCTCGAGACTTTGAAGGAGCTGGACGCGATGCTGGGCGCACTCACGCCGGTGCAGACCTGCGAGACCCCCTCCGCATCGCTCGCGGACGAGCCCCCTGAGGGGACCGCCGACGCGGTGGAGGAGATCCGGGACGACCTCGCGAGGGCCCGCGCACTCGAACGCGCCGGACGCGACGAGGAAGGAGCGGCGCTCGCCGAGGCGTTGGTCGTGCGGGCCGACGCGATCGACATGCCCTCGCTGCAGTCCTGGGTTGCCCATCGCAGCGCAGAGGTGCTGCGCAATGCCGGCAAGTACGACCCTTCACTGGTCTTGTACCGACGCGCGTACTTCGGCTTCGTTGCGCGCGGGGACTCCATTGGGGCGACCGCCGCCGCTGCAGACATCGCAGAGCTGCACGCGCGTCGGGCCGAGCTTCCTGCCGGTCTCGAGTGGATTCGGCACGCCGAGGCATCGCTGTCGAGCGTCTCCGACCCGCCGCCGATGCTCGGCGTCAACCTGGGCTACGCGCGTGCCTTGATCATCAAGAACGAGGGGGACTTGGAGGAGGCGGGGCGGTTGCTCGAGCAGACGATCGAGCTCGCCGACGCAAGCGGCCTCCCCGATCGTCGCTCGAACCGGCTTCTCGCGGATGTGTTCATGTGGCAGGGCGCTTGGGCCCAGGCCATCGACATGTACGAAGCGGACATCGCACGCTGTGCGGAACGCGTCGGCTCGGAGCACCCGCGGTGCATCAAGCTCGAAGGAAACCTGGCGTTCACGCTGCTCAAGAAAGGCGACATCGAGCAAGCCCGGGCACGGTTTGACGACCTGGTGACGCGGGCTCGAGTCACGTTCGCCGGCGGGTACGCCCCCGAGATGGACACCCTTCTCAACAACGCCGCAGGCGCCTATGAGCGCGTTGGCTTGAATGACGCTGCGCAGGAGTTGTTCGAGGAGGTGCACGCGAGCCGGGAGGAGCGCCTGGGCCCGGACCACCCCCTCACGGCCCATCCGCTCAACAACTTGGGCAACGTGTTCGTGTCCCTCGAAGACTGGGACAAGGCTGAGGAGAACTTCTCGAAGGCCCTGGTCATTCTGGAGAAGGCCCAGGGCCCGATGCACTTTCATGTGTCGTTTCCAGTGCACGGGCTTGGCCTCGTCGCGCGCGGGCGAGGTGATGTGGAGTCCGAGATCCGGCTCTTTCGCCGGGTCGCGGAGATTCGGGCCGCTGGTGATGGATCACCGGAATCGAAAGCAGCGTCGTGGCTGGAGCTGACCCACTCGTTGTCGAAAGTCCCGGGGAATGAGGTGGAGGCTCGCGCCGCGGCCGAGCGGTCCCGGGGGGCGCTCGAAGCCGCAAAAGGCGAAGAAGGTGAGGACCTGGACGAGATCCGGGCCGAACTCCGCCGCTGGTTCGAAGCGCACCCGGGCTGAGCGGACCCTCGGTCCCGAACGATTCGCACAACACTGTTGCGCAGAGCTGGTCGACGGCCCGAGGGCTCTCGCGCTAGACCGGTGAGGATGGGCAAAGTGATCCGGGGCGAGTGGGTGGCCGATGACGTCGCAGCGACGGACGCCCAAGGTCGTTGGGCTCGGACGCCGACGGTGTGCCGCGGTTGGATCCGGGCTGACGGGTCTACGGAGCATCAACCCGAGCCTGGGCGATATCACCTGTGGCTTGCATGGAACTGCACGTGGTCGCAGCGCACTCTGATCGCGCGCAACGTGCTGGGGCTCGAGGATGTGATCTCGACTTCCACGGCGCACTGGCATCGCAACGATGGCGGGTGGTGGTTCCACGAGGGTGTCGACGCGTTGCAACCCGACGAAGACCAAGCTCGAGAGAGCTTCAGTCGTGACAGTGGCTTCGCGAGTGCGCCCCCGGATCGGGGCCTGTCGCTGTGGAAGGCGTATGTGGCCGGCGACGCCGAGTACACGGGCCGGGCCTCGGTTCCGCTGCTGTGGGATCGAAAGCTCGGCAACGCAGTGAGCAACGAGTCCGCAGACATTTTGCGAATGGTCGAACTCGAGTTCGGGGCGCTACAGAGCAACAAAGTCGATCTCCTGCCGTCCGACCTCCTCGCCGACATCGACGCGGTCGCTGCTTGGGTTTACAGCGACATCAACAACGGCGTGTACAAGGCCGGATTCGCGAAGACGCAAGGCGCCTACGACGAGGCGGTGACGCAGCTCTTCGCAGCGTTGGACCGCGCGGAGGCCAGGCTCTCGGAGCACCGCTACCTGTGCGGCGACCGCCTGACCGAGGCCGACCTCCGTCTGTTCCCGACGCTGGTGCGATTCGACCCGGTGTACTTCAGCCACTTCAAGTGCAACCTACGGCGAATCGCCGACTACCCAAACCTCGGGCCCTACCTTCGCGACCTGTATCAAACGCCCGGCTTCGCCTCCACCGTCCGCGTCGACCTGTACCAGCTGGGCTACATGGGTCGCAGCGAGCGGCTGAACCCAAGCCGGATCATCCCGATGGGGCAGGGGCCGGATCTCCGGGCGCCGCATGACCGGGAGCGGCTGGGCCCGCGACGGTTCGCGACGAAGGAATAGAAAAGGCCGCGCTGTTTCCTGCGCGACCCTCCCTTTTTCGCTGAGCTCGGTCCGGTCGCGGCCGCTACCGACCGGTGGTCTCGGGGACGCCGTACTCGGGGCCGCCGATGCTGGTGCTGCTGCTGGCGTCGCCCGTGGACGTCGCGTCGGTGTCGCCTCCGCTACTGCTCGATCCTCCCGAGGAAGACGTGCCCGGGGTATCCGTCGTGCCGACGCCATAGGCAGGCTCCGGTCCGGGTCCAGTGCTGACCGTTCCTGACATGTCCGAGCCGGTGCTGCTCATGGTGGGATCGGTGCTGCTACTGGAGCCTGCGGTCATCGTTGCCGAGCTGGCGCCCGTGTCGTCGGTGTCGTCACCTGCCGGGCACGCGGTCAGGCTGAGGCCCATGAGCATCGCGCCGGCGGTTCGGCCGACGGTGCCGAGATCGTTGCGAACCCGGCTCCCGCACTGTGGGCACGCGGACTCATCGGCGCGGACGTAAGTGCTGCACGAAGGACAAGCGACAAGTTTTCCCATGCCCCAAGTCTATGCCGGTTTCGAATCGCTGTGACCGCAAGCACTGCGGAAAAGCGGGAATGCATCCGAGCGGGGCCCGCGTGCGACGATCTCATCGTGTGTTCCTTGCTCGTGCGAACGTGCTGGATCTTCGCCGCAACCTCCGTGGGATGCGCGACGACCAGCACCGAAGGCGTACGGCCGCGGTGGATTTCGGCCCCACCTCCGCCCGTGCTTCGTTCGGATGATGCGCGGCCCGACATGAATTCCACACCCGGGGAATCGCGCGACGCAAAACCTGCGTGGTTCAGCCGGACGCCCGGGTTCGCCCGCGATGCAACGGACGGGGCCTCGCCCGCCACCCACGTGGCCGACGCTTCGAGCCTGTTTGCCGCCTCGGAGTCCTATGTCCACGAGGGCTCGGTGCGCGGACAACTCGTGGTGTGCCGCGCGGACGTCGAGTTTGAGGAGTTCAAGTCGTTCTCGCCGCGGCCCGGCCGACATCAACGGGCCGACTTGATCCTGACCGGGTGGATGAACGAGGGCGGAGGCGACGAGCGCTCGACATGGGTCGAGACGTTCGGGTGGAAAGAATCCAACCACTCGTTCATCGCGTTTCCGCTGACGTGGCTGGAAGAGGGACAGCAGCTGACGCTTCGGATGGCGGACCTCGACCGGATCGCCGACCGTGACTTCATCGAGCAGGTCACGATCGAGTACGAGGGCGTGCTTCCGCTGCGGCATGCCGGGAAGCGCTCGCAGGTCGAGTGCCGGGTTCTCGCCGATCGTCCGGTTCACGAACTTGCTCTGGATGCCTGCTGGGGGATCGACCGCGTCTTGGTGGACCTCGAACGCGATCCACCGTCGCCCCAGACGCCGATCGAGCGCGGGGACACGATCCAAGAGCGGTTCTACGAACTCGCGCGTCTGGTCGGGTGGGCAGACCCGAGGATGCGCAAGCGGGTCGCCCAACTCGAAGCGCTGTGGCCAGAGTTCCCGAGCCTTCCCCAACCAGCGGCGGACGACGAGCCAAGCTCCGCCGGAAGCGCGCCGTGAGGCTCCTGCTATTCGCCGGTGGTGTCGGGGACGCCGTACGCGGGCTGGTCGAAGCCGGTGCTGCTGGATCCGTCGGTGCCGCCAGACCCGCTCGAGCTCGAATCAGAACCTCCGGTCGATGAGGTCCCGGTGAACCCGGTGGTTGACGGGACGCCGTAGTCCGACTCGAGCGAGCCGGTGCTTGGGTCTGACGATGTGGTGGAGTCGGTGGAGGTCGAGCCCGCCGAAGGGTCTGTGCTTGATGCGCTGCTCGAGGATCCGGTGGTCACCGTGGCCGAACTCGCGCCGGTGTCGTCGCCATCGTCCTCGGCCGGGCACGCCGTGAGGCTGAGTCCCATGAGGGCCGCAGTCGCCGTTCGTGACACCACCCCGCGCTCGTTTCGCAGCTTGGCACCACAATGAGGGCACTTCGATTCACGGGAAAGCACGTGGAGACTGCAGGCCGAACAAGCAACAAGCGACATGAGCGCATCGTACCAGTCGCACAGTGGTCTCGCGGGCCGCTTGCCGCCGCCGCCATGAGGCTCTAGCTTGCGCCGCCCCATGCTCGGTGCTCGCGGACATCATCTGGTTTTCCTTTCCCTCTTGGCCTCGCTGGGATGCGGCGATGACGTCACGTCTGCGGAAGGTTCTGGTTCCAGCACATCCTCCGGTACCGGCGTCGATGCAAGTACGGGGGGCAACACAACCGCGACAGCATCTGGCAGCACGGGCGGGACCACAGGAGGGTCGACCTCGGGCTCGACCACGGCGGTCACCGGCTCGACCTCCTCGGGCAGCGACGGCAGCAGCAGCTCGGGCGATACAACCGGCGGCAGCACCTCCGAGGGCACGACCTCGTCCACCGAAGAGACCGGAGATGAGACCGGCGGCGTGACGACGGTGTGCGAGGACGGTGGGGCGTTGGTGCTGCAGTGGAGCCTGCAGGTTCCCGGCGGCATCTACCCCGACGACATCCCCGAAGACCTCACCGCGACCTGTTCCTTCGCGCCGTCGATGACCGCAGGGGAGCTTCCCTTCACGTGCGGCGAGGTCGACTTCTTGGTCACGATCGAGAGCACTCCGATGGCCGCTCTTCCGGATGCGGCACAGTCGGTCGACGTTCGCATCCACCGGCAGGTCGGACCGCTGGGTTTCCCCGACTTCTGGGTGCAGCTCGACTTCGCGGACGGGGAGCAGTTCTGGCTGGTGAACAGCTCGGTGCTTCAGCCCAACAACAACACGGTTGAGCTTCCGTACGGAATGGTGCTGAGCGAGGAAGAGTGCGGCCCCTACAACATCGGCAACCCGATCCAGCCCGAGGACCCGTGTGGCGATCAGATGTGGCTCGGCCTGGAGCTGGATCTGGACAACGATCTGCGGGTCTTCCATGGTGCGCAGGCAGACGGGAGCAACGGAGGGAATGACGTGGGCTTTTGGGTCCAGTCCGCGCGCGACTACGGTGTGCTGCCAAAGTTCTGCGACTTCTCGGCGACGTTCTACTCGGCGATGGTTGTCACCGAGGGCGCGTAGGGGCGCACCGTCATGCCTGGCTCGCTTTGCCCGAGACCAGGCGCACGGCGGTGAAGTTCTTCGCCCCGCGCTCGCGCTCGCTTCGAAGCGCGCTCGTGCGGCGGTGACAACCGGCACCTCCCCGAGCGCCTCGGCAGAACCCAGATCCTTGAGGACGAGATCGGTGGGGAAGCGGGGCGGGTGGTCTGCAGCAAGCATCAAGCCCGCGGCGCCGACGGCCGCGGGCGATGCGACCGGCATCTTTGCCAACAGGCCCATCGTGCGGTCGACGTCGAGGCCCTGCGCCTCGGTGGCCGCGAGGAGCTCTCACGGCTTCGTTGGCCCCAATCTTCCGCAGCGTATCGCCTCAGTCGAGCAGCCACACGAGTCCCCCGCTCGGATCGCCGATTGCGACCAGCCAAGCTACGGCGACGACACCGAAGCGAACGGCGAAGACAGTCTGATCGGTGTCGCTCGCATTCCGGAGCTGTGCGACGCGCACCACCGACAACGCGACCCACACCGGCGCCGTCAGCCACGCTACGGCCACCAGCCACATGACGGCCGCCGATATGAGGCCGAACTCCAGGGTGTGGATATCGTCGAGACACGGTCGCGGCGTGCGGCCCAACGCGAGCCGTAGCCACAAGCCCACCACAAGGACGCCAAGCGACGCGGCCGCCGTGGCCGCGCTGAGTACTCCGTGAGCCGTGTCCACAACCCGTCGCAAGTCAACAAGACGGGCTTGGTGGGCGCTGGTTGCATGCCGTCTGGACATGTGTCGGACACAGAGATGAGCGATGTCCCAGAGGACAGCGAGGGAGCCCACGTAGAAACGCACTGTGGCTCCCGGTGAAGACGAGAAGAGTACCCGACCTGGCCCACAAGCGGGATCTCAGCCGTGCTGTTCGGCGTGCTGAAGACGATCTTGCTTTCGTCGGATCCAAGTGCGGTGACGTGCTGTTCACCCCGGCCGACGGGTGACGAAACTGTTGTCGCTCGCAGCAGGGCGGAGGCGCAGAGGTCTTCGTCGAACTGCCCGCAACAATCCCCCGTGAGATCGCACGACAGCGTGTCTGTCGGGAAAACGCCGTCGCCATGACGTTGGCTGGTCCACTTCATGCCGCACCCCGTGTTCGTCGGCGAGTCGGTGCTGGTGGGACGGGTGCAGAAGGTCGAGCCCGCGAGGCCGCAGCCGTTCTCCGACGCCGCCGTGCAGGAGCGGTTGGTCGAGGCCGCGACGGGAGGCGGCCCGGGTCGCGTTGCATCGAAGAGCTGCGCTTGAGCGCGAAGAACTGAGCGGGCGTTGGCCGACTCGGCGACGTGGCGCGCGGGCGGCCCAGGGCCGAGATCCGGGCTAGCTACACGTTCCGGGAACCTCGTCGATGGGATCGAACCCGACGCACTCTCCACGGCAGGTGGACGCTTCCGTGCACCCTGCACCCGCGGCGAGGCAGCCACAGACCGCGTCCCCCGTGCTCAGATCGACGGGGCAGCCCTCGGCGAGAGGATCGCCGGGCCCCCCGGCGGCGTTTTTGCGTGTGGGGGGAGGGCGGGTAGCGCCTTTGCGAGCTTCTTGATTCCCGAGTGCGTGACCGGCGTCGATGTGAGCTGCAGCGACCGGAGTTCGGTGAGGCCGGCCAAGTGCCGGAGTCCCGCGTCCGTCACCTGCGTTTGGCTGAGGTCGAGCGTCACGAGCTCGCTGAGCTTTGCCAGGTGTTCAAGGCCGGCATCGGTGACCTGCGTGTTGCGGAGAACGAGTTCGTTGAGATCCACAAGGTCCGCCAAATGCACCTGGTTTCCCTCCGCACGCCGGACTGGTTCCCTCCCCGCCTCTCAAGGCGTGAGCCGGCGAACCCACGCTGCGGTGGTCGCCTCCTCGAGGCAGCCCGAAACGATGATGTCACCGTTGGGCGCGATGGCGACGTCGTAGGCCTCGGAGCCCTCGAGGCCCCTGCGGGACCACAGCAACGTGCCCGCGGCATCGATGCGCAGCACCCACGCTCTCTGCTCGAACTGACCCACGACGAACGTGTCGCCGGACACGTTCGTGGCTGCGGCCGTGACATCGAGTTCGTTGGTGAAGCCGGGTACGAAGACCTCGGCGCCCTGTCCCGAGGGGCTCCACGTCCGCAGGACGAGCGCGTCTCCGAAGATGTCCGACATGGCGACGATCGTGTGGTCGTTGGGGAGGAGGGCTGCGGCCGCGCTGGCGACCGGTGGGTCAAAGGGCAACGACCAGTCGAGTGCGCCCGATGCATCGTAGCGGCGCAGCCACACACCACCGCCCCGGTGGCTGACGACACGCGTGCCTCCCAAGGTATCGGTATCGAGCGACATCGAGCTCTGCGACGAGACGTCGTCAAACTGCGGGGGCTCGGGCCATAGGGACGTGCCGTCGACGTCGATGTGCTGCAGACAGCCCGTCGAGGGGCCGGCCGACGAGACACTCAAGGAACCATCCGGCCGAACTGCGAGGGCCCTTGCGAACGTCGGGGCGTCTTCGGTGCAGGAAACCTCGGCGTCCCACTGCAAAGCTCCGGCCGCGTCCCAGCGAGACAAGTGAGGGATGGTCGTGGAGTCCTGACCCTCGCTAGTCCACGCGTAGAGGGCTGTCTCACCGTCGTCACCCACCGCGCTGACGACATCTCCTTCCCCGTCTTCGCCGTCCCAGCGCCGCTGCCAGACGAGGGCTCCGGCGTCGTCGAGCAGCGCAAACCAGGCGTCGACGTCGCCCCCGGAGGTGCCTCCACCCACAACGATACGCGCGGCGTCGGTTGCCGCGACGGCGTAGGCACACGTAAAGGACTCGGGACCCGGAACGATGGCGTCCCAAACAACCGCGGCCGACGGGACGCAGTCGTGACGGCACCCGTCGCCGTCGTTGATATTCCCGTCGTCGCACTCCTCGCCGGGGTCGACGACACCATCGCCGCACGTTGGACGAGGCTCCTCGGGCCAGGCGTCGTCAGGCCACCCATCGCCGCTGCTCGAGTTGTCGCCGGTCGTGCTGCCCAGGGGCGTGGTGCCGCCCGTGGTGGTGGCGGGTGGAGGTCCCGAGCTGGACGCGTCGGACTCGGTTGATCCTTCCGAGGCAGTGGGCGCTTCGGAGTCGCTCGATGTCGTGCCTGAGCTCGCTTCGGCATCCGCGGCGACGCGCCCTCCACACGCGCACAGGAGCGGCACGAGGGCCACGACGAGGGGCTTCAGCATCGAACCACCCGCCACAACGCCCAGGTGGTGAGTTGGCCCCGCGGAGCGACGTGCGTCAGGACTTCGTCTCCTGGCCGACCATCCGCTTCCAACACCGCTCGCAGTCCGTAGGGCGACCAGTTCTCGGACCCTTGTACATCCCGCGGAGCGTCGGGGAGTTCCAGATCGATGAGGACGAACGTACCGTCCTCGCGCTCGCCGAGCACCAGCTGCGCCGCTCCATCGACAAACCGACCGACCATCGCACCGTCGAGCCCCTCCGCGAGCGTCACCGCGGACAGACCCTGCGCCGAGCTGGCTTGAATCAGGTTCCAGGTGGGCCCGATCGATGAGCGACCGAGCACATCAGCGACGCCGTCCCCATCGACATCCTCGACGTGGATGGGGCGGATGACGAGTTCGGGACTGCTCGAGATCACATCGACGTCGCCGTCCGCACTGACCGTCGCGACTTGCAGGATGCTGGGTCCCAGACCGATCGACGTGTCGGGGATGTCGAAGGCGAAAACGAACTGATCCAGGCCGGGAACCTCGAGTACGGACCGTGCCGAGGTTTCCGGTACGGTCGTAGAGCCGGCGGGTGTCGTGCTGCCGGTCCCGGTGCCGACGTGGACCGTGAGCGTGTCGCCGAGGAACAACTCGATGAAATCGGCCCTAGAATCGCCGGTGACGTCCAACCAGGTCCCCGACGAGCTGGGTGGTACGAGGGGATGCACCGGGCCTGCAAAACCCAGGTCCTTCGTGCCGGCTTGCCACCACTGACCATTCTGGTCCCACCGCTCGGTGATGGCGTCCATCGCTCCATCTCCGTCGATGTCGAGCAGCGCCTCCACCGTGTCGTCGACTGCTGCCTCGGCGACCACCTCTGGGTTGGCTAGCGTGTCGAACTCCACGACTCGAATCCTCGACGTGTGTTCTGCCGTGGCGGGGTTCCACTCCGCCCGCGACAGCCACACCTCATCATGTCCGTCCGCATCGAGATCCGTGGTGCTCAGGATGGACTCGAATCCTTCGAGCTCGGGAAGCGGTTTGCCCTGCAGGCAAAGGCCCTCGAGCGGCTCGCCCGTCGAGGACGAACTCGCCCCGCTCGAGGTCGGAGACGGACCATCGAGCCCGGTGGTCGTCTCAGACGTCGCGGATGAGGACGAAGACGTCGCCTCGTCTGTGCGACCCTCGGACGTGGTGGATGAACCGTCGTCTCCGTCGACCACGGGCGACCCAACCGAGCCACATCCAAACAGGACCAAGAGTGATGCACACAATCCCCGCATCTGCCGACCAGGTCGAATGCTATCAAAGCTACCAAAGACATACAGCCCGAGGCGTCGAAAGGCCGACGTTTTCGAGGCCGAGCTCGGAGGGCCCAAAATGCAGGCACGCCGAGACGAGCCCCTGCAGGAAGCGGCGCCCATGCACAACACATAGTACTCAGGGCGTTGCGGAGAACAGCTGGAGTTGTCCGGACACGTGTCCCCGGGGTGGTGGCACTCCCGGCGGAACAAGTCGGGTTCCTCTCACTGAACCGTAGCAAGCAGGCCTGTGGACACCCTTTGGGGCAACCGGCGGCCTTGGCCAATGGACTTGGAAATCGGCGGTCCGAGCCGGTCACGATGTGACCGCGTTTGTACGGTCGCCGGAGAAATTGGACTCGACCGCGCCCGGCTACGAGAAGCCCGCGGGCGTCGCGAGCTTCTATGTGGTGGGAGGGATGGGCGCGCTGTGGGCCCCTGGATCCGGCAAGTCCGTGCTCATCCAGGACTGGGACGACACCGAGGCGATGGCGAAGCATGGCCACGGATGACGCGCCGCCAACGAAGGACCGAGTCGTGACCCTGGACGAACTCGGAAGAGGCCGCGTGACGGGGGGGGCCATGGGGATATCGCCGAGGTCATCGTTGACGATCTCCAGCGAGGCGAGTTGCTTGGCCGCGTCCGGCGACTGCGGGTGAAATGCAACCGCGGGCGGCCACCACCGTCTACCCTGGGGAGCGGGCATGTCTGATCCTGGTGATATCGCGCCGTTTCGTTTCAGGGCCGTGATGAAACATCACGCCGTGCTCGCTCTCATCACGCTCCTCGGCTGTGGCCCCGGCTCGAACAGCGGCCCGGACAGCGGCTCGAAGCCGACTCCTGCGATTTCCACCAAGTGGGCATCTGCCACCGCCCCCGAGGCGTTCGTTCCGCTCACGTCCAGCGAGCTCGAGCGCCTGCGGCAGTCTGTAGTCTCGACGCGTCCGAAGTCGACGGTCGACATCCAAGGGCGCAAGTCCACGGGCGGGTTCGCCTCCGGGACGGTCTGGGTGATGTCGGCTGAGCACCCCGAGCTGGAGAACACGCGCGGGCTGAGCATGCGCCAGATCGCGGACGGCCTTCGGGAGCGCGCAACGTTGGAATCGAAGGAGCGCGGGATCACGGCGCCGTCCGGCAGCGACTTCCGTCTGACCGATGTTCCCGATCGAAACCAGATCGAGCTCAACTGGACGATGCGTGGTCCTTCGGGCAACGTGTTGGAGAACCGCGCTCGGATGGGATTGCGTGACGATGGCGTGTTGCTGGAGGCGGTCTGCAGCTGCTCGGAGGTCGGGTGTGCACGCGAGCGTTGCACGCTCTCTGTGCCATCTGACGGGCTGCTTCCGGTCGACGCCCGCTTCGAGGCTCCGCGCGCCGATGACGAACTCGAGATCCTGGAAACGCAGTGGGCGTGGGTGCAAGTGCCGAAGGTATACGTACCGCTGAGTATCGCTGAGGAGGCGCAGCTCCCCTCGAAGTCCGTGCCCGGCATGAAGGTGGAGTTCAAAGGGCGGAAGCACCCCGAGGGCGCAGCGGGCGGGCTCATGTATGTGCGCTCCGTAGACCATCAGCCGCAGCACTCCTACGGCCGGACGCTCGCCGAGGTGGTCCAGGAGACGCGCCAGATTCGGGTCGCGTTGGACAGTGGCGCTCCGGCGGAGGATCAGCTTGCATACACCGTGCACCTGGATCCAGAGGCTCGGGTCATCGAGTTGCGAGGCGCACCGTCCGAGGCGTCAAAAACCCGAAGTCAGAACCGCTCGGTGTTCACGTTCTTGACCGACGGGACGCTACGCGAAGCGGAGTGCTTCTGCGATGCGCACGTGTGTTTGGTGCAGGACTGCACGCTGGACGTCGGTGATGCCGACCGCGCCAAGATCGATACCCCCGTCTTCCCCGGTGGCGCGCCCAAGCGCGTGACTCTGGGCGAGGGCGCGGTCACCTTCGAGGTACCGCCGTTCCTTGAACAGCTCGACGACGTGGAGGCCGCGAAGGCGGATTGGGTCGTCGACGACACGCACCTGGAGGGGTCCGATCGGATTTGCTTTGGGACCCAAGACGCGGGAGACGGCTTCGTTTGCGCCACGGAGCGCCGATGGTGCCGTGCGGGAGCCTGCACGTTGGAAGAGGTCAACGGCTACGCCAAGACGGAGGCCGAGTTGCTCGCCCGGGAGCTGTCGTCCCCCTCGAAGACTGTGAAGCCGAGCACAAGCCAGAGCCAGCGCATTCAAGTACACGCTGGGGTGCAGCATTCCGTGCGCGAGTTCTCAGCGAAGATCGGGCGTACGATCTGGCGCAGGAGCGTGGCGTGGCAGGCTGGCGACGCCGTCGTCGAGCGCACCTGTACATGCTCGGGGAACCCGTGCCGGCTGATGGAGAAGACCTGCACGATCGCCGAGCCGTAAGCCAGTTTCGGGGCGTCCTCAGAACAGCTTGAGTTCGACGCCAAGGCTCAGCTGCAGTCCGATCGGGGCGGAGGTGTACAGCGCATCCCCGTCCTGGCCCACGCGGAACGAAGGCCGGCGCAGCGCCGCGAGCACACCAAGGCCCGCGTAGATTCCCAGGTCGGGGATGGGCGACCAGATGGTTGCGCCCTCCGCCGTGAGTCCAACCGCAGGACTCCAGGCCGGGCTGGGATCGTCTGCACCCCGGGTGGCGATGCCGCGCAGGCCTCCGGCTCGCACGCCGCCGCACAAGGGGAACTCCCAGCGCTCGAAGCTCGACACCCAGCATCCGCGCATCGAGCCCACGACCGCCTGGAACGACCCAGCAATCTCGTCGATACGCTCGACCCGCGGGATGGCGTAGTCAACCTGCGCCTCGATGCGGAACGTCCGGCGTTGGTAGCCGCCTGCGAGGCCCACGCCGCCGAAGAAACCAGGCCGCTCTCCAACGCCACCGTGGGTGATCAGCCGCAGGATCCCCGCGCTGTTGGGCCGGCGGGCGGGGGGCCTGCGCCGAGCATCGCGTTCTTCCCGGCGAGTCCGAACGGCGACCGTCTCGGGAGGCGGACTCGAGTCGACGGTGGGTGCAACGCCTTCGCCGGCCGGCTCGGGGACAGGATCGTCTTCCGGGGCGAGGAAGTCTTCGGGTGCCTGGACGAGTTCCCGAACTCCTTGGCTCGTTCCGACCACGTCGACGTGCACTGCGATGACCAGCGCGGCCGCTTTGGTGAGCATCTCGCATGATGGCGCGTCGAGCTCCCGAACCGTGGTCTCACCGGGCCGGGTGAGTGCAAGGCTGAGGTGCCACGAATCTTCCCGCGGCTCGGCCGTCGCATCGATGCTCAGCGCGTGCGATTCACTCTCCGACAGGTAGCGCTCGACCTGCGTCGCCAACTCCTGCGCGGTGCTGCAGCCCGCGGGCGCCGTCCAGGCAAAGTCCAGCCCACCCGCCGTCGCCCGGTCGGATTCTGGGGCCGCCGGAACGGTGATCGCCGGCGGATCCGGAGGCAGCTGCGGAGGCCCGAATGGCACGCCGCGCAACGATGCCACACCCGAGCGCGTCCGACCCCGTTCGCAAACGAATGAGCGACTCGCACGCCGCGAACGGCGCGAGGCTTGAGTCTTTCCTCGCAGCCGATGCGCCCCGCGCCTCTCGATACCGACTCGCCCACCAGCAGCAGCACCCTCGTCGCCGCGACGACCAGCATCCACTCGGTAACGACGGACGAAGGGAGTCCGGCACACCCGCGCTTGTACGCCGAGTCCACGGGGGAGGCTGAGGTTCCGGGATCAGCCGCCGAAGCCTCCCGCTGATCACAAAACCATGACGTGGGAAGGCGCCTGATACCCCACACTTTCTCCGACCGTGAGCGCTCGACCGGCCGGCTACGACGAACGACCCTCGATGCGAGGCGCGCTCCATGCGTGGGCGTTTCTCCCGTTTGTGTTGGCCGGCATCTGGCTCGTCCTATCGACCGCGCCCGCCGACCGCTGGCCCACGTTCGGCTACGCGCTGAGCGTTCCCGCGTGCATGGGGACCAGCGCCATGTACCACCGGGTCTATTGGGAGCCGCCCTGGTACGCGCGCATGCGCAAGCTCGACCACGCGATGATCTTCGGCCTCATCGTCGGCACCTGGACCCCGCTGTGCCTCGTCGTCTTCCGCGGTCGGGATGTGGGGACGCTCTTCGCCACCTTGTGTGTCATGGCCGGCATCGGAGTCGCGATCACCTTGTTCTGGAGCGACGCTCCCAAGTGGCTGCGGACGCTGGTCTACTTCGCCGTCAGTTGGGTGGGCGTTCTCGCCATCCCGCATCTGTACGCGACCATGGGTGCGCTTGGCGTCGGCCTGCTCGCAGGCGGCGGGGTGCTGTACTCCGTGGGGGCGATCGCATATGCACTGCAGTGGCCCAACCCGTCGCCGCGGGTGTTCGGCTATCACGAGATCTTTCACGTGTTCGTGATTCTCGCCGCGGCGACCCACTTCGCGCTGGTCGCCACCGCGGTGCTCTAGCCGGGCCCTGGTACGCTTCGAGGCGTGGGTGAAGAACGGGCGCGTTCGAAGAAAGGGGCCGACTTCGGGAAGGGAGTGCTCGAGTCGACCGAAGCCGCGGACGAGCAGCGAGCCGGGATGCTCACGCCGGCCGTGCAGGTCATTGTCGCGGCCCTCGTGGGCACGGGCTTCATGACGTGCGGGTTCACCGATCTGTTCGCGAAGTAGGAGGGGCGCTTCGGACGAAGCTCCGGAGACGCAGCGCCTGCTCAGGCCTCGGGTTCGTGGCAGACGACTTCGATGTTGTGTCCGTCCGGACCGATGACGAATGCCGAGTAGTAGTGGGGGTGGTACTTGGGGCGCAGACCGGGCGGACCGTTGTCTTGGCCACCCGCCTCGAGAGCCGCGCGATGGAAGTGGTCGACCTGCTGGCGGTTCTCGGCCGTGAACGCCAAGTGCAGATGCGTTGCTTTCTCCTCAACTCGGCGGATGCACAACGAGGACTTCTCGTCGGGGCGGCACAGCTCGGCACCGAGCGGTCCCTCTGAGACGACGGATACACTCAGCGGTTTGAGTGCCGCGAGGAAGAACGCCTTGCTCGCTTCGTAGTCGCTGACTCCGAATACGACGTGATCAAACATGAGTTTCCCCGGTCGGTTGGGTGGGCAGGAGACCCAACGCGGTCCGCGAGAGCCTAGCTGCCGTGGGGCGCCGGCTGCAACGACTGTTGGGCAGGCAGATCTGAGCCGTCACACCGGGAGAAGAAGTGCGGTTCGCCTTCGCAGCGCCTGGGCAGTCTCGGGACCAGACCGCCCGCGTTCACGCGTCGAGCCGGGTGGTGAGGGACCCTCGTACGTTCCGCATGTGTTCGCCCAAGGACGTCCCGGTCAGCACGGCCAGACCGCCGGCCAGGCCGAGGACGTCCAACTGCTCGCGAAGCTCCCTGCGCGCCCGACGGAGCCGGGTGGCAACGGTTCCGGGGGGAATCTGAAGGGTTTCGGCGATCTCCCGCGCGGTGAAGCCCTCGTACTCCTTGAGTTCGAGCAACAACTGATCGTCGAGAGTCATCCGTCGCATCGCCTCGACGAGCCGAGACTCGCGTTCACGGGCCGACCACACCGAGGTCAGCGAGCGCTCGCCCACGGTTGGGACGAACGAGCCATCCGTGCCGGTGGACTCCTCTTTGCGGGAGCGTTGGCGTCGGTAGTGTGCGACGAGTTTCCAGCGCCCGATCCCGCGTAGATACGATCGGAAGCTGACGGCCCCCCTGTACTTGGTTCCACTCAGGCAGAGCGTTTCAAAGGTTGCTTGGGTAAGGTCAGCGCTATCGTCAGGATCGAGCCGTGTGTGGAAGAACGAGTAGATCGCCCGATAGTGCCGCTGAACGAGCTCCTGGCCCGCAGTTCGACTTCCGCCCATCCAGGACGCGAGTAACTCAACGTCTGACTCCATTCGCGCTCACCGTAGCAACGCGACTTCGCGCAACCAACCGATGTCAGGGCCAAGGGACATAGGCGCGCTCCGACGATCACCGGCCGCGGAGGCGGTTTCTTTCTTCCAAGAGGACCTCATCGCGCGGGTTGTGGGGGGAGGCATCGAGACCGCGCCCCAAGCCCCGGCGGACTACGAACTCATCGAACGCCTCGGTGAAGGCGGGATGGGTGAGGTCTGGCGTGCACGCTCGAAGCGTCGCGGACTTGTCGCCCTGAAGATACTGCGCAGATCGCTCGCGAGAGACCCCAGCTGTCAGCGCCGGTTTCTGCGCGAGGCCCGTGCAACCCAAACCATCTCGCACCCCGGCGTCGTCGTGACGTACGACGTTGGGACCTGTCAGGACGGCCGTCCCTTCATCGCGATGGAGCTGGTCGACGGCCGAACCCTTCGGGACGTCATCGACACGGACGGCCCACTCGATTGGGCTCGCGCGCGTTCGATCTGGACCCAAGTGGCAGCGGCGCTGGCGGCCGCGCACGAGCAAGGCATCGTCCATCGTGACATCAAGCCATCGAACATCATCGTGCACCAAGACGACGACGGCCTCGAGCACTGCAAGGTGATCGACTTCGGCCTGGTGCGCGCCTTGGGCCAGGACGCGTCGACGGAGCTCACGACCACGGGCCAGCTGATCGGCACGCCGTCGTACATCAGCCCCGAGGCCCTTCGAGGCGTCGGCCCAGACACCCGAAGCGACCAGTACTCGCTGGGGTGCGTGATGTACGAGGTGCTGGAGTCCACTCGCCCGTTCAACGGGTCGATGCTCGAGGAAATCTTCCTGCAGCATCTCACCGCCGAGCCCCCCGCACCGCGGCTGAGCAAGGTTCCCGAGCCGCTCCGCGTGCAAGTGCGGTCGGTCTTGGAAAAATGTCTGGCGAAGGAACCACGGGATCGTTTCGACTCGATGGCAAGCGTGGTCCGGGCGCTCGCATCCGTTCGGCCCGGTGCGCGGCCTGTCCGCAGCGGGCACCCGTCACCATGGTGGAGATCGAGGCAAGCCTTCGTTGCGGCCGGGATCCTGGGCGCCGCCGCAGGAGCTTCGACATGGGGGGCTTTGCAAACTCCGACCACCGTGGCGTCGCCGCAACAAGCGGTGATCCCGGCAGTGCATCCCTCCGGTGGGCGGGCACTCGAAGTCACCACCGGGGTCGGCTTCAGCTGTGCCCGATCGGAGGCCGGCAAGGTTCGTTGTTGGGGGGTGGATAGCAAAGGACGCTTGGGACAAGGGACGCGTGGCGGGAACATCGGGGACAATGAGCACCCACGCTCCGCTCCGGCCCTCGACCTTCCACAGGGCCAAGACCCGATGCGTGTCGTCAGCGGTCCCGATGCACGGCACGCCTGTCTGCTGTTCGACGGTGGTCGACTGCGCTGTTGGGGGAGCAACGGACACGGGGAACTCGGCCTGGGCACGACCGACGATTGGGGAGACAGCGAGGACGAGACGATCCGGGCCTTGCCCGACCTTGCACTCAGCGTCGACACGGTCGCCCTCGGCGGCGGTTTCACCTGTGCGACGAACCCTGCCGGCGAGGCTCGTTGTTGGGGAAAGGGGGACCACGGGGTGCGTGGTGACGGGTCCGTGGCGTCGGTTGGCGACGACGAGCCGATCGGCACGGTGCGCCCCGTTGCGCTCGGCGAGGCGAGCGTGCTCCAGCTCGCACTCGGAGCCGACCATGCCTGTGCTCGGGTGGGGAGCGAGGGGCAGCACGACTCCGTGCGCTGTTGGGGGAGCAACGTCCACGGCCAACTCGGCGTCGCGAGGTTTCCGTTTGCGATCGGAGATGGAGTCGGGAATGGGCTCGGGCGGGGCGCGCGTCCCGATGATCCCGGGCTCGCGGTGTCGGGCCTACAGGGGCTCCAGATCGAGAGCATCCACGCCGGTGGAGACCGCAGCTGCGTCGTGCTGACCCAGGGCGGCGTCCGGTGTTGGGGCGGCGATGCCCTCGGCGTGCTCGGGTATCAGCCCGAGCACGTGCCAGGGTGCACTTCGAGCGAGACGTGCGACCTCGAGACGCCTCCCCCGTTCGATCTCCCATTGGGCTCTCCGACCGTCTCCCTGGCCCTCGGTCAGGATCACGCCTGCGCCGTCGACCCGGTGGGAGATGTCCGATGCTGGGGCACCGGGAACTGGGGTCGCCTCGGGGACGGCACCAACGTCCAGGGTCAGGACGAACCCCGCAGCGGCTGGAGTCGGCCGGCCGAGGATCGAATCGTCGAGCTCGGAGACTTCGATCGCGACGGCCTCCGCGACCCGGTCGCCACCCTCTCCGCATCCAACTGGCACACGTGCGCCACGATGGTGGCCGGGGGGGTCCGCTGCTGGGGCCGTGGCATCACGGGCCGCCTCGGCTACCGCAGCAGCGACAACATCGGGGACAACGAGACGCCCGCGGCCTACTACGAGGCCACGGGCTACGGAGATATCCCGCTGTTTTAGTCCAAGAGGGGAACCTCTCGGCTCCTCTCACTGCGGGCGGCAAGCCGCCCTTCGTTTCACCCCTCCAAGGTCGGGCTTCGGTGAGGGGCAGTTCAAAAAGGCTCCCGATCGCCGCGCTACAGGTTCGGGTCGTCGCTCTTCCAGGTGTAGAGCTTCGCGCTCTTGGTGCTGCCCACCCCGACGAAGCCGATGCTGGCGGTGGCGGTGTCGTTGCCGTAGGCGAAGCTCATCGAATTTTTGCCGATGGAGATCAGCAGGTGGCCGCTGCCTTCGAGCGTCCACGTTTCGCTGGTGCCCGCGTCGATCCGCTTGAGGCTGACTTGGTAGACGTAGTCCGAGCCATCTCTTAACTTGACCCATTCGAGCGCCAGGTTGCGCTTGTTCGTGACCTGCGCGTCCCAGCTGCGGAGGAACAGGGTCCGCCCCACGCCACTGCGCTCGTGGGCATCGATGTCGAGCGTCCAGTTGGAGTGGACCTCGACCTCGGCTTCGGCGGCAACGGTGCACCCACTTCGGACGTCGATGGCGTCCCCCGGCTGGAACTCGACCCGGACGCGGTCTTGGCCTGCCTCCCGCGTCGCGCAGAACGTTCCATCTCGACCCGAGAAGAGAGCGCCCAGAGGCAAGTCGGCTTGTGGCCACCCCAAGGTGTTCGGGAGCAGGAGCTGATTGAGCCCCATGGCCCTTGGGTCGGCCCAGGTGACCTGATTCAAGTCTTCGTCGTCGAAGTCGAAGCCTGCGGTTCCATGTACGGCCACGTCGCCGAAGTTGATCGGGAGGCTGTAGCGTTGCTCGTAGTAGGGAGCATCGGCGACCACCAGGTGAAGGTGAGGTGACGACGAGCGGCCGCTGTTTCCGACCAGCCCCAAGAACTGCCCCTTGTGAATGCTGACCGGGGGATCGAGGACATCGTCATCATAGGTCTCGGTGGGGCACAGCTCGGGAGGAATGCTCTCCTGCATGAAGTGGGCGTAGGCCGCGAACTCTCCATTGCCATGGTCGACCGAAATGACGTTGGCGGCCGCTTGTTTCTCGCCCGGTGTGTTGTCGGGCCGAAGGCGCCGGCACTTGAGAATCGTGGCGTCGTGCATCGCATACACCGGCTTTCCCCAGGCCAAGAAGTGCTCGTTGCGGGAGCCTCGCTCGATTCCGTTCGCGTCGTCTTCGAACGCTTGCTCGGTGTACGTCGTCAGGCCGCCATCTCGCCAACGCCGCACCGACAGATCCAGCGCATACGCCTGCCCCGTTGCGTGGCTGTGTCGTCCCTGGCGCCAGAACTCCGTCGGATGGAGATCCTCGAGGCGGGCAGGAAAGTTGTATCCGCCCGAGGCCGTCTCGTTGCGGTGCTCTTCCACCGCCCACGCGAGCAGCGTGCCGGCCCCCTCGTTGAGGTAGGAGAAGTTGAAGCCGGCGCCGTCGAACGGTGCGTCGTCCGAGACGTGCTCGAACTTGTAGACCTCGTGCTCGCCGGCTTCGATCACCGCGTCGTCGATCTCGCCGTCCTCGTCTTCGTCGGCCGAATCCAGCACGTAGGGCGCGTAGGCATCGACACCATCCACCCGGACCCCAACCTGGGTGTTGTTGAGCACGAGATCAGTCGAAGCAGGGTTCGCCAAGCGCACGTGGTAGCGAAGGAACATGCCATCGGGTTCCCCGGCGGCGTCCCCTGCGGTCCGGGCGGCCAAGAGTCGGGCCTCCCCGCCTACGGTCGAGATGACGCCGATCCGGTCGACGTCGACGGGGCCGGGGTCACAGCCCCCGAGGAGCGCCAGCCCTGTCAAGCAGAGGACGCGCGTACGAAATCCGCACAGAGAATCGTTGTGTCGTTTCATGTTCATTCCACCTCCGGGCGCGCTTCCACGCGCCTTCGATCCCTAGGTGTGTCGAAGGCGGAGTTTTGATTTCGGTTGCTTGCCCAGCATCGCAATCAAACTCGGGCGGTCGACACACTGGGTCGGTGGATGGGCCAAGCCGCCCAAAAACGACACATGACCATTTCCAGAACAAGCACCACCCTCCTGCTGCTGGCCTGCGTCTCCATCGTCGGATGTGACGAGGGAGCTCCGGAGCCAGATGCCCCGGACGCGGCCGAAAGCCACGACGCAGACGAAGACCTGCCGTACGTGTCCGCGAACGTTCCCTTCGATCCCGACGCCGTCGATGCGGCGACGCGGGCGGTCTCCACATCGGTCGTCGCGGCGACGTCGGCCGATGGGGGAGCGATTCCGGCCGAGGTCCTCGAGGAGGTCGAAGACATGCGACTTCGCTTCGCGCATGCCCTCGTCGTGGCAAAGGGCGCGCCGTACTTCGCGGCCCGCTCGGCCGATGAAGAGCAGATCGCCATCACCTATCTAGGCAAGGGCCGCGTCGCGCCGGCCGAGCACGATTTCGAGGGCTCGTTCTACGCGACGCTCGACGCGGAGACCCAGCCCGCTCCCTACGAACCTCCGGCGAAGTATCGAGACGATGCCACCTGGGTCACGGGCTTCAACCCCGTCACGCGGTCCGAGTTCGAGGTTCGGATCCCGAAAGAGCTGTCGGAGATGGTGGGTGCCGACGCGGATGCCCGCCGTGCCAATCGCCAGATCGACCCGCCGTGGACTGACGAAATCCAACCTCGCCACCAGGTCGGAAGCGCGGATACGCGGGTGAGAAAAGGCGCCATCGACACGGCGCAGACCTCGACGAACCTCTCTCGTATCGTGCGGTTTGGATCCGGCAACACGGGCGCTTCGGGCGTTCTCGTTGGCAAGAACCAAGTCCTCACCGCCGCGCACCGTCTGTACGGGTCGGCAGGCTGGAGAAACTCCGCCCGGATCCGAGTCGGGGCCAACGGCAGCGGCAACCATGGCGATATCTCCCTGGGCAACGGACTCGACGACAATGCGAATGCGACCTGGACCGCGGACGGCAGCCTCTACTGGGTTTCGTCGTTGTTCAAAGCCGCGAGGGACAACGGCACCAGCACCATTGCCTATGACATCGGCACCGTCGTTCTCCCCAACGACCCGATCGGTGAACCCGTTGGATGGTTCACCATCGCGGACGCCAGCAACGTGTCTCACGACGACATGTTCAACCGCGGATACCCCAACTGCACGGCGGCGAGTCCGCCTCCGGGTTGTAGCGATCAGGACAATTGGTTCCACATGTTTGGCGACTCGAACAACTGCGGCACCGGTGGATTCAGCAGCGCGAAAGACTCGTTCGGGTACTCCCTGTACGGCTACCACTCGTGTGACGCGAGCAGTGGGCACAGCGGTTCACCGCTGTACCGATATGATCAGAACGACGGATGGGTAGTTCGAGGGGTTCATGTCGGCGTGCACCGGTGGGGCCTCTCTCCCAGTGAACTCCAAAGTCTCACCGACTCGACGGCGGCGCTCTCGGTCACTCTGATCACCCAGTCGCGCAAGAACCTGTTCGACACCTACAACGCGATGTACACCTCGCCGTAGGGCGACGAGGGTCGACGACATGTTCGCGCTCGCGCTGCTGCTGCTCCTCGGACTCGAGCCCGCCTCGCTCGAGGCCCCCGAGGCACCGGCCCGCATCTTCGGCGGCGAGCCGGTCGATGCATGTCAGTGGCCCTTCGTGGTCGCGCTCGACCAGGCGTGCTCGGGGGTGCTGGTGACCCCCGAGCACGTCCTCACCGCCGCGCACTGCGGGGAGAACATCGAGCACGCGGTCTTCGGAGAGACGATCGACCATCCCTCCCGTCGGGTGGGGGTGCTCGGCTGCAAAGCCCTGCCTGGCGCCGAGCCGGGCCAAGGCAACGATCTGATGGTCTGCACGCTCGAAACGGCTCAGTCCGTGCCCACCGCGGCACTCCTGCGCTCAGACGAGGCCGACGCGCTCGCGGCGGACATGCCGGTCGCGCTCGTTGGGTTCGGCGCGACCGAGTCGGGCTCGTCCGGCGAGAAGCGCGTCACCTGGGCCGCACTCGGCGAGGAGAACGACCGCGGCGAGCTGCAGATCGGGGGCGATGGCCGGGACAGCTGCGTCGGCGACTCCGGTGGCCCCGCTCTCGTGGATCTCGGCGGCGGTTCGTGGCGGGTTGCCGGCATCGTGTCCTACGGCTTCAAGTGCGGTGACGGTGGCTGGTACACGCAACCCCGCCACCACCTGGATTGGCTGGACGAACAGCTGGACTCGGCGCTGTGCTCGTTCCCCTGGGAGCCGGCGGACGCGAGCTGGGACGCGAGCTGTATCCCGGCGGCGTTCCGGGACGCCGACGCCTGCGATCTCCAGCAGGATGCGGCGGGATGCAGTGCACACGGGACCGGGCCCGTGGCTCCCCAGGTCTTCCTGTTCCTGTTTGGGTTTGGAATGGTCGCCCGAACGCGCTCGGGGCCGAGACCCACCGAATGAGGCTCTTCGGGTGGCGATCGCCCGCTACCGCTGTGGCCCGATCCTGTCGCCGGTCTGTCCGGAGGCCCCATCGAGCGGTACCGTGTCGATCGTTTGTCGGCGAGACCACTGCAGCGAGTTCCCGAGGACGTCGGCGATCTTGCGCGCGTGGTGGCCATCGGTGCGCATGATGTAGAGTCCGGGGCCTTCGTCCGTAGTTCGGGTGGAGAAGAACGCGACGAGGCGCCCGTCCGGGGAACAGGCTGGATGGCTATCTCGACGGCTTCCGCCGCTGATTCGTCGGGTCACGCGTCCGCGGGGATCGGTGGACACGATGGACGATCGGTTTCGGGCGCCGATCGAGTACACGAGCTTGACGCCATCAGGGTGGTCACAGAAGGTCGGCGACGCTGCGTTTGCAGCTCGCGGAGAGACGGCTCGGCCATCGACTCGGATGCGGAGACGCTCGTCGTTGGTGCCGGCCGCGGCGAGCTGGCCGCCCGGGGCGAAGGTGGGCTGCAGGGCCAGCGATTGCGTGCCCACGTTGTGTAGGTCGGAGAAGTCCGAGGCGCCGCGATACAGCAGGACGTTCTGACCGACCGCGATCGTCATCGCGACTTCGGTCCGATCCTGCGAGAAGGCGATCGCATAGATCGACCCGGGCGGATCGAGGACGAACGGCTCGGCCTGGCCGTCGCGGTACAGCCGGTACCGACCGTTGTCGACGCTTGCGGCGTAGTAGAGGGCGTCGTCGGGGCCGAACCCTGTCGCGGAAGCCAACTGCGTGGGGCCGGTGACGCGTCGCAAGTCGTGCCCATCCGGGGCGATCGTGTAGACGGACCGGGTGTCGCCGCGACGCGCTATGAACGTCAGTGCGCTGACGAACGGGCCGCGGTAGCCGGTCAAGACGGCGATCACCGCGTCGACCAGCCGATGGGTCAGCATGCGCGCCTCGTACCGGCTGCCGCTGACCGAGGTCTCGTACGCCGGGGCCTGGGCGGCGGCATCGAAGTACACCGCGGCCGTCAGCCGGACGTCGGTGCCGCTCGTGGTCACCGACGTGCGAACGACCGCTTCGAGGCCGGTGTGGTCCGGCTCGACAAACGCAAACTGTCCCGAAAGCTCCAGGTCGCGGTGCAGGACGCGCTCGGCCAACGCAGCGCTCGGCCCTGAGCCCGACATCTCGGGCACGGAGATCTTCATCAAGCGCGGCCCTACGCGTCCCGTCTCCGTCGGCTCGACCACGATGTCGCCCAGGACGTCTTCATCGTCCGGGGGCGGCTCGACGCTTGCGGGAGCGGTCAGCTGCAGCACGAGGGCGAACACGGGAGTCAGTCGCATCGGTCCTCCGTACAGACGAACGTGATTCGGATCCACGGCTGCAGCGGGCCCGGATAGTGCTCGGGCAGGGCTGGTGCCTGTTGACCCTTGACGTCGTCCAGCGCCTTGCGGGCCGCGGCGTCGAGCGCCGGGTGGGGCTTGCCCTCGATCGCGTAGTCGAGCACCGTGCGGTCGGCATCGAGTTTGATGCGGGCTCGGACCGAGAGCTTGCCAAGTTTCGCCGTGCCCAGCCCGGTCCCGGTCACGGTGAATCGCCTCGACAGCCATCGCTGCAAGCGCTGTCGGTACGCTGCAACCGCCCGCGCTGCCAGAGGATCGGCCTCGTCGCCTGGGGATTCTTCGCCCCCGCCCCCGAGGAGGCCAGCCCCGCCGTAGGCGGCTCCCGGTTGCTCGAGGGCCGGGTCGACGTAGGCGTAGGGGTCGTTGGGACTTGTCGCCGGATCGGCGGTTCCCGGGGCAACGCCGGGTCCGCCGACGCCGAAACCGGGCTCGGTCGGGGCGTTGGGATCGAGTCCATGCAGGGACGTCTTGGGGGGGGCGAGTCGAGGC
>OJGU01000362.1_pt1 | contig 28187 bp, 21 predicted proteins | sample 1594741 | NCBI WGS metagenome assembly OJGU01 (sample SAMN05416841, study PRJEB24817) | seawater metagenome | isolation source: Sea water | place: Canada:Atlantic | collected 2013-07
GGTGGAGCTCAACGAGAACATGACTCCCGAGCAATCGAAAGCAGCGCTTGCACCTCCTGAGACTCAAAACCTCGATCGACTTCCAGACACAGGTCACCGGGAAGCTTAAATCGATAGGACGGAGTTGGGCTAACGGATATTGGCGTGGCACTAGCAGGAAGTTCGATCCAAGAACGATCCGTTACGCCTTTGGCGCGATCGGGGGCCTTTTGCTTAAGCCAAAGGCTGAAAGTGGAATAATTGAGAGCGTGCTTTCGAGCAAAGGCTGCTCGACTCAGACCGCTCTGTTGGAATGCCCGAATCCATTCTTGGCGTTCTTGGGCTGTGTGTCGCTTGGTTCGATGACTCTTTTTCTTTCCCATCTACCAACCATCGCTCGATTCCCCCGCGATGAAAAGATGGGTTGGCTACGTGCTTACCTCCAAGAAGGGATGATCCACTATTTCAAGAGGTTCTGAATGTGCTTTTAGAGAATGGATATGGGATTGAAAACTGGGCTCCTATCTGTGGGCAAATATTGGCTTGGCAAATGCCTATTCATTTGACGGAACAAGATTTAATGGCGCAGGGATTCAGTGGTGAAGAATTGCATAGTAAGATGCAGGAATTGAAGGAGGACAAGGCAGACTTGAAACAGGTGTTGCTGAAAACTAGCCTTAGGACCACCGGAGTGGATGATCTGGGCTTGATTGAGAAACTTATGGAGATTCCTTTGCAGGTGGTAAGAAACGAAGCGCCATTTGGATATTCAGGCACAGCTACAAGAGAAGGCGATAAGATCCTGACAGATGATGATTGGATGACCGACACGCATCGGCACTATCTTGAGAAACACAGGGTTACACTGGAGAATTAATATCCGAGATGAGGCCTTGCCACGGAGAAAGATACTGCTTATAGAGCGAGATTGTTTCTCCGTTGATATCGTCGGCACCTTCTGGGTTAGGTGCGCGAAGAAGTTTTCAAAGATGACGATACGATGCCGGGGACGCCGTCGCTGTGAATACTGTTTGCAAACCGTCGGAATAGGAGTCGTTGTCTGATCGGATCGATATCGGCACTGGAAGATGGTGTCAGTCCCAGGAAGCGAATACTTTTCAATCGCTCGGGAATTACTCCTGCTCTTCAGCACTTCCTACTGCCTATAATATCACGTAAGAAGCCTGATAGCGCTTTCCTGTGGTTAAGCCATTTTATTTGAAGGAAAGAACTCCAACTCTAATCTTTTTTGTCAGCGACCCATTGAATTCCATTTAACAGATGCTGAACGAACTCACGCTGGCGATAATTCTCGGCGTAGTGTCCCATATTGGTATACCAAACTCGCCCACCTTGGTACTCGTGACACCAGGTCACAGGGTATTCCACAGGAAGCAATGGCTGATTGCGATTCACCTCTGCTGTGGCGATGACTTTGACGGATTTATAATCGGGATGATAGTTCCAAAAATACCATTCCACTTTGTCCAATTGCCATCGCGGAGACAAGGCGCCAGAGGTATCCAACGCGTCGTTCTTCATGACGATCCAATCGGCATACCCTCGTCTCCCCTGAGGGCCTTCTTTCGGCCCTGTCTTATGCAACACACCCCAGAGACCGTACCAAAATGGCCAAGCAGCCTCATTGTGCTTCGAAACCGACTTGTGAGCATGGGTGGCACCATGGATGCCAACGACCCCTCCCCCACGTCGAACCCATCCTTCAAAGGCTGCTTTCTCGGCTTTGCTGAAGAGCCCCCCAGAATTGTTATCGAACACAATCACGTCGATGTCTTTCAGTCCTTCAGCTGTGAAGATTCGACTGTCACTGGCCTGACTGAAATTCCAATGCTGTTGAGCGGCTAACTCAGTAAACACTTTCTTTGCCTCCGCCCGAGCCGCCGTATGATCAAATCGAGGGGATGCTTTAGAGTGATCTCCTAGCTTATCGATACGATGGACTCGTAGTTCCGCGGATTCCGAACGCACCAAGCTCAGAGTCAGAAGCAAAATAACACACAGACTTCTCATATTCTTTTCATTCGATACCATAGTATTCACTCCGCAATCGCCGTTTTTGCCGGTCTCTTGGATTTTACAGCTCCCGAAGCCGAATCTGACGGAACTTCATCTCGAATGGCCCTTTCCCTCGAATGCCGTGAACCTGAAGACCAATGAAGCCGCTGGGATGGGATTGATACACATCTTTACGGACGATATCTTCTACCAGATGGCCATTCACCCAGGTTTGTAGCCGCGGGCCTTTCGCTAGGATTCGGAGCGAATTCCATCCCTCATTCTGATAGAACGCATGCCCGCTCTGAATCGTGTCCGGTGAGGACAACCAACCCGTTCCAAGCGCTTCCCCATAGATCATTCCCGTCCTTGGCGTTCCTAGACCTTGATTTCGTCGGACTTCCACCTGAGGACCAAAGACCCGCCCAGCTGTATTGCTCCACCCCTCGCCAATCGTATTGGTCCGAACACCTGACCGAATCTGAATCCCTGAGTTAGTGACATCATCGACGTAGACCTCCAGCTCTAGTTCAAAATCAGAAAACTCTCGGTCCGTGCAAAGAAACGAGTTCACACTCCCTGGAACCGTTCGCCCAACGATCGCTCCCTTCTCCACGGTGTAGCGATGAGAGCCGTTCAAGTGTACCCATCCAGTCAAAGTCTCGCCGTCGAAGAGGTCGATCCATTCCCCGGTGGCTCTGGTCGCAGCGGAGGGATTCGAAACAGTCGGCTGAAGGGCAAAGGCGATGATGGAATCTCCAGAGGCCGTCGCATTCTTGCCTCCTCCGCAGGCCGTTACGACGACGTACTGACGTCCCTTGTTCCAATAGGTACTCGGGGTCGCATACGAAGCGACCGGCAACTTAAATTCCCAAAGGAGGCGCCCGGAATGTTTTTCGAAGGCGCGTATTTTTTCATCCGGTGTCCCAGCAATGAAGACAAGACCACCGGCAGTCGCCATTGCGCCGCCAAAACTGCGAGCCCCTGTATTGCGAATCCCTTTCGCCACCAGCTCGGGATACTCTCCTAGCGGCACCTGCCAAAGCAATTCTCCGTCGACCAGATCGATGGCGTTCAAGGTTCCCCACGGAGGCCGCACACCCGGTTCGCCGTTGGGCCCGCGGAATGGAATGTGCCCTTCAAAGTAGTAACGAGTTCGGCTGCTTGCTTCAGGGAGCTTGACTTGGGTTCCGATGGGACTGCGAATATAGGCTAATACGTCATTCACCTCGGCCTTGGATAATTGGGGAAAGGCTGGCATCAGTCCCTGACCGTCGCGAATTCCCTGCGCCATCTCCTCCCTGGTTTTTGTTGAACTCAGCAATGAAGGAAAAAGAGGCGGAACGCCCTGACGATTGACACCGTGGCATGACTGACAATAGGTCTGATAGACAAACAGCCCGCGTTTCAATGGCGAGTCGAGAGCCTCAGATACAGGCTCGACAGCCCGGCGCATCTTAAAAATGCCCGGAGAATTGTGGGCATTCACATAGATCGTATTCAAATGTGGATCGAAAGCCCCTCCGTGCCATTCCACGCCTCCTAGGGTCCCCGGAGCAAGAATGTTTCCGGCGAGCGAGGGAGGCGTGTAAAGTCTTCCCTTCGCATAGCGGTCAAAGGTTTTCTTAGCAAACGCATGCGCCTCAGGCGTGATCTGAGAGAGGTCGGCTTCGGAGACGGAAAGCGGGATGAGTGGCGGCGGGAGTGTGGGGATTGGTTGGGTTGGCCAGGCTTCTTCTCCCGGTATCGTTGAAGCCGGCACGGGAACCTCGGGTGTCGGAAAGAGTGGTTCGCCGGTCTCTCGATCTAGAACAAAGGTCAATCCCATCTTCGTGAATTGCACCACCGCATCCCGTTCCTCACCATGGTCCTTGAGCGTCACGAGCACTGGAGCCGAAGGGTTGTCCATGTCCCAAAGATCATGATGAACTGTCTGATAGTGCCAAATACGTTTCCCGGTGCGAGCGTCCAATGCTAGAACGCAATTCCCAAACAGATTCATTCCTTTGCGGAATCCTCCGTAGAAATCAGCCGAAGGTGAACCGGTGGCACAGAACACCCAACCTCGTTCCTCGTCCAGCGTGAAACCGCCCCAAGGATTCGCCCCCCCGTATTGCTCTCCTTCAACAAATTCCCAGGTTTCGTAGCCAAACTCACCCGGTTGAGGAATTGTGTGAAAGATCCATTCGAACTCTCCGGTGACGGCATTGTAGGCTCGTATGTGGCCAGGTGTGGAAAGATACCCTTCCGGAACCCGTGAGGAGACGATGAGTTTGTCCTCAAACACGATCCCGGGACAAGTGCACTCGACGGAAGCGGTGGCAGGATCAACCCCGAGATCGAATTTGAGATCAAGGTATCCGCCACGCCCAAAGTCCTCGATCAATTGCCCTGTTTCCGCGTCCACCGCATAAACCCGGTGCCGGACGAAGACAAAGATTCGAGGCGAGGCCTTCCCCTGCCAGTAGACGACACCACGGTTCCGTCCCTGCAGCCGTCTTCCCCCTTCGTTGTACTTGGACGAATCAAAAAACCAGCGCTCTTTACCCGTCTCGGCATCGATGGCGGCAGCGTTGAGGGACGGCGTGGAGACGTAAACCACGCCGTTGACGACAATTGGGTTCGCATAGCTTGACGTTCGTCGACCGGCATCCTTCGTGTGATACTCCCAAACAGGTTTGAGACGGGACACATTTCCCGCATGGATCTGAGCCAATTCAGCGTACTGGTTCCCCTTCTTGTCCCCTCGGTAGATGCTCCAATCCTGATAGTTGTCCAGTTGGTCTGCGCCCTGCAGGTTGGTGAGTGTCAGGCTCAATATCGCACACGCGTGAAACACCCAGCGAAACCCGATCGAATTGATCGATTTGAAAAGGAGACCGGTGGTAAATATTAGTAGCGATCCATTCATGGTTGGGAACGCCTTCATTCCAAGCCGAAGGCAAGATTGCGTCAAGCTTCTCCTAGGCGAAATAGTGCGCGGCGTCCCCTTCAACGTTCTTGCCCTTCAGACTCAGCAAAAAAGTAGATTTCAGGCCAGGGACCGTAGCGCATTTTTGGCGAATCTATGAAGCGTTGTCCAGGCACCCAGGTAACGTGCCCGTCGAGGTATCCATGATGGCCTCCATCCGGCTCATCGCCTTTCCGAACTGTATGATTCACACCTCGGGTCAATGCGTTGTTATCATTCCTTCCCCAGGTTTCCCATTTGCGATTCAGATCGGCCCACAGAATATTGTAGTGAGGGCGATCCGTGTCTCGAATAGCGAAAGCGGGGCGCCGACGATTCTCTTCAGAAACGACAACATTGCGTTCGTAGTTGGGTTCCCCACCGAAGTAGAAATAGCCCGTTACCGCGATGCCGGGTTGATGATTGTCCCAAAAATCGTCTCGATTCCAAGTCCGGTTGGACGGGCAATAGAACTGTTTTCGAGTCACCCCATACCCTAGATTGAATGTGTCTCTAAAGGCATGGGTGACGTAGTAAGGCGGATGTGCGGGACTTGCTTGTGGAAGCTTTCGCTCATGATCATCCGCATACATTAAGCTCGCCAAGGTGAAGGTCTTCGCATTGTTGATACACACGGAACGACGGGCACGTTCTTTGGCCTTGGAAAGTGCCGGCAAAAGCATGCTCGCTAATATTGCAATGATTGCGATTACCACCAGAAGCTCGATTAAGGTAAAGGCTCCGGGCAAGCGAGTTTTCTGAATTGATTCTGTCGTTCTGCTATTCATACGCTCGATCACCCCCTAGTCCTATTCAGGTAATTCAATCCACTTCCCATTCAAAAGAACTCGTTCAATTTGTTTCATCGCTTCTAGATTCTGAGAGGGATCCCCAGACACGAGAATCAGGTCCGCCTCCTTGCCAATCTCCACCGTGCCGAGACGGTCTTCTATTTGAAAAAAGCGCGCCGTTTCAAGGGAGCCTGCTCGAATAACTTCAAGCGGGTTCATACCGCACTCTATCAGCAATTCCATCTCCCGCTGGTAAGCGCGTCCCTTCTCCGCGAAAGGGGCACTGGTATGAGACCCGACAACGATTGGCACACCAGCCTGGTGACAAACGCCAACAAACGCTTTCATAGTTTCAAACGCAGCCGCTTGTGCGGCCGTCCCCTCTTTGATCCCTGCCCGACGTTCGAAAATAGCGAGGGTCGGAGAAATCGTAACGCGCTTTGTCAGCAGCAATTTCAGCAGTGGCTGGAGTGCCGGATTGTTCTGCAGATCGATCGTCGACCAGAGCCAATGACGCAGTTCTCGTCGTGCACTGGAATCAGCTCTCACTGCTTCCGTAAATCGAGCCACATTTTCCGGGCTGGCGAGAGCCGTTCCAAAAGAGGTCACATGCTCAATTCCGCGGACACCAGCCCAAACAGCATCTGGAACGTTCACTAGCTCGAGGTGTGCCGTGACGGGAACGCCCCGTTCCTGAGCTGCCTCGCACGCAGCACGAATGTGGGCAAGCTCTAATCGAAAGTACACTTTGATTGCCGAAGCGCCTCGATCTACGTGCGAATGAACCGTCCGGCGAGCCTGTTCCGCACTTTCGATCACTACCGCCTGATCCGGCCAAACGGTAGGCGGGCCATCGAGGTGGGCTCCACATAGAAAGACGCGCGGCATCGGAGCGTTCGTTGTTTTGACCGGGTCGTAGAAACGCAGCGGATGCCCTGGGTCTCGAAAGGACGTGATCCCATGATGCAATTGGTAGGTAACGGGGGTGTTTGTATTGTATTGAGAATGAAAATGGGAATCCAACAATCCCGGTAACAAACTCATTCCCTGAGCTTGAACAATCTCGGCGCCTTGAGGGATTTCCACCTGCCCTGGTTCTCCTACCGCGGTAATCCGCTTGCCTTGAACGATGACAACGGAATCCGGCAGAGGGTCCCCGCCACGTCCGTCGATCAGTCGAGCGCCCATGATTGCGATAACCTGATTGGTCGGTGGTGAGGGGGGCGGATTAACTTCCATGGCGGCAGCAGACAAATCGGCAAGAGCCATTGCCGTTAGCCCCTTCATGCAAAGCTTCTTTACCCAACGCATCAAAACTAGAATCCCACTTCCGCTCTTATGTGCAACATCTAAACGTCCTCCAAAACAATCGTGATGGGAATAGGGACAGGCTGATCAGAGGTGCCTCCGGCCTTCGGGCACCTGATTCATGCCGGTCCTCCCGAGTCGCTCGTCGCGAGGATCTTTCGAGGAAATCTATTTCGCAAGGACCTGCCCATAAGGGCGCTGTTGTTCCTTCAACTCGGTGCGAAATCGAACGATCTCACCCATCAACCGTTGGCCGATTGCTGGGTGAGCCTCTAGGCGGTCGAAACGTTCGGAGGGATCAGCGTTCAAATCATAAAGCTCGGTCGCCCGCAAGACGTCATCCTTCCCCATCCGGGTCAAGAGCTTCCAACGAGCATCGCGGACCCCTCGATGATTCGCGGGGGCTCCTGGACGTGTTCCGGCAAAGTAGTGGAAGTATTGTCTCGGTCCAACGGACGAATCAGCCGAAATCAACGGCCACAAATTGACGCCGTCATGCACTCGATCCTGGGGAAGTTAGGCCCCGGCTAAATGGGCAACTGTGGGGAGGATATCAAGGGTCCCTGCAATCGCATCCGTTCGCCTGCCCCCTGGAATATGCCCTGGCCAGTGAAAGATTCCTGGAACTCGAACGCCGCCTTCCCAGACGCTTCCCTTGCCAGCGCGTAGTGGGCCTGCGGAGCCTCCATCAATTCCGTATTGCAGCCACGGGCCATTGTCCGAGGTATAGATCACGAGCGTGTTTTCTTCGATTCCGAGTGCCTTCAACTGCTTCAGAATCTCCCCACAACTCCAGTCAATTTCCATCATCACATCGCCATAGAGCCCCCGCGAAGACTTTCCACGAAACCGCTCACTCACAAACAGAGGCACGTGCGGCATGGCGTGGGCTACATAGAGGAAGAACGGCCCGGCGCGATTCGTTCTAATGAAGTCCAAGGCAGCCTCGGTGTAACGTTCTGTCAGCTGGGTTTGATCGGGATTTAACTCGATCACCTTCGTGCCACGCATGAGAGGCAGCGGCTCAGGGAAGCCTCCTCCACTCGCCACGTCATAGTAGCTTCCCTGCCCTGCAAACCCCGTGTATGCGGCGCGTGCGCGCATTTGTTTCATCAACGCATCCTCGTTGTCCCGTGGCGGCATTTTGGGATGGTAAGGCCACATGTCGTTGGAGAATGGCAAACCAAGGTAGTCATCAAATCCCTGATTGGTTGGCAACAGCGGTTCTTCATCGCCTAGATGCCATTTTCCAATGTGCATCGTCCGGTAGCCCACTGTTTTCAGTACCTCCGCAATCGTCACTTCATTGGGATGCAAGCCGTTCATTGAGCCAGGACTTGGGTTGAACGAATGACTGACTCGCGCATGGTAACTCCCTGTCATCAATTGGGCCCGAGAGGGACCACAAAAGGGCGCTGCATAGAAGCTCGTAAAGCGAATCCCTTCAGCCGCCATCCGATCGATGTTTGGGGTCTCGATATTCGGCGATCCATAACAGCCAAGATCACCATATCCCTGATCATCGGCAAAGATGACGATGACATTTGGTGAGGCCGAATGGCTAGTAACACACCCTGTTAGGAGGATAATAAGGCACAAGACTCTCTTTAGACTCCTCATGGTTGATGGGGGGGGAAGCAAGGTTCGAGACGACGATATCAGATTTCTGAATCGGTTCACCACTAATCTATCCACTCCGGTAAAGAAAACCTCTCTGGTTGATGAGTCTGGCGGAAGAATTGGTCAGGCCTGCCCGTAAGAACCAGGTCCCGTTAGTATTGCCTTGCTAGTTACTCATCGCCCGATTGGTCCGAAAGTGATCTGTAACCGACCAAAGATTGAGCGGATACAAGACACCCCGGTATTTGATATACCGGGAACTCCCGTCGGCGAAGGTGTAAACCGAACCGCCAGCCGTTCCATTCCGTTCGGTTGAATTGTGACGGGCACGTTCAATCTGATCGACGTCATTCCCTTGGCCCTCCAAGAAGTCCATGTAGAAATGATTTGAATCCGCCTTTTTCTCTCCCATGACGATTGTTTGTGAGGGGCTTGTGATACCGCTTTCACGCATTGATGCACCGCCTATGGCGCTCATACTAAAACGGCTCCCCATTATCTTTTCGAAGTAGTCGTTCCATCCATTGATGATGTAGCTGCGAAAGGCCTCGTCAGGGTGAATGTCTTGATCCCTTTGTTGGGTAGCGGTCTGGTTGTTGTTGTTGGCGGGTCTCCATTTGTCGCTTGGACAACGGAGCAGAGTGATGTCTTGATAGTACGGCTGCAATTGCCCTGGCCACCGATTCGAACTGGCCCTTGCAGGGTAGAGTCCGTTGTAGTCATCTCCATACATCACATGAGCCAGTCCCAACTGGCGAGTGTTGTTCAAACACTTTGTCCGTTTTGCGGTTTCCTTTGCTCTGCCCAAGGCTGGCAATAGCATACCTGCTAAAATGGCAATGATCGCAATCACTACTAACAACTCGATCAACGTAAACGCCAAGACACCTTGGGAGCGTCGATTCAAAAATAAATGCATCATGCCTACACCTTCAGTATGTGGATTCACCCTAAACTTTAATCCCCATTCAAGCGACACAGCAAGGATTATTGGGGGGGATGAAATCGAGTTGGAATTGTCGGGTTGAAAGACCGGGCGCACAAAGCGCGGGCCGTAAGGCTTGTTTTAGCCCGAAAAGAACAAGGTTGTTTGGGAACCAGATCGGATACTGTGTCCGTGCTAAACGGTGACCTTCTCTTGACGTCTTCGACTTTGAGTTCGCCAGGCGATGAGACCGATTGCGAGCGTGGCGACTCCCCAAAGACATTCCATGGTGCGTTCGAGAAAGGTGGTGCCTGTCATGGCTCCGATGGCTAAGACGAAGCCGTAGGGAAGCCAAGGCCAGCCCGGGATTCGGACTGAGGAATCTTTGTGGCGCAGTCGGATCAATCCAATAACGGTGAGCGCCGAGCTCAACCCTAGGGCAAAGCCCAGATAGGTCATGAGTTGGAGGAGACCGGAGAACCACATCATCATTAGTGAAACCCCAAGTTGGAGATAGACCGAGGCCTTGAATGGCGGTTCCGCGCGATGAAACCATTGGGGAAGATACCCATCGCTCGCCATCTTGGCATAGACCCGTGGTCCGGCAACCGTCATCGCTGAAATGGAAGTGAGCAAGGCGAGAGTGATGGTGATGGTAACAAAAGCTGCGAAACCCGAACCACCCAAGGCCTGGGCGGCGATCTTGGCGATTTCCGCCTTCCCAGCCAGGACATCCATTGGAGCCGCGTAAAGAAAAATGGCATTGAGAGTGAGGTAGAGGATCGTGACAGTGGCCGTGCCGATGACGAGTGATCGCGGGATTGTTGTTTCGGGATCCTTGATCTCGCCTGCGACATAGACGGCAGCGTTCCAGCCAGAATAAGCCAGATAGATCCACACGAGCGAGCTGGCGAAATTCAACGGTGAAAGCTGCGAATCCAAGGCATCGTCAATGGGCTTCAGTTTGATGGTTGCCAGGCCAACGAAGGTGGCGATCAGGAGAAGCTTCACGAGAACAAGCAGATTTTGAAGGGGAGCCGAGAAGCGAACCCGTTCGGCTTGGGCCCAGGCGAACAGAACGATCGCAAGACTACCCACGACTTTGGGTGCCAATGAAGGGAGCCAGGCATGGAGGTACTCGCCAAAGGCCAATCCAGCGAAAGCGATGGGGGCCGAGAAGCCACAAAACAGAGAAAGCCAGCCGCCAATATAGCCGGCGGCAGGATGGACGGTGCGAGAGAGAAAGAGATATTCGCCGCCGGATTCAGGAATTTGCCGGACCAAGGCGCTGTAGCAGACGGCACCCATCATAGCGATGATTCCTCCAAACAGCCAAGCGACCAGAACCCATTCTCGAGATTGGATCGAGGCGAGCGAATAGCCACTCGTCGTGAAGATGCCGGCCCCAAGCATGTTTCCGATCACAAGGGTTGTGGCACTGAGGAGGCCAAGCTGACGGGGCGTTGAGTTCATTCGTCTGGAACAAGACTTTGCTGCTAGGTCCCAGGGTTTAGCAAAACCTTTTGACTTTGAATTGATGCCGATCGACACGCGCCCCAATCCGTCCCCTTTATTCAACAACACCCTACCATTGTGCGGCAATTGAACGATTGGAAGAGCTGTTACCAGATTTACTCTTGCCGCGGCCATGAGTAATTGCCTTTGATAGCCGTCACCTTACGAGGAGCCGCAGTTTCTTGGTAACCACATTCGAATGACTCTGAGTCCCATCAATCTTTTTCAATGCTTGCTGGCCGTACAGGCCTTATTGTTCGGTGTCTTTCTTCTGTCAGCCGGACATCGCAATCGAAGCCACCACTTCCTCGCCGGGTTTCTTCTGACGCTCGCTCTTCACATGGGCCTGAACGCCTCCACCGAAGTGGGCCTTCTCCCAACCTTACCTGACTTCGGAGTGGCATTGGGCTTCCTCTATGGGCCTTGGATCTACCTCTACACCCGGCACCTCGCCTTCGAGGATGCGGCAAGGCTCCGGCACTTTTGGAAGCACGGTATTCCGGGCTCCTTGGTCCTGCTGGGTGAAGTGATGCCTCTTGTCCTGCCGGTGCAGATTTTAGCCGGTGCAGTCACCGCGAGTCTGGCTGCGTACTTGGTTCTAGCGATCAAGGTCACGAGCCGATTCGAGGCTGTCTTGCAACAAACCCGTGCCACTGGTCATCACCTGCGGCTCCGCTGGCTCCGTCACCTTATTCAAGGCCTACTTGCGATCGGTTGCTTGGATCTTGCCCATAGCATAGCCCTCGCAAGTGCCCAATCCTGGTCGCCCTATTTTTACAGTGGGCTAACGCTAGCCCTGCTGATTCTTGTCAACTACATGATCTTCATGGGCCTGCAGCAGCCCCATCTTTTTGCTGGCATCTCAGCCAAGGAAGCGGCCCAAGCAGCAACGCCTCAGGACAAGCCATCCCCCCACGCCGAGCAACGATGCGATGAACTCCGGCAAGCCATGAAATCGATTGAATCAGCCTTCGAAAAAGAAAACCTTGATCGTGATCCCGGACTGACCCTGGAACGCCTATCCAAGGCGGTCGATATCGCGCCCCGCAAAGTTTCCGAAGCAATTAATTCGATCGGTGGTCAGTCGTTCTCCGATTATGTCAATGCCCGGCGCATCAATGCCGCCTGCCGAATGCTGCAGCAATCCGATCACGATAGGAAAACGATTCTGGAGATCCTCTACGAGGTTGGGTTCAACACCAAATCAAACTTCTATGCGGCCTTCAAACGGAAGGTGGGGGTGACGCCGATACAATTTCGGCGCTCGGCTCAAAAGTCCAGAATCACGCAAGAGTGACCAGAATCGTGTTCCAGGACGACTTGTTGGCGCAGGCCCGGCATTCTGGGTGCGATGAAACAACTGACTGAAAAGAATCCACAATCGAGTCACGAACAAGGGGCGAAACCAAGAATTCTTCGCCATGGATGCTGGATTGCCATCCTGCTTTTGGCTAGTGGCTGTCTTGGCCGCGATAGGCACAAACCTTCCTCATCTGATCCGACCGGCGTTCAATCAAGTTCGCGCGAACTCTGGAAAGCCACTATCAACACACAACAGTTGGGGCCGCTCGAGACCTTTCTCATCCTGGAACGCCACGGCAAGCAACTGCGGGGACACTCCCTTACCGGCTGTCTACCGGAAATACAGAAATTGCCGAAGGCTCAAGAAGGCAGCAGCCAGCTCCAAGAACACCTCTTCGCCTTTGAGGCCACACAAGATCCCCAGTTTCCCAATCGATACCACGGACGATTAACCGCCCCATGGGCCGAAGAGAATTTTCACATCCAAGTCGATGAAGCGCACCTCACTGGCACCATCCAACATTGGTTGCTGGGCGGAGAATTTGAGGCAACGCTCGTCGATCAATCGATCGTTCTTCGCGATTACCCCGCAGTGCTTTCGTCCCTAGACCAGACCGTGCCAGCGAAAATCTTTAATCCGGCCCTCTTGCACCGTTCGGAATACCAAAGCTTCCGAACCCATTTGGAAGCGATCGCCAAAGCTGCCAACGACGATCTCGATTTGGTTCTAGGATTCCATTTTGCCTGGGAGAATACCCCGTTTTCCCATTTTCAGTTACGACGTTCAGACCGGACTGCCAAAGCGATGTTCCAGTTTTTCGATCAAATGGACGTGGGGTACGAGGCCGCCCGTGTTACCTTTGAAGATCAAGTGGCAATCTTGCGGGTGGATACGATGATGGGCAACGACACGATTGAACAGATTCGCCAAGCCTTCCAAGAAATCGCAAATGTAGGAGCTAGAGCCCTCATCATAGATCTCCGTGGGAACGGCGGTGGTGCCTTCGCCGTCAAACCGCTCGCCGAGCATGTGATCGACGAGCCAATCACGTCCGGCTACTTCCTTTCTCAAAAATGGGACCTAGCAGAAAACGGCTTACCGAGCCGAGAAGTGCTTGAAGCCACCGAAGTCTGGGACGGATGGTCAATCAGTGAATTCTGGCGAGCCGTACAAGAACTCGACATCATGAAGCTGCGTTTCGAACCTCAAGAGCCCAACTTTGACGGTCCTGTTTACCTTCTTGTCGATCAAAGATCTGCATCGGCAACCGAACTTGCAGCCGATGTTTTTCGATCGTCTGGAGTCGCTCTGCTTGTCGGAGAAACGACAGCGGGGGAAATGCTCTCCCAAAGTTTTTTCGATCTGAGGGAACGCTTCATGATCAGCCTCCCGGTCGCCGATTACTACTCGGTTCGGCACGGTCGTATTGAAGGCAATGGAGTCACTGTCGACCTCCCGACCTCATCGGGAAACGCAATGACCGTCGCGAAGCAGCAACTTGGGATTCGTTAGAACTTCAGCAAAGGCAAGTGTGGAAAGTTGGGTCATGTCTCGATTGGCAAGTTACTGAGCTTGCTTTTCGTTCAGGGTCACGCCCTGTCAGAATGCCAGGGAAGCGGCTCGAGTAGTCGAGAGAAGGGTATCTAAGGATCAGGATACATGGTGTTCGAGCATGGGGACGAACAGCCTAATTATGCCCTGATGCTGATTCAATGTTTTCGGGGAACTTGTGGGCATGGGTTCAATGGAATGTGATTGGGATGCCACCCTGTTGGTCTCTCTAGCTAGAGCGATTCTTGGTGGCTCTTGCTTTGGGGAGAAGCGAAGCGAGTCCGCCGTCGACCGCAAGTGTTTGACCGGTGATCCAACTTTGTTCCGGGGAGAGTAGCCAAGCGATGCTTCGAGCGATCTCGCAGGTGTTGCCAATTCGACCCAAGGGATGCATGTGCTCTGAGCCAAGCCTTCCTGCTGGGGTGTTGAGAAGGGGCGCGCTGAGAGGTGTCTCTACCAAGCCAGGAGCGACGCCATTGATCCGAATCTTTCGCGGTGCGTAGGATGCGGCGGCGGATTGTATGAGCCCCATGACTCCCGCCTTCGCGGTTGTGATCGCTTCATGGTTGGCAATGCCAATTTTGGCAGCTGCACTGGCTGTGAGCACAATGGACCCGCCCGTTGAAAACAGAGATGTGGTTGCTGCTCTCACAATTCCGAAACTCGTGGTGAGATTGGTGGCGAGTATGGCGTCGTAGTCATCCCTGCTCGTGAGGTGTGCTGGTTTGAGAAGGAGGGACCCGATGCAGCTGGAGACGCCATCTAATCCGCCCAGTGCGTCCTTGGCGGAAGCAACAATTTCTTGGATGCACTCCCATTCTGCCAGATCTCCAGGAATGGGAATTGCATTGGTCTCTTTCTGGAGCAGTTCGAGCTTAGCGATGTTGCGGCCTGAGATGGCGAGATGATGGCCTTCGGTAGCGAGTTGGCGAACGAGGGTACTACCGATCCCGCCGGTGGCTCCAAAGATAAGATAACAATTTGCCATAAGTTTATTCTGATTAATCCACTGGAGGAAGGACCCAAAGTGAGGGACGTCCGATGTTGCAATGCACGGCTCGAGAGAGAAGTCCAAGGGTTGCCCAGTTGAGGTAGAGCATCATGCGGTTCGCATTCCAGGCACCCTGGCAAAGTGGTTCGCGATCGAGCTCCGCGAGTCGGTTGACGATACTGGGGAGCGGGTGGAAGATAGTTTCGACGATGGGACTTCTCTGCGTTTCTCCATCTTCGAGTTGGGATTGCTGGCGGATGAATTCATGTTGTTGTTGCTTGCTGCTGCCTTGTTGGATTTGTTCGTAGTCCAGGCGAACGGTCCCTTGGCGACTGAGGGTAGGGAGAATAAGCAGACCGAGGAATTGCCAGAGAGTCGTTCGAAAGGCAATTCTGAGCAGGCCCTCCGCATTGTGAATTGCCGTTGGTTCCAGCCAAAGAGCGATTGCGAGCCCGGCGGCAACCCAGGCAGTAGCGACAATGAGCCCTCGAGTGCGTAGGCCTGTTTTGATGGCCAATGCCCGCCGTGCGAGGAGATGTTCGAAGAGGGTGGCGGGCAGTTTGTTCTGCCAGCTTGCCGGTTGAATGATCTGTTCCTTCCGTGGCCATCCCACGACCCCGCCGGAGAACGCGGTCTCGTCGCTCTTCAGTGCGATTGTCGTCATTCCTTCTTTGTTCGTTGACCCGGTTGCCCCGTCAAATGAAGCGATGGTGGTTGCTATGTGTTTCTGGGCGGCAATCAGTGCCAGAGTGATGAGCGAAAAGGTCGCGAAGAGGAGTTGAGATCCGCCGATACGGCTGGCTGAAAGGAGAAGTGCAGCGATGCTCCACAGTAAGAGGGCATGGGCCAGCGCACCTCGGGTCCAGGTTCGCCAAAAAGGGGGCGAGGAGCGATGGTGGTAGATGCGGGGAATCAACGAGCCCCCGATCCAATCGAAGGGTAGGCTAATGGCGACGTAGCAAAGAAGAAAGGAGCCGAACTGAGCGAGTTCTTGCCAAAGCGGTTCTGTAGCTTGTGGGACAGATAGCGTGTTTAAGCCAATCGATGATAGAATAACGCCACACCCGACTCCACTCATTCCGAGGAGAAGCCGCGCCTGCGGGGCGTTCTTGGCATTCCTGTCGGAGAGATCGCTTTGGTGGGTCACTTGTGAACAGGGCTGTCGATGGGGCTCCACCTTGGTAATCTTGTCGGTCGCATGCCGGATGTCAAAAGCGATGCACGGAAAAGGTGGGTTCTGGAGTAATTGTTCCCGTTGCTTTGAAAGGAGTCGGCCAGCTGCGAGGATGTTGTTTGTCTCCTTGGAAATTCAGAGAACGGTGGAGACCTGAATCTGTGGCACGATGGGCGAAGGAAGGCTATCTGAGGTGTATTCTTACGATGTTTTCTCAAGATCTGATTTGAGCTTACGAGCAGCCCTAGAGATCGCGTCTCGTTCGGATACCGATTTTCGATCGAGATTCTTGTATTGAAACGTCATTCGCCGATTCTTTCTTAGTATCGATTCATGTTGAATCAGGAAACTCCAGTAGAGCGTTGTAAAAGGGCATGCGCTCTCACCGGTTGCCAGAGCGGGATTGAAGCGGCATGTCTTACAGTAGTTGCTCATCCGTTGGATGTATTTTCCTGAGGCAACATAGGGTTTTGAGCCCATGAGGCCTCCGTCCGCGTACTGCGACATTCCAAGTGTGTTTGGGAGTTCGACCCATTCAACAGCATCCACATAGACCGCAAGATACCAACGATGAATCTGTTTTGGATCGACCCCTAAGAGAAGTGCGAAGAGACCAGTCACCATCAGCCGCTGGATGTGATGGGCGTAGCCATGTTCGAGGGTTTGATGGATCGTTTGACTAAGGCATACGTAGTCGGTCGCGCCAGTCCAGTAGAAGCGTGGGAGTGCTGCCGTTGCTCCCAAAGAATTCCGCTCGAGATACTCTGGCATCCATTTCCAGTAGATGCCGCGGACATATTCTCTCCAGCCTAAGATCTGGCGAACGAAGCCTTCAACCGCGTTCAAAGGGGCTTGGCCGTCGTGATAGGCGGACACCGCACGGTCAATGACTCTTCGGGGAGAAAGGAGTTTTAGATTCAGGGCAGCAGAGAGTCGTGAGTGGTAGAGGTAGGGCTCGTTCTGCCACATTGCATCCTGATACTGGCCGAATAGGTGTAGCCGCTTCTCCACAAAATCGTCTAAAGCGAGTTCTGCGTCTTCGGCTGTTAAAGGCCAGTTGAAATGCTCTAGGGATCCAGGCAAGTCGGGGAGTTGTGATTGAACTTGGCTGATCGTTTCGCGTGTTTGGTTTGTCGGGGGGAAGGAAATGGGAGCGACGAGGTCTGTCGGGCCGGTAGCAGGGAAGCCCTTCCGGTTGTCGTGGTCAAAGTTCCATTTTCCACCCACAGGTTCAGAGCCATCCATGAGGATGTCCTCCCGGCGACGGAGCTCGCGGTAAAAGTATTCCATGCGAAGTGTCTTCCGCTTGCTCACGTAGTCGGCAAAGAACTCGGTTGTGACGATGAAGTGCGGGTCGGGATGTAACTCAATCGGAACTCCAGCTCGTTGACAGGCTCCGCGGATCAACTCCAGGACTCGATACTCTCCCGGCTCTTGCAGTTGAACTTGCTCTGGCCTAAGGCGTTTGAGATCTTGAGTGAGTGCTTGCTCGAAATCCACTGACGGGGAAAGAGACCCGAGTCGATGATAGTTTACGGTCCAGTTGCGCGCTCTGGCTGAGGAGGCGAAGTGGCGCATCGCTGCGAGGAACATAACGACTCTGGCCTTGTGTGATCCGATGTCAGTGCTTTCTCTTGAGAGCTCAGCCATCCAGAGCTGATCCTGTTTTGGAGTGAGCCTTTGGAGGAAACGAGAATTCAGGTCCAGTTGATCTCCGAGTATGATGGCAAGTGTTCGCATTGTTGTTAGGTGAATCGAAGCAAAGGAAGAATGGACTCTTTGATGCGAGTAAGAAGGCGCAACTGAGGCAGCCTATCATTCTAGCTCGGTCAAAATTCCACAGAATATCTTGGCCGTCAAATCTCGTGTAGGTGACATCTGAAAACTGATGAATCCCAGGAAACCAGTGTTCTTCAATCCCCTGAGCGCGGCTCCCCTCCTTCAGCATTCCCTAGAGTCTTTTAGCTCGACTAAAACCGGTAGCCCTTGCAAAGGTCTGGCCCCTTTCATGTGAAGGAAAGGGCTTCGACTCTGGCCTTTCGTGTCAGCGACCCATAGTGTTCCATTTAGCAGCTGTTGTTCGAACTCACTCTGGCGACAATTCTCGGCTTAGTGTCCCATGTTCGTATCCCAAACTCGACCGCCTTGGGATTCGTGACACCAGGTCACCGGGAATTCTATTGGAAGTTCTAGGTGAATCCGTTTCACCTCTGAGGCAAGATAACTGAGGAATCCAAGGCGTCGCTTGCAGCTCCATTCCTCTCCCGTTCAATGTGAACCCTAAAGTTCTGGTCGTCGATTTCTACAAAGATTGGCCGTAGCCATGTCCCAACTAAGGTAGGACACGATTCAGATTGTATGATAGTGCTTGTCCATCAAACAGTAGCCATGCGCTTCTGCTCGAACGCAGCCTCAAGAACCTCCGCCGATCAGCATCATCCAGGAATTCTGGCGTCGTTCGATACCATGATTTATCACATGTTAACGTCCTCCAGCATAGCCCATTCGCAATGGGCGTGCCATTTCTCTATTCGAAAACCTCCCCCTCTCATCTTGCAAGATTCGTCCTGCTCGCGCAGGATATCGCTATGCTCCGTCTCTCGAAAGGTCTCATTGCTATGGTCGCGTTCGCATGGCTACGTTTGACGGTTCAAGGAGAGACTATCGACTTCGATCAGACGGTCGCGCCTCTGCTGACGCGTCAATGTTTGGAGTGTCATAACGACCGGGATCGTAAAGGCGGGCTGGATCTGTCGTCCCGAGAAGGCCTGCTCAGCGGGGGAAAGCATGGAGCAGTCGTTGATTCGAAACGGCCCCTCGAGTCGACTCTTTTGGCCAAGGTCGCTGCGGGAGAAATGCCGCCTAAAGATCGGGGTCGAAGTCGCGCATTGCCGGCTGAGTCGATCACCGTCATTCGGTCCTGGATTCAGGGTGGTGCCCCATTCCCGCACGATAAACAATTAAACCTGTTCGACACAACGACTGAACATCGCGCGGGACGAGATTGGTGGGCCTTGCAACCGGTGGAACGCCCCGACGTTCCAATCGAAGGATTCCGAAATCCGATCGATGCCTTCGTCGAAAAACAACGAAGGGTTCGTAATCTGGAAACGGCGCCTCCCGCTTCGCGTCGCCAAGTACTGCGACGGGCGAGCTACGATCTTACTGGGTTGCCGCCAAGTCGCAAAACGATCGAAGAATTTGAGTCGGATCCTTCTCCAGACGCCTTCGAACGCCAAATTGACCGATTACTGAATTCGCCTCACTACGGTGAGCGATGGGCGCGTCACTGGCTGGATGTGGTTCGCTTTGCCGAGACCGATGGCTACGAACGGGACAGGCTGAAGCCCAATGCTTGGCGCTACCGTGATTGGGTGATCAATGCCTTGAACCAGGACATGCCCTACACGCAATTCGTGACGGAACAGTTGGCCGGCGATGAGATCGACAAGCCCAGCGAACAGTCGTTAATCGCAACTGGGATGCTCCGAATGGGCACCTGGAACGACGAACCCAATGACCCGGCGGACTATCTTTACGAGCGTTTGGAAGACATGGTCCACACGACCTCGTCCGCGTTCCTCGGGCTCACCATCAAGTGTGCGCGATGCCACGATCACAAATTCGATCCCATCCTACAAAAGGACTACTATCGCGTTGCTAGCTATTTCTGGGCGGGCTACATCGGTCAAGGCAACCAAGGCGGGCCCTCGGCGGATCAATTGGGAAGACCTGATATCTACGGATGGACGGATCGTTCCCGGGAAGTCGATCCGATTCGATTGTTGATCAATGGAGAACGCAACAATCCTGGTCCCATCGTTGAGCCAGGGTTCCCCTCCTCGATTCCTTACCTCCAGCGAGAGTTTCAAGGACCTCCGGAATCGAGCAAAACCACCCAGCGGCGGCTTCAGTTTGCCAAATGGATTTGTGACAAACGCAATCCTTTGGCGGCGCGCGTACTGGTCAACCGACTATGGCAGCATCATTTCGGCACGGGACTCATCAGCACCCCGAATAACTTCGGGTTCAAGAGCGATCCTCCATCTCACCCGCAGCTACTCGATTGGCTGGCGGCCGAATTCGTTCAACCCAGTATCGGAGCGGGCCAACCCTGGACTCTCAAACGCATTCACAAACTCGTCATGCTCTCGGACACCTACCAACAAGCCTCCGTCCATCCTAAGGAAACGGCCTATCGCGAACACGAAGCAGCCAATCGCTTCTTGTGGAAATACCCTCGGCGTCGATTAGATGCGGAAGCCCTTCGAGATTCGATGTTACTGGCCAGCGGCCAACTAAACGATGCGATGCGGGGTCCGAGCTTTTTTCCGCGGATGAGCCCAGAGGCACTGGAGGGACTCTCTCGTAAAGACGCGGCATGGCAAGAGTCAGCACCGAACGATCGCGCCCGACGGAGCATTTACATGATGACGCAACGCTCTCGTTTGCTTCCCTTAATGACTGCATTTGATTTCACCGAGACCACCAGCACCTGCGCGCAACGGGACGTGACCACAGTGGCGCCGCAGGCCTTGGCGTTGCTGAACAATGAGTTCGGTCACCGAATGAGCGCTGCTATGGCCGATCGCATTCAGGAAAATCGACCGATAGAACAATCAACGCAGATTGATCTGGCCTGGGAACTGGCTTTCCAACGAGGTCCGACAGGACTGGAACAATCCCAGGCACTCGATTATCTACGTGACCAAGCCACTCATTTTCAAACCGAGGACAACGCTGCCCACTTGGCCCTCACCTCGCTTTGTCACGTCCTCCTCAACACAAACGAATTCATCTACGTCGACTAACAAGCAGCGCGCCATGAATCAGCCTAAAAAACTCTTCCCCTGTGGTCGCACACGACGCGAGTTTCTCTGGGAAATGGGGAATGGATTCGCCGGTTTGGCCCTCGGAAGTCTTCTAGCCCGAGACGGTTTCTTTACCCGTCACGCTCGAGCCGACGCCCCCGTGCAGGGGATCAATCCGCTCCAACCAAAACCGTCTCATTTCCCGGCCAAAGCGAAGAGCTGCATCTTTTTGATGATGAACGGGGCCCCAAGCCAAGTGGACACATTCGATTTCAAGTCGGAATTGGTGAAGTATGCCGGCAAGACACTTCCTGCCGATAAAAAATACATCAACAGCGGCGGTCGCAAGGTGGGCTATTTGACCCCGAACTGGCGCCCTTTCAAGCCAGGCGGTCAAAGTGGCATGCTCGTCTCCGATTACTTCCCACGCGTCCGCGAACACGCCGACAAGCTGGCGGTGATCAAATCCTGTCACGCAGACAGCCACGCCCACGGATCCGCATTGGTAGGCATGAATACTGGCAGTACCTTCATCGGGCGCCCCTCGCTCGGGAGTTGGGCCACTTACGGTTTGGGTTCGCGGAACCAGAATCTTCCGGGATACGTTGTGATGCTCGACAGACGAGGTGGTCCCATCTCCGGTCAGCCCAATTGGTCCGCCGGATTCATGCCGTCAACCTATCAAGGCACGTTATTTCGGCCGGTCGGCAATCCGATTCTCGATCTTAAAGGCCCCGATTATCTGGACCGGGCAGCACAACGACGACAACTTGACTTGCTGGCACAACTCAATCAACAGCACCTTGACGAACGACCGGGTGGCAGCGAATTGGCCTCGCGCATTCAAAGCTATGAACTTGCTTATCGAATGCAATCCGAAACACCGGAAGCCGTCGATCTATCGCAAGAAACAGTGACGACCCGAGATGCCTACGGCATTGGTCAAACCCCAACCGACGAGTTCGGTCGCAATTGCTTGGTCGCTCGCCGTCTAGTGGAACGGGGGGTACGTTTCATCCAACTCTACTCTGGCGGAGGGCACCTCGAAGACACCTGGGATGCTCACGAAAGCATTGAGAAGAACCACGGACGACACGGCGCGGAAGTTGATCAACCTATCGCAGCACTTCTCACCGATTTAGAACAGCGAGGCCTACTGGACTCCACGCTAATCGTATGGGGTGGCGAGTTCGGCCGCATGCCGTTCAGTGAGGGCAAGGATGCCCCGGGGCGAAACCACAATCCTTATGGCTTCTGCATGTGGATGGCAGGCGCCGGGATCAGAGGTGGGGTGAGCTACGGTGAAACCGACGAATTTGGTTTTGAGGCGGTCACGAATCGAACGCACGTGCACGACATTCACGCCACGATCCTACATCTCCTTGGACTCGATCACGAATGGTTGTCCTACTTCCACCAGGGACGACAGGAAACCTTGACTGATGTCCACGGTCGTGTCTTGCACGAAATTTGCTCTTAGCTGAGGGATAGACAGGGAGACCCTCCAGTGGCTGTTTTCGGCAAGGCGGCATTAAGCTGCGGCCTTGCCAGATGCTCGCGAATCTGCGGACTACTTACTCAATGGAACGGGGACAGGCTAACGATTTGCCACACTCTCACCCACCGAGGCGTTCTCGTGCAGCGTCAATGGTTCAGCCGACAATGACATTGGATTATGTGGCGACTTTCCTGGGGACGTTCACCACGTTGCCGGTGACGTCGCTTTGGCTGGGTAGATCCACCCAGAGTGTGCTACCAGCGCTTCGGGTGTTTAGAGCGTTTTGCTCTGCTTGCAAATCCGAACAGCCAAACAAGGCGTTTAGAGGAGTGAATCGGGGGAGGTCCGATTAGAAAATACTCTCAGAAACCATCGAAGAAGGTCCTTAAGTAAGCGCTATTCGGAACCGCCCCCTTTTTGGGGGGCGCGATAGAAACCGCGATCATGACTTTTTTAGTAGTCTGTAGAGCGATAATGCTATCACAGGCGTACTAGGCGCTCTAGAGATCAAGCTCTCTTTAGTTTGTGTTCAATAGAAATAAACCACTCGGCACCTGGCCGTTCAGCAAACACTCCAATTCAATAGCCGCTGCCTTTGCTTCAGATGCATTTCGGGATTTTTTGCTCTGATCGTGGGGGACGGTCACAGTGCAGCAATCGTAGCCCACATTTCCTGCTTCGTCCGTTGCGATCGCAATGATTAGGTAAATGCGCCCTTCTTCGTTCCCGAGGCGTTGCGCACGGAGGCTTAGAACGAGCCCGTCATCAAGAGCATCGGGCTCTGCGTTACTGTCGGCTTCGTCACTGAAGACAAGAACTTCAACTGAAGGGTTCGGATCCCGGTCGTCACTTACGGATAAATCAAAGCCTACGTCTACGAGTTTATTGTTAGGCGGCCAAAATGAATTCCGATTTAGCGCACAATTGACCTCTGGGGGAGTGATGTCAGCCAGCTCTTCACAGATCAGGGGGCGAATTTCAAAGCTCCCGAACATAAGGCCATTTCCTGTCCTATCACGATGTCTGCCAGTGACGGTGATTTTGATCGTTTGACCTTCTAGGACGATTGCGGTGAAGTCTCCTTGTCTGAGAAATGGACCCAGCGTTCTCCCGTGATGGAGCACTGTTGACGTGCCTCCAATATCCACATTCGCGCTTGCACGTGCAAATAACCGCCTGTGATTCCCCTCATGTATCCAATGAAAACTCACTTCAGTTGTTTCTTCGAACTCTGCTGACTCCCATGTCCATGTGTGTTGACTATAAGAAAAATCTCTCTCAATTGAATAATCTAGCGAAAGACCGGGGCAGTTAGCGTCGCTTCCAGCTAACTGAATCAATGAATGGACTAGAGAATGGCCTCTATTTGGTTCATGGGAGCCTACAGAGAAATCAGAAAGCTCGAAGCCATTGGGGCCTCCGTCGAATCCTCCCAACGCGGCGGGTGCAGCAGCACCCATCAAGGTGATCGCCAGGGTCGCAATTGTCAGACACCTTCTTAGGTGGAATGCGTTTTCTCGGAGAGTTTTGAAAGTGATCACGCCAAGACCACTGAGCTGGATCATTACTGATGGGTTCATTTTGTACTTTTCTACCGATTCATATTGGAGGCCTCGAAATCAAAGAGAGAAAACTCTTTAGGGTGACGTGTTTCAAATCTGAATGGCACATCACAGGGGGCCTTTTCCAGAAGGAAACCTAGAAAATGGGGGCAGTCAAGCATCTTTATGGTATTATGGCCCTGTTTATGCGACTAATGCACTCGGAAAAGCGCCGTATGGATTGATCAATGGACGGTTCGGAGATTTTCACGCTGAGGAGTATCACCCTGTCCCTCCCTCTGTCCTTATGCTGATGCCAAGTTTACGCGGAATGGGGCATTTTCAAAGCTATGGCAAGACCGCTACGCATGGATTGTGAGGGTGCTCGTATAACCATCGAATTATTAGAAAAAACCCTCGTCTCTCCTTGCACTCACCCCAATTCTCAGCCGTGACCCTAGATCCCACAGGTTTGGGCAATACGCCCTTAAGACGTGACCCCTGATCCCTTCCTTGTCTTGCTAAGTAATTAATTGATTACAGTGGAGGTGTCAGTAATGTCTTAGCGATCTGATGCGAAGATTATCAGCCTTCTGGTGAGGAACGATGATCGATCCGGCACCCTTGCTGGAACGAATCTCTTGTGTTTGGGGATGGATTGAATAGGACAATGACGCTGTGAAGCAGGAGTCAAATCTGGGTGATCGCCGCCCTTTGGCAACGCGGGAAAAAACGTGGGCCAAAAGATTGGCGATCGCAATCGCAGAACGAGGGTTTACCCCTAATTCGATTTCTATCGTTGGACTCGTTGTTGGCGTCCTTGCTGGCGTCGCATTTGTCATGACAGACATTTTCCCTCGAGGGGATCGTTCCTTTTGGCTTGTAGGTGCAGTTCTGGTTCAATGTCGCTTGCTTTCGAACATGTTGGACGGAATGGTGGCCATTGAATCCAATCACATATCACCCCTTGGTGAACTGTTTAACGAGGTGCCTGATCGTATATCCGATGTCTGTATACTTATTGGGATCGGATATGCCGCAGACGCGAGTCCATCGCTTGGTTATTTAGCTGCAGTCATGGCAGTTTTGGTCGCCTATATGCGCGCAGAAGGAAAAATTGCGGGGGCGGAACAGTGCTTCGTCGGACCTATGGCGAAGCCTCATAGAATGTTCACTGTCACTCTTCTAGCACTCGCGCAGAGTTTCGTGCCTTCCGATTGGAGGATAATTGAATTCGGAGAGTCGGTCATTAGTTTGCCCGACCTGACCCTGTGCGTGATTATCATAGGGTGTTTGCTCACCTTTGTTCGACGCTTGAAGAGGGTTAGCGAGGATTTGAACCGACGTCGCTCAATATGATGGAAACCGCAATCTATAGCCGGTTTTTTGATCCTTATAATGCGTTTCTGCATCCAGAAAGCCTATGGATGTCTGTGGCAATCGTCTTGACCCTGGTTGTGGCTTGGATCCTGGTCTACGTTCTCGGACGCTCCGGTAACTTCTCCGACGCACTGCGGAAGGAATTGAACCTACGTATCCGTAGCTGGGCCATCATGATTCCTTGCATCTTGTTGCCGATTCTCATGGGCGCGGCCTGGGTGATGCTTGGTATTTTGGTGTTGAGTATATCGTGTTACCGCGAGTATGCGAGGGCGACAGGGCTATTTCGAAACTCTTGGACTAGCTTTTGGGTGGTGGTTGGGATTCTATGCATCAACGTTGCCGTCATCGATCACTGGTACGGTTTTTTTGTTGCTCTCCCTTCGCTCGGAGTGATTGTTCTCGCAGCGATGGCTATGTTCTTTGCGGGACCTTCTGGTTATTTACAACGGGTCGCTCTCGCGGTCCTTGGGTATTTATTGTTTGGTGTTTGCTTGGGGCACTTGGGATACATCGCGAATGATGCTGATTATCGTCCGGTGATGATTTTGCTTTTCTTATGTGTCGAGATTAATGATGTCTTTGCCTATATATTCGGGAAGCTGTTTGGGAGAATAAAGTTGGCTCCTGAAATTAGTCCAAACAAAACGGTGGGTGGGGCCTTGGGAGCGCTGATTGGGACGGTGACACTCTTGTTGTCAGTGGGCTTGTTCGTCTTTGAGGGTACTCCAATGGGTTCTTTTCCCCATCTTATCTGTCTTGGTGGGATTGTCAGTGTTGGGGGGCAAATGGGAGACCTCATGCTTTCTTCAATCAAACGAGACATAGGAATTAAAGATATCGGAAATACCATTCCTGGGCACGGTGGCTTTTTAGATCGGTTTGACAGTATTCTTTTGGTAGCTCCTGGGTTTTTTCACTATGTTCACAGCGTGAATGGTTTTGGGTTGAAGGATCCCGCGCGAATCTTCTTCTGACGATTTATGGAATCGTGGGAGTATCATCGGGCACAAGACCTACACCTGCGTTCAGGTGAGTCTGTTAAGAGTATTCGTCGTGAAGTAGGGCTTCCTGGAGTCCTTCTCGCCTTGATGAAGCGGCCGGTTCTGCAGCTCTATCTAAAAGGGTTTCATGGCCTACGAATCAATGGGAAGCAGAACCTTCCCGACCGTTATCCATTTGTGCTGGTTTCAAACCATTCTAGTCATCTTGATGCTGTCATCTTGTCGTCTCTCGTTCCTGTTCCTTTAAGTTTTCGGCTGTTTCCGATTGCCGCGGGTGATACGTTCTTCGAGTCCTTTGTGACGTCCGCACTCGCATCCTGGTTTATGAATGCGCTTCCCCTCTGGAGACGGAAAGTTGTGACTCATTCCATCGAGTCCTTACGTGAACGGGTGGTCTCAGAGCCGTGCGGATACATCGTTTTTCCAGAAGGAACGCGAACGCGAACGGGATTTCTCAACTCGTTCAAACCGGGAGTCGGGAAACTCGTAGCGGGCCAAGATGTGCCGATAATTCCTTGTTTTATCGATGGCGCTTTTGAAGCCCTTCCTTCCCATCGTCGGTTTCCTTATCCAAAAAAGATTTCCATCGAGATCGGAGAGGCTTTCCGGCCGGAGCAAGTGCCGAATAGCAAGCAAGGATGGTTGTACATCGCGAGTGAGCTTCAAAAGCGAATTGAATCCTTGTCGACAAAGCAGGCGGTATAGCCACAGTTTTGCTTGTGCCCTGTTAAATGGACTACCGTCGCTCCGATTTTGGGTTCAGGTTGAGTAGAAGGTTCTGGGTTATTATTGGGGCTGCCGTTCTGGTTGGCAGGGGTGCCCTCAGATCCTACTGCTTCCGAAGAGTCTCCATGAAAGCAGAAATAGATCGTGGCCAGAGAGTGTCGAGGACCGTGAGTTTTCTTGCTGGGTTTCTTGGCTCTTGACTTGGAACCTGTCCCCGTTCATCGCTGACTCCGACAATTCGCCCCGCTGAATCGTATTCGTAACAGCCAGGCAGCTGCGGGAACGGGGACAGGCTCGCTATTTGCCACAGTTGAAGCTGAGAATCTGCATTAGTATTGGAGATCTGGGAAAAAGTATGACAGCGACTGGCTCTCGACGTGACTCAACAGAGAACCATCGATCGAAGCTCAATTGAAGAACGCTATTAGACCCCGAGGAGTTTACTAGAGTGGGACTTAGGGCTGCTCTCGCGATCAGCGCTTAGGCAGGTTCTGTGGCAGGGATTCATTGCAATGTGCCGCAGTAAATCAGACCCAGCAGTTCATGAGAAATGGCATCAGCGGAAGGGCTCCTGCTTCAAATCCCGAAGAGAGAAAAAACTCAGCCCAGCCAAGGCTGAATTCAATGAGCGAGCACCAGTCTCTCTGCGTTTCCCGAACCGGTCTCTGAATTCGTGGTAAATCTCATTCACGTAATTCGTTGATCCGAGGGCAACGCCATCCGAAAAGTATCGAATCTTGAGTCGAAGAAGTTGTGCCGAACTCAATCGAGCCCCCTGCTTGATTTCCTGGAGAATTGTCTCTCGATCCATGGAGATTTTCTGGGAGTGACCAGATAGCCCTCCCTTCACGAATAGAAACTCTCGATAGCATGATGAAATCTGCCGCCAGGTTCCCGGCGGATGAAAACTCGTAATACCCTTCCGACTCTCTTGACCGCCCGCTAGCGCCTCCGCATAGCCACAGAATCGGTAATCTTTAGGATCCTTGACTAAGCCTGCCCGGACTGGGTTCAGATCGATATACGCTGCGACAACCAACATCGTTTCCGCCACTCCCTCAACGATCGTGCTCCGAAACCGTTCCGCCCACAGCGTTCCAAACC
>OJGU01000365.1_pt1 | contig 27866 bp, 25 predicted proteins | sample 1594741 | NCBI WGS metagenome assembly OJGU01 (sample SAMN05416841, study PRJEB24817) | seawater metagenome | isolation source: Sea water | place: Canada:Atlantic | collected 2013-07
ACCCAGAGCCGTACCGTCAACGTGCGGATGATTGCCGCCACCCACCGAAACCTCAAGGCCATGACTCGTACCGGAGAGTTCCGGGAAGACCTCTACTACCGGTTGAACGTCATGCAGATCCGTATCCCGCCGCTGCGTGAGCGCCAGAGCGATATTCTGGGACTGGCCCGCCGCTTCCTGAAACGCCAGGGCGAGAGAATGGGCAAGCCCGATCTCAATCTAAGCCCCGAGGCGATGCGCGCCCTCGAACGCCATCGCTGGCCGGGAAACGTACGGGAACTGGAGAACGCCATTGAGCGCGCAACCATCCTGTGTGACGGCGACGTGATCACGCCCTCATTGCTGGACCTGGACAGCGAAGGCAGCGACGAATACATCCCCGAGACTCTCGTGGACGGCAACAACGAGCAGACACATACCCGGGAGGTGGACGCGTCCAACGATCTCTCCCTCGAAGATTACTTCCAGCATTTTGTTCTCGAGAACCAGGACCGCATGAGCGAGACAGAATTGGCCCAGAAACTGGGCATCAGCCGAAAATCGCTCTGGGAACGTCGCCAGCGTCTCGGCATACCCCGGAAAAAATCCTCTGGCAACTGAGTCCGGGATAGTATGAACCCGGGCTCAGTTGTTACCCCATGTTCCTGTCGGTAACACTCCTCACGAAAGTAACGTGACCTCAGTAACACTTAGGTTGAATACGGGGTAACACTTATGGCCTACAAATTCGTAAGACTCTGTTAATAAACGAAATTCAAAAATTGGCACATGGACTGCAACCTATTTGGCGCACAACAACAAAAACAAGAGTGACAAAGCAGCGCCAACAACAAGAACAAAAAGCTGCAGGATGCGTTCGGTAACAAAAACAACAACAGAACGTAAGCGAACTGAGTGTTTTGGGTATTTTGCTTTTTAGTGGTCCCACGGCACGTGCGAGTTGTAGATGTAGAGAAGAATCGTCTTCCAGGCGGCACTGCATTTACCCAATGACTTGCCCGATGTCTCTGACTGCTCTGTGTATTCAAAGCTTTCCGTTTGCACTCCTGGAATCCCTAAGCTTGGGGATTGACAGTGGGGTAGAAAAACGAAGAAAAATCCCGGTAAAAACAAAAACAATGCAGATCGTCAACGCTTTCAGGGCGGGTTCGTGAAAACGGATCCGCCTTTTGATTATCTGGCCCAGCCGTTTTTTCGACCTGGCCAATTTTGCCCTTCCTTTGGTTGTTTTCACCAGCTTATGGCGCCAAACGTGTGCAAATCCCGCCCAAACCGTTAAACTCTCGCTTTTGCTCAGCGCAATAACGGAATTCAATGCTTAAACGACTATTGTCATACGTGTCAGGAAACGGGAAGAAGAAAGCCCGAACCTATCAACGTCAGGAAATCCCCCGGGACCAACATAACGTCTCCCGCTCGTTCATCAGCGAGCCCGCCAAGAAAGTGCTCAGTCGCCTGAATAACGCGGGCTACGAAGCTTACCTGGTGGGCGGTGGTGTTCGCGACATACTGCTTGACGGCAAACCCAAGGATTTTGACATCGCCACCAACGCCACACCGGAAGAGGTGCATGACCTGTTCCGCAACTCCAGGCTGATTGGCCGGCGCTTCCGCATTGTTCACGTCCTGTTCGGCCGGGAAGTCATTGAGGTCACCACCTTCCGCGGAAATGCCGCGGAAGCGCAGGAGGATGACGACGACGATGACCGCAGAACCAGCGAGCACGGCCTGTTGCTGCGGGACAACGTCTACGGCAACCTGGAGGAAGACGCCCTACGCAGGGACTTCACCGTGAATGCCCTCTATTACTGCATCCGCGACTTCACCGTGGTGGATTTCGCCAACGGCGTTGAAGACCTGGAAAACCGTCAGATGCGTCTGATTGGCGACCCGGAAACCCGCTACCGGGAAGACCCGGTGCGTATGCTTCGCGCCGTGCGCTTCGCCGCCAAGCTGGGCTTCGATATAGAGCCCGACACTGAGGCCCCGATCCGAGAGCTTGCACCATTGCTGACGCACATCCCGCCAGCCCGACTGTTTGAGGAAGTGCTCAAGCTGTTCTCCGCCGGATATGGTGAAGCCACTTACGACCTGCTCAGCGAATACAACCTGCTGGCTCCCTTGTTCCCGGAAACGGTACAGGCCATCAACAACGGCCAGCCGGATGAGCTGATCCGCAAGGCCCTGCGCAATACCGATGCCCGCATCGCCCAAGGCAAATCAGTAACCCCCTACTTCCTGTTTGCCGCAATGCTCTGGCCTGCCCTGCAGGCGGAATGGCGAAAACGGCAGGATAACGGCGAGCCGGTCCAACCGGCACTGCACATGGCCATCGCCAAGGTGATCGGCCGCCAGGTTCAGGCTACCTCGATCCCCAAGCGATTCTCTGGCCCGATGAAGGAAATCTGGGAGTTGCAGATGCGCCTGCCCCGTCGCCAGGGTAAGCGCGCCTTCGCCACCATGTCCCACCCCCGCTTCCGGGCCGCCTATGACTTCCTGCTGGTACGGGAAGCCTCCGGCGAAATCGAACCAGGGCTGGGCCAGTGGTGGACGGAATTCCAGGAAACGGACGAGCGCGGCCAGGAACGCATGTTGACACAACTGGGCAGTGACGGCCCCAAGAAACGCCGCCGCAAGAAGCCCGCGAAAAAGGCCTGACCAATGACGGCCACGGATGTTTTTATTGGGCTCGGCAGCAACCAGGCCGACCCTTCCGCCCAACTGGCCGGTGCCGTAGCCCGGCTGGCTGCTCTGCCTAAAACCGAACTGGTGGCACAGTCCCCTTTTTATCGCAGTAAGCCGGTGGGCCCGCAGGACCAGCCCGATTTCGTGAACGGCGCAGCCTGGTTACGCACGGAACTTCCCCCCCTGGAACTTCTGGACCAGTTGCACGCCATTGAACGTGCTCATGGCCGCGAACGAATACAGCATTGGGGCCCCAGAACCCTGGATCTCGACATACTCCTGTATGGCAATCAAGCCATCGTCAGCGAACGCCTGACTGTACCCCACGCCGAACTCGCCAACCGCGACTTTGTCTTGCAGCCATTGCTGGACCTGGCCCCTGGACTGGCACTGCCAGATGGGCGCACCATTGCGCAACTGCGACAGCAATGCCCCGACAACAACCTGCAGAAACTCAATCCGGTGGAACGGGCACCTTTCTCGCCCGGCTGAGGCCAACGGCTCGGCGTGCGGCTATTGCCACAAACACACCCCCGGATTACCCTAAAGGCCTGGATGCCGGCATACACCCGGCCCGGTCTGGCCCATCCACCCACAAGGCAAGGATTCTATGGCTGTTACCATCAATACTCTGCGCGATTACAAGCAGAAGGGCGAAGCTTTCTCCGTTCTGACATCCTACGATGCCACCTTTGCTCAAATCGTCAGTGAGGCCGGCGTTGATGTCATCCTGATTGGCGACTCCCTTGGCATGGTGCTTCAAGGGCATGACAGCACGCTGCCCGTTACCATGGACCAGATGGTGTACCACGTGTCATCCGTGGCCAAGGGCAACCGGGGCTCGCTGATCATGGCGGACATGCCGTTCATGACCTATGGCACCACCGAAGCCGCCCTTGAGAACGCCGCCGAACTAATGCGTGCCGGCGCCCACATGGTCAAGCTGGAAGGCACCGACTGGATGAAAGACACCATCCACGCCCTGAGCGAACGCGGCGTGCCGGTATGCGCCCATCTGGGCCTGACCCCGCAATTCGTCAACAAGTTTGGCGGCTACAAGGTCCAGGGTCGGGACGAAAAGCACGCCGAACTGATGATTGAACACGCCTGTGAACTGGTGGCCGCCGGGGCCGATGTCATCCTGCTGGAATGCGTACCTGCGCCGCTGGCGGCCAGGATCACCCAGGCCGTACAAGCGCCGGTGATCGGCATTGGTGCTGGCGCAGACACCGACGGCCAGGTACTAGTTGTCCACGATATGCTGGGCATGGTCACCGGCCGAAAAGCGCGCTTCGTAAAGGATTTCCTGGCGGAGTCCGGTTCTGTCAAAGGCGCCATCGAAGCCTATGTGGCCGCTGTTCGCGACCGCTCATTCCCCGCCGAGGAGCATACGTTCAAGGCATGAGAACCGTACATACGCTTAAAGAACTCCGTGCCATGCTGCGCAGCTATCGCCAGCAAGGGAAACGTATTGGACTGGTTCCCACCATGGGCAACCTGCATGACGGGCATATTTCATTGGTCAGAAAAGCCCGTGAAGCAGCCGACATTGTCGTGACCAGTATTTTCGTGAACCCGATGCAGTTCGGCGCCACGGAAGACCTGGACACCTATCCCCGCACACTGATTGAAGATCAGGAACGGCTTGAGGCTGCAGGCAGCACCCTGGTGTTCGCCCCTTCCAATGAAGAGATCTATCCCGAGGGACTGGCCCGGCACACCCGCATTGTTGTTCCGGAAGTCAGTGAGGGCCATTGCGGCGCCAGTCGTCCCGGACATTTCGAGGGCGTAGCCACGGTGGTTACCATGCTGTTCAACATGGTGCAGCCGGATATCGCGGTATTTGGCGAGAAGGATTACCAACAGTTGGCCGTGATTCGCAAACTGACTCAGGACCTGATGATACCGGTGGAAGTCATCGGCGGCCCGACCATTCGCGAAGAGGACGGCCTGGCGAAGAGCTCTCGCAATGGATTTCTCACGGAGGATGAACGCGCCTCTGCGCCGGCCGTCTATCAGACGCTGAAAAATACCGCAGAACAAATTCATAAAGGTCGGACCGATTTTACAATGCTGTCCCAGGAGGCCAATGATGCCCTCAGTAAAGCGGGGCTACGGCCAGATTACTTCAACATCGCCAACAGCCAGACCCTGAAACCGGCCAGCGCCGACGACACCGAACTGACTCTACTGGTGGCAGCGTTTCTGGGCACCACACGGCTGATCGACAATCTGTCGATTACCCGCTGATCCGACACCCACTGACAGAAAGGATTCCACAATGTCCCAGGGCTCTGTACCACTCACCAGCCGGCCCGAGTGGCAGGCGCTGAAGACACATCAGGCGGAACTGGAAAGCACCCACATGAGGGAGCTTTTCAGCGGCGACCCGGACCGAGCCAGCCGTTTTTTCATTCGCGGCGGTGGCCTGTCACTGGATTACTCCCGCAACCGCATGACCGATGACACCCTGGCAAAGCTGATGGCATTGGCCAGGGAATGTGGTGTACCGGAGCGAATCGAAGCCATGTTTCGTGGCGACCACATCAATGTCACTGAAAAGCGCCCGGCACTGCACATCGCCCTGCGGGACACCAGCGGCGTTTCCATCCATGTTGACGGCACGGACATCGCACCGGAAGTAAAACGCACACTGAATCGCATGGAGCAGTTCGTAGACGACGTGCTTAGCAAACGCTGGCAGGGGCATACGGACAAGGCCTTTACGGATGTGGTCAGTATTGGCATTGGCGGCTCCTTCCTCGGCCCCAAACTGGTATCAGAAGCCCTTCGCCCCTACTGGCACGGCCAGCTGAAGAGCCACTACGTCGCCAACATCGACGGCACCCAGATGGCCGAGGTACTGCGCCGGGTCAACCCGGAAACCACCCTGTTCCTGATCCAGTCCAAATCCTTCCGTACCCAGGAAACTCTGGAGAACAGCAAGGTGGCCCGGGACTGGTTCCTGGACAACGGCGGTAGCGAAGACCAGATCGCGAAGCACTTCGTTGCGGTTACCGCCAATACGCCGGAAGCCGTTAACTTCGGCATCTCCGAAGACAACATCTTCCCGATGTGGGACTGGGTGGGCGGACGCTACTCACTGTGGTCTGCCATCGGCCTGCCCGTGGCACTGACCATCGGCATGGAGAACTTCCATGCCCTGCTCTCCGGCGCCAACGCCATGGACCAACATTTCCATACCGCGCCACTGGAGCAGAACCTACCTGTGGTCATGGCCATGCTGGGGGTCTGGTACAACAACTTCTGGGGCGCGGAAACCTACACCATCCTGCCCTACGACCATTACCTGCGCAGCCTGCCCGCGCACCTGCAACAACTGGACATGGAAAGTAACGGCAAGAGCGTGACCCAGGGCGGCGAGCCGCTGACCTATCATAGCGGCCCGGTGATTTGGGGCGGCGTGGGCGCCAACGGCCAACACGCCTTCCACCAACTACTGCATCAAGGCACGCGCCTGATTCCGGCGGACTTCATTATTCCTCTGGAGACCCACAATCCGGTCGCCAGTCACCACGTTACCCTGTTTGCCAACTGTCTGAGCCAGTCACGATCTCTGATGTCCGGCAAGACCCTGGACGAAGCCAAGGCGGAGCTGAAGGCCGAAGGCATGAGCGCTGACGAGATCAACAAACTGGCACCCCACAAGGTGATTCCCGGCAACAAACCCAGCAATACCCTGCTGATGGACAAGTCGACGCCGGAAACCGTTGGCGCCCTGATCGCACTCTACGAACACCGTACGTTTGTTCAGGGTATTATCTGGGATGTAGACTCGTTCGATCAGTGGGGCGTGGAACTGGGGAAACAGATGGGCAAGGGCATATTGGACCGCTTGGCCGGCGATACTGCTGAAAGCGACGAGGCCATCGACAGTTCGACGGCCAGCCTGATCCAGCTATACCGCTCGCATCACGGATCATAAAAGCCAGATTAGCGAGCGGAGGCCTGCGAGATGCGTCGGCCCTGCCAGGTAAAGTCCACCGGCCACAGTTTCTGGTCACGGTCATAAGCCTTCCATAGCGCCTGGTAGTGCTCACCGCAGACCGGATGAACGGCGGTCGGCGCAATTTCCGCCAGCGGCAGCAGCACAAAGGCGTTTTTCAGAATCTCGCCCCGGGGCAACTCGACACCATCGACCCGGCCAACCTCGTGATCGTAGGTGAGAATATCCAGATCCAGTGTTCGGGGGCTGAACTTTGGCACATCCCGCCGTCGACCATTGTCCGCCTCAAGTTGCTTGAAGAGGGCCGACAGCTCGGCCACACTCAGGTCGGTATCGACGCCCACCACCAGATTGTAGAAGGGCGAGCCATCAAAACCGACGGACTCGCTCTCGTAGACAGATGAGATAAGCGGTTCGTCAAACCAGCCAGCCAGTGCATCCAGCGCCGCAGTGATATAGCGCTCGCGGTCAATGTTACTACCGATACTGATATACACCCGCGCCATCAGCGATTCCCCCGTTCAATCCTTACACCCACGGCTGCTGCAGCCGGAACGGCGCCGGGTTTACGAAGGGTCAACTTGACCCAGCGCACGTTGAATTCACTCTGCAGCAAACCTGCAATGCCTTCCGCAGCGGTTTCCAGCAATTGGGGGCGAGCCTCGACAAGGTAGTCTGAGACCCGCTCACTGACCAAAGCGTAGTTCAGGGCATCACTGACATCATCCGACGCCGCCGGTGCCCTGTTATCCCAGGTCATCTCCAGGTCCACCAACAGCCGCTGACTGACTTCCCTCTCCCAGTCGTACACGCCGATGATTGCCTCAACGGCGAGACCTTCGATCAGTACACTATCTGTCAACGGAGGCACTCCCGGGCTTACACTCTTTGATGATTGAATAACGCGCAGGCAGCGGATACTGTGTAAAATCTGACCTGCTTCGTCGCGGGGCCGGCATTTTCTCACAAATGACCAGTACGCGTCTTTGCGTCTTTTTCACTTTGCCAATGATCGCCACCGATGAGCTATCTGAGTGACCCGGTACTGACCGTTCTACTGTGCGCCCTGGCCTACCTGGCGGGCTCAATGCTGTTTGCACTGCCGGTCTGCCGCGCCTGGCACCTGCCGGACCCACGCGCCCAGGGTTCCGGAAACCCCGGCGCCACCAACGTCTACCGTACCGGCGGATGGCCGCCGGCGGCACTGACGTTATTCCTGGATGCCGCCAAGGGCTGGCTTCCGGTATGGCTTGCCCACCAGGCAGACCTGACCATCCTTTCCCAGGCCATGGTCGCGCTGTGCGCGGTGACCGGGCACATGATTCCGTTGTTCTATCGGTTCAAGGGTGGAAAAGGCGTGGCGACGGCGCTGGGCGCCGGGCTTGCGCTGGCGCCAGCGACCACGCTTCTGCTGGCCGCCATCTGGGCCCTGGTGATGTGGCGCTGGAAAATTTCGGCGCTGGCTTCGATTGTGGCCATTGTCAGTGGCCCCATCATCAGTGCCCTGATCGAACCAGACACCCTGCCACTGTTCGGCCTGCTGGCCATCCTGATTGTGGTACGTCACCGCAACAATCTGATCCGTATGGCCCAGGGCCGGGAACCGGGCTTCTAGTCCACCAGCCCATTCGTCCGTGGTTCGCCAACCGGTGGCAGTGTATTCATCGGCCAGCGCGGCACCGCCACAATCCGATCACCATCCTGCTGGCCTGCGTTCATGCGCTGGCAACCCGCGTAAGCAATCATGGCGCCGTTGTCCGTGCAGAACTCGGGGCGGGCGTAGAACACAGCGGCACGGAGCTTTTCGGTCATTTTCTCAAGACCGGCACGCAGCCGCTTATTGGCGCTAACGCCGCCGGCAATCACCAAACGCTTGCATCCGGTCTGCTCCAGGGCACGGCGACATTTGATGGTCAGCGTATCCACCACCGCCGCCTCGAACGCCAGGGCGATATCGGCGCGGGTCTGGTCATCCAGCCCCCCATCACGTTCTGCGGCAGTTACCGTATTGAGGGTAAACGTTTTCAAGCCACTGAAACTGAAATCCAGCCCCGGCCGGTCGGTCATCGGGCGCGGGAACCGATACCGGCCCGACGTGCCCTTTTCAGCCAGCGCCGCTACCCTAGGCCCGCCGGGATAATCCAGCCCCAGCATCTTGGCGGTTTTGTCGAAGGCCTCGCCGGCGGCATCGTCCACCGACTCACCCAGCATTTCATACTCGCCAATGCCCTTGACCAGCACCAACTGGGTATGGCCGCCGGAAACCAGCAAGGCGACAAAGGGGAACGCCGGAGGATTATCTTCCAGCATCGGTGCCAACAGGTGACCTTCCATGTGATGGACACCAAGCACCGGCACACCCAGGGCAAATCCCAGGGCGTGGGCCACGGAGCCACCCACCATCAGTGCACCCACCAGGCCGGGACCGGCGGTGTAGGCAATGCCTTCGATATCAGCGCGAACCCTGCCGGCATCGGCAAGCACCTGATCACACAGCGGTAGCAATTTGCGAACATGGTCGCGGGAGGCCAGCTCCGGCACCACACCGCCGTAATCCGCGTGCATATCAATCTGGCTGAACAACGCATGCGCCAGCAGCCCGCGTTCGCTGTCATAGAGGGCAACGCCGGTTTCATCACAGGAGGTTTCAATACCGAGAATCAGCATAAATAAGGGCCACAACTCCGGGCTGGTAAACGTAAACGAGGCATTTTAGCAGAAACCCGAAACCCTCCGTCAGTTTCATCGAACAAACATTGACCTTGGCCATGGGCAGGCGCTATCATTGCCGGCCTTAAATAAGCACTGGTCGAGTTTTAGCCAATCTGACCAGGGATCGAGTCGATTTGACAGACAGGTCGATCAGACAAAACAGAAACCGAATCAATCAGGTAGGTGATTTTCGAATGCCAGCTGTTAAAGTGAAAGAGAATGAACCGTTTGACGTAGCCCTTCGTCGCTTCAAGCGCTCCTGCGAGAAAGCAGGCGTTCTGTCGGAAGTACGTCGCCGTGAGCACTACGAGAAGCCGACAGCCGTGCGCAAGCGCAAGGCAGCTGCAGCCGTCAAGCGTCATCTCAAGAAGCTTCAGCGGGAACAGCGCAAGTTCGAGCGTCTGTACTAAGCTTTACCGGACGCCGCTTGACTGCAAGCCTATAATCGCCTGTATAGCCACGGGTTGCACAGAGCGATACCAAAATGCCGCCGAGGCCTGGCTTCGGCGGCATTTTTGGCTGTACTTCCAGGCCCGGCACTTCCCGCGCGACCGGAGACATCATGAGTGGACTGATCCCACAACGCTTTGTTGAAGACCTGCTCGACCGGGTAGACCTGGCGGAGCTGATCGGATCACGTATCACCCTGAAAAAGGCCGGTGGCAACTACAAGGCCCGCTGCCCCTTCCATGATGAGAAGACGCCGTCTTTCAACGTTCGGCCGGACAAGGGGTTCTACCACTGCTTTGGCTGTGGCGCCCATGGCGATGCCATCAGTTTTGTCCGCGAATTCGACGGCCTGGGCTTTACCGACGCGGTAGAGGAACTGGCCCGCCGAGCCGGCATGGAAGTGCCCTACGATCAGAGCGCGCGCCAGGAAATGCAGCAGGCGCGAACACTGACGGACGCTCTGGATTACGCCAGTCGTTTCTATCAGTCCGCCCTAAAGGGCCAGCAAGGTGAATTCGCCCGGGACTACCTCAAGCAGAGGGGCCTGGACGACAGCATTATTGAACAGTACCAGCTGGGCTACGCCCCTGGCACCGGCACCGCCCTGTTCGACAGCGCCAGCAAGGACCTGCAGGGGCCATTGGTTGAAACCGGCGCCGTGTCCGACCGCTACGGGCGGCCCCGGGACCTGTTTCGCAACCGGGTGATGTTCCCGATCCGCAACAGTCGCGGCCGGACCATTGCGTTCGGCGGGCGCACACTGGGTGATGACAAGGCCAAGTACATCAACTCTCCGGAGTCTGATGTGTTCCATAAAAGCCGCGAAATCTACGGCCTTTATGAAGCCAAACAGTCGATCCGCCAACTCGACAGGCTGCTGGTGGTGGAAGGCTACATGGATGTCATTGCGCTCGCGCAGAACGGCATCCACTTTGCCGTGGCCACGCTGGGCACAGCCACAAACCAGGACAGCCTGTCGGCACTGCTGAAACAGGTACGGCATCTGGTGTTCTGCTTTGACGGCGACCAGGCCGGTTACCGGGCGGCCGACAAGGCTCTGGAAAATGCGCTGGAATTGCTGACCGACGGCCTGCACCTGCAGTTCCTGATGATGCCGGACGGTGAAGACCCGGACACACTGGTGCGCAAGGAAGGCCCCGACGCGTTCCAGGAACGCATCAACGGCGCCACGCCTCTGTCTCGCTACCTGTTCAATCGACAAAGCGAAGGGCTGGACCTGACGCTGCCGGAAGACCGGGGCGAGCTGAAGGCACGGGTAGAGCCGCTACTGAAAAAAATGCCCAGGAGCACGCTCAGGGATGCCATGTGGCATGAAATGCTGCGACTGTGCGGCAACAACCGGGGCGACTGGCAGAACCGCCGCCAGCCAAACGGCAAGGGCGGATACGGCGAGCGCCGGGTGCAGGAACAACGGATTGACGTAAAACTCAGCAAGGATACCCAGCTTTGTCTGGCCCTGCTGGAAGCACCGGACATGGCCAGTGAAATGGCCGAACTATGCCGGAGTAGCCGCCAGTACCGGCAGGCTGGCCAGTTTGCCGACTGGATTCTGGAGAACGCCGTCAAAGACCGGCGCTCCCTGATCCGCGAACTGGCAACAGATAACCGTGCCAGAGAACAGTTTTACAGCCTGTTCGATGGCATTGAACACGTCCCCGCACGGGAACAGACTCTGGCTGGTGCCAGGGAAATGCTGAACCCGAACCGGGAAGTGGCACGCAAGCAAAGGCTGGCGTCTCTGCTATCGGAAAAACGTAGCCTGGCAGACCTTAGCGCTGAAGAGCGGCAGGAACTGAAGGCACTGACTGGACAGAACGACGACTGACCAGCGCCAGAACACAGAGCCGGCGGGCCAAAAAACGCAATAACTGCCGCCGGAAACGGCACTGCACTTGAAACTTGCAGTATTGATCACCATCTAACCATCCGGTGGCAGAGCAACCGCGCGACAGCTATAATGGCTGTTTCACTTTTTTCCTTTTACCAGCGAGTTCACAGGGTGTCTATGTCAGGCAATTCGCAGAAATCACGTCTTAAAGACCTCATTGCACGAGGCAAGGAACAAGGTTACCTGACTTACGCCGAGGTAAACGACCACCTCCCGGAAGACATTGCTGACCCGGACCAGGTCGAAGACATCATTCGCATGATCAACGACATGGGCATCCAGGTGTCTGAAGTGGCACCGGACGCGGACACGCTGCTGATGACCGACGGTGACTCCACCGCTGACGAAGCAGCGGCCGCCGAAGCCGCCGCCGCACTCGCTGCCGTAGAATCAGACGCCGGCCGCACCACCGACCCGGTCCGCATGTACATGCGCGAAATGGGCACCGTGGAGCTGCTGACCCGCGAAGGCGAAATCGTCATTGCCAAGCGCATCGAGGAAGGTATCCGCGATGTAATGGCCGCCGTGGCCCACTTCCCCGGCATCACCGGCACCGTTATCCAGGCCTACGACCGCATCATCGAGAACGAAGGCCGCCTCAGCGACATCGTCTCCGGCTTCCTCGACCCCGACGGCGCCGAGCCGTTCATGGAGGAAGACACTACCCCGGATACGTCCAGCACGTCAGACGACTCATCCGACGATGATGACGATGACGACAGCGAAGAAGAAACCGAAAGCGGTCCGGATCCGGAAGAAACCCGCCTGCGCTTCGAGCTATTGAAAGAAAAGCTCGACGCCGCGGACGTTTGCCTGGCCAAACACGGCCGTGGCCACAAGAAAACTCAGGAAGCCCTGAACGAGCTGGGACAGGTGTTTGCGCCGTTCAAGCTGGGCAACAAGGCCTTTGATGAGCTGGTAAACGTGGTTCGCTCCACCAACGATCTGGTGCGTGAGAACGAGCGTGCGATCATGAAAATCTGTGTGCGTGAATGCAAGATGCCGCGCAAAGATTTCATCAAGTCGTTCCCCGGCAACGAAACCAGCCTGGACTGGGCCGAAAAGATGTCCAAGGGCAAGAAGCCGTACGCGCCGCTGATTGCCGAGCGCATCGACGAAGTCGTCCGCCTGCAGAAGCGCATTGCCAACATCCAGACCGAAGTGGACCTGGACGTTTCCGACATCAAGGAAATCAACCGCCGCGTTTCCATCGGCGAAGCCAAGGCCCGCCGAGCCAAGAAGGAAATGGTGGAAGCCAACCTGCGTCTGGTTATTTCCATTGCCAAGAAGTACACCAACCGCGGCCTGCAGTTCCTCGACCTGATCCAGGAAGGCAACATCGGCCTTATGAAGGCCGTTGACAAGTTCGAGTATCGCCGTGGCTACAAGTTCTCCACCTACGCCACTTGGTGGATTCGTCAGGCCATCACCCGCTCCATCGCGGACCAGGCCCGCACCATCCGTATTCCGGTGCACATGATCGAAACCATCAACAAGCTCAACCGAATCTCCCGTCAGATGCTGCAGGAGATGGGCCGCGAGCCCACACCGGAAGAGTTGGGCGAGCGCATGGAAATGCCCGAGGACAAGATCCGCAAGGTATTGAAGATCGCCAAAGAACCGATCTCCATGGAAACCCCGATCGGTGATGACGAAGACAGCCACCTGGGCGACTTCATTGAAGACATCCAGGCCCTGTCACCCGTCGACTCCGCTACCGCCGAAGGCCTGCGCGAAGCCACCCGCTCCGTGCTTTCCGGCCTGACTGCGCGCGAGTCCAAGGTGCTGCGCATGCGCTTCGGTATCGAAATGAACACCGACCATACTCTGGAAGAAGTGGGTAAGCAGTTTGACGTAACCCGCGAGCGAATCCGCCAGATCGAAGCCAAGGCCCTGCGCAAACTGCGTCATCCTTCCCGCTCCGATCACCTGCGCGGCTTCATTGACGACCAGGGCAACGGATAACACCACAACAGTAGCGGGCGCCATCCCTCACCGGTATAATGGCGCCCGCTTTGTTGCTCCCGCCCGGAAGCGACACCCCAAAAAGCAAACCTTTAAGCAGCATCCGCTGAAAAAGGGCCTATAGCTCAGTTGGTTAGAGCAGAGGACTCATAATAGAATGCGCTAACTCCTGGAATGGGAGGAAAAGCAACGAAAATACAGCCGCTTGCCACATGTAAGCGATATAGCTGAATATCCAATGTAACAGCTATGTAAGCGGCAAAAGCAGTTTCGGGCCTTTAGCTCAGTTGGTTAGAGCACTCGACTCATAATCGATTGGTCGCTGGTTCAAGTCCAGCAAGGCCCACCAAATCATGAACCTCGCCAACCTATCGGAGCGAGGTTTTTGTTTAGCTGAAAATTTGCGATATTGCGGCAGCCTGTGCTAAGAATACATACAGTCTTGCCACAGGAGTGGAGGCGTAAAATGAAAAATTCTGACAACGCATCAAAAAAGAAAAAAGTACTGCGGTCCACAAAGGGAGTGAGTTTCAGCCCAGACCAGCTTTCAAGAAAGCGAGCAGTCTCAAAAGAAAGGGAGCGTTATATCGAAAACGTTTCTGCTAAGGCACTGTCGGCCCTGACAGCATAAAAAAAAATCATGATTTAACTTGAGCGCCCCATTCATTGGGGCGTTTTAGTTTGGGAGCTAGCGAGTTGGAAAAGCGTTGGGTATTTGAGGCAATAGTCGAGGACGACGAGGATGCGGTTGGGCTGATTGGCTACGCTCTATATAAGTGCAAGAAGCACACCCTTGCAAAAACTCTTAGAGAGCAAGGAATGGAAGAACCTGACATTCAGACCGAAGTTCAAACCTTCCATGACCAGTTCCTACGGAACAACTCTGTGGAAGAGTATCGGAACAAGGCCACCGATTATCTGGATCAAGTGTACTCCCAGTTTGAAAATAAAATTCGGACAAGTTACCAAGCAGAAAAGGCACAATTGGAGAAGCAGCTCGACAAGGACCTTAAAAAATTCAAGAGGGACTTCATAAACAGCGTCAAAGAGTACGATGTCACAAACAAACCTTGGCATTCAAAGCTCTGGGCTTTCCTGATCTCCGGCATCCCCGGCATCGCATCTTCCTTTCTAATTTTTTGCGTCTTGGTTGGTGGTGCTGTTTTCTTTGTGTCGGAGGAGAGGCGCGAGGAAATCCTGACGTCACTGGTAGTTGAATACATCGGCGTTTCGGACTCCCAAAAGGCGGGCCCAGAAAATCCTGCGAACTAGCTCATAAGGAATACATATGGAAGACAACCTGATAACGGTGGGTGAACTGAAAGAGAGGCTTCAGGGGTTGAGCAATGACACAAAGATCAGCTTCGCCGGCGGACTAACTTTTTACCGCTTCAAGGTCGTTGCGGATGACGAAGTGTTCTTGGAATTCAACGAACCGCAAGCTTACCTTGAGCCCAGCTTCAAAAAGAATAATCCGAACGTGAAGGTTGCCTTCATCGGTATTGACGATATTGCATGGGACGAGAATGGCATAGCCAGTGAGCCTGTGGACGTGACTGTCCGTTAGACTCCAGTCATGCATCACCACCGCTAGTGACTGGTTGCTGGTTCAAGTTCAGCAGGGCCTGTCATTTTCAGGACAGCCTCGCGAGGCAAGACGACAAAGGACCTTCTACATATGGCAGAGCAGTTTCACTACCCTCCCGAGGTGTTTAACCTGCTGGTGGATACGATTCCGCTGCTATGCCGAAGCAAGAATGATGTGGTTCTATTCTTCCAAGGCGCCGGAGTTGCACCTGAAGACCTTTCCGAAGTTTCCCGAATCGTCCAAACGGACCGTCGCTCAATCAACAAGTTTGAGATTGCTCGCAACATCCTCACGAAAGTAAATGCTCGCGGCGACAGTGGTCTACGTGCTCGCCGAGAAATCATCAAACGAGTAACAGAGTTTGATAATTTCGAAACTTGTTGGGATAACGACCGCCTCAAAGCGAAGGGGCTTGTGTCAGAGATCAGCAAAACAGTCAACGTCAAGGACTCGTTCACGCGAATGAAGCAGGAGCGGGACCTTGAGCGGGAAAAGGCAGTGTCTCAACGACGCGCAGAACAGGCAGCAGCTCTCGCAAAACGCTCGAAAATTGAGGATGTGAATAAACGCCTCACTGCTCTTTTCAGCATGGACGACAAACCTCAAGAACGCGGAAAAGTGCTTGAAGGTGTGCTGAATGATCTGTTTAAAGCCTATGACATTCACGTACGAGAGGACTTTCGACGCAAGGATCCGGATACGGGTGTCGTTGTGGAACAGATCGATGGGGTAATTGAGATCGGAGGAAAGATCCACCTAGTTGAGATGAAGTGGCTTAATTCACCTGTCGGCATTGGAGAATTTTCACCACACTTGAGTCGCCTTTTTCTGCGAGGTGACGCTAGCGGAATTTTCATTTCTTCCAGTGGTTATGCACAGTCAGTGGTCAAGGAATGCGCAAGTGCACTTGGCCACAAGACGATTTTCTTGTGCTCACTCCAGGAGTTCGTACTGCTACTTCAGCGCCAAGACGATCTTCCTGAATTCCTCAAGAAGAAGTCCCAAGCAGCCATTGTCGACAAAAACCCTTTCTTGGAAATCCTTAGTTAAATCGCTTGCATGCGATTACATACCTCACCACCGCTAGCGTATTGGTGGCCTGTCGTTCGTCGCCTGTGCCAGCCTATAGCGAGTGCAAACGACGGTTATTCGCTGGCGACAAGCGCGAGATTGCTCAAGTCATCTTCATCATACTTTGGCGAGCAGTCCTTCTTGATATTCGCTTTCAACTCCGCTTGCAAGTTGTCGGCGATGGCTCCCCTCTCGTCAATGGGTATCAATTTCGGGAAAAGCGCCACTGCCTTTCTTTGACCACACGCCTGCTCCAAGGCCACCAGCCGCTTCAGTGTGGCCATTGATACCGGCGCCCTCACGTGTAACCAGCCCCCGCCCATCGTAAATATTTCTGACATGTATATCTGACATATAAAAAGGCCCCTGGATCCCTCCAGAGGCCTTTTCTTTATCAGTTCAGCCACTCCAAATAGACTAACTCTTTAACGCTGCCTTACGGCGGGAAAACAGCCCCAACAAACCCACACCAAGCAGAGCGAGCGTGCCGGGCTCTGGTACCGAAACGGAACTATAGCCATAGGCCTTATCGCTACCCGTGCAATTACTCTCATCATCAGGTAACAAATCTCCATTTCCACACAAAACCTGCGAACGAATTGCAACCACCCCGAAATCACTAAGACTTAAACCAAAGGCAGATGTACTCCAATTGAACGTCTGAATTCCATTGAAACCCTGAGTCCCGAGGCCGAATATCAAACCCCATGTACCATCAAAACCGGGTATGGCCAGGCCATTAACATTACAACCTGACCCACAACTTGTACTGGTAGTATCGCGACCTAACAGGGAAACAGTGCTATCCCCTGCGAGATTCGCAAGGCCCGCTCCCGTACTGTCAGTGCCGAAATCAATAAAAATGCCCAATGCTTCGGCATTCCACGGAGAAACGGTCAGAGAATAGTTGAACCTGTTCGCAGTATTGTCATCAACCTTGAAAATATAGTTGCCAGTCCCGTTTTCATTTGTTTCCCAAGTGTCGTACGTTATAACGCCTGCCGTAGCCGAGCCAGCCACCAAAACAGAACCCACTACAAACAGCAATGACAACAGCAAACCTTTTGTGTTCATTTTCCGTTCCTCCATTACATGGACCGTAAATCACTTTGAAGACAATCTTCTTGACTCCGGCACCAAGCTTTCAGAGCAAACCTAAGCATTTAATGGGCCACTATACGGGAATAATTTAATATCAAAGATTTACAACTATTGAACACGGCTTTCGTCAAGGCCCCTCGTAAAGTTTTTCGACGCCCATCTATTCCCTTACCGCCTTCCCTTGGCCGAACTTCGAGTTTCAACGCCCTAATGACACACCGCATCACTCTCCCAACAACCTGGACAATAGGATGCTGAGAATTACCTCTACGAGAGAGTTACCAAAACCTTCACGGATAATTACATAAGCCTCTGCCCGTTACTGACGTGATGGTCGGGACCAACCAACGTTACCGCCCCCTCATCATTCTTGATCCCAGTCACCAGGCACTCGGACATAAATTTGCCAATCTGTTTTGGCGGGAAGTTTGTCACGGCGAGCACCTGCTTACCCACTAACAACTCAGGGTTGTACAGGTCGGTAATCTGCGCACTGGATTTGCGGATGCCCACTTCCGGGCCGAAGTCGACTTTCAACTTGTACGCTGGCCTGCGGGCTTCGGGAAATTCGTTCACCTCGATGATGGTGCCGATGCGCAGCTCTACGTTCTCAAAATCTTCCCAACTGATCATGCCTGGTGTGTCCTCTGCCTGTTAAAGAAAGTGGCTAATTTCTGTGGTCTGCGAGCAGGGTTCCGACCGTGAACGCGATGTCCTCGTGTTCGGTGTCTCGCCACGGTTCCGCCAGGGCTTCCGCTTCCCACTGCTGCATACTGGCCAACGCCAGAACTCTCTCAACGTAGGCAGCGGCGCCTTCGCTCAAATCCAGCCCGTAGGTGCGTACCCGATAGACGACAGGGGCAAAAAAGGCATCCACAGCGGTAAAACGATCACCTGCGAGGAATGGGCCACCGAACTGTTGCAGGCCTTGGGACCACAGGCTGTCGATGCGGTCGATATCCTTTTGCAGGCGTTCACTGACCGTGTTCATGCGGATTCGCAGGCCCACGTTCATGCTGCAGATATCCCGCAGCGATTGGAAACCGGAATGCATTTCCGCAGCTGCACAGCGAGCCCAGGCACGGGCCTTTGCGCCTTTGGGCCAGACTTCGTCGTGGCTCTCAGCCAGGTACTCAACGATGGCCAGGGAGTCCCAAACGGTTGTGCTTTCGTCCATCAGACAGGGTACCTTGCCACTAGGGCTCAGGCGTCTGTAGGCCTGCCAGGTAGGCTCATCACCAAACACGATAAGCTGTTCATTGAAATCAATACCCAGTTCCTTCATCAGGACCCAGGGCCGTAGTGACCATGACGAGTAGTTCTTGTTCGCAATATGAAGGGCGTACATCCCTGTCTCCATCCAGGTGGGGTGGTTTATCCAGAAATCAGTTTTGCCGAATACCGTAGCTTCGTATACAACTACACTAAGGCCATTAAAAATAACACAAGGAACGCACCATGCCCTTTTCTTCCGACCACATTGATGAACTCAACCTGCTGGCCATGTTCGATCTGTCTTCCGCTCAGGAGGGCATCAAAGTTCACCAGCATTCGGCCGCACCGGAGATGGTGACAGCGGCAGAACGTCTTCACCAGAAGGGGCTGATTACCCAGAAGGATGGCGGTTACCTGACGAGCTTGGGTAGTGAAATGGCCGAGCATGCGCAGAGAGTATTGTCGGTGCTGTCCAGCAGCTGACCAGCCAAATTATCCACAGGGCTCCAGAAGGGGCCCTATTGTGCTCGCCCAAAACCTGCAACCGCTCACAACTCTTCGTTACAGAAACAAACACCTTCCGGCCTGATAAGGCTCTGTATTTCCGTCATTTTTAAACCATGTTTGGCTGAGAAGTGGTCATTCCGACACCCAAAGCTGTCAAAGAAGCCAACGTCCCGATAAGACAAGAGCACTACACTGCTTTTCGAACAAATGTACCAACAATAGTTGCCAGCCCTGTTACCCGGCTCCGGGGCACGGCAAAGGTCCATAACAAAGACAAACGAATGGAGTGCGTTTCATGGTTTCAACCTCCCGCTTTTCCCTGCGTGCGATAACACTCGCCGTTGCAGCCGCCTCGGCCGGCTTTTCATTGAGTGCCTCTGCCAGCATGGGCAACCTCGGTACAACCTACGGCGTAATGCCCGTAGACGTGGCCACCGCCCAGTCCCTGTCGATGTTCAACGAGCAGGTGTCAGCCACCTATTACAATCCGTCTTATCTAACCAGTGACGAGCGTGGCGAGCTTACCGGCGGCATCCTTCACGCAGAGCAGGAACTGCGCTCCAGCCGGTCCGATGCAGACGGCGATATTGTTTCGGACTCGCCGAGCCAGCACGTCCTGATCGGTATGAAAACCAACCTGGCGTCTCTGACCCGCTTCGATCACCCGATTTACCTGGGCTTCATCGCAGGCGTTGAGAAATATGGTAAGGAAATGCTGGCGTTCTCCTCGGAAACCTCCGAAACCGGGCAATACCTGCAATACGGCAAGGAACCGCTGTTCCTGAACATTGGTGGCGCCACCCCACTCTGGCGGGGCATCTCGGGCGGTTTCTCGGTGCGTATCACCCTGGAAGCAGCCGCTCAACTGGATGCGGTTTCAACGCTTGGCGGTGAAACCAGCCGCGAGCGACTGGCGGTTAACGCTGAGCCTTCGCTGAAGTCCATCCTCGGCACCACCATCAAGTGGGGAGATACCTTCTGCCCCGACAGTGACTGCTTCCTCGACGGCTGGGAAAGCGCGGTCACCTATCGCGCCAAGTCATCCGCCTCAACGTCGGTTGACTCCAACATCATCGTTACCCAGACCATCCCCGACCCGGGCCTGAGCCTTGCCGTGGCCACTATCGATTCCTTCCAACCGGAAACCTTTGCCATAGGTACCCAGTATAAGGGTGATGGCTGGCGCATCGGCGGCAGCATTGAACAGCAGAACTGGTCGGAACTGGAAGACGAGTTCACCGGCGACACCATCAAGGATCAGGAAAGCGTCAGCGCCGCCAATAGAATTCGCTTTGACGATATTCTGGTACCTCGCATTGGTGCTGAGTACCAACTGAGCCGAAACTTCGCCGTCCGCGGCGGCCTGGCATACGAGGAGTCGCCCCTCAAGACCACTCGCAATCCCGAACTCAACTACCTGGACACCGACAAGATCGTGGCTGGCCTGGGTATCAGCGCAACCTATGAACGCACTCGTGTATTGGCTTATCCGGTTCGGCTGGATATCGGTTACCAATACCAACAGCTACAGGACCGGGATTTCACCATCGTCGACTACGACGGCAACGAGCAACAGGCAACCGCCGAGGGTGATATTCACGTTATCAGCGGCTCCATCACCCTGAAGTTCTGAGGAGAAGTTTGCCATGAAATACAACAAGACACCGGCACTGATTCCCGCGATACTCCTTGCGGCATGCGGCGGGGGTGATGACCAGACCATCAATGAGCCGATGACGCCCGGCTCTGTTGTCTACAGCTACCCGGCTGACGGTCAGATTGGGGTAAGTCCGCAATCTGATACTGTGGTGCGATTCAGCCATGCAATCAACGACAGTGAAAACGATCTGCAGACCAGGATTCAGATTACTGCTGACGGCTCCCCCCTATCCTTCACCGTGTCCAAAGTAGACGATGGGAAAAGCCTGAAACTCGAGTTTGATAATCCCCTGGCACCGGCGACAGACTTCAATCTCAGCTTCAGCGAGCCGCTCACTGCGGAGGGCGGCAGAAAGATTGCAACCCCCAACGCTGTGGGCGACCCAGGTATCCAGTTTCAGACCAGAGGTTCACTGTCCGGCGTTGCGTCGCTGGCCCGCACATCAGAGGTGTTTGAGGTCGCCTCTCGGGTGCCGGCGTCCGACAGTGAATTCCAAGCCATGAACTTCTCCACTTTTCGTCTGATCATGACCCAGCCTATTCACCCTGACTGGGAATCCTTGGGCGGGTCTATTCAGTTACTGGACGCAAACGATCAACCGGTACCGGCAACCGTTCTTGTCAAAGGAAACCGTATTACGCTGGATCCCTGCGTGACGGCAGACCCGATCATGTGCGGCAGCAAGGACGACATCCTCGCTAGTGATAGTGACTACACGCTTCGAGTCCAGAACCTGGCCAGCCTCGACGATCCCTCTGGCCCTCGCTTCAGCTCAGACTGGAGCTTTACCCCCAGGGACACTGGCCCAACGGTGGTATTGCAGCAAGGTGCAGTGGATTCGGGGCTCGCGTCCGGAGCGAGCGAAGAAGAAGCCACGACGTCCATCCTTAACGGCCAGATCATCAATGGGGTCACGCTTAATTCCGTGCTTCAAGGCAACGCCGGGCCATCACAACAAACCGGTGATCTGTTCGCTGAGCTGGCCTTTGCGCCAGCCTTTGAGGCGAACGAAGCCCTGCCACTGAGAATTGCGAAAGGCAGTATTTTACGCAGCACCAGCCTGGATGTCCGAGTGGGTGGCGAAGTTCCGGTGCTGGATGCGGCAACCGGTGATCTCCAGACAACAGGAGACATCAAGGTCACCATGTTGTCGGATGCATCAGGTTACTTGAGCCCTAACCCCTATACAGATGACCTGAATGCTCCACGGCATATCACGCTTTTCATGGACGTATCCATGAACACCGAGAACGCCCAACCAAACGCTGCACTGTCACAAACACTGATGGGCGTTGAGTTGCGGGGGGTTGCCTTGGTAAAAGATGGCGTCCTGACCATTGACGCGATTGGCACGGTCGAGCCTGCCCTGCTGGGGCAGGAATACACTGACTCGACTATTGCCTTTCATCTTGAGGCCGCAACCGACGTAGATTCAGCTCTGGATGCCGAAAACCTTCGCGAGATGGATAGCACAGCACCATCTCTGATCAGTTGGATGCCCGGGCCTGAAAACGCAATTCCAGCTACCCGTCAGGCTATGCAGCGCCCGGGGGATCCGGTGATCCTGTTTTTCGACGAGCCACTGGATCCCGCATCTCTGGAAGGCGGCGTGAGCCTGATGGAAAATGGCACGGCCGTGAATGATCTGAACATTCGCCTCGACGGCACAACCGTCACTCTCAACCCGGAAGGTGGCCTTAAGCACGGCGTTGACTATCAGGTGACGGTAAACGGCGTGACCGACCTTGCCGGAAATACTACGGCGCTGGCACCACTGGACTTTTCTTTGGACCCCATCGGCGGCAGCTCCTTGACCAAACGCCCCCCGCTGGCGCTGACCACTTATCCCGGTTACCCATGCGAAACTGACCATTCATTGCTGGACCTTGAAAATGGCGTTCTTGGACAGTGCTATGACGTTCGGGGCGACGCCTACAGCGGTGGTCGCGACGCTACTGTCGATACCCTGCCGGTATCCACCATGCCCAAAGATCGGCCTATTACCGTGGTTTTCTCCAAGACCATCGACCCCAGCTCCATCATCGAAGGCACTACATTTACTGTGGAGAAGGTCTCTCAGAATGGTGTGGGCGGTAGCGCCGTCGACTCCAGCGAGCCGGTGTCGGGACGCCTGGATCTGAGTGCCCAGCGGCTTCGTTTCTTCCCAGACGAACCCTGGCAGCCTGGAGAACATTATCGGTACACGCTAGCTTCCTCAGAAGCGGCGGGCGCCTGCAGTGCCGGCACATACAGCGCAGTCTGTGATACCGACGGCCTGGCGTTGAAAACCGACCTGCTGGAAGGCCTCAACGACCCGGACGGTGGTACAGATCCGCTCGTGATTTACTTCACCGGTGCGGAAGCAAAGAACACCGTATTCACCCCTCTGCGCAACCTCCCTGTCCGGGACACCAACTCCAACTTTTTGATCGACTGCAACAGTGGAACCAACGACAGTGGCAACCGGACGTTTGAGAACGTTGAGAACTGCCTGGAACCCTTCGCCCATGATGGCAGTGATGCGGAGGGCTGGGCAGCTTCGGCCAACGCCACCAAACTGGCAGTGACCGGCAAAGAAGCTTCGGCAAGTGGATTGGTTGCATCGACCGCACCTGCCCAAGTGGGCTGTGAAGCGGGAGAAGGTGTTGAGTGCCCACGCGGCAAATTCATCTACCAAACCTATGCCCTGAACACCGAAGTAAAAGGGCCAGGCACATACGATCCAGACCCCAATGTGACCGGTGACGAAGTCGAAGGCATTCTCGTGGATCTATATCCCACTATGCTCAGCACGACCTCGATCAGCGTGTTCACTAAAATCAAGGTAATCGGCTTCATCCCGCTCCAGGAGGAAACCGTGACCAACACCCAGGTACTTCGGATGCGCTACGCCAAAGACGACCCGAGCTGCACTGGCAGCAGTTGCGCACGGAACTCTCTGGTGCCCGGGGTGATCACTGAGGGCGAGGATGGTCAGCCGGTATTCATCACCAACGCCGACTTGCTGATCGACGCACCGGATATGGCCATCCCCCTTGGTGGTACGCATGACCTCTACGGACGCCCATTTACGCTTGAGCTCAAAGGAGACATCACCTTCTTTAACGACGGGCGTATGCAGATTGAACAACGTAACTCCAATCGAGTCGGTTCCAACGACGAACTGCTTGTCACCGCAAACACGGGAGGATTCCAGAATGCTGGCGTTGTCACGCTTCGACTTCCGTTGGAAATTCCGGTGAACGGCACCTACCTCAACTTCATTTCCAATCCGGTGAAAGACATCCCTGCGCAGCAGTAGTCTTGTACTTCAGGCTTCTCAGGCCAGCCCGATGGGCTGGCCTTTTTTTGGCCGACAAAACCATGAAGCGCTTTTCCTCTTCACCCGGTTTCCTGCTAATCTGGTTGCCTGTTGAAACCAATTAGCAAAAATAAAACACAAGCAACGGAGAGACCCCATGGACAATGGCACCCACTACCGTAACTGCCATCTGTGCGAAGCCATGTGCGGCGTGGCCATTGAGGTCAGGGATGGCCATGTCACCTCCATCAAGGGCGACGAGAACGACCCGTTGAGCCATGGCCACATCTGCCCCAAGGCCGTCGCCCTCCAGGACCTCCACGAAGACCCGGAGCGCCTGCGCAAACCGGTACGGCGCACCACCGATGGCTGGCAGGAAATGGAGTGGGACGAAGCCTTTGATCTGGTGGCCAGCCGGCTGCACCGAACACGCAAGGAGCACGGACGCAATGCCATTGGCGCCTACCTCGGCAACCCTAATGTGCACAACCACGGCTCGCTGGTGGCTACCATGCCATTCCTCCGGGCCCTGGGTACCCAGAACCGCTTCTCCGCCACCTCCAACGACCAATTGCCCCACATGCTGGCAAGCCTGGAAATGTTCGGGCACCAGATTCTCTTCCCGATACCGGACATCGACCGCACTGACCTGTTCATCTGCATTGGCGCCAATCCGATGGCCTCTAACGGCAGCCTGATGACCGTGCCGGACTTCCGTGGGCGACTCAAGGCATTCAAGGGCCGTGGCGGCAAGATGGTGGTCGTGGACCCACGCCGCACCGAAACCGGCAAACTCGCCGACGAATTCCATTTCATCCGCCCTGGCACCGATGCCCTGCTGTTAATCGCCATGGTGCACACCCTGTTCGAAGAGGACCTGGTCAATCTTGGCCACGCTGAACAGTGGACGAAAGATGTCGATCTGGTACGACTTGCGGCACTGGGGTTTACACCTGAAGCTGTCAGCGAAAACACCGGCATGCCGGCTGCTGATATCCGCAACCTCGCGCGGCAACTGGCCACAACACCGAGGGCTGCGCTGTACACCCGTATGGGCACCAGTACCCAGGCCTTTGGCGGCGTTGCGACCTGGCTTGCCTACGTGCTAAATATCCTGACCGGGAAGCTGGACAGCACTGGCGGCATGATGTTCACACAACCCGCGATTGATCTGATCGCACTCGGTGGCATGTCCGGCCAGAAGGGCCATTTCGGCAAGCGGTTCAGCCGGGTGAAAAAACTGCCTGAGTTTGCAGGCGAATACCCTTCAAGCACCATTGCCGATGAAATTCTCACGCCGGGCGAGGGCCAGATACGGGCGTTCGTGACGGTGGCGGGCAACCCGGTGCTTTCAAGCCCCAACGGCGGACGGCTTGACGAGGCCTTCACCGGCCTCGACTTCATGGTATCGGTGGACTACTACATCAATGAAACCACCCGTCATGCGGATGTCATACTGCCACCCACCGCCGGGCTGGAACGTAGCCACTACGACCTGATCTTCAGCATGTTCGCGGTTCGCAATACCGCCAAGTACAGCCCCGCCCTGTTCGATGCCGGCAAGGATACCCGCCACGACTGGCAGATATTGCTGGAACTGGCACACCGTCTGGAGAAGAAGCGTAAAGGTGGCCGCCTGCCCCTGCGTTCCGAAATGGGTTGGCGCGCGTTCAAGCAGATCGGGCCCGACCCGATTCTTGATCTCATGCTGCGGGCCGGGCCCTACGGAACCAACATCGGGCCTGCACGCGGCCTGGTCCAGCCGGCCATCGATCTGGTGATGGATATACTTCCAGAGCGCCATCCCTTGCGGGGTCTGGCAAAAATGAGTCCACTGAACCGCCACTGGCAGGATTTGCCCAAGGGGTTGTCCATCAGCGCCCTGAAGGAACTGCCCAACGGCGTGGATCTCGGGCCGCTTCGCCCATGCATGCCTGGTAGGTTGTTTACCCGCGACGGCAAGGTAAACCTCGCCCCACGCCGGTACCTGCAGGATCTGGGGCGGCTCCATGCCTTACTCGCGGCACCGCCCTCCGACGATCTGTTACTGATCGGCCGTCGGCACGTTCGCAGCAATAATTCCTGGATGCACAACAGTCAGCGGTTGGTGAAAGGCAAGGACCGCTGTACCCTGATGATCCATCCCAAAGATGCCGCTCGCTGTGGCCTTCAGGCTGGCGATTCCGCCGAGATTGGCTCTACCTCCGGGCAGATTGTATTGCCGGTGGAGATCACCGAGGATGTGATGCCAGGCGTGGTTTCAGTACCCCATGGCTGGGGCCACCATCGGGAGGGTACCGGTCAGAGCGTGGCAGTTGCCCACGCTGGCGCCAGCATAAACGACGTGTTGAGTGATCAGGAAATTGATCCGCTTGTTGGCACATCCGTACTCAATGGACAGACTGTGTCCGTGAAAGTCTGGCGTGCGGACCGCCAACGCAAACAGGCCTGATATTTTCAAGGGAGATCTCTATGCCGCCGTGGCTTCAATGGACACTGATTATTGCCGGTCTGCTGGCCATCACGCTGCTTGCAGCGTTTATCAGCCGCCAGTTCCGCGCCCTGCAGGACGACAGGAGGCGACAGGAGAAAGCCGAATCTTTCCGGAGGGAGCGCCGGGACAGCATGATTGAAAGCATCCGGGTATTGGCTATGGCGGTGGAAGAGGACCAAATCGAATACTCAGAAGCCTGCCTGCGAATCAAGGGTTTGCTGGATCACGTTGCGCCGGAGTTGCTGGAACAGTCGCCTTTCCGGGTTTTCCAGGAAGTGCATGATCAGATCCAGCATATGCCGACCCACCGTGCCCGCCAGGAAACAGATGCCCGCTTTGTGGACAAGATGGACCGCGAGCGCCTGGCGGTCGAGGAGGAGCATGCCGATGCCATCCGGCGCGCCGCAACCGCCATTCGACACCACCCATTCCAGGCTTGAAGCTCACCCCGTACCGACATGATGATCCAGTATTTTGTAACAATTTGTAATTAGATTTCGTCGCTGACAATTTGATTAGCTTTACAAATCAATCCCTTCAGCAGTCGCGAAATTATGACGCCCCGCTCATTCACCAAACACCAACGTAGCCAGCTTTTATTTCCCTCCGTATTGGCTAAATTTAAAAAAGCGCGTTGCCACTACCGACCCTGCAACAGCGCTCTTTGTTTTCTCCTGAACACGTTGATTTGATTCTGCAACAAGCGGGTGAGCTTGCCGGCCTCTGAGCCGGCTTTTTTTTGAATCAAAATATGGGGATGTAGACCTTACTGGCTCATCATACCGGCCATTGCCATAACGCTATCTTTATTGTGAACCAGTTCATCGAACTGTTCCTCAACCTGCCCTCGATCAAGACCCAACTCATCGAAGACTGCCTGATCAACCTCTTCACCGGCGCCGAGAGCTACACCTCGTGCCGTTAGCAACTGCCGGCCGAGCCAGAGCAAACGGGCGTAAACGCTGTTCGATCCACTGTAGAAGCGATTCTTTTGATAACGGATTGCCAGTGTGACCTCGTCGGGCATGCCCCAGTTTTCCATGAGCTGGGCTGCAATCTGCTCTCGGGTAATGCCAAGTAAATAGTGTTCAGTAACGGAGGAATCAATATCAGGATTCACTTCCAGCGAACGGCATACCAGCTTGAAATGTGGCGGAAACACTTGCGCCAGAACCAGGTGGCCAAAGTTGTGGAGAAGGCCTCCCAGATAGGCAAGACCAAAGACAGGACGCTCTCCGCGG
>OJGU01000366.1_pt1 | contig 27859 bp, 21 predicted proteins | sample 1594741 | NCBI WGS metagenome assembly OJGU01 (sample SAMN05416841, study PRJEB24817) | seawater metagenome | isolation source: Sea water | place: Canada:Atlantic | collected 2013-07
AGTGGGACGAGCGTGGGCAGCAGCAGCACCGCGTCCTCGACCACCGTGGGCTCGACCGCTGTCACGTTCGACGAGTCCGGCGCGCAGTCGGCCTATGGCTCCCCAGACACCGAGACGTTCGGCACGACGGACATGACCGAGTCCGATACGACCAGCTCAGGCGGCGACACGGATACCGACACGGACGCCGGCACCGACACCGAGGCTGACACGGACCCGGGCACAACCACGACCGCTCCGCTGTACGGCGCTGCGCCAAGCGACGAATGATCGCTCGCGGCATGCGTCGCCCGGCCACTGTCGTAGCCAGTCAGCAGCCCTAGCCATGCGCCTGGCGACTGAACTCGCTGAGATCACTGTCGCCGAGCGGTCGCACGTACATTGCACCACATCGCCAACATGCGGCGAGCAGGATCCCGGACGACGTTGGTGCACGCCCTCGCGACCGCTGTGGCGGTACTCGCGCTGGGAGCGTGTGACGCCCCGGAGTCTGACGACGAGCCCCTGCCCGCTGAGCCAACCACAGGCAAGGCCGACGGCAGCTTCGACGCGTTGGTCGATGGCACACCGACCGCGATCGGCGTCCTCGCACTCGTGAACGACCCGGCGACCGTCTTCGAGGTCCTCGATGATGACGTTGGGCTGGACCGTCGCGCGGCACAGAGCATCACCGACTATCGCGCCGGCGACGACGGCGTCTACGAAGGCGGGACCTTCGACGACGGCATCTTCACGACGATGGCTCAGGTCGACGAGCGCTACTACGTCGGCGCCACCGCCCTGACCCGCCTGGTCAACTACGCACTGGCGCAGGACTATGTGCCCCAGGGCGGTGACTTGCTCGGCACATGGGACGACGTGGCGTTCACGGTCGACGAAGCCGAAGGTGCACTGGCCTGGGTCAACACGTCGACCGATGCTGAGCTCGACGCCGAACTCAACCGTCGCGCCGTCGACAGCATCGTTGCCGCGCGGCCACTGGCCTCCGTACAGCAGCTCTCCGCCCTCCGCTACGTGGGCCCGACTGCGATGCTGACCCTTCGCGACCAAGCGAGCACCGTCGACGAGCCGATCGCCTGCCTGACCCACGCCGAGTGCTCGGGTCTCTCGTCCTGCGTGGGCAAGCCGGACGACGATGGCTTCCAGCGCTGTCAGATCTCGCAGGGAATTCCCGGACAGTATGAATCGTGCACCGGGCACGGGCAGTGCGGTGTGGGCCTGGTGTGCTCGGGGTTCACCCTCTTCACCACCGGAGAGTGCCGCCCCGCGTGGATGGCCGACAACTGGAGCAGTGAGCCGCAGGCAAGCCTGCCCGCCATCGGAGCGAGCGCCGAGTTCACCGTCGACGTGCAGGGGCTCGCCACCGTGCCCGAGGACATCGTGGTCACAGTTGTGCTCGACGGCCCTGCCAACCCCGCCGGCCTGCGGCTGGTGCTCTCCGACCCGCAAGGGACCGAGTCCAACCTCTGGGATGGTCCCGCCGCCGGCGGAGCTGCCATGCCCACCGAGCTCCTGGCGCTCGACGGCATCTCTCGGGACGACAACGTCAACGGTGTGTGGACGCTGCGGGTCGAAAACGTGAGCTCGCCCGCCGGGACGCTGGCGCTGTGGAACGTCTACATCAGCTCGCGCTTCGATTGAGCCGACGTCTTGTCCAGGCAGTGAGCGTTCGCAGCTCACTGCACACACCGGGTCCTACTCGTTGACGGTGACCTTGACCATCTTCACCGGCGTGCGAGGCCGATCGTTGCCGTCGGTGGATGTGGTGCCGATCTCGTTGACCACATCCATCCCGCTGACGATCTTGCCGAACACCGGGTGCTTGGAGTTGCCGGGCGTGAAGAAGTCCAAGAAGTCGTTGTGCTTGGTGTTGATGAAGAACTGCGCGCTGCCGCTGCCTGGACGGCCGGTGTTGGCCATCGACAGGGTGCCGACTTCGTTGGAGAGCTTGTGCTCGGCGGGGTGCTCGTCGGGGATGCACCCGTCCGGACCGTCGCCCGTACCGGCGCGCGAGGAGTTGGGATCGCGGCTGTGGGGGCAGCCGAACTGGATCATGAATCCGTCGATGACGCGGTGGAAGTGCAGTCCGTCATAGAAGCCGCTCTTGGCGAGCTTGACGAAGTTGCCTGCCGTGATCGGCATCTGCTCCGTGAACAGCTCCACTTCGAAGGTGCCCATGGACGTTTCCAGTGTGGCGGTGGGATTGGCCATGGCGCACGAGTATCAAGCTCGCGGGGCGACGTCACGGTCGAGCACCCGTTTTACCGAGACCAGCGAGCCTCGAATTCGCACCGGTCGTGACCGTCGAAGCGACAACCCACGTGGCGAACCGTTCCACCGGTCCCAGACAGCTCGAGCCCGCGTTGCAGCCAGGGTCCGGGTCCGTTCGCGCAGGTGAGGGCGCCGGCGGTGCGGTCCTCGTCGGCGTCGTCGGTGAGCCAGAGCCGCCAGTGTCCGGGTGCTTCCTGCTCAGCGTCGAAGATGCCGCTGTTGAAGTAGCGCTTCCATAGGAAACCGGTCCGCTTGAGCATGAACTCTGGAGAGCCGATCTTGAGCACGATCCGGACCAGGGTGGTGAGCTCGCGCTCGCCGAGGTGAGCGCAGAAGAGGCTCATGCCTTCGTTGGGGTCCGAGTACTGCTGGCCGAAGAAGCCCCGCACGACGGTGTTCCAGGCTGCGATGGGTTGCCAGCTGGAGGCGAGAATGATGCTGCCAAACAGCTCCTGCTCGCGGCCGCCGATGTTGGCGAGCGCGGAGTCCCAGGCGTCCTGACCATGCTCATCGATCGCCCACCGCTCCAGATGGTTGAAGAGCAACCCCTTGGCTTTGCCGCTGGGTCCGTTTCGGCTCACGACGTCATGCTCTCAGAACTGGACGCTGGATGCGATGCCATCGAGCGGGACGTAGATGGGGACCCTCTGGCTGTCGAGCATGGACTGCAGCGCGATGAGGTCGGTGCGCAGGCCGGCGTTGGCGTCGCGCAGCTGAGGGGTGTCGAATCCGTAGTCGATGTCCGCGAGTCTCTCGATGACGTAGGGGCGGAAGAACATCAATGTGCACATCCGGTAGTTGAAGTTGTCGCCAGAGGTGACCATTGTCTCGAGATTGGGTTCGTCCTGCCGGTCGAGGGATGGGAGCTCGGTGTGGAGCCGGAAGGGGACCTCGCGTTCGTTGACGTTCCCGTAGATGAAGTGATCGGCCGAGTGCGAGACGGCGACGTCGAGCAAGATGCTGGTCAGGGCGCGCGCGAGCAGCTCTGCGTCATAGACTTGGCTTCCGTCTGGGAAGCCTGGAAGCCATCGGGCGCAGTAGTCGGCCCAATGCGAGACCGCGTCGGAGGGCGTCGCGGCAATCTCCTCGGTGACCTTGCGGGTGAAGCCCAGCAGTGTTCGGTGGTAGTGGCCGAGGAAGTCGCCGTAGGGCGAATGGATGACCGGCGGGTCGAGCTGGAGGGTGTAGGGCGGAAAGGCCCGGTTTGGTGTGCCGTCGGGGTGCTTGAACCCGCGCCACAGTGTGGCGACGATCTCGTCGTGCTCCTTCTGCGTGCCGGGGTACGGGGAATAGAGCCGTCCCGGTTTGAGCACGGTCTGGCTGCCGTAGAGCACCGCGTAGTTCACCGCGAGCGCGAGGCGAAAATGCGGGCGAAGGAACTTCGAGAGCGTGCTGGAGGCTGGGAGACGCGAGCGGGTGATCGCATCGACGCTGTTGCTCGGAAAGTGCAGCTTCGGGTGCATGAGCAACGTGGTGAGCACGCCCGCACCCTGCAGGGCGAAGTACTTCGCGCGGGTCCACGCGCCGCCGTGGCTGGAGTCGAACACCTGGTCGTGGACGGCGATCGCGACCAGCTCGTACGAGAGGTCCTGGCCGCGCTTGAAGAGCACAACACTGGGGGCGGTTGCGCTGTCCGAGTCGCTTGGGACCAGCCGCATGGGTGTGAAGTCGCTCTTGAACCACCCCGCGCCGTCGCCCAGGCCCGGACCCTTCGTACCGTCGAGGTAGTCCCCGAAGAGCGCATCGTCGGGCGGATCGAAGAGGGACTGTGGGGTGAGGAACTTCGAGAAGATCCCGTCGCAGAGAATCTCGCAAAATCGGGCGTCGTCGACCGGTACGACGCCCGGATTCCGGCGAGACCACAACCATGTTGGGATGGTCTTGAAGAGGATCTGCTTGATGTAGCGTCGGCCGACCTTCTTGTTCCAATCCTTCTGGACGTCGTCGGGAACGTGCAGGACCGCCGGCGCCGCGTCTTCAAAGAAGCGCGGTGCGGGCTGTGGCCAAGGGCCGAACCCCTCTGGTTGCTTCGCCATGGTTGTCCCGTCCTGGGCCGGGCAGAACGATACCGCAAGCGAGAGGTCGGGGCACAGGTGATCGACGCGAAGATCTTCGGCCACGGTCGTGGACGCAGGGGCAAGAGAGACACGGGTCCCGGCGTCCCGTAGGATCCTGGCAGTGGCGTCTCGCTCCCCGCTCCTGCGATTCGCAGGAAGCAGTCGCGGATGTTCGTCCGTATGCTCCACGAACATCCTGAGTTTGCCCGGGTCGAGCAAGTGTTGGACGGGCGGGTCGACTTGAGTGAGATCGAGTCCGGCTTCGATCTGGGCTGGCAGGAGCTCGTGCTTCACAACGGACTCACCACGGTCGTCTCGGAGACCCTCGGAGAGCAGGCTCTTCTCGAACTGTGGCGGGCGACGTTCGCCCGCTCGATGGAGCAGCGTTTCCTCGCGTCTTTCGTGGACCTCCTCTCGCCGCTCACCGGTGGCTCCGTTGTTTCCATCGCCCGCCGGGCGCCGCGGGTCTACGAGTATCTGGCGCGGGCGTGCGGCAGCATGTCCTGGGATGAACTCTCCGAAGGGGGCACGTTACGCCTGACCGACTTCCCCCAGGGCTACACGTTTCGCCCGTGGTTGATGTGCAACCTCGGGTCCCTGCAGGCGGCGGCGCAGGCCCTCGGCGGTCGCTACGAGGACGTCGAGTTGCAGGAGATCGACGAGCTTGCTCGGAGCGCCTCGTTTCGTGTGTTCCCCGGCAGGGCCGGTCCTGTCTGACCCGCGTCCGGCCGTTCAGGCTGGCGTGACGCCCGTGGCGTACACGTAGACTCCCGCGACCGCCAACGACGCAACACCTGAATCGCCCTCTCGTGCTCCCGTAGGGCCTGTTGCGCACACCTACAGACCGAGGGGATGAGCGCGCGCCTCGGGGGCTCTAAACTCGGCGTGGATGAGTCTCCCCGCGCCAGACATCAGGGCCACGGCGGCCGCAGAGCTTCTGGGACAGACCCTCTCCGGTCGCTTCCGGCTCGACTCGTTGCTCGGGCACGGTGCAATGGGAGCCGTCTTCAAGGCGCATCACCTCGGCCTGCACAAGGACGTCGCGCTCAAGCTGCTTCATCCTGAGCTGACGGCGAACGATGAGATGGTCGCGCGTTTCGATCGGGAGGCGGCGGCGGCCTCGCGCCTCGACCACCCCAACTGCGTTCGGACCATGGACTTCGGTTCGACGGACGACGGCCGTCGCTATCTGGTGATGGAGTTTCTCGAGGGCCAGGACCTCGCGGACATCGTCACCGAGCCGATGCCGCCGTTTCGCGTGGTCGATCTCATGGGTCAGGTGCTGGAGGGGCTCGCACATGCGCACGCGCAGGGGCTGGTCCACCGCGACATCAAGAACGAGAATATCTTCGTCCTCAGCGGTGAGACCGGAGAACAGGTCAAGTTGCTCGACTTCGGCATCGCGAAGGTCAGTCACGGGGCCGGGGCGGGGCAACTCACCCAGGCGGGCATCATCTTTGGGACGCCCCACTACATGAGTCCGGAGCAGGCGCGCGGCGAGAAGACCGATGCGCGTAGCGACTTGTACTCCCTGGGCGTCGTGATGCACTCGATGCTCTCCGGGGACCTTCCGTTTCACGGGGACGACGCGCTGGCGATCCTGCGCGGCCAGATCTCGGAGGAGCCTCCGAAGCTTCCCGACGCTGTCCCAGCCTCCTTGCGCCGCTTCGTGCGGCAGCTGCTGGCGAAGAAGCCCGAGGATCGTTTCGCCGACGCCCCGGCTGCGATCGCGGCGCTGAAACGAGCGGCATCGCCGACCGAACGCTCCGCCAAACCCAAGGTGCCACCACCCCCGAAGCTCGACCTTCGGGCCTCGAGCGCGTCACGAACACAGACGCGAACCCTGCCCACCACGGACACCGCCGACTCTTCCTTCGATGAGCCCGCTGAGTTGCTCGAGGAGAGCGACGTGGAGATGGAGCCGGAACCGCCGGAAACGGCTGATGCTGAGCCTCCCGCAGGGGAGGAACTCGTGTCGGCGGAGGCGGAGGAGGGACAGGATGCGGACTCCGAGAGTGCTCCCGCTGCACCCCCGGTTGTTCCTGCTGGGACCCGTGCTCCGGACTCCGAGAACGCGTCGACCGTCAGACGCGCCGCCGCTGGGACCGACAACAGGCCGCCGTGGCTGCTGCCGGCACTCGGCGTGGGTGCCCTTGGCCTACTCGTGCTGATTGTCGCCGCGTGGCCCGATGGTGACGACACCGAGGACCCGTCCAAGGCGGCTGCCGCAGACGCCTCCGTAGAGAATGACGACGGGGACGAGGTCGAGAGCGAGGCCAAGGACGCTGCCCCGGCTCCGAGGGCATCCGACGACGTGGTGATCGAGGACGACGTGCCGGAGCCGGCGCCCGAAGCCGGCAAAGGCGACGGCCAGCCTCACTCCAAGAAGGCGCTCCGGGCGACCCTCGCGTCCATCGATGCGCTCATCGAGACCAAGAAGTACGACGCGGCCCGAATCACGATGGGTCCCCTGCTCGAGGTCTATGGCGATGAGCCGGACCTGCACTGGCGGATGGGTCGCGTACTGGTGGCGCTCGGGCGCAAGGTCAACGCCGCCGCAGCCCTCGAGAGCTATCGGTCGGCCCTATCGCTGAAGCCGGACCTGCTCGACGATGAGGAGTTTGCGACCGCGTTTTGGGACCTCCTCGACGATCCGCGCAACCGAGCGCTGTCGACCGGCATTGCCGTCGAGCTGCTGGGGGACCAGGGACACGAGCGTCTTGCTCGCTGGGTCAACGTTCAAAAGAACCCACTGCCCTATGCCCTGCGTCAAACCGTGAGCGATCACCTGCGCGCCGCCGAGCAGAGCGAACGGATCAACGAGCCCCTGCAGACAGCCCTCGACCTGTGGCAGGCCGCCAGCGCACAGGCGCCCTGTGAGGCGTTCACCAGCGCGCTCGAGGCTGCGACGACGAAACCCGACAGCTACCTCCTCGGGACCCTGTCACGGGTGAGTGTGCCCAAAACCGGCGAAGGCGACGAGATGCTCGAGTGCCCCGGGATCGCCGAGGCTCTCACGACTGCGCGAGAAGACTATGCCCAGCGCTACGCCGGGCTCGACCCCGCCATCCCGGCGGCATACCGACGGCGCAAGGCATCGGGTGGCCGGTCGAACAACCGCAGGCGGCGGCGTTAGCAGGCTGAGGCCCTCGGTCTGCTCGAAGGACCGGGCGACTGCCCCCGCGCTCAGAACTCGAACTGCAGGCGGAAGTAGACGGTGCCACCGTCCCGCGAGTTGGCACCGAACTCCATGCTGCCGCCGTCGAGCGGTGCGGAATACGAGCCACCGAAAACGCCGTTGCCACCAACGTCGTTCGCGAACAGCCGAGCGGTGCCCGTCGTTCCGAACAACTGCTGTTGCCACCGAGCCTCCGCGTTGACCGTCGCTCGTTCGCCAAACAGCGGCGCGAGGTCGGTGGAGACGGACAGATTGACCGGCTGCCCCGCGATGGTGATACGCCGATCGATGACGTCGGCACGGATGCGGGAGATCGCGGCACGAATCTCCTCCTCGGGCATCTGAGAGACGCCGTAGACCGCACCGGCGGCGGCGACGACGACACCGGCCGCGCGTACGTTGGGCGGGAGGCCGCGGCAGATGTCTTCGACCTGTCCGGCGATCTGTCGGGAAGCGTGATCGATCGCTCGGTTCGCCTGGGGCGACTGCTCGGTGAGCGCGCTCCGTAGCTCTCGCTTGATCTGGTTGCGTAATGCATCAGCACCACGGCCACAGACGCTGGGGTCTGAAATGGCCTCGAGTACCTGAGCCGCGAGTCTTTCGATCCTTGAATCTGCCAACTTGGTCTCCCGATCCGCCGAGGCGGGTAAGTAAACATCCTACCACCCTCGCTCCGAGCTGCACGCACTTGTCGCCATCACCCCCGCAAAACGCCCGCGAAGTCCTCTTTGGAGCACGTCACCGAAGCGAACCGCCGGACGCGCTTGGTGCAAACCGCGTCGGCGCTCGCTGGCTACTGAAGCACGGGCAGCTTCTTGGTCGACAGCGTCGGCGTGAAGTCTTCTTCCTGCCAGTCTTCGATGTCGAGCTCGAAGCAGCCGAAGTCGTACGGGTCGCCGGGAGCCTTGTGCTTGTGCCGGAGGATCTCTCGCTTGCCTTGCTTCTTGAGCTCGTTGGCGCGGTGCCAGCAGTGGGGGTTGTTGCCGCGACGACCCAGGGTGGAGTGGGTCGTGAACGAGCAACCAGCACGGCAGACGTCGGCGTAGTAACAGCTCTTGCAGAACCCCCACAGCTCGCTGGTGCCGCGGTCGCGGGTGAACGCGACTTCGGGTGTGTTGTCCCAGATCTCCTTGAGCGACAGGTCCCGGACGTTGCCACCGATATACGGCGCGGTGGGGAGCGAGGGGCAGCCCTTGATCTTGCCGTCGGACTCGATGCCCATGACGTACTTGCCGGCTTGGCATCCCTGCCAATAGCGCTCCTGCTCGGGTCGCGAGCGCAGCAGCTGCTCGTGCGGACCGTAGTACCCGAGGTTGTTGCCGATGCCGATCCGGAACGCTTGCTTGAGCGGGATGTTCTGCTCGTGTGCGTCCTTGAGAACTTCCTCTTGGATCTCAGCGAGCGTGTCGAGGACCTCGAGCATTTGGTAGGGCTGCAGGATCCACTCGGGGCGGTCTGCGGCGGCGCCCATGGGGGCGGTCATCTGTGCTCGCCAGATCAGCACGCCAGCGTCACGCATCATCAGGGCGGTCTCCCGCAGCACGTGCATGTTGAGGCGGTTCACCTGGCTGTTGGTGGTGACGATCATGCCTTCGGCGCGTGCATTGGAGATCGCCCGCATGGCCGACTCGTGGCTGCCCGGAGCGTTGCGCAGGACGTCGTGGATCTCGGCGGGGCCGTCGATCGACACGCCGATCGCGGACAGTCCTGCCTCCTTGAGCTTGCGACACTTGGTCGGAGTGAGCCCGCGACCGCCGGTCTGCATCGTGACGCGAATGCCCCCCTTGGCGAGGTGGGCGATGAGCTCATAACAGTCGCTACGCAGGTACGCCTCGCCGCCAATCAGGGTCACTTCGCGCGTCCCCAATCGGACAAGCGCATCGGCCACCTCAAGCATCTCTGCCGTGCTCAGCTCGTCGTCTCGAACGGACGGACCCGCCCGCGAGCCGCAGTGCGAACACGCGTGGTCACAGCGCAGGGTGATCTCCCAAACGCAATAGACCGGGATGTTCTTTCCTGCGTCAGATTGTCTTAAGCTACGAGCGGTCGCCACGAATCGGAGCGTAGCACCGATGCCCAAGGCGCCGGCTGGCGTGCCGACGGGAGCGTCCCGTACCGTGAGCCCGAGTGTGCCAGCCTGTGAACCACTCCGATGTGGCCGCGAGGCGGGCTCCGGCCCTTGGGCTGCGGGCCGCCGAGTTCCGAGGCGCAGTCGCGACCACAAACGCCTGGCGATGCACGACGACTTCGGCTCGATCATCCCACCCACTCTTCGCCTCCCATGCGGAGCGAAAAACGGTGGCGCAGTCCTCGCAGGCTGAGTGCCCTTGGTCTTTGTCGGCGTACCTTCCCCGCCCAAAACACCGGTCATCTCGGCGGTCTTGGAGAAGTTGGTTGCGCACCCGACCACCGTGCCCTAAAACCGAATGCGGATTCGGATTCGTTTTATGGTCAGCGTCGCTCCCAAACTTCGAATACCGCGGCAGGCTCGTAGCCGCGAGACCCTCCGCCGCATCCTCGACGCGTTCGAGGAAGCCCTCAAGGACAAGACCTTCGAGGAGGTCACGGTGGGCGAGCTCTGCGAACGAGCCGAATGCTCCGTGGGCACCTTCTACGGCCGCGTCGAGTCCAAGGATGCGCTGCTCGAGCACCTTCGGCGGCGTGTGTATGGCGAGGTCGAGGAACGGTTGGGTGAGCTCTTCGATCCGCAGCGCGGCGCGGCGACCGATCTCGAGTCGGTGATCTCCGAGCAACTCGAAGTGTTGCTCGACTTCCACCTGCTCCGCCGCGGGGTCATCCGAGCCGTCGTCATTCAGGCGCGGCGGCACCCCGCGTTTGCCGAGCAAACGCAACTGTTCAACGCGACGGTGCTGCGCCTCGTTCGCGAATCGTGGCTGCAGCATCGCGAAGAGATCACGGCGCCCGACCCCGTGTTCGCGGCCGAGCAGGCTTCGATCATGATCGCAGGCTACCTCCGCGAAGCCATCGTCTTTCGCGAGCTGTGGCCCACCGAGCGGGCGTTCGACCGCGACGCTCTGTTTCAACACTGCAAAACCGCGACCATCCGCAGCTTGATGGGCCGAGACCTTCAGGGAGGCAACTCGTGAAGACCACACAACAATGGCTCGACCAGTATGGCGAGAGCCACACAAATCCCACCAACAAGCTGATCCATTGGATCTGCATCCCCGCGATCATGGTCAGCTTGCTCGGTGTCTTGTCGACGGTTCCGATGCCTTGGGACTCGCAGCACATCAACCTGGCGACGCTGTTTCTCGCGTTCTCGTTGGGGTTCTACAGCTTGCTGTCGGTGCGTCTCATGCTGGGGATGCTCGTGGTGGGGTCGGCAACCTATGCCGCCGCGGTCGCGCTGGGAGCCCTGTCGATCCCGCTGTGGGTGACGTCGCTGGCCATCTTCGTCGTCGCGTGGGTGTTTCAGTTCATCGGCCACAAGATCGAGGGAAAGAAGCCGTCCTTCTTCGTGGACGTGCAGTTCCTTCTCATCGGCCCTCTGTGGTTGCTGAGCTACGTCTACAAGAAGCTCGGAATCGCGTACTGACGGTGGGCGTCGATCCCTCGCAGCGCTCGCACTTCGCGGGCGGACTGCGGTGGTAGCATCGGCGCGTTGTCTCGACCGTCGACCCCCGAACAGGGCCACTTCCCCGACGGCACGCGGTTCGAGCCCAAGGCCACCCTGGGTCGGGGCGCGTTCGGGACGGTCTTCGAGATCTACGACACGGAACGTGCCGTCGTCCTGGCAGGCAAGGTCCTGCATCGCGACCACCCCGTCGCCCTCGCTCGGTTCAAGCACGAGTTCCGCGCGTTCGCGGATCTGCACCACCCCAACCTCGTTCGCTTGTACGAGCTGCATGCCCATGACGGTCAGTGGTTCTTCACGATGGAGCGGTTGCGAGGTCGCGATCCGCTCACGTGGTTGAACGCTTCGACGACGCCGGCGGCGACGCTTGATGCCGACACGAGTCCCGGGCCGCAGTCGGATGCAGTCGAGACCGGCCCCGCATCTTCCGGACACGGTGCACAGGACCTCGATGCGGCGCGGCGCCTGTTCGCACAGATCGCACGAGGCCTTCGCGCGCTGCACGAGAGCGGGCTTTTGCATCGCGACCTCAAGCCCTCGAATATTCTCGTCGACGATTCAGGAGACGCCAAACTCCTCGACTTCGGCCTGAGTCGGCCAAACTCCGAGAGCGACGCTGCAGTGGTGGGGACCCGCGGCTACATCGCGCCCGAGCTTATGCGCGGTGCGGCCGCTACACCCGCCAGCGATTGGTTCGCAGTGGGGGTGATGCTCCACGAGGCTCTCGCCGGCTGCCGACCATCGACGGATGCCGATGGGTCGCTCAAGGACTCCCTTCCCGAGCCGACCGCGGCGGGCTTGGTGACACTCTGCCAGGCGCTGCTCTCCGACGCGCCTGAAGACCGGCCCACAGGTGCCGAGGTCGCCAAGGTTCTGGGCGCTCAGAAGGGTCCGGAAGCGACTTGGAGTGGGGAGCCATCTCCAAACTTCGTCGGCCGTGAAGACGAACAGTCACAGTTGCATCGAGCGGTGGCGATGTCCCGTGCGCACAGTGTTGTTTCGCTGGTCGTCGGGCCCAGCGGGTGTGGGAAGTCGGCTCTGGCGAGGGCGGTTTGCGCGGACGTGACCGCGCAAGGCGGGGTGGTCTTGCGTGGACGTTGCTTTCAGCAAGAGCGCCTCCCGCTGCGGGCCTTGGACAGCATCGTCGACGCCTTGGCCCGACAACTTGGGGACGACCGGTTCGTGACTCCGGACGTCCGTCGAGCGATGGAGGCACACGCTGGTGCGCTGGGCCGCGTGTTCCCGGTGCTGCGTCTGGTCCAGTGCATTGCCGATGCTGATGAGAACTTTCCGCTCGAGCCGATGGAGGTGCGGCGTCAGGCCTTCGAGGGACTGGAGGGGATTCTACTCGCGCTCGCGCGTACCCAACCCGTCGTCATCTGCATCGACGATCTCCAGTGGGGCGATACAGAATCTGCGACGCAGTTGGGCGAGCTGCTCGCACGCAACGCGTTCCCGGGCATCCTGTTGTTGGGCACGGCACGCAGCGACGAGCGCGACGACTCCGACTTCTTCCATGTGTGGGACCGGATCCTGCCGAGGCTGGCGAACGACGGCCGGTTCGTTGAGTTGGAGCTTCCGCCGCTTGCCGCGTCCGACTGTGAAGCGATGGCCGCAGCGCTGCTGGGGTCCGGTGAGGCCGACGTCGACGTGGCCAAGTTGGTACGCGAGGCCAATGGAAGCCCGTTCTTCCTCGAGGAACTCATCCGTCAAGCGCAGCGGAGTCAGCCGTCGACGCTGGGCAGCGTGGGGAGCATTCGCGAGGCGGTCAGCGCTCGGATTGAGACTCTCTCTGTGGAAGAGCGTCGTGTCTTCGAACTGGTGTCGGTCGCGGGTGCGCCGGTCGGCACGGCGCCGCTGTTGCGAGCATCAGGCCTTGGTCCTGCGGCGTGGACGGCACTCGATACGTTGCGTGCCGCACACCTTGTTCGAACGCGCGAGCGAACGGGTGCGCTGCATGTCGAGGCGTACCACGACCGTACCCGTGTTGCGTCGCTCGAGCTGCTGGAGCCGGCCTCCAGGCGCCGGATGCATTGCGACCTCGCTGAGGCTCTCGCGGCCGACGACATGCCTGATGATGCTCGGGTCGCCCGTCACTGGGTCGAGGGCGGTGAACCCTCGCGAGCCGTCGAGCCTGCGGAACGGGCGGCAACCGCTGCGAACGAAGCCTTCGCGTTTGAGAGAGCGGCCGAGCTGTGGGAGGTCGCGATTGGTGGCCTTGCCCAGGACACACCGCGGCGGCGGGACGTTCGGCGGCGCCGGGCGGATGCTCTGGTCAACGCAGGCAGGGCCGCCGAGGCCGCGCCCGAGCTTGAATCGTTGGCCAAGCAGGGGACCGACGCATCGGATCTGCGTCGCGCGGCGGAGCAGTGGCTCACCTCGGGTCATGTTGAGCACGGCACCAAGGTCTTGGGTGAGGCTCTCGACCAGGTGGGCTTGTCGTCCCCCGCCCGTCCAGGCACGGCGATGGCCAAGGCCATGTTCTGGCTGCCAGGGGTGATGCTTCGGCGGGCCCGGGTGAAGTCGAAGCTCGACCCGGCGAAGCAGGAACAGGTCGATGTGTGCTGGTCGGCGGTTCGTGGGTTGTCCTCGGTCGACTACGTCCGGGGTCTGTACTTTGTCGTCCTCGGCATGCGACTCGCCCTCTCGCTGGGGGAGCCGACCCGTTGCGCGCGCTTCGGCATGTTTCTCGCCGCCCAACTGCGGGCGATGGATACGCCGGGCAGCACCGGGCTGTTCAACCGCTACCGAGATCAAGCCTCGGGCCAAGCGAATCCGGAGCTGTCGGCGTACGCCGAGTACCTGGACGGCTACGTGCACATCCAGCAGGGGCGGCCGCGCGATGCCGCTGCCTCGTTGCGGCCGGCTCTTCGGCGCTTCGAGAACGAATGCCGCGGGGTGGGCTGGGAGATCACCATCGGCTCCAACATGCTCGGCGAGGCGATCTTCCAAAGCGGCGACATCAATGAGCTGCGAACGTTCAGCGAAGCCGCACGTCGACGCGCCGAGTCGCTCGGCGACATCAACGGCATCCAGGGGTCCCTGACATTCATCGGGCTCGTGGCTCTCGCGGACGACCGGGTCGCGGATGCTCGGCGCGCCTACGACGAGTTGCTTTCGGTTTGGACCGTCGATGGGTTCCACTATCCGCACTTCATGAGCGCACTGTGCCGGAGCATCTGCGACCTCTACGAGGGGTCGCCGCTCGATGCATCGGCCAAGCTGGAGGCGATGGCCCCCGGGCTTCGAGAGTCCGGTCTCGGGCGTGCGCCCTACGTTCGAGCAAGCCTGCTCGCTCGACAGGCAGGGTGCGCACTGGCTGTACTCGGATCCGCCCCGGACGATGCGCCGGCGCTGCAGGAAGCTCACAAGACACTCTCGACTTTGGAAGCCATTCGCCGGGATGACAGTCGGGCGGAAGCCGCACAGCACCGGGCCGCCCTTTCGTGGATCGGTGGAGACGAAGAGGAGGCGCGGCGCCGACTTGCGGTTGCGAAGACTCGATTCGAAGCTCTGGGTATGCTCGGCCGTGCCCACGTTTGCGCGCTGCGGCTCGCCCAGGTCTCCGCCGGGGACCCCGAGTCTGCCGCCGCGGCGCTTCGCGCCCTTGGCGTCCGCGAGCCCTACGCGTGGGCCGCCGCGTATGCCCCTGGCTTTAGGCCCGGGGAGCGGGGAATTCCATATCCCGAAACAGAGACGCAAGCGCGGCCTCAGGCAGGTAGCGCGGACCCTCGCGACTGAGGGCCCCATAGATCCACAACAGAGGGATGAACTCTCCGTACGCCGCCAGCGTGGTGAGGGCGTTGCCGTCGTCTCGCTTGCGGTTCGTGCGGATCATTGTGCGAATCCCGGTGAGGTCGAGTCCTCGCTCGGAACACTCCCCGTTCATCGGGGTGAAGTCGGCCCCGAACTCCGCCAGCATCTTGTCGAAGTAGTCGGCACAGAAGACCCCGCTGCCTCGGCCTTGAAGGATCTTCGTGTCCGCGCGAGGTTTGTCGAGGGGCCCTCCGGTGAGTCCGGCCGAGTCGAAGCTGGCGCTGGTGACGTTGCGCCACAGACCCTTGCGGCCCAGGCCATTGCTGATGAGGCCCACACCCATCAGCACGACGCCAAACAACCGCGAGCCGCTTTGAGTGTGCCCATGGACGTAGAGGTCGCGCAGGGGGGCCCGGCCCAAGGTCATCGCCGGGGCGCCGGTCTGTGACTCGCTGTCCGGATTGATCGCGGCGCGCAGGAACGGGCAGGGCGTTCCCGGCAGCGCGGCGGGGGGATCATTGTTGCCCGCTTCCATCACACGTTCGCCGTGGCGGTGACCAGCGACGGTCGGAGATACTCGTAGGGTCTCTCCGAGCGGACGGTGGCGTTGTCCAGACCGATCTGCTGCTCCACCTCGGCCAAGTCCCGACGCAGGTTTGCGACCATGGGCCACACGTCTGGATCGTCGAACCAATCCAGGGCGTAGTCGGCCAGGCAGTCGCCGCGGAGTTCGGCGAGAACAAACATGACCCCCGCTTGGGTGAGCGTGACCTCTCCGCCGGGAAGGTACGCCGACAGCGGCGTCTCTCGGACACTCTTGGGGTCGGCGTAGAGCGAGGCGGGCACCTGCGCAGGGTCGCTCTGCAGGTCGAACTGGCCATAGTTCACGGCGCTGTGGAACGCGCTCGACCGGAAGATGATCGATGTGAGCACATCGGTGAGCAGCTCGGTGTTGTCGATCGATGTCGGGAAGTCGGGCACGTGTCCTTGCTCGGCACTGCCCAGCGTCTCGACCCAGGCTCGCAGCTCGTGGTCCTGCGAGAACGACTTGGCGTTTGGGTAGTAGTGCGCGACGTAGGTCTCGACGAACCGATGCAGCGCGGTCCAGATCCGAAGCCCGTCGTCGCGAAACGGGTACAGCGGAAGGGTCGAAGGGTCGTCGACACCACGCTTCTTCAGTTCGCGAGGCAGGTGAAGATCCCAAAATGACGACGCTCGGTAGTGGCGACGCATGATCTCGATCGAGCCGTCCTGCAACCGCCCGGGGAGCAACTGCTCGGTGAACCCGCAGGGGTTGGTGAGCGTTTGCCGGCCCAGGAAGTTGTTCCACAGCAGGTGCTTGCAGTGCACGCCCAACAGCGCCGCAACCGGGTGTTGCGGATGGAGTTCGCGAGCGGTTGCGACAGCGAAAGCTTCGAGTAGAAAGTGCACACTCGCCAGGTGTGTCGCCATCTCGTGGTGGTTGAAGTCGGCGGTCAGGTACAGCGCCTTGACGCGACTCCACAGCTCGGGGTCGTCGGCGGGCGTGAACACGTCGAACGCCTCCGGGTCTCGTCCCAACTGGATCGCGACCGGCCATAGCCCCGAGCGTGCCCCTTCGCCCCAGCGATAGAAGAGACCAAACGGCGCTGTCAGGTACCGCTGGCGTTTCGTCCGGTCGTCGAGTGACTGACCGAAGAAGTCCATGTCGGGTGCGTCTTGGCAGGGGATATCCTCCAGGTCCGCATAGTTGGTCCAGAACAAGCGTCCCTGCGCAGAGGCCGACGCGAGGGTCTGCGCGCGCGCATCCTCGCCGGAGATCCCGTGGGCGATGAGGGCCCGTTGCAGGTCACCATCCTTCACCCCGAAGCCCGCGGGAAGCTCGTCCGCCGACGTGAGCCGCTGGAGCACGACTGGGTTCGCACCCCCCACGAGGCGCCAGCCAAACTCCGTATCGCTCGTGGTGGGGTCGGGCAACGATGGGAGCGGTAGCTCGGTCACGAGGTCCTTCAGGGACATCGTCCCGTCGGGCTTGACCGTCCGGTACTGACGCATCTGGGCCATGAACCGGACCAGAAGCTCTGCCGGTGCGACGATGCGCTTGACGGAATCCGGGAGGTACGTGTCCGCGGCACGTCCGGGGGCGTCGGGCAGTGGCTCGGGTTCGGGCTCACGCCCGGTGAATTGCCGCGCCGAGGTTTGTGCCGAAGCGACGACGGCGGCCACGCTCTGCGTGATGAAGCCCCGAAGGATGTCTGCGACCTGAGCGGGCCCGGGTAGCTCCAAGCCCCCGTTCTCGCCCGTCGCCACCCGGTCGACGTTGTCCTCGAGAATGTCGAAGGCTTGGCTGACCGGCGTTTCCGTGCCCTCGCGGAGTACCCAACCGCTCAGCTCGTCGACCGAGCGCAGGAGGAGTTCCGTCAGCGCGGCGGCGATCTGATCTGCGTTCGGAAGCCGAAGCCGAAGGAGACGGCTTTGTCCGGGGGTTGGGAGCAGCTCTCGCAGTGATTGCCCGACCCACTCGGGCGCCTGCTCTTGCGTGATCCTACGAGCCTCGATCGCGAGCGCTGCCCAGTGTGTTCTGGGGACGCGCTCGAGCAGCTCGTAGATCGCGGGACCTGCCCCGAGCGTCTTGCGGACCAACCACTCGCCCGGGGGTCGCTCCCACTCCGGCAATCCCGCGAAAGAGCCCGCCAGGATGTCGTAGATGGACAGGACGCCGGTGCCCTCCACGTACGGGATGTGCAAGAACGGGAACGGAGCGAGGTACTCGTGGTCCCAACGATACGCGTCTCGGCGGCGAGCGAGCTCGTCCGCGCGGGCCGAGCTTGGATCGTCTTGCGGCAAGCTGATCATTCGGCGGGGATGTTCGCACCGATCCCGAGGTCGGACCATCGTCTCGGTCGCTCCCGAGGTTGCCCTGTCACCCGGTGCGCGGAGTCGCGCGACGTAGCGACACTCCTGGGGGACTGGTAGGGTCCGCTCGTGGCCTGGCTGAAACAGGTTGGCGCGTCGCGTCGCTTGACCTTGTCCGCGAGGAACCTGGTCGGCCGAGCAGCGCACTGCGTCTTGCGCCCGGCGGATGGTCGCGTGTCCGGTGAGCACGCGAGCATTGTGTGGACGGGAAACGGCTGGGAGATCCGCGACCTGGCTAGCCGCAATGGCACGTTCGTCAACGGCGAGCGCCTCTCGCCGGGCGAAGCACGACCGCTCGAGCTCGGTTCGACGCTGGGTTGGGGGACCGCCGAAGGAGGCTGGTCGGTGGGGGAGCTGGGTCCTCCGGTCGCCACCGCTCACCTGCTGTCCGATTCCTCCGTCGTGCAGATCTCCGAGGCTGGCCTGCTGGCACTGCCGAGTCCCGACGAGCCACGAATCACGGTGTTTGAGGACCTTCGTGGCGGCTGGGTTGGCGAGTTCGATGGAGAGCAGCGTGCCGTCGCGGATGGTGACACGCTCGATGTCGAAGGGGCGGCTTGGCGCCTGAGTCTTCCCTGTCCTTTGGAGCCGACGATCGACGAGTTGACCGGTGGAGGAACTCTCGGCCAAGTCCAGCTTCGGGTCGGGGTCAGTCGCGACGAGGAACACGTCGAGGTGTCGCTCGGTCGCTCGGGACGGTGGGAGAGTCTTGGCGCTCGTACCCACCACCACCTCATCTTGCAGCTCGCCCGGGCTCGACTCTCGGACCAAGCGCAAGAGGGGCTCTCCAGTGGGGAACACGGCTGGCGCTACGCCGATGACGTCTGTCGCATGCTGGCGATCGAGGACCTCCGACTCAACACGGAGATCTATCGCGCCCGAAAAGAGCTGCTCGCCGCTGGGGTTCAAGGCGCATCCCAGCTGGTCGAGCGACGTCGGTCGACCCGGAGCCTGCGTTTGGGCACGGCCGCCGTCGAAGTCGTGCCTTTGGCGTGAGGCGCTTGAACCAAGAGACCAAAGGCCGGCCGGCTTGCCCCTCTCCACGCTCCGGCGCTACACCTTCTTGGTAGTCTGCCCGAGACGCCGACCGACGTCTGCGCGGTGGCGAGCCCGAAGGAATCACGATGACCATTCGACGAATTGCTGCCGCGGTGGATGCTTCGGAGCCGGCCCGCCGAGCTGCCGAGCGGGCGTTGAGCCTCGCCGTCCACACCAAGGCCGAGACGATGCTCGTGCACGTCTATGACGCGGGTCCCGCGGAGGCGTCAACCATCCTGGCGGCCGAGGGCATCGTCGAACGCAACCGCGAGGCGGGGAAGCGCGATATGAAGGCGCTCGTTGCGGAGCTTGGTGCCCCCGAAACCCCCACGTTGTCGCGCCTTGGTCATGATGTCCCGGGCACGATCTGCGAAGCGGCGCGCGAGCTCGAGGCGGACTTGCTCGTGGTGGGTACGATCGGGCGAACTGGCGTCTCTCGCTTCTTCCTCGGTAGCGTCGCCGAGAACGTGATGCGCCGGGCGCACTGTCCCGTTTGGGTCGAGCGCCCGTCGGATCCGATCATCCGCGACGTGAATCGGCTCGTGGTGTGCACGGACCTGTCGCCCTTGTCCGAGGCAGCGCTCTCTTTGTCCGCCGAGCTGGCGGCCGAACTCGGCTGCACGGTCGAGCTTGTGTACGCCTTCGAAGCCCCCTACCGGGGGTTGTCGATCGACGTACGACGCGATCTCATCGCCGAGCTTCGGGAGCAGTTGACGCAGCTCGGCTCGAAGTACTTCGAGGGCTCGGCCCCACGGGTCACGATTGTGGAAGGGGCGAATGTCGTCGATGGGATCACGGCCCATGCCTCGCGCATCTCGGCCGATCTGCTCGTCCTCGCCAGCCATGGCCGCACGGGGTTGAGCCGCGTCTTCATGGGCAGTGTCGCCGAACGAGTCGCCCGCTTCGCGCCCTGTTCGGTGCTCGTGGCCAGGTCTCCCGTCGAGCGTTCGACACAAGGTGCGGACGGCGGCTAGAGGGCCCCGTCCGATGGCTTGGCCTGTGTCAGTCGCGAAGCGCGACTTCGATGCTCTTCGCTTCGCCGCCGCGTTTGAACTCGATCTTCAGGGTCTTGGCCTGCCGAACCTCGTCGGTCAATGCGGTGACCAGGTTGTCGACGGTGGTGGCAAGACTCATCCCGTTGACGGACAGCAGGAGGTCGCCAGTTTCCAGCCCGACCATTCGCGCGGCGGTGTCTTTGCGAACCCCGAACAGCTTGAAGCCAATCTTTTCACCACCCTCGTCCACGGCCCGGACAAGACGGGTCTGCTTCAGCAACGGGGGGTCCTGCCCATCGACGCCGAAGAAGATCTTGCGGCTCACCGTGCAGGTCCCCGCGTCGCACTCGACGGAGCTTGGGTCCCACTCGATGGGGACGCAGGCGCCGTTGCGTAGCTCTGTCCCGAGACCGCAGCGATGGAGTTCTTGCTCGGAGCTGTGCCGTTGTGCGGCAGCGGCGGCGGCCAGCTTTGCCGCGGTCGCGGTCAGCTCGGCGTCTGTGGTGGCCAGGCGTGCGTTCGCGGCAGCCATCGGGTCGCCCGTGCCTGCGGAGATCTCGGCGCACGTGGGCCCGATGATGAAAGCAGCGTTCGGGTCCGAGCTGCCGACGCCCGCTCCGAAACTCCCATCGCCATTCCGCAGCCAGACCATCTCGTCGGTCGGGATGGCGAAGGTCTTTGTTTGTCCCGCCTCGAGGCGGTGAGTCTCAGCGTCCAGGCGGGGCTTGTGGTTGGGCCCCATGGAAAACTCGACCCATCCGGAGCACTCGTTGATGACGTCGACGTCGTGGACGGAAGCGACACTGGCTGCGGTGGCGCTTCGACTCGAGCCGACCCATCCCTTCTCTATCGCCCAATCTGCGGCACCTGCGGCCAGCGGCGGAGCCCCGAGCACTGTGAACAAGCTGAGCCCCGCAAACGCTGCGATTGTGCCCGCGATGCCGAGCGGAGTCATCTTGCGGGGCGTCGGGGTCCGAGGCCGGAGTTCCGTGACGAGCTCCAGCATGGAGGCGAACCGGTCTCCGGTGGGTCCTGAGAGTCCGCGCTTGATGACGGCTCTCGCCCCGTCGAGCTCTTCTTCCGAGAGTTGAGCCTTTGGCTTGTTTTCGAAGAGGTTCGCCTCCTCCCCAATCACCGACTTCGCCAGTTCGGCCATCGTCTCCCCAGCGAAGGGCCGGACCCCCCAAATGGCCTCGTGCAGGGCGATGCAGAACGCGAACTGATCGGCGCGGGCGTCAACGCGGGAGCCCTCGAACTGCTCGGGCGCCATGTAGCTCGGCGTTCCGGCAAGCATCCCGGTCCGGGTGATCGCGGGCTCGAGGATCTGAAGCGATTCGGCAGCGCCCTCGATCTCCTGAAGCAGCGGAGCACCGGGGCTACGGGCCATGCCGAAGTCCAGCACCCGAACCCGACCATCGTCCCCGACGATGACGTTTTCGGGTTTGAAATCCCGGTGCACGATTCCCGCGTCGTGAGCCGCCTGCAGCCCTTGTGCCGCCTGGGCGAACACCTCGATCAAGCTCGGTCCGCTGGGATCCTCGAGCCACGCTTGCAACGTCCGACCCTGGACGAACTCCATCGCGACGAACAGCTGCCCATCCTCGGTGCCGACCTCGTGCACCGTGACCACGTTGGGGTGGGACAGCTTGGCCAGCGCCTTGGCCTCGATCGTCATGCGGGCGCTGTGGATCTCGTCGCTGCGATGCAGGACCTTCACGGCAACCTCGCGGTCCAGCGTGGGGTCTTGCGCTCGATACACCGTGCCCATCGCCCCGCTGCCGATGCGGGCCAGCACCTTGTACCGACCGATGCTGAGCGTCTCGCCCGGATCGCCAAACATCTGTGCCCGAAGCTGGGCCCGGCGGAAACGCTCGCTCAACGGCGCTTTCCCGCCGAAGTGTGTCGCGAGGAGGCCGACCTCGGGTTCCCCCTCGGAGCCGTTGCCGTTCAAGGTGGGCATGTCTGACTGCATCATCGCTTGGGGTCGTCGCGCGGCGCCGCCAAGCAATTGGAAAAAGTTCGAGACACTCGAAAACGGTACATTGGGGCCCGTGGGAGAGCAGCAGAGCGACCGAGAGCTCCTCGAAGCGTGGGGCTCGGGCGAGAAGAACGCGGGAGCAGCGCTGTTCGACCGTCACTTCGGCGCGCTCTCACGCTTCTTCCGCAACAAGGCGGGCGACGCCGCGGACGACCTGATTCAGCACAGCCTCCTGGCCTGCCTCGAGGCTCGCGACCGGTTCGAGGGCAAGTCGTCCTTCCGAACCTTCCTGTTCGCGATCGCTCGGAACGTCTTGTACGACCACTATCGGGCTCGGCATCGCAGTCCCCAGCCGCCGGACTTCTCGGTCAGCAGCTTGGCCGAGCTCGCACCTTCGGCGTCGAGCATCCTCGCCGCGGTAGGGCGCCAGCGGTCGCTGTTGGAAGCACTCCGGAGCATCCCGCTGCAGTTTCAGGTCGTGCTCGAGTTGTCGTTCTGGGAGCGCATGACCGCGGCGGAGATCGGGGAGGTCGTTGGCGCCCCCGAAGGCACCGTTCGCACTCGGCTCCGTCGCGCCAAGGAGTTGGTCGCAAAGGAACTCAAGCGGATCGAAAACCTAGGGCTGCCGCTCGAGACCACGATCCACCAGCTCGATGACTGGGCCGCCGAAGTTCGCGGCGGCCTCTAAACGTCACTCTGTGCAGGCCCCACACTTGCCGGACGCCACCTCGACACAGATGTAGTCGTACTCGGTGTCGCAGCAGTACGGGTCGAGCTCGCAGACGCAGTCCTGGACCTTCATGTCGTTGCAGCCGGCGTCGTTCTGAGGCGCGCAACAGTCGTCGTTGGTGCACGCGTTGCAATCGCTCTCGGCCAGGCCCACGCAGGTCTCGTTCCAGTCGCCATCGCAACAGCTCGAATCGATCTCGCAGACGCAGGCCTCGGTGGCCGGGTGACCGCAGCCCGTGCCGACGGAGCAGCAGAGGTCATCTCCGAAATCGCCGGTGCTGCCGAAACCGCTGGAACCGAATGTCGAGCCGAAGCTGGTGGTGCCGTCGGTGCCGGAGGTTGGTGACGTGCTCGCGGTGGTCGAGGCCGAGTCATCCGTCGTGGCATCGGGCTCGCAGGTCGCCTCGCAGCGAGCTTGCGCAATGTCGACACAAGATTCGTTCCAGTCGAACCCGCAGCATGTCGCGTCCATGTCACAGACACACTCTTGAACCGCAGCTTCGTCGCAGCCCGGGCCTTCGTGTACGGCGCAGCAGCCGGAGCCTGGTGGCAGCGTGTCCGTCGTGCCGGGGTTCGAGCTTGCGGAGGGGTTGGTCGGACTCGTGGTGCTCTGCCGTCCGCCGCTGGAGCTTTCCGCAGCGCTCGTCGAGGGGCTCGTCCCGCCAGTCGTTCCTTGGTCGGTCTCTCCGCCGCCGGACGGTGAACCGAAGCAGGCGGAGGCCAGCGCGAGGATGAGCAGGCCAAGGAAGCGGGTCGATGAAGAGCGCATGCGGGTTCTCCGAGTCTAGGGAAGCAGTATAGGCAAAATGTAGGGCTGGTTCGCACCATGCGCGGAACTTCCGCACATCCGGACCTACAACCACAGGAGTGGCCTCGGAAGGTCCAGAGGTTCCCGTTCCCATCGAGCGGTAGGCGGATCGCAATCGCGCGTCGCCGGAGGGACTTCTGCGCGGCTCGACCGCGATGTGAAGCTACAGCGCTCTATCAGCACACCCGATGTCCCTGAGCATGCGCTCGCTCAAGGTGTCGACTCTTGTTGCCCTGGCCCTTTGCTCGGCGTGTTTCAACCCCGAACCGCCGGCGGAGCCCACAGCTGATGGTGGCACCGACGCTTCGACGGGCGAAATCGACCCGACAGACGCCTCGGATCCGACGGAACCCGATTCGGGTTCGTCTTCGAGTGGCCCCGCCGACGCCGAGTCCTCCAGCGGTGAGGCCCCAGCGTCCGCGTGTGGCGATGGCGTCGTGCAGGGCGGGGAAGAGTGTGACCTCGGCGATGACAATGCAGACCAGGCTGCATGCACCGCGTCCTGCACGATCGCGATCTGTGGAGACGGCGTGGTCCACGAGGGCGCAGAGGTCTGCGACGACGGCGAGGCATCGTCTCTTTGCGATGCCGACTGCACCGTCCCCGCATGCGGAGACGGGGTCACCAACCCATTCGCGTTCGAGCAGTGTGATGGCGACGACGACGTACTCAACGGAAGCTGTGTGTCGTGCGTCGCGATCTGCGACCCCGGGTGGTCCCGCTGCGGGGGCGGCCCGGCGTCGCCGTGCGATGCCGTGATCGACTCGCAAGCCTCGTGCGAAGCATGCGGTCACCTGTGGCGCTCCGAGTTGCTCCCAGCGTCATCCCATGCGTCCGTGGATTCCCAGTGGGGCCCCATGCCGATGGTCGCCATGATCCAGTCCGCGCGTTGGGAGACGAACACTGTGACCGGGTGGATCGGGTTCGATCTCCAGGACGCGGGCACCCCAATCCACGTCGAGCTGGCACGACTCGAACTGCACGTCACGTCGGCGGACGCGGCCCCGATGATCGACGTCGTCGCCGACCTCGAGCATGGCTGGAATCCCCAGCAGCTCACGCCGGGAACCGTCGTGGCCGCAGATTACAGCCCGTTCATGGGCGGCATGGATGTCGTCAACCTCAACATGGGAGACGTGAATCTGGGCATGGCCAACGACGGATGGATCAACCTCGGGCTCGTGCCGCGCGGAGCCCTGGGTTCGTGGGCCGACTTCGAGGGCTCGGACATGCCGGATCTTGCCCCGGTGCTCCGACTCGAAGGCTGCTTCTAGTCGGCTGAGATTCGAGGCCCGTGTTGCCTGAGCCGGCAGCGCCTCGGCATCCGTGCTACAGGCTCGCCGTGGTCGTTCACGTCGAGCCGGTCGAACAGCTGCCCACCGTCAAGCTCACGCTTCTCGCGGGTTTTCTCGGCGCCGGAAAGACCACTCTGCTCAACGCGCTGGTTCGGGCTGAGCATGGGGTTCGGGTCGGCGTCATCGTCAACGACTTCGGCCAGATCAACATCGATGCCGAACTGGTCGCGAGTACCGACGGCGACACGGTCACGCTCGCCAACGGGTGCATCTGCTGCACCATTCGCGACGACCTCCTGCTCACGCTGTTCCGGTTGCTGCATCGCGACGATGCGCCAGAGCACGTCATCATCGAGTGCAGCGGGGTGTCGGATCCGGCCGCGGTGCTGCGAGGCTTCGAAGAGGCCCGGCTCTACGACATCGTCGACATCGACGCGGTGGTCGTGGTCGTCGATGCCGAGCAGATGATGACGCTCGAGTTTCGCGACGAACCACTGGCACTTCATCAGTTGGCGGTGGCAGATCTGGTGGTGCTCAACAAAGTGGACCTCGTCGACGACGCCCAACTCGAGGTCGTCGAGGCGAAGGTGCTCAAGACCGTGCCGGGCGTCCGGGTGCTTCACTCGGTTCGCGGGCAGGTCCCATTCGACCTCTTGTTGGGCATCGGAAAGTTCGACCCGTCTCGTCACTTGCCCGACGCGGCCGACGTCCATGTCCACGAAACTGGACACTCTGCGCCCGACCCCGACCACGATCACGGCCACGACGATCACGACGCCGTCTACTCGACGTGGAGCTTCACCAGTGATCGACCCCTTCAGCCGGACCGAGTGCGAGCGGCTCTCGATGCCCTCCCGGTGGGGGTGTATCGGGCCAAGGGCATCCTGCACGTGCAAGGGGAGCCAAATCGGAGGGTTGTGGTTCAGGTGGTTGGACGCCGGATCGAGGTCGAACTTGGCGAGCATTGGGACGGTGCGCCAAAACGCTCGAAGTTGGTCACGATCGGACTGCGCGATGGTGTCGACCCGGTCGCGCTGGAGGACGCATTTCGCGCCTGCGAAGTTCAGGAGACGCCGTCCGGGGTCTCCCTGCTCGCGCAGTGGGTGCGCAGTCGCTGGCCAAAAAAAAATCGAGAAAAGGACGATCGATCTGCGCTCGAACGTCACTAGTAGATAAGGGAGATGAGGACAGCGTCCTCATCTCTCGGGGACGTCGCAGGAGCGCAAAAGGAGCCGGACGGTGGGGGAGGAGGATTCTCCCTCACATGCTCACCCCGTTTCAGTGTCAGTATCGGTTTCTGCTTCGGTCTCGACGAGCGGGGTTGCTGGCCCCAGCTTCGTTTCGATGAAGGCTCGCAGCGAGGGCACGGTGAACTCGTCCGTCACGACCGCGTCCAGGGCTGCCTGCGCGGTCGCTTGAGCCTGTTGTGTGGTGTACTCGGCCAGGTCGGGCTGTGCGTGCGCGAGGAGCAGCTCCGCGAGGTAGTAGACGGCCTTTGATGCGTCCACGATCTCCGGGTCTGCGTGGTACTGGGTCAGAAATCGCGCCGCGCCATCGACGGTCTGCGGAGCGCCGATGTCTCGGAGCGCTCGAGCCACGTGGTCCAGCTCTGCAGCTCCGAGTTCGGGCTGGTCGAGCAGGGCGACGAGCGGCTTGAAGACCGCCTCGCCACCCGCTTCGACGGCCTCTCGCGCCGCATCTCGCAGCGCGTCTCCGCGTAGCTCCGTGGACGCGAGCTTTCCGGCGAGCGCTTGCACGGTCTGTGGGTCCCCGCGGCCCCACGCCTCCGAAAGGAGGCTGTCGGCATGGTCCATGAGCGAGAGCGTGGCGTCGGAATCATCAGGTCGGGAGACGCCGGCGGCGAGGTTCACAACGGCGCGCCGGACCGTCGGCCTGGGGTCGCGCCACAGAAGGGTGAGTGCGAGCTTCTGAGCGGGCAAGAGCCGCTCATCGGGGTCTTCGATCAGACCCTGAAGCAACGCAACTGTGGTGTCACGGTCGACCGCGCCGTCGGACCCATCGACCGGCTGACTGTGCCCGATGAAGGCAGCGCCGCGCGGTTCGAGCACGCCCTCGATCTCCTGTCGAAGTCGTCCGGTCGCGCGGTCCAGATGCACGAGCGCTCCATCGTCGCGGACCAAGAGTACGGAGTCGGGCATCGCTGCGAAGTCGACGTACTCGTGTTGGTCCATCCTGGCGTGAACCCAGCGCGCTTTGGACAGGCGCCCACGCTCGTCGAGACGGACGAAGACCAGCGCCCGTCGGCCGAGGAAGAGTGCCTCCCGTGGCGCACCCGCTCCAGCAGGAGGCAACAGCCGGAACACGACGCCGGCATGGTGCCCGAGGCCTGGTTCGATGCCATCCACGCGGGCAAAGAGTCGAGCGTCGTCCTGCTCGTAGTCGTAGCGCGTACCCACCGCGAGATCGATCAGCGCGTCGCCGTCGGAGGCGAGTACGGTCTGCCCGTGTCGTTCCACCCGATCGAGCTGAACCCCGCCGGTGTCGCGGGTTCCCAGCGTCCGGCCCGTCCGGAGGTTGACGGCGATGACCCTGTCCCCAGAAGGCACGAACGCTGTCTTGCCGCTTGCGGCCGGGACTCCAAGCAGTGTGTCGCTGGGACGCGTCCACCAGATCCGGCCATCGTTCATCGACATCCCTCCAACGATCGAGCGCGCAGTTTCGCGGTCTCTGGGACGCCGCCGATCTTTGGGGTCGGTCTGGAGCGCAGTGACGATGACCCCCCGAGTCGACGCGTCGAGTCCGGTGAGGATCTGCCCGGGCAGGGCGTGTTGCCAAAGGGTTGCGCCGGTGTTTGCGTCCAGAGCGATCGCGCGGTGGCCGTAGACCGGAATCACCACCGCATCACCGACGGACACCGGCGGGCCAAAGGCGCGAACGGGTCGCCGCCACAGTTCGGCGCCGGTCTGTGGGTCGATGCCAACGGCCTCGGCATCGGAGAACAGGACCAGGCGGAGCGAACTTGTTCGCGCTGGCTGAACCGCGTCCCGGATCGCGCGGGCGAAGGGGGCTCCGGTGCGTCGTGGCTCGAGGGAGCCCCGCGCGCACGCGCCGAGCGAGCCGAGCAGAAGCGCGCTAGCGACGAGCTTTGCGAACGATTTTGGCAACGGCCTCGTCCCGGGCGAGGAGTCGCATCAGCGCCTCTTCGACGTGAGGGGCGGTGTAGGCCAGCGCCAGTTCGACGCCGAGCACTCGGATCTCGGTGGTGGGGTCGTCCATCGCCAGCAGGGCTGCCTCGCTGCC
>OJGU01000367.1_pt1 | contig 27727 bp, 19 predicted proteins | sample 1594741 | NCBI WGS metagenome assembly OJGU01 (sample SAMN05416841, study PRJEB24817) | seawater metagenome | isolation source: Sea water | place: Canada:Atlantic | collected 2013-07
ATCTACACTAGATCGCTCGTCGGCAGCGTCAGATGTGTATAAGAGACAGATGATAGACTTTGCCCGATTCGGTTGCCCGTCATCCGGCTGATGAACGGTCAATTGACCAAGAGAAATATCTACCCGGGCCTCGGAGGCAGAAAGTCGACCTTCAATCGTGACAGCCCCCCGACTCACACGCAGGCGCTGATTGATCACGATTTCCCCCTTTACGAGTAAGGTCCCACCCAAGACGAAGACATTCTCATACTCACCGCCAACAATCGTGAGAGTCTCCCCCTGATTTACAGTGAGATCGATACTAGCACCAACGATCGGACGCCAGGTGAAGCAGAAAGTGAAAGCCACCAACCCAATCGAAGAAACTGACCGCAATGAAATCATCCCCATTCCTCACATGATACACCCATTCCATGAGTGAACAACAACAACATGCCCCCGGCATGATCGCTCCAAAAGGCACCACGAAGTGAGCAGTTCGATCGGAGGATGGCGAAGCACTCACTGCCTCACAACCTCATTGCTAGATCACGCGTAAATCGCTTTCCTCGATTTGAATTTTAGGTTAGCCGATGGGAGTGACTTTTGAACGGGAAGCAGTTAAAGAACAGATCGCAGCGCTTGCGTCTTGGGGGATCTACATCGGCACCTCGTCCTGGAAATACCCTGGATGGTGTGGCCAGCTTTACGACGAAGGGCGCTACATTTTTCGGGGAAAGTTTTCAGAGTCGCGATTCAATCGAATCTGCCTCGAGGAGTATGCTCAGGTATTCAAGACGGTGAGTCTAGATGCGGCCTATTACACCTTTCCAACGGAGAATTATTTAGGTGGCCTCGTTGATCAGGTCCCTCCGGAATTCCAGTTCGCCCTCAAGGTGACAGACGAAATCACGGTCAAACATTTTTCAAACCTGCCACGCTTTGGCCCCCGTGCCGGGAAACCCAATATCAACTTTCTTAATGCGGAACTCTTTCAATCCAGCTTCCTGCACCCGTGTCTCCCGTTTAAGGAATCGATTGGGATTATCATGTTCGAATTCTCACGCTTCTACCCCAGAGATTTCGAACGCGGTCGAGATTTCGTTCAGGCACTTGACGAGTTCTTCTCACGCCTCCCCTCGGATTGGCCGTTTGGAATTGAAGTCCGAAATCGCAATCTGCTGCATGAGGACTATTTTGCGATGCTAAGACGGCATCGAATCACCCACGTCTACAATAATTGGGACGCCATGCCTGCCGTTCAGGAACAGATTCAGCTTCCCGAGAGCGTCACAAAGGAAGATCTCGTCGCGGCGCGGTTCCTTCTCAAGCCAGGAAGAAAGTATAAGGAAGCGGTCGAACTCTTCTCACCCTACCGAGAAAATAAGGAACCGGACGAAAGCGCTCGAAAAGCGGCGGCTAAGCTCATTCGCCAGGCAATCGAGAAGAAACGTGGGAAAACCTTCGTTCTGGTCAACAATCGACTCGAAGGAAACGCCCTCGTCACTATCCAAGAAATGCTCAAAGAAGCAGCTCAATTTGGCATTAAAAATGCGCTATAACACCCAAAACCTGTAAACAACAAAGCCGGTTGCGGATTCCGTTTTTTGGGTTATCGTTAGTCTCACAGTTTTACCAGAGGAACGAGTCCGCAATGGGATGAGAGCCGTTATACCATGGGCAACCACGGATAACGCAGACAGTGACACGGGGCATGGTTTCGCGGAACTCACTGATTAGGAGTAAGTTGTATACTATTGCTCCCAAGCAGAATCACGAGTCTTAACGTAGAGTAGTTGCAGGTTGTAAATTTTATGGCGTTCAGCAAGGTCCCTTCAGGTGCGCGATTGGCGCGCTCGACACCATTTGATGGCGTCACCCGGTTCTCAGAATCGTCGTGGACGCCCAATACAGACGTCTTTCTGACTGAAGAAAGCCTCGTCATCCAAGTGGAAGTGGCCGGTATGGTCCGCGAAGATCTCTCCTTGAAAGCCGAAGGCAATCGCCTCCGAGTTCAAGGAAAACGGGATCACGACGAGCGCCCGACCCAATGCAAATTCATCCTTATGGAGATCAATTATGGCAGTTTTCAGTTCTATATTGATCTCCCGGCCGGCTACAATCTCCATAAAGCAAAAGCCATCTACCAGAATGGTATCCTCCGAATCAGCGTCCCAATCGCCAGCCACGCCGACTCTGAGGACATCGACGTCTCGATCCCAACCGAAAACGGAGACGCATAGCTTTCGCGCATAACAGATTGCGCTCTGCCAGCGGATTGTGGAATACTCCGGCCACTTAGATGGCACCTGGCGAAAAAAACGCAGTCGATATTCTCGAAGTCTCTCAAGGTCCCGAGAACCCGTCAAAGTCGACTGCACCAAAATCTGACACACCGAAGCAGATACCGATTCTCGGACTTTCCGACATCGTGATTTTCCCGGGGATGATCGCTCCCCTCCTGATCGAATCGGCTGAAGGCGCCCAACTTATCAACGATGCCGTTGCTGGGGACCGATACCTCGGACTAGTTCTTCAAAAAAACGCCTCTGCTGAGAACCCCAGCCCTGAAGACCTCTGGGACAAGGGTTGCCTCGCTCGAATTCAAAAGATGGTTAAGGGATCCGAGGATTCCGTACGCATCTTGATCGAAGGCCTCGAACGCTTCAAAATCAAACGCTACGTCAAGCTTGAGCCCTACCTCCGAGCGACGATTTCGGTACTTCCAGTGAACAAGGAAATCACCCCTGAGATCACCGCCCTCATCCGGAATGGAAAGGAGTATTTTGAGAAGATTACAGATCTTTCGAGCTCCATCAATGAAGAGGCCAAGCTCGCCGTTCTCAAGCATAAAGACGCCGGACTGATGTCCGATCTTATGGCCAGCAATCTCAATGTTTCGCTCGAGGAACAGCAAGCCATTCTGGAAGCCGTTTCCGTCCCTGAAAGACTCAAGCTCCTCATCCCGATGCTAAGCCGGGAACTGGAAGTGCTCACACTGGGATCGAAGATCCAGAAAGACGTATCGACTGCCATGTCGAAAAGTCAGCGTGATTTCTACCTGCGAGAACAAATCAGGGCGATTCAAAAGGAGCTCGGCGAGTCAGATCCAGCCACGACGGAAGTCAACAATCTCCGCGAACGTGTCAAGAGCAACGGTCTTTCTCCGGAAGCCACGAACGTCTGCCTCAAAGAGCTCGATCGACTCGAACACATTCCATCAAGCGCAGCCGAGTACACCATTGCCCGAAGTTACGTCGAATGGCTGGTTGAACTTCCGTGGCAAGACGCCACCGCCAACACGCTCGATCTCGAAGCAGCCGCCAAGATTCTTGATACCCAGCACTACGGTCTGAACAAAGTGAAGGAACGCCTACTTGAATTCTTGGCTGTGATCAAACTCAAGGAAACCTTGAAAGGACCGATTCTTTGCCTTGTCGGCCCTCCAGGCGTTGGAAAGACATCCCTGGGTATGAGCATCGCCAATGCCTTGGGACGAAAGTTTGCGCGTATTGCCCTAGGAGGAATGCGAGACGAAGCAGAGATTCGCGGCCATCGACGCACCTATGTGGGCGCACTGCCGGGTCGAATTATTCAGACACTGCGACGGCTAAAAAGCCGCAATCCTGTTATCTTGCTTGATGAATTCGACAAGATGAGCACCGACTTCCGAGGCGATCCTGCCTCCGCCCTGCTTGAAGTCTTAGATCCACAGCAAAACTCTGCCTACACAGACCACTACCTGGACGTCCCCTTCGATTTATCACGCGTCCTTTTTATCACAACGGCAAACTGGCTCGATCCCGTCCATCCGGCGCTAAAAGACCGGCTCGAAGTCATCGAACTTCCCAGCTACACCCAAACGGAGAAGGTCTACATCGCTAAGCAACACCTTATTCCTCATCAGATTGAAGAGCATGGCCTAAGGCCCAATCACCTCAAGTTCAGTGACAATGTGCTCAAGCGCCTTATTGGTGGATACACACGAGAAGCGGGCGTTCGGCAGCTTGATCGAGAAATCGCCAGCGTCACACGAAAAGCAGCCAAACACTTCGCCACAAAGAAGAATGCTCGCCCGATTTCTATCACCAATCCGTGGCTCACTAAGAACCTTGGACCAGACAGATTTCACTTTGAAATCGCCGAGACAATCACAGATTGCGGCATCGCAGTGGGCCTCGCCTGGACTCCCTCAGGTGGAGAAATCCTTTATATCGAAGCAACCGAACTTCCAGGCCAAGGAAAACTAATCCTGACCGGCTCACTCGGTGACGTTATGAAAGAAAGCGCACAGGCAGCCCTCACCTATCTCAAGAGCCAAGCGCCCAATCTGGGATTACGCATTGAAGATCCCGATAAAAAAGACATTCACATCCACGTCCCAGCAGGCGCAACCCCCAAAGATGGCCCCAGTGCAGGGGTCGCCATTTCCGTCGCGCTGGCTTCACTGTTCACCAAGAAACAAGTTCGCTCAGATATCGCGATGACCGGAGAAATCAGTCTCCGAGGACGGGTCCTCCCAGTAGGAGGAATTCGAGAAAAAGCCCTGGCGGCCTATCGTTCCGGCCTCACCACTCTGCTCATCCCGGATCGCAATCAAAACGATTGGCGAGATGTCCCGGCAGAGGTAAAAGCGAAAATAAAAGTACATTTTGTTAAACAAGTCGCGGATGTCATACGTCTAAGCCTAAAGAAATGAGACTGTTATACACCATTCTTGCGATCACCATCCTCACGAACTTGCATGGGCAGGCAACGGCGCAATCAAGCGATACTCCCGGTCAGCGCCTAGCCAACGAGATGCGTCAGACCCAACTCCTCAACTACGACCAGATTTCAGGCGCCCTCAAGACAAAGGGTCGGCGAGGACAACGCTCCTCAGTCAACCTCACGTTGAGAACAGCACTCAGCGAGGACGAATGGCAATCAGTGTTCCAGGCGGTTGACCCCAGCTCCGGGAAAACCACTCAGCTCACGATCCTCCGAAACCCTGACCAGAGACCTCAATACTTCATTGCGGACGCCCCAAAAGACCTAAGCACCCGCGGGACTGAACTCACAAGCGCTCAGGTCATGACCCCCTTCGTGGGAAGCAACTTCTGGATCGCTGATCTTGGACTAGAGTTTTTCTACTGGCCACAACAAGAGATCCTGCGAGATGCCCGCATCAAAATGCGAAAAGGAATATCATGCTACGTTCTCGAGAGCCGCCAGGATGACACCGAAATTAGTGGCTACACTCGAGTACGCTCTTGGATTTCACGAGACCATGGCGGGCTCATATACGCCGAGGCCTACGGAGCCGACGGCAAAAAAATCAAAACCTTCGAAGTTTCTGATGTCGAAAAGATCAACGGCGAATGGAAGCTCAAGGAACTGAGAATCCGAAATGAACAGGCCCGGTCCACCACGAATCTCGTTTTCAATAACCGCTAGTAACCATTGCATTCAAAGAGGCTCTCTTAAAGACCTCACTCAGAAATAGTCCGTGAGGGTCACCGCTCATCTTGGTCCTACAAGAAGTGCCGGCAAGACAGAGTATCATGACAGACAATCCATGGAACGTCCTCACGCTGCTGGTTCTTGTGAGTTTCGTTCTCTGGCGTATTGTTCACAGCCTCAGGCGTTCAGACGAACCAAGCCTGCTACTCAAAAAATGGGGTGGCACGGTCATTCTGGTAGGAATTGGAATCAAAGCCAATTTGGCACTGCTCGGAGCGGGCGGTTACACCGCTGGATTTGGGGTTCCCATCGTCACGGCTGGGATCGCCATCCCTCTCTCAATCCTCTGGGCCTCTAGCTGGGGAGAGATGCTCTCATCCCCTCTTACCGCCCTCTTCGATGGCGGTAATACTAAGGAAGAAGCCAAACCGCTCTATGCCATTGCGGAGGCAAGACGGAAACGGGGACGCTATCAAGAAGCGATCGATGAGGTAAACAAGCAGCTCGAAACATTTCCCGGCGATCTCAACGGCACCCTCCTACTGGTCGATCTTTATGCAAGAGACCTTAAACAAATGCCATTCGCTCAAGAAGCAACCGAATCCTTCCTTTCTCATGGTCCCCACCACCCCAAGAATTCATTCCTGGCCTTAGCTCATCTCGCAGACGCGTATCTCACTCACGCCTCAGATCGAGAGCAGGCACAAAAATGCTTAGAACGAGTTCTAGTCCTGTGCGAAGGCACCGAACAGGAACTGATGGCAGCACAACGACTCGCTCATCTCACCAGCAACGAACAGCTTGAAGCAAACGCAGCACCTAAGAGGGTCGCACTACAACAATACGAGCGGAAACTCGGCATCCGCACAAGCCCACGCATCATCCGCCCAAAGCAGAAGTCGGCAGAGCAGCTTGCCAATGAATACATTCAACAGCTCGAGGCTCATCCTTTAGACCTCGAGGCAAGAGAAAATCTCGCTCGCCTCTATGCCGACCACTACGGGCGACTTGACATGGCGATCGAGCAGCTTGAAACGATGGTCAACTTTCGCAACCAGTCGCCCCGGCAAATCGTTCGTTGGCTCAATATCATGGCGGATCTCCACATCAAAGTTGAAGGCAACATAGGAAACGCCAAGGCTTGCCTAGAACGAATTTGCCAATCCTATCCCAACACGGCCCATGCCGCGCAAGCCAACAAGCGGATTCATCTTCTCATGCTCGAAAAAAAGGGACGTCATCAATGACGTCCCTTTCTAGATTCCTGTGAAGAATGGAAGAATTACTTCAACTGCAACGCAATCTGTTTCTCGATTTCGCTTGAAAGATCAACATCGGGACGCCCAAACCGAGTTCTGCTCTGAACCAAGACTCGACTGATCGTCGGGCCCACGGCTTCAATCTGAACATACACCGTTGTGGTATCCACCTTGGCGACAATGGAACTATTAATGCGATTCTCGCTGACGAGGGTCCCATTAAAACTCAACACTTCAAGCGAGGCTTCGTAGAGTTGATCCACAGAGCGCTCGTAGCGTCCTTCGATCGTATCCTTCATCCACGGCATTCCGGCCTTCTTTCCGCCATCAACGGTAGTGTAGCAACCCGAAAGAACGAGACCAAAGACACAGAGGGCCAACGAGGCAATAATCCTAAACTTCATGGGAGCTATGCAATCAAACCGGTCTAGCGCGTCAAGCATTAACGTCAGGAGGATCAAGACTAATCACGGTTCCCATGGACAGAGATTCCAGGCCGGGTCCAATAAATCCGACCATCATCCACGACCTGGCGGAAACCGGTTGCCAAGATGCTCGGCCAACCGTACGATGCCTCTCATAATTGGATGGGACAATCATCGGAACATTTCGATCAAAAACTAGCAGCGCTTGATCTCTCGCTTTTCGACGCGATTTCAAGTCAGTCCGTCAAAGGTGACCGAATCGCTTGGCTAAGGCTTCAGCAGGCGGCCCGCAAGCTCTCCAATCCCTATGCCTACCTAGAGATTGGTTCACATCTAGGCGGAAGCATTCAAAATCATCTCGTCGATGTCAGTTGCTCTCAAATCTACTCCATCGACAAGCGACCGCCACGACAACCTGATGATCGCGGTCAGTACTACGAGTATGAGAACAATTCGACCGAAAGAATGCTGCAAAACTTGAGGAACATCTCCCCCGAAGGCACAGAGAAAATCCACTGTTTCGACTCGGACGCGGCCGGCGTTGATCTTAGCAAGATCAAGAACAAACCCCAGCTCTGCTTCATTGATGGTGAGCACACACAGCCCGCAGTGAAATCGGATTTCCAAGTCTGTCTCGAAGCTTGCGACCCTGACGGCATGATCGCCTTCCACGACGACAACGTGATTTGGCCAGCGATCTTGGCAATCCGCAACGGATTACAGGCCCGAAAACAACGATTCAAATCTGTCAAGCTTGGCGGTAGCACCTTTGTTTTCTTGTTGGGAAGATCGAGCCAGTTCATCTATCCAGATCTCTTGACTTCGGAAACGGATGGCGACCAGTTCCTGTCGCAGCAGCAATCAAAAGCGCGATTTGAGACCTGGATCAGAAAACCCGCCCGTGCACTGGTCCCGTCGAGTGTTCGCAAAACGATTAAACCTTGGTTTAAATCACTCGTTGACTGACGTTCTGAGCCCTTAGCACTTCGGGCTTTCTCAGACGATGAGCCAGTCGACCAACAAAGCCTGCTTCGCGACTCTGGCGCTTGGCCCCCAACATATCTTCCACGCCCGGCAACTGGCCATGGATCTAGAATTCTTTGCCCCGGCCCACTCGCTCCTAGTCCTCTCAGATCAGCCGCATGCGTTTGACAAGCATCCAAACGTTCGAGCCCTAAGACATCAGCAACAGTCTGTTTTTCGCTGTTTTCATGATAAGCGATTCCTCATTGATGCATCACTGCACCATGCGGGCACGTGTATTGTCATCGACTCTAACGTTAGAATCCTGGCTCCCATTGCGGCAGATGCATTCGAAGATCTGGAACCGGGTATCAGCGCAGCGCATCTCTACAGCATCGAATCGAAATGGCGTAGCGATGAGAACAATCGGGAGCATGCATCGAAAAAGGAGCAAGCGTCGTTAAGCCGAGAAAAACACATCGTCGGAAAAGCGCTCCGAGTAATTGGTACTACCCCTAATGAAGCCCGATTCCCTCAAGAATACCTTTACGCAATCAAGGGGTCTGACAAGGCCACTCAAGTCCGCGAATGGTTAGGCGCCTGGTCAAACCTCGCCCATTACTTCGATTTCCACCGCTTGCCATGGTCGGAAGGCTTTGGGATCGGGCTTGCCGCAGCAGCAACAGCAATGCCCGTTGAGTGCGTTCGCATCCTGCCAGACTCAGCCTATTACAAGGAACGCACTCACCTCTTCAATTTAAAGACCTTCAGAAATCCTGTTAGCCGTGAACAGGAACGCTGTCACGCCCAGCAAACACTGCTCAAGGAATCGTTCGACTCACAGCGTTTTTCATTCCTCCAGACTCGAATCAAACAACTGAATCGATTCGGACGCCTCAGGCTCCGACATTGGAGTGATGCCGTCTGGCTTGACGCACTGCGGAAAACGGCACAAACCGCAAATTAACAAATTCTAAGACAAGCGCTCTGGCTCACTCCACGGCAGGCGCAACCGGACAGCACCCGGCCATCCGCCCTTCACTGGCCCACGAATGGAAGTCTCAGCATTCGTATCGATGGCATCGAAGCCCAGTACGTCAGGCTCCCAAACACAGCGTCTGAACGGATCATAATAGAGCAACTGAATCAGGATGTTCACTTTCCCTTCAGCAAAGGTTTGAGCAGGTACTTCGACAGATTTCCGAAACACGCCTTTGCCTAAGTCATTGGTTCGCCAATCACAGTGCGCAAACAAGCAACTGTTGAACGCATCAGTGAAAGTCACACCAGTCACCAGATTGGAGCGCGATTCGAGCACTTGAAAATCAATCTCAATAGAGCACTTGGCATTAATATCAATAATCGATGAAATCACATCCCGCTGTTTCAAGCGACATCCGAGCATGCGAACGGATTCATCCCCGGGAGCGTCGCCAGGATACTCCCACTTCCGCTCACTCGGGCTTTCAGATCCAGACGCCAAATACTCTTTAACCACGCTCTCTGAACTCCCGACCTGACGAACCACACCACCGTCAATCCACACGCCCTTGTCACAAAGCTGAGTCACGGCAGGCATGTTGTGGCTGACAAACAAGACGGTTCGCCCTTCTTGAGTTGCCTGCCCCATCCGATCGAGACATTTCTTTTGAAACGCCGCGTCCCCCACTGCCAAGACTTCGTCAACGAGAAGCACATCGGGTTCAACATGAGCGGCCACCGCGAAGGCCAAGCGGACATACATTCCGCTCGAATACCTTTTCACAGGCGTGTCGAGAAATCGTCCAATATCAGCAAACGCAACAATCTCATCAAATCGGGCTCGAATATCTGTCCGACTCAATCCAAGGATTGAACCATTGAGAAAAATGTTCTCCCGCCCGGTCAGCTCGGGGTGAAAACCAGTTCCAACCTCAAGCAGACTTGCCAACCTTCCCTTAATTCGAACCCGCCCCTTTGTTGGTTCCGTGATTCGGCTGAGAATCTTTAACAAGGTCGATTTACCGGCGCCATTTCGCCCTACGATAGCCACCCGATCTCCCTGATTGATCTCCAAGGATACATCATTCAACGCCCAGAAATCAGCCACTTCCGTGGCATTGCTTGATTGCGTTCTCACGTCCCCGCCTTTTCCTAGACGCCGCAACGCTTCGAAAGGACGGGTTATCTGCCGTGCAAGAACATCTCTAAGCGCCGTGTATTGATAGGCTTGCGACTGGTTCGAGCGTTCACGAATCAAATACCGCTTGGATAGGTTCTCAATGTTAATGACTGGAGGCATAGGTTGTCTTCAATAACACCTTCAGATCACGTCGGCGAAGGTCCGTTCAACGCGCCGAAAAAACCAAACCCCGCTAGAGAATAAGAGGAGAACGACCACCACTGAAATGGCCAGTGCAGGCCGATTGAGCTGATGCTCACCACCGAGAATAGCCCAGCGAAATCCATCGATTACGCCAACCATCGGGTTCAAGGAATACAAGAGCCTCAGATGCTCGGGAACCTTGGTCGACACATAGCCAACGGGAGAGACATAGAACCCCAATTGCACAAAAAACGGAACGACATAGCGAAAATCTCGAAAACGCACATTGAGTGCTCCAAACCAGAGTCCCGCCCCCATCGCTGCGAAAAAGACCAAGGCAACGAACCCGGGAACGAACACAATTTTCCAGGTGGGAACAAACTGATAATAAACCATCAGCACCGCCATGATTCCAACAGAAATAAGAAAATCAACGAACGTAACAATCACCGAGCTCGCCGGAACGATCAATCGCGGGAAGTAGACCTTCGAGATCATACTCGCGTTAACGATCAGACTATTACTGCTTTCCATCAATGCGGTTGCAAAAAACTGCCAGGAAAGCAGGCCAGCAAAAACTAGAATAGGATACGGAACAGCCCCATCATCCATCTTTGCTAAGCGCCCAAAGACAAAGGTAAAGACCAACATCGTCAGCACGGGCCGAATAACTGCCCAGGCGATCCCCACCACTGTCTGCTTGTAGCGAACAAGAATATCACGCCAAGCCAAAAAGTAGAACAGCTCCCGATACCGCCAAAGATCGCGCCAATAATGACGCTCCGTTCGACCGGCCTCTATGACTAACTCATCCATGCACTGTGCCCTATCCTAACCAATGGCCCCCACTTAATGCCCTCTAGAAGGTCCCCTAGTCAATCCTCCAACACGAGAAAAAGCGTGATGTAACAGTGAGATTCAGAGCACAAGAATCCTCGACGAATCAATTTGAGGGCTCAAGCTAAGCAAGAGCAAGGTAGCGAGCGATTATGCCAAGATGAACCGAAAGAAACCCCGAACTCCCAAATCTCAATCAGACAATTGTCAAATCCCAGAGAGATTTCATCCCGAGCTTCGGGCTTGGTTCGAAGCGCGCTACACATCCCCAACCGAAATCCAACAACGTGCATGGCCCATTGTGGCTAAGGGCGAGCACTCCCTCATTACCGCGCCGACCGGCAGCGGAAAAACCCTGACCGCATTTCTCTGGGCTCTCAATCAATTGTTGACTGAAACGTGGCCGTGCGGAGCGACGCAAGTGCTCTATATTTCGCCACTCAAAGCCCTCAATAATGATATTCAACGAAATTTGATCGAGCCGCTCAAGGAACTCCAGGAGCACTTTGAACAACGACAACTCCCGTTTCCAGAAATCCGGGTCCAAACTCGAAGTGGCGATACACCGGCGTCAGAACGACAACGGATGGTTCGAAAACCTCCGGAGATCTTGATCACGACTCCGGAAAGTTTGAACCTCCTCCTCTCCTCCAAGAGTGCCTGCCATACCTTGGGTCAGGTAAAAACGGTAATCCTTGATGAAATTCATGCATTAGTCGAATCGAAACGGGGCGTCTACCTCATGAGTGCGGTCGAGCGCCTTGCCCTCTCAGCAGGCGAGTTCCAGCGGATAGCCCTCTCAGCGACCGTCAATCCGCTGGAGTGTGTTGCGAAATTCGTGGGAGGGCACGAAATCAAGGGACCGATCGAGTCTCCAAATTATTCGCCGCGCTCTATCCAGCTCGTAGAATCGAAAATCAAGAAAACGTATCAACTCAAGAGCTGCCACCCACCCGAAGCTGCCGACGCGCCGCCCGAGGAAACCATCTGGGTTCCCGTAGCTAAAGAATGCAAACGACGGATCGCCAGGAATCGTTCCACCCTCATTTTTACAAACAATCGCGCCCTCTGTGAGAAAATCACCCTTCTGATCAACGCCGGTGAACCAGAACTCATTGCCTATGCCCACCATGGTTCCCTCTCACGAGAAATCAGACTCGACGTCGAGCAACGACTCAAGGAAGGCCAGCTCAAGGCCATCGTTGCCACCAATTCACTCGAACTCGGCATCGACATCGGCGACCTCGATGAAGTGCTCCTCATTCAGTGCCCCGCAAGCGTCGCCTCGACGCTTCAACGCCTCGGACGAGCCGGCCACCGCATTGGAGAAGTTAGCAAGGGATGCCTCATCACCACTCATCCACGAGATTTCTTAGAGTCTGCCGCAATGCTTGAAGCGGTCGATGAACGGGCGATCGAAGCGTCAAAACTAATCCAAGCCCCGCTGGATATTCTCCCTCAGATAATCGTATCCATGATCGCAACGGCTTCCTGGACGCGAACGACCCTCTACAACGCGATCCGCGCTTGCCAAGCTTACCGAGAGCTGAAGGTTTCCCATTTTGATCTCGTGCTCAACATGATGCTCGGCAAGTTCGCACAAAGCCGCATCCATGAACTCCGCCCCCTTATTGGCATCGATTCAAGCTCGGGTCTACTCTCACTGAGACAGGGAACGCTCATGCGCTTCTATCTCAATACCGGGGTTATCCCCAATAGAGGTTATTACCATTTGCGACATTCAGATTCTCAGGCTCGGATCGGTGAACTAGACGAAGAATACGTCTGGGAAGCTTCCCTAGGCCAGACTCTGACCCTCGGCACCCAGCATTGGAAGATCGATCGCATCACTCACAACGATGTCTTCGTGTCTCCAGCCCATCCCAAGGCGCCCGGCATTCCGTTCTGGAGGGCCGATGATATCAATCGGAGTTTTCATTTTTCAGAGAGGATTAGCCAATACTTAGAACACGCAGATTCACTGGCAGATTCAATCGATTTCGAAGACCAACTCGCAAAGAAGAGTCGGATCGATAAAACCACGCGCATAGCTCTTGCGGAACATCTCATCGCTCAAAAGAGGCATACCGAGAAAAACCTTCCTCATCGGCACCATCTTCTTGTTGAAATAACGAGCACCGGACCAGGATCCGTCCCCGGCAACCAAGTGATCATCCACACTTTTTGGGGCGGCAAGGTCAACCGACCCTACGCACTGGCCCTGGCAGCTGCGTGGAACAAACGACATGATCACCCCATCGAGATCCATCCAAGCAACGACTGTATCGCCTTGGTTCTCCCCGTCGACATCGAGGCAGAAGCCCTCCTCAATCTGGTCACCTCTGACACCGTTGAAGCCCTGCTCCGCGATCAACTCGAAGCCTCGGGGTTCTTCGCCGCTCGATTCCGTGAATGCGCCGGGCGAGCTCTCCTGATCACCAAGCGAAAGTTTAACGAACGCCTCCCCTTATGGATGAGCCGTTTGCGATCTCAGAAACTATTTGAAGCAGTAGCCGCGTTCCCCGATTTTCCAATCACGCTAGAAACCTGGCGCTCCTGCCTTCACGACGAATTCGATCTCCCAAACCTCATCGCTCGACTCGTCGAACTCGAATCAGGCGAGATCCAGTGGAGCCAAGTGAAGACTCATCAGCCAAGCCCGATGGCTCGATCCGTTGCCTGGAGACAAGTCAATGACTATCTTTACCGACCCGACGCCCCCGGCAAGTCAAAGACTACTTCCTCTCTCGATGAACGCCTCGTTCAAGAGCTTCTCAGCAACGAATCTCAACGCCCCCAAATCCCCTCCGAAATTATTTCGGAGTTTGAGCGGAAACGGAAGAGACTGATGAGAGGATACACACCAGACAGCTCCAATGAACTCATCGAATGGCTCAAGGAACGTCTCATTATTCCAGAACCAGAGTGGATTGAACTCTTAGCGGCGATCGAAAGGGACCACGGTATGTCGCCGTCGGCCCTCCTCGAGCCGATTCAACAGCACGTACTTCGCAGAACCCATCCCAACATCGCTGAGAATCTTATATTTAGCAGCTCACTGCTCACCCCCCTCGAAGCCACATTCTGGAAAACGCAGCCGGGTCAATACGAAAGAATGACATCGCCCAACCAATGGGCATTCATACCTCAGATCGCTCAAAAGGAACCGGAGAACGGGACAGAAAAGACCGAAGCAGAAACACTCCTCCTTGATTGGATTCGTTTTTCGGGACCAATAGCCCTCACCACACTCGAGGAAAGTCTCGGCATCAAGTCGCAACACCTTGAAGACCGTCTCGCCCTGTTAACCGCGGACGAACAACTCATCTCAGGCCCGTTGGAATTAGACAACGATTCGATCCTATATTGTGCGCCCGAGAATCTTGAGATACTCCTTCGCATGAAGCGCCGGGCAGCACGGCCATCCTTTGAAGCCCTTCCACGAGAACAACTCCAAACATTCCTCGCCGCCCACCAAGGAATCATCAACAAAGCCGCTCATAGAGACGGGGCACTTACCGAGCAACTCAACCAACTCTTGCTCTATCCCGCCCCATGCTCCCTCTGGGAAAGCGAAATCCTTCCTGCTCGCTTAGCCAATCAACCAACCAAACTCCTCGACTTGGAGCTAGAAGACTCTCAGATCTTTTGGGCAGGCACCGGAAAAGAAGAGATTCAATTTGCCTACGCAGACGAATGGCATCTCGCGTCAACGAACGAGAACGACCCGTCGAGGGCCCACGAGTTCTTCCCCCAGCTGGACAAGAAATACACCTTCAGCGAACTGCTCGAAAACCACAATCTCCCACCAAGCGATCTCTCACATCGCCTTTGGGACCTCACCTGGAACGGACTCGTTTCCAACGATCGTTTCGCGACCCTCAGATTGGGAATCGCGAACAAATTCAAGATACCCTCACTTTCCGGCACGGCATCAAACCGCAGAAGCCGTTTAACGAGCCGCCCATCCCGATCCACACTCTCGAAGTGGCACGGTGCTCGTCCTGCGTCAGGATGCTGGTTCCGAATTCCTGCCACCGAAACGACTGATGCGGGAATCGAGCACGAGGAAATCAAAAAGGACCGGGTAAGACTATTGATCGACCGATACGGGATCCTCTTTCGTGAACTCCTTTGGAAAGAGAGCCACGACTTCTCCTGGAAAGCGCTCTTCCGAACACTACGCCTAATGGAACTCAGCGGAGAACTCATCACTGGTTATTTTTTCCAAGGCATTCCCGGCCCGCAATTCACCACCCAGACAACCGTTCAACGGCTCAGAAAAAAACTTCCCACTGAAGCCGTCTACTGGATCAATGCAGCCGATCCAATCTCTCTTTGTGGGAATCCGGTTCAAGATCTCAGAAAAGGGTTTCCCAAACGCGTTTCGAGTAACCATCTCGTCTTTAGCGATGATACGCTCATCATTCTATCGGAAAGAGCCGGCAAAAAACTCACGATAAATCTCCCCCCTGACTCCCCTAAACTCCCCGAAGCCTTTGGCTTCTTGCAGCACCTGTTGACCCGTTCTTTCCAGCCCCTCGCCCGAATCACCATCGAAACAATCAACGGAGAACTCGCCCCAAACTCGAACTACATCGAACTCCTCAGATCACAATTCGAGCTCGTTATGGAACCGAGTAGACTCTCGCTCTATCGCCCCATCCCATCGTAGTACGATCAACTCAAACTATCCCAATTCGACATTAGATCGCTCGACCCAGGGGCGGAAACGATCTAGAAAAGGCTTCAAGTCAGACATCAAATCCGTGGTAGGAGAACACCGCAGGACCATCCCATCGAGATACATAAGACTCTTGATAATCGGATACATGCCGGTTTCAAAATCCATTCCGTGGTCCACAGCTAATCGGATCGTCTGCATCATCTGACGAGACAGACTCAGCTCCGCCACCGACTTCCCAAGAAAACCCTCATAGAGGCGACGAAACTCAGATCGAAAGACTTTCGCCCGTGAGGCTGCGATGGGCGAACGCGACATACCTTCCAGAGAGGCAGCACTACGTTCAAAGTCCCCCGATACCAGAGCATCAAAAAATCGAAAGAGACCCCGCCGCATCGAGTCCGGCACTTGACTAATCGCCCCGGTGTCCAAGAACACGATTTGGCCATCTCGCAAGATCAGGTTTCCCGGATGAATATCACCGTGAAACGTTCCCATGCAGAATAGATAGAATCCATGAATTTCAAAAAGATCCATCAAGGCCTGCAAGGGAAGTCGACCAGACTCTAGTAGCTCATCAAACGTTGGCTCGCCAATGTACTCTGATACCAGTACGCGTTCGCTAGAGAGGTCGCGATAAATTCGAGGAAACTGGAGCTTGGCCAAGTCAAATTCTTCCCGGTAACGGCGATAAATTCGAGACAGCCTGTCCTGCCCCTCCACCTCATTTCGCAGGTCAAGCTCTGCCAGCGTACTGGCCCCAATAGACCGGAGCGTGCCAATTGGATCAGCGACCCGCGCCAACTTGGGATAACACAAAACGAGAACTTTCAGCAAGCGTTCCACCCGTTCCACATCGCGTTGGAACGAGGCTTTAAAATCGGACCGAACCAGTTTCACCACTACCTCGTCCCCACACCTGAGAATCCCCCGATGCACCTGCCCGACGGAGGCGCAAGCCATTGGTATCGAGGACAGACTCCGAAACTGCTCAGTCCAACCCTCGCTCACACTCGCCTTCAAAAGCCCATCAAAATCACTCGGAAGCGACGGTGTCGTTTGCCGATAAAGCTTGGCAAGTTCCCGACAGGACGACTCACTCAGAAAATCCGCCCGCTGCGCATACGTCTGCCCGATCTTAACCGAAAGCAAACCCAATTGCTGTATCAGATGAATGTCAGGCGGGCTACCAAAGTAGATGGTTCGGAACAGTCGGATGAGTTGAAAAAAATTCATGGAAAAAACTGATTAAAGAAATCCGACTCTCTCAAGAAGGAACCTGCGTGAGAACAGGTTCCCCAGAGAAGGAACTTAGACTCAACGTTTTCTGCACCCAAATTAGCGACAAGAAAGACACATCCCGGGCCGCGATCCCCTTTTGATTTGAGCGATCACTTTCCGAAGCTCACGCTTGAGATCTTCCCCTAGAGATACATCACGGAAACTTCCGCAAGATCTCACAATTCTCATCAAGAGCGGTGTTGATACCGGCTTTGGAAACACCTCACTCCAGTCTAACAAGACCGGTTCTCGAGTTGAGTCCTGGATATAAGCCTTTGCTAACGAACGAAAAGCTATTGGAACGTTTCCTATGCTCGCCACTCCATGAATTTCGATCTCTGTCCCGAAGGAGTCGACAAGAGCCGTGTTCCAGCGCCGGGCCAAATCAGCTCCCTCCCTGCTTGCCACGAGAAAAACCGTGGCACCTTGACGAGGAAACTCAAACAAATGGGTCGTTGCATGCTGATCAGAAAGCTTCAATTCAACGAGATGCTTTCTTCCATACTTCGATGAATCGGCCTTATCGGCCGCGACCGTTTCAAACAGGGAGAGCGCCACTAATAATATCACGCCCCATAGCCCACGAGGTGGCAAGCCAATGATCAAGCGACTCATGCAAGACCTTTAGCTCTGATAGCCTTGCTCCGATGCGACCATCATAGAGTCTGAAGCCCCTTGAGTCATCCCTGCGGGCATACTCATCCCAAGATCTTCAAGCAACAACTTGCTAGTGATCAAAGCTGACTGAAAAATCACCGGCAAACCACTTCCTGGATGGGTTCCCCCTCCGACAAGATAGGTACGTTCAAGGTCCTCAAAACGGTTCTGAGGGCGGAGATGTAACATCTGATCGAGAGAGTGCGCTAAATTGAACGTTGCCCCACGATAGATCTCATAGCGCTGATCCCAATCCATCGGAGTGATCACCCGCTCGTAAACAGTTCGCTCCTCGACATCCTCGTAGCCGGCGGCCTTCATCTGAGCAAGCACGGTTCTTCGAAACCGATCTTTCTCTACGCGCCAATCAACATTCTCATGCTGATGAGTAACTGGAGCCAATGCATAGAGTGTGCTATGGCCTTTCGGAGCCAAAGAGGGATCCGTCACACAGGCGTTTTGGACATAGATTGAAGGATCACTGGAAAGAACATGCTGATTCTCAATCTCATCAAGGTTCCGCTCATAGTCTTTGCTGATGTGAATGGTATGGTGAGGGGCATCGTAGTGCCCTTTCACACCGAGATACATCATGAACGTGGAACAGGAGAATTTCTTCTTACTGATCTTCTTGTCCGTCCACTTACGACGCAGATTGTCAGGAACCATTCGCTCCATCGCTCGCGCAAAGTCGGCATTCATCACAACCGAATCGCCGTGGTAAACGCCGGATTCCGCTTCGACCCCAACGGCACGTTTCCCGGCAAAAAGAACGCGCTTCACGGGATCATTCAATTGAATCTCCACGCCGAGACGCCGAGCTATTCTCGCCATGGCTAAACTGAGCTCGCCACACCCTCCAATCGGATGGAAGACGCCATATTCATACTCAAGAAAGGAAAGAATCGAAAAGAGGCTTGGACAACGAAACGGCGACATTCCGAGATACTTCGATTGAAAACAAAATGCCAAGCGAATTTGCGGATCCTTGAAGAACTTTTCCAAATAGCGATCAATGGATTGTCCCGGACGAATGGTTGGCAGAAGAGATAAAATTCGCGGATTGAACAAGTCCTTCCAGCTACTAAAAGGACTCTCTAAGCAAGGCAGCATTTTAGCGAACTTGGTTCGATTCTCATCCATGAAACGACGGAATCCGGCGGCATCCTCGGGACTAATACGAGCGATCTGAGCCTCCATCTCTTCGCTTTTGGCGGTGGCATCAATGCGCCCTCCTCCACCGAATTGAACTCGATACTGAGGATCCAATTTCCGCAGGTCTACTTCCTCCTCAAGATTCGCACCGGCGGCCGCGAACACATCTTTGAGGACCTGGGGATATAGGAAGAACGTCGGCCCAAGATCAAACTTAAACCCTTCTGCTCCGATTGTTGACGTTCGCCCTCCCACCATCGGCAAGCGCTCAATGATCCGAACTTTCATCCCCGCTGCGGCCAGTAGAATCGACGTTGCCAACCCGCCTGGACCCGCACCAATAATAATCACTTCTTTTGCCATAAAATGACCTCTCAACAATGAATCGTCTTTGGTTTCCTTCGCTACCCTCTAATAAACCCAATCATCCATCAGGTTTCTGAGTTTGACCAAGGCCTCGTTCTGGATCTGCCGGATTCGTTCTCGGGTGACACCGAATTCCAACCCTACTTCTTCGAGCGTCTTCGGGTTTTGCCCTTCGAGACCATAGCGCTCTTTAAGAATTGTCGAGTCACGATCGGTCAGTTTGTCTAACATCTGGCACATTCGGGAAATAGATGTCTGGAGTTCCAGCTGCGCATACGGATTTGGAGCAGAATCGTCGGGCAAACGATCCTCGAGCGTCTCCGTCTCCCCTTCATCAAAGCTGGAATTCAATGACACAGCCCGTGTTTGAGCTCGAAGAATCGAACGAATATCAGAGACTTCCACATCCAACTGAGATGCGAGCTCTTCCTCCGTCGGCGAACGATCAAAGGTTTCTTTGAAGCTCCGCGTCACCTGATTCACCTTCGAGATCTTTTCCACCATATGAATGGGAATTCGAACCGTGCGACTCTGATTACTTAGGCATCGTTTCACAGATTGCTTGATCCAGTAAGACGAATAAGTAGAAAACTTTACCCCTCGATCCGGATCAAAGTGTTCTACCGCTTTCATCAAGCCGATGTTTCCTTCGTTAATCAAATCGCATACGGGCATGCCATACCCTTCAAAGTCTCGAGCAATCTTCACAACAAAACGGAGATTTGAGTTGATCATCCGATTTCGCGCTTCCGAACACCCTTCCCGAACCTTACGAGCAACCTCCTGCTCTTCACTTGCCGTCAGACGAGGATAGCGGCCGATTTCATTCAAATAGAGTCGCAGTGTTGACACTTCTCTAATAGCCCCAGATTCAGCTGGCGTACTTGCCTCTACCTCTTCAGCGGATCGGCGGTCATCAGCGCCAGCATGTCCGTGACGCCGCGGAGAGTCAGATTCACTGTCTAGTTCTGGAATCGTAACCGTCGGTTGCGATTCCGGGCTCATAACATTCATTTTCATACTTCAAACTTTCGTACTTAATACTTTTCAACGATGTTGCTTCTACCTATCGGTTCAGCGCGAGATTTGGAGTCCCCTCCCAATCCCAAGCCGCAAGCCCCGTCAGCTCTCGAATGAAGACCTGCCCATCAACCACGGTGAGATGGCCCCACGTCTCTGCATCCGCAATTTCCCGCCGGCCAATAACCCGGAATTCCTTAGGATTGGCCTCAAACAGAATCAGCTCTCCCCGTTCATCGAGAGCCAGTAAGCGATCCCCTTGAGCGACTAGTGACCAATACTTTCCAAACCGATCATCCGTCACCCAAGCAATCTCGCCGGACTCAAGGTCGACACAGGCGGCGCGCTGATTTCGAAGGTGCATGTAAGCATGATTCCCAACCACCACTGGAGTGCTCATGTAGCCCTGCAATTTGTTGTCCCAAGTGTTATTGACCTGAAACCCCTTGCCATCGCCTTCGATGGCCCAAAACTTCGACCGTCCACCGTATGCAGTGGTGAAGAATCCATCGTTGAATCGGATCGGGGTCACAATATTCATGCCTCGAAAGGCCTTGACGGGCTGAGACCAAGAAACCTCCCCATTGGAGGGATCCATACCTTGAAGCGCATTGCGCCCCTGCACAACCAGTTGCTCCTGTCCCCCAACCTCAGCAAGAATTGGAGACGAGAATGCACCGTCGTTCATCCCATCCCCGCCAGCCCCGGCATGCCACACCAGCTCACCCGTCGAAAGCTCCAGCTTCGCGACCCCGCCTCCAACCTGCACATAAACAAACTCACCATCGATGAGCGGCGAGCAAACAAACCCGAAACTCGGACGCTCACTCTGAAGCTTCTCCGACGCATCGATCCGCCACTTTTCCTCTCCGGTCGCAACATCTAGGCCCACGAGGATCTCTTGCATTCCGCCAACTACGAGAATCTTGCCGTCGGTGGCGGGTGTCGAGCGAACCCAACTCCCATTCTTGGCAGCAAAGAAAGGAACTTTCATGCCGCCGGCCCAAGAGTGCTTCCACAGCTCTTCTCCAGACTTCCGATCAAACGCCCGCACGGCCTCGGATTGCTTACCAACTGACTCAACAATGAAAACCCGCTCTCCCGCAACGATTGGCCCCGGATACCCCTCGCCGAGTTCCACACGCCAATTAAGGGTCAATGTGCTCTTATCGAGCGAAGCAGGCCAAGCCTCCCCAGCAATCACCCCATCGCGGTTCGGTCCTCGCCACTGCGTCCAATCCTGCTCAGCCATCGCTGCACACGCTCCCGCCAAAAGACCTACCGCTGCTACCAAAAGTGTTTTGTTCACAATCTGTCTCATTTCGACGCTTTCACTTAGTGTTTCGGGTTCTTGATTCATTTGATGTCTATGTTTTGTCTACCATTCACACACATGTCAAATCTTTGTTTAACTTTATTAACATTTGTCGAAAATAAATTTGTATATTGTCGAATAATGCATCACATAATGTCTAGACGGCTAAGCTTTAATGAATCACTCCATAAACATCGCAGCGAAGAGGTCTGGCCTCACCGCTCACGTCATACGAATCTGGGAAAAGCGTTACAGCGCAGTCGCGCCCTCGCGGACAGATTCAAATCGAAGACAGTATTCAGACGAAGAAATTGACCGGCTCGTTCTCCTAAAACAGGCTACCGATGCCGGCTACAAGATCAGCCAGCTCGCGCCACTGACGACCGAAAACCTGACAGACCTCCTAGCGAAGGAAGGCACAGCGACAAGCCAACAGAGCCCCGCTTCGTCAACCGCGGATCGAGCAGATCTTGATCGAGGGCATGATTTTATTGAGAGAAGCATCACCGCCATCAAGAATCTTGAAGCACGAGACCTTGAAGAGTGCCTCACCCAAGCTGCACTGTCGCTGGGACATCAAGGCATGATTTGCCAGGTAGTGGCCCCCTTGGCAGTGGAAATGGGCGCTCTTTGGCGCCAGGGCACAATTACGGCCGCTCACGAACACTTCGCGAGCGCTATTATTCGGGTTTTTCTAACAAACATCTCAAAACCCTTTGCCATTCCAGATTCAGCACCACGGATCGTGGTAGCCACCCCAGCAGGGCAACTCCATGAGCTTGGAGCCATCATAGCCGCGGCCAGCTGTGCGAGCGCAGGGTGGAAGGTCACCTACCTTGGAACGAACTTACCCGCAGCTGAGATCGCTGGCGCCTGCATCCAAAATCAATCGCGTGCGGTAGCCCTCAGCATTGTCTTCCCTGAGGATGACCCTGATTTGACACACGAAATTGAGCGGCTGCGTGAGTTCTTGCCCAACAACGTCAATATCATGGCGGGAGGAAGAGCTGCTCCCGCTTATCAAACAGTGCTTGATCGTATTGGCTGTACCGTTTGCAGCAACATGGCGGACTTTACCAAGCACTTGGACTCCCTTCGCACCCCTAATTCATCGCATTAGCTTTTCCCTGTCCAAGGGGCGGACATCTCACCCCCGCTTAGGGTCATCCGAAGAACGCTGAAACCCCGAAACGCTTTCACGAAATTCCTTTAAAAGACGAAAGCGCGCACCAAAAAGAGAGGTCCTCAAATTAAACAGCACCCCTACAAGCACCCATAACATCACCTTCCCTGCGGTATCCAATTGCTCCCAATAGTAGTTTAGATACCACGATTCAAAGCCCGTCCAACGCAGATCGACAATCACCGACCCATTATTGGAAATCACGGACCGAGCAGCATTCCAGACCTGGACTACAATTGCATATAACACCCAAGGCACGACCAAAAACCCGCCAATCGTCTTAACGATCGCTCGATTCGTCCCGCCGTATCTCACTCCGTTCCACATCGCCACCCAGGTAATCATTGCTCCATCAATCAAAAGCATGAGAGCCCCTCCAAGATAGATGGCACGGGTTTGAAACCCAAGTCCCTCTTTCGCTTCGGTTGCAAACCCAAAAATCAACACCAACTCTAACCCAAACAGGCACAGCAAGGCCCCGCTGAACTGACGCCGGAGCGCCAACAACTGCCCCTTAACGATGTCCCAAGGTCCTAAGGGAGTCGACAGTAGAAGCTCTAGGGCCCCGACCCGCCGATCCTCGGCAATTCGATAGCAAGCCTCGGAGGCGATCCATATCTTTACGAACGCATGAATCAGAAAGCCTAAGGGTATAAGCGTCCGGTCATCAAACATGACGTCCCCCTGAGAGCGAAGGTTCCAAGCATAAATTGCAACGATCGAAACCACAAAAATCCACACATATTTTGACTTCAATTGCTCGCGACTCGAGAGCCAGGAAAACGCATTCAGATCGAGATATTTCTTTCGATGGGCCCGGCGGACCTCATCACTGCCGTAGACTATTCGATGGGTCCACGCTTGAATCGTCACCAACAGGGAACTTTGAGCCTCGTGACGAACGAAGGACACAAGGACCCGGGCTGCGGTAATGAGAAACCCCCAAGCAATCCCATGGGAAACGAATAGCGCCACAGAGAACACCATTTCTTGGGACCAACCCCATTGTAGGAAAAACTGACTAATGCTAATCCCCATAACTGTCGTCGAATTGGCGATCAGAAACGATGAGATCGGACTAAGAACTAGCAGCGACCAGACCACGAAACGTAAGAATTCCGGAAGCGGACCATCAAGCGTTTCAGCGTAAACCAGCAAAGCAAAAGGCCCTAGCGCAAGTGACCCAATCGTGAGTGCGGCAGCCGTCATCGCCTTGCGATCATGAATACTCAAAGCAGAAACCAGCATTCCCACAGCGAGCGACAAGAAGAGCGCATTAAGGAGACAGAGAACAACCTGAAAGAATAGCATTCCGGTTACGCCTCCCATTTGCAAGGGGATAGCTAGAATCGGAACGAGAGCAACTAAACCATAGATCGAGCTGAGCGATGTTGCCGACAACTTACCTAGAACGACATCAATCCCGCGCAGATCCGTTAGAAACAGAAGCCCCAACGTCCCGTCACGTTTCTCAAAGCTCAAACAGTCTGCGGTCGCTCGAACGCCCGTAAAGAGTGAATACGCGAGCCCAAGAACTGCAAGAGACGTGAACAGGACGGGACCTTGGGTTGCCCCAGGTACCGCACGCCCTCCCATGGCAAAGACTACCACGGAGGTAATCACTAATCCGGCCACAGGCGTCCAGAACCGCGTCCGGTAAGTCGAGGCACTCCTCGCCGCGACGAGTAATTCACGAATGACAATGGGAAAAAAATTCATAGACCATCACCAATCCATCGATCCGCAAGTGAGCCCAAAGAAAGCGCCACACTCGTAAAATTCACGCAGATTTCTCCCCAAGAACCCCCACTTGCATCGTAGCAACCTGACGCAACTGCTCCCGCAAACATTGCCGACCATAATACCACCAAAACCCAGAGTTCACGCAGCCAATCATGAACCATATTCCAAGCAACCATTCCTCAACAGATCCTCCGCCCCTCGAGACCATTCCCCCGACCATCAAGAATACGATAAACACGATCCATGGTAAAAGTAGCACAGTAATAAGATTTGAAAAGATTGCCCGATTGACAAATCGAGCGTTAAGCCCCTTCCACATGCCCAACCAACTCAAGGCATAAAGATCCAGAACAAATAGCATCATACTGATTGCAAAAAGTCGCACCCAATTGCGCGTTGATGGATCTATCAAGGCCCACCGAGACGTCAGCGGCTCAAGAAGGAAGGCAAAACAGACCAGCAACACGAGAAACACAGGCCAAAAAAACTGCCAGTAGAACGACTGACTATGACCTCGGAGAACATCTCGCACCTGAATCGGAGTACACAGTAGCAGCTCCAGCGCCCCACTCCGGCGCTCTTCTCCAAACCGGGTTGCGGCTTCGGCACCAACCCAACACTTCAGTATCAACTGCATCACGAAGGCAACGAGCAAATAGTTTCCTTCATTGTAGAAATCATGCCCAAATTGAACCGATCCCCAAAGCCAATAAAGCAACACGAAGCCCAACCCAACGAATACCCAGCGAGGCTTCGTCGGTCGTCGAGAAAGCATCCAAAAGATAGGGTTATCATCACGTGGCCCTGCAATTCTTCGCCGCAGGCTTGCACTATGAGGAGCCTGAGCAGCGCCGCGATCCAGCCTACCAACAGACATGGAATCCTTCTCATCACGCCAACCTCGCTGGACACACACACAAGCACTCCCAAGCAAACACACAAGTAGTCCCAATCCGGCTCCTACCGAGCCCCAAAACATCGCAGCTTGACCGGAGAACGTAGAGTCATAGGCCGCGTAGAGCCCAAACCCAGGACTCAGAAACATCAACCACTGGACCGCAGAAGCCTTCGAGGCAGCACTCCCCGTAGCATCCAAGACCAACAAGATCAAAGGGCCAGCACAACAAAGCAGCAAGAGAGCAAAAAAAACCGCAGTTCCGGATTTCACCGCACTTTGACTTCGAGATGACACATAGACGCCCATCGACAGCGAGAGCAGCAGGGTCACGAGCAAAATTAACATCACTCGACAGAATTCGGCGATACCGACGCCCCCCAAAATCACGGGAATCGCGAGCACCGGTAAGAGAGCCAAAACGCTGTAGATCGTTTGGAGCGAGGTCGCCATCATCTTGCCCAAGACGACATCAATCCCCCGAAGATTCGTCAAGAATAGCAGCCCCAGTGTCCCATTCCTCCGTTCCTCAGAGAGACAATCCGATGTCACCCAAACTCCCGCCAGAATACAGTAAACAAAGACGAGGTTCGCCAATGAGACAAACATCTGTTGCCCAACTCGTGACGGCACGTCGCGAGAGAGTGAATAGAGAAAAAGCGCTCCCACAATGATAGCCAGACCGGAGAATACAAGCCGCCCCCAGTAGAGCGAGGTCTTTCGAGAAACCACCCTCAGTTCGCGTTCAACAATCGGAAGCACAGCCATCAATAAGCAGCTAATACAATCGCGCGCACGCTGTCAGCACCTAATCAATCCTGGTTCAGAGAATTCTTCCCTCACATTTGCAAAGCCTCCAGATAAGGATCCCCATCCAAAGAGACATTCCTGCACTGAACACCATTCCGAACAGGTAACGGTCAGAGCCACCAATCAGCCATCCGAGCATCCAGGGAAGCAACCAAGCAAGAATAACGGACAAGCCCATTCCACTCGGGACCGACATTGATCGCCACGCAAATACAGATGACAAGCCACCAACGTTCACCAGTGTCAAAATGAGTTGGCCCGCCAACCAGTACTCGCTATTGACGATGAGGAATCCAAAAAGGATTGCCCATGAAAGGAGCACAGGAGCATACGCGAGTCCTACCAGACTCCGGCAGTACCAGGAAAAATGACGAGGGATCGAGAGCATCATCTCCGCCATCCCGGATTGGCGTTCTTCGGCCACCAACCATCCCATCGTGAAGGCTTGTAAACACGAGGTCAGGAAGAAAAGCAAGATAACCTTATCCAGCAAGATTGAGGAATCGTCGCTGAATTTCCCCCACCAGTAGCTACTCATAACGCAGACGAAAAGCAACACCACCATGGCAGTCCTCACGAGTCGATAGCGTCGTAGGAGAACGGAGACCTGCAGCCATCGATCACCCTTCGAGAAAAAGATCCGTCGCTTCATGCTGATCGACGCAGCGAGGTGTTTCTTATCGCCATCACCCCAGACACTCAGACGGAGATACCGTGCCAAGAGTCGAAGCCCGACCACCAAGGTCACAAGCGCCCCAATAAACATCGCCCCAGCCTGAAATACCTTCGACCATCCCACTCCGCCGCCCATACCGCCGGATCTCATTGGGGCAATACCAAGGGTCACCCCCCTTTGATTAAACGGGAGGCGCTCCCACGAAACCTGAAAGAAGTATTTAGAAACCTGTAACACCCCCTCCCGTTCCCACCCGATTCCAGACTGCTCAAGGAACATTCCAATCGAGATGACCACGTACCCCCCTCCTAGACCACAGAATAGAACCACACTCAGAAAAAGAGACAAACCAAGCGATGAGGCTGCACTTCGACATCGCACCGACGCCACCATCGTCGCAAACCAGGCAAGCATTCCCGCACTTGCATGGAGAAAGAACATTCTCGCCCCATCCAGTAGGCTGACGCCCCCTAAGAAAAGCGGGATCATCATGATAGGAAGCGTGGCTAGGAGACACACGAAGATGCGCAGAGCATGAAGGAATCCCTTCGCCAGAAGGATATCCAGAGGACGCAGTGGGGTAAGAAACAAGAGATTAAGGGTTCCTTCCCGACGTTCTCGACTCACAGAATCAAAACAAACGAGCGGCACGAGAAGCCAAATGAGCGAAAAGAGCATCAAATTGAGCTCTTGAAACAGCATCCCACCCTGGCCTTGTCCCCATTCCAGGGC
>OJGU01000369.1_pt1 | contig 27657 bp, 21 predicted proteins | sample 1594741 | NCBI WGS metagenome assembly OJGU01 (sample SAMN05416841, study PRJEB24817) | seawater metagenome | isolation source: Sea water | place: Canada:Atlantic | collected 2013-07
GGGGTGGGGAGCGCATACGCTGCCCCGTAGTCCACCACCAAAGGCGCGTGATCGACCCCATGGGCGGCTTGCGGGGCATTCGGAGCTCGCTCTACGCGCGCCACGATCCCGCAGCCCCGAAGCGCCTCGACGTAGGTCCGTGACTTCTCTTGATCGAGGCCCTTCTTGACGACCTCGCGACCCCCGGAGAGCAAATCGGCGGCGGTCGCCTCGGGAAGACCAAACCGACGGACGAGCGCTGCGACGACCTGTGGAGCGCGGTGGCCCGGCAGCAAGGTGCCGTCGACGACAACGTCATACGCCACTGGCGTGGGGAAACCTCCATTCATGCTCCTGACTCCCGGACAATGCTCCCGGCGATCCTGCCGAGCGGGAGGAGAATGAGTCGAAAACCAGAGTGTGTCCAGCTGCCTTTCTAACCGGGACACCAGCCGGTCGGCCGACTGTGCCTCGGGCGATCGCCAGTCCGGAAGGCATGTGCTGACACCAGTGCCGCTGCCACACCCAAACCATGCCCGCAGAGAAGACGACATCCTGCGCGGCGGAGTCGCCCGGACCGACTGCGGGCTCGGGGCGCTATGATGCTTCGATGTCCACCAAGCACCTCGCCATTGCCGCTCTCGTCGCGGCCGGGTGCAATGGTGAGGCCGCTGACATTGAGGCCACGGGGGGGTCGATGAGCACCACCTCCGACGCGGAAACCACCACCCGTGGTTCGACATCGTCGGGCTCGGACTCGACGTCCTCGGCCGAATCCACCGGTGCGCCGCCGCAGGGATGGACGGTCGTCTCGGAGCTGGGGCCCGAGCTCGGGATGGCGATGAGCGTGTGGGGCAGGACTGCGGAAGAGGCGTTGGTGGTCGGCGGCCAGCTGCCTTCTGACGAGGGCTCGGCTGGCTTCGTGCTTCGCCGGACGCCAACCGGGTGGGAGCCGGATCCATTGCCCCCGGGGACACCGATGCTGCACTGGGTCGGTCCCGCAGGCGAGGACACCTGGCTCGTCGGTCGGGATGGGGCCGCGCTGCGCTGGGAAGGGGAGGCTTGGGTTTCACATCCGTCGAACACCGAGGTGGACCTGTGGGGAATCTGGGGAGGGGCGACCGAGGACGTCTGGGCCGTCGGCGGTGATGGAATCGCCGACCCCCCAACGCTTCTGCACTTCGACGGATCCGTCTGGAGCCCGTCCGAGTTGCCTGCGGATCTTCCTCGAGGATCCAATGCGCTGTTCAAGGTGTGGGGAGCGGATCCGGAGCACGTCTTCATCGTTGGCGATGGTGGCGTTGCGCTCGACGGGGTCGGCCCGGCCTGGAACGCGACCTACTCCGAATCGATCGCGCCCTGGATCGCGGTGCGAGGCCGTAGTGCCACCGACGTGGTCGCGGTCGGGGGTCGCTCGAACGCCCGAATCGCCCGCTTCGATGGTTCGACCTGGCAGGACACGACGCTCCTCGACCCGGGGCTCAATGGCGTATGGCTGGACTCGTCCGGACGCGCCACCTTGGTCGGTCGTCTCGGCGGGATCTTCGAGCTGCCGGCGGGCTCGATGGAACCGGTCACGATGTCCAGCCCAACCCTCGACTTGCTGCATGCGGTTCACGGGTTTGACGACGGCACTCGAATCGCGGTCGGGGGGACCTTCGAGGGGCCTCCGCCATGGCGTGGGGTCATCCTCGAGCACGCCGGTTGAACGCGCGCAGAGTCTGGGCGATCATCGACGCATGATTAGATTGGTTGTTGGTTTCGCTGCGGGTACGTCTCTACTTGTGGGCTGCGGTGGCTCTTCCGCTGAGCCATCGACCAACTCCGGGTCCTCGGGATCGGCGGATACCTCGACGACGTCGGACAGCTCGCCGACATCGGCCTCAGCCACGGCGTCACAGTCGAGCACGTCGCAAGGGTCGAGTTCATCAGGCGAGCCGGACGCGACCACGACATCGGAAGGATCCACGTCGAGCGGCACGACGGGCGACGACTCGTACTTCTGCAACGGTTGGGACGAACGAGCGACGCGTCCGTTTCTGGAGGTCTACAGCGACTCTGCGATGCAGACGCCGATGGCCAACGGAAGCACGTGGCCCATCACGTGCGGCGGCCAAGGGAGCTGGATGTTTCCGGTCTTTCCCGCCATGGGCGGCTTCACCCCGGCTCAGGGCATGGTCAGCTTCGCCGTGGACATCCAAGTGGAGGGCTTTACGGGCCCCGGGGGACAATTTCACCTCAGCCCGATGTATCCCTACGACGTCGAATGCTCCTCGGGCGGTGAAACGTTTGACGGCGGTTTCACCCACGATTGCATCGCGATCTTGCCCCCCGACGAGTACCTCGAGGACCTCTCCGTGCTCGACGGCGCCATCGCAGCGGTGCACATCGATCTCCTCGACCCCGAGGGCAATGCGGTCGCGAGCGTCGACTTCGCGGATGTTGTGCTCTCCGCGGAAGTGCGGCCTGGGTCGGAGGACTTCTGCTTTTGATCGCAGAGGTTTGACTTGGGCAGGCGCAGAACCTGAGGGCAGGCAAATCGGAAATCATTTTCCGATTTCAAAGCGTTTACCCCTCGGGTTCGATCTCGTCGCAGGTTTGCGCGACGACGCTGGCGAACGTGTGCCCGACGACACTGCCGTAGTCTCGCCAAAGAAGCGCTTCACCTGGAGTCGATCGATCGCGCATTCGAGTCCCGCGCCAACATCCTCGGCCAGCATCTTGCGGACGCGCAGTCGGCTGCGAATTCCAGCCACGAGGCTGATGACAGCCGAGATGACAAGGATCGCGGTGACGGCCAGCAGTCTCATCGCGCCCGTAGTCTAGGCGCAGGGACCGGCTTTGAAAGGGCGCGCGGCGGATACATTGTCGATACAGGGGCCGCGGACGTCGGCCGCATGATTCTTCCCATGCGCAGCTTCGTGGCCCTGTTCGTCCTTGCTTCGACCTGCGCGAGGATTGAGGAACCAACGCCAGACGCACTCCTCGAGCAGTCGTCGCCACCACCCCACACGGACACGCACGCAAAGCTGGTCGCAGCGCCTCAACCACTGGATACGCGTTGGTCCGAGGATGTGCTCGCGGTCGCCCAGAGCTTTCATCAGTGGGGACATCTCGAGGACGAGGCTCGGTGGGCGCCGTATTTGTGCGCGGTGCCTCCCCCTGCGCCTGCCCGGATCAGCGCGGCTGAGGAGTCTGCCGAACATGCACGGAAGCTCTACGTCGTCTCCGCATTGGACACGGTCCCGCTCGGTTATCCGTCCAGCATCCTCTACGTCGCGCCGGACCTCGAGGCCCCGCAGCCTATGGCCGAACTCGGACCCGAGGTTCTGCAGGCGGTGGTGAAAGAGTCGTTCGAGCCGCACCGACTCGACGAACACGATAACGTCGACGGGCACGGACTGTTGCCCGCAGAACACGACGGCGAGAGCTTCGTCGCGGGCGATCCGCTGGGGCTCTACATCATGCTTCAGGTTGAGGACCGCAGCGGGACCGACGAGGGTTGGGTCTACGCAACCGTGGCTGCCGACCTCCGGACGATCACCGCGATGGGCGTGATTGAATCCTGCGCCTCGTGCCACGCCCACGCCGGACCCGGGCGGTTGTTTGCCGCGCGGCCGTAGTCTCGTCGGTCACCGCCGATGATCCCAGCGCTTCTCGACATCACAGCCACGAAAGCTGATGCAGGGCGGTAGGTCTGAGATCTCGACCGAGTCGCAGCGCTGTTGCTCGTAGTCGGCCCCGAGTGGGTTGGGTCCGAAGTCGCGGAGTACGATCACCTCGCAGCTGTCCCCCACCCGGGTGACGAACGTGGTGGCAGTCTCGCCTTCGTCGAAATCGAGGAGAACGTGTTCGACCGGAGTACATGTTGTGATGGCACTGGCCAAGCACGCCGCGGCGGTCCGCGCTCCTGTTTCGCAGTCTGTCGTGTCGACTCCACACGATGAGAACGGCCCGTACTCCTCTCGGTACTCGTCCACGATCTCGTCATAGGACAAGTCCGTCCGCTCGCCACACGCACCGAGCAGGAGAAGCACGAACAGTCCCTGTGCTCGGACGGGCATCGACATCGCGCCCGGCCCGCGATGGACAGGGGGAGCAAGAAGTGTCCGACCCTGTGGGAGCACGACTCCTTGTACGCACGATCCGACCGCACGATCTGCCGCAACATGCGAGAGGACCCGGAGGTCGCCGGCCGCCAGCCCCCTCTCCTCGGCCACTTGTTGGAGCCGGCTTGCTGGCCCATGACCATCAACGCCCGAACACTCTCCGCGGGTAGGCCGAGGCGAACGGAGATCGCGTCGCCCTCGCTACCCACGGACAACTCTGAGGCCGTACCAGCGGCTCCTGGCGTGCCCATGGCTTGCGCGAACTTGGCGAAGTCAAGGTGCAGCACGCCCCATTCCTGGCGGCCCGCGGTCTCGGCGAGCCACGCGGGGTCGGACGAGGGCTCGGCACGGAGGCCGTGGAGGAGCGCGGTTCACCAAGAGAGTCTCCGGCGAGGGACGTCGAGATTCTCGAGGCCGAGCGCACAGGCGGTCGAAAGATCATAATCCGCGTCGTCACAACCCGAGCGTACCGAGTCTCCCTCCGTACATGAAGAAGTCCCACCTCCACGGAACCCTCCTGGCCTCGTTCGCGCTGCTCTTCGCCGCCTGTGACACCGAAGATCCCCAGCCCCTCGAGTTGGTCGATGTGATCGACGACATCGAAGGCGCAACGACCGGCGAGGTTGAACCCTTCGCGGTCGACCCCGAGGTCGAAGACCAACTCGAACTCACGTCCCTCGTCGAGTTCCCTGACCCCGAACCGGCCGTCGATGTTGGAGAGTTCGACCTGGCCGCTGAGATCAGCCCTCAAGAGGCGAGCCCGCTTGGTTACTGGTCGTGGGGAACCCCAGGCAACAACGGACAACGCCTGTACCTTGGCTCAGCCTCCAACCGAACCTGCTTTCTGCAGGGCATCACCGGAGAGCTCGAGTCCGCCCAGAACGCCGCGCAGGCGCGTGCAGGCGTCTACATCGATAGCTCCAACAACCAGTGGTACATCGAGACCAAGGCCGGTGTCCCCGAGTATTGGGGCGAAGGCGGTGACGGCGTGATGGCCCACGCCACCTGCATTCCCAACACCGCAAACCGTCAGTTCATCTCGTGGGTCGGGAACTCGAGCAGCGGCAGCAACACCTTGTACGCCTTCGCCGAAGACCACGGGAACACGCGGTGTTTCCTCAGTTCTGTCAGCGCCACGACGGGTTGGGCCAGCGGCACCGCATGGGCGGGCTTGCGTCGAGGCATGCGTGACGGCGAGCCCACCTGGGAGCTCAGCGGCAACCTGGTCAAGGAAACCGATGGCTCATCTGGAGGCGGTGCCGGTGCGGTCTGTGTAGACATCTCGTTTCAGTCCACGGGCAGCTACAGCTGGCAAGCAAGCTCTACCGCCTCCGCGGGGCAGCTCACCTCCTCGACGGCGGGGCAGACGTGCGCCATCCACTCTCTGACCGGAAACTTCGCCGCCAACACCTACGGATGGAGCGACGGAGTGCGGATCTACCCCTACTCGTCCTCTTCCGGAGACCGCTGGCACCTCTTCGGAACCTCGTCCAAGAAGGTCATCGGCGAGTGTTACAAGAACTACTCGTTCTGGCCCTCCTGGCCGTAGCACCGGTGGCCCGTTCTACGGTCCTCTGGCGCGGCGTCAACAACCATCGTTCCGGAGTCGTCTCCGGGTGGTCATGCAGATGAAACGTTTCGCTGAGTTAGAATGGTCGATAGTCCCGGGTCCCAAGATGTTGCCCGCGGCTGTGTTCCCGAGTGATCAGGTCCGTAGGGAAGTGGCAAAGTACGCGCCAGCTCAGGTCGCCCACGTGCTTGCCGGACTGTCCGGCATGGTGTTGGAAACCGACGGGGACGGCGACTGGTGGAGCTGGCGAGCAAGGTACGAAGGCCAACGCGATCTATTCGAGGTGAACATGACGCTCTACGAAACCGATCCGCCTCTCTGGGGCGGATCGGAGCTTGTCGGGATCATTGACGCACAAGAGGCACTCGACTTCTGGAAGAAGGTCGCGGGGCAACTGCCAGGCACATACCTGCACGGGAGCGATGCGCAGCTGTACTCCATGGATGGTTTTCGTCGTCTGCTGTGAAACATCGCCTGGCGAATTGGCACGGGGCGAACCTTCGTCACGCGGCTCGCGGCTCATTTGTAGGGCAGCGCTTGTGGGGGCCAGGGCTCCGCGGGTTGGCCGGACACGAGGGGCGCACCGAGCAGGTGGAGATAGGTGTAGCTGCTGTGTTGGACGCCCAGCTCCGCGTACCACTGATCGGAGGTCGTTCCGGCGGCCGCAGGAACGATGGGGAGCTCGATCGGTGGGGACGGCGTGCCCGCCTGCACATACGTCGTGCGGCCAAGCAGCGCCTCCAGGGCGTCGAGCGCAACTCGGGCCGTGTCGGGGCACCTCAAGGGTCCGGACTCGGCGTAGGACGACCTCACGGCGCCGAGCTGGCCGTATCCCCTCGGGATGTTGTCGTTCGCGTTGTCCCAGCGGACGCTGTTGGGCAGGAGCTTGGCAAAGTAGGCGGCGAAGTCCGCCGTCCCTGCGGTCGGGTTGGCAAAGGTGTGCGGCTCGACAACGAGGTTGGGGAACGTCTCCTTGATCCAACACGCCAGAACCTGCGCCGTCGAAGCTCCGAGGCTGTGACCGGTCACGTACATGGTGGCGCCCGCGGGAAGACTGCTGAGGAAGGCCTGAAGCGAAGTGCCAGCACCGGGAGTCCCGGCATCCGGGGTCGCCTCGAGGATGTTGTTCACCGCGTCGGCCCAGCCCTTCGAGACCATCGGCGTGGGGTCCGAGGATCCGGGCACGGCCGTGAGACCGACGTCGATGTCCTCGAAGATGTTGAAGACCGACATGATGGTGCCGCGCACGGCAAGGCAGTAGCGCTCACCGTTTCCAACGACGTAGGCGAGGTTGTCGAGGTGCGTCGCCTGGCCCCATTGGAGCTCCCAGTTGCCTCGGGTTGCCAGGGAAGGGTCCCCGAGCCCGGTGTCGAGGCCCGCTTGGTCCTGGTACGCGAGCGCGGCGAGGGTGATGGCGACTTGGTCGATGGAGGGCTGGTTCGTCATGGGGTCTCGCTCGTTCCCCCATGAAGCCCGTCTCGAACGCCCGGAGATCACAACCAATCTCCGACCCGGCGCCGGGGAGCCAACCGACCCTCCAGCTTGTAGAGCCGTCTACTGTGCGACCTGGACGAACTTCGCCACGGACGGAGTCCCGGCCGTATCGACGACGAACAGCATGTAGAAGCCCGGAGGCGCCACGGTGCTCGTCGATGGCGCGGTCACAGCCAGCGCGTCGTCCCCGAGTTGCTCGAAGTTCAACTCGATGCTCCGCCCGGTGCCGGTGTGGTGGGTCTCGGAGTTCGGGGTGATCATCACGACGCTGGCGATCCGCTGCCCATTGGCCAGCGCCACTGGGAGCTCGAACGTCTCGCCGTATCGCGCTGCCGTGACGTCGCGAGGAACGCTCGGCCGCTCGCGCTCGGAGCCATCGTCGGCAAACAGGTACGGCGGGCTGTAGATCTCGTAGCTGCGGATGTCGCGTTCCCTGCCGCCCAAGAGCTTGCCGGCCCGGGTGGGGTCTTGCCCGCCGGTGACGAGCACGCGACCGTCGGGGAGCAACGTCGCGGTGTGGTGGTACTGCCGCGGATGCATCAGGGCCTTGGTGGGCGACCACCGGTCGGTGGCGGGGTCGTACATCTCGGTCTCGTAAATGTAGTCGATGACGAAATCGTCGCCCTCCTCCTCATCGTTCCACTGACCGCCGGTCTGGCCGCCAACCGCCCAAGCTTTGCCGTCGGGAAGCATCACGACGCTCACGTTGGCGCGCGAGTTCTCCATCGAGGCCAACGACTCCCAGCGCAGCGGCTCGTCGCCGGCACGGGTCAGGTCGACCTGTTCGACGAGGCTGTTCTCGGGTGCTTCGCCCACATCGCAATCGGGATCGGGGTGATCGGACCCGCAGGCGGAATCCAACCCTCGGGCGTCGACGATGCCGCCCGCATACGCGCGCATGATCGCCTGGGCCGGCTCCACGGTGTCGTCGACATGGAACGTCACATCACCGTTCTCGTGGAAGGCGCCCGGTCCCTCGGCGTCGGTCCACGTGGCGACGTCGTTGTCGTCCAAGGTCAGCAGCACGGCCTCGTCCCCGTGGTCCCAACCGATCCGCGGGCTGTAGATGCGGCCGTTGGGCAGGACCCGCATGGCGGGGTAGCGCTCGGGGAAGTCCTTCTCGCTGCCCTCGAGCGTCGTCCACTGGTTGGTGTCGGGGTCGAAGACCTCGAGCGGGTCTGCACCGGATGTTCCGGACACGACCAGCGCTCGGCCGTCGGGAAGGGTGAGCACGGACGGATACCAGCGCCGCTCCTGCATGCTGTCCACCTGCGTCCAGGTCTCGGCGCGCGAGTCGAAACGCCAGGTGGCGCGGTGCTTGAGCACCGAGTTGGGCAGGAAGCCACCGCCGGCGACGAGGAAGTCGCCGTTGGGCAGGAACGTGTGGTGGGCGCAAAAGACGTCGTCGTCGTAGGACTGCCGCTCGAACGCATCGGTGAGCGGGTCCCAGGTGATCGAGGCCATCGGGTAGTTGGAGCTCGCGAACCCTCGACCCGCGAACAGCAGCACACGGCCCGAAGGCAGCAGGCCAACGTGCATGCCCAAGATTCCTGTCCGCCCGCTGATGTCGTCTCGGCCGTCCTCGGTGAAGTACTTGGGCGCGGTGAACTCACCGGTGACCCACGGCTCGCGTGCAGGCTCGAAGGCCGTGCAGGTGGCTTCGTGACAGTAGAGGCCGTCGTTGCACAGCTCGTCGTAGTCGTCGCAGTCGTCGCCTTCGCCCGGCAAGGGCTCGGCGGTGTCTCCGTCGGCGTCATCTGCCTTGCCGCCGGCCGAGCCCGCGCTAGGACTCGCGTCCGACTCCGGTTCGCCGCATCCGGCAAGGAGAAGTACAGACGCAAGGACCGACCCGATACAGCTTTCCGATTTCACTGGATATTCCCCCCGCTTCGAACCTACACCCTAGCACAGAATACTACATGCCCAGATCCGGCCTGCGGGGCCGAATTCCGGAGCCCCAGCCGGATACTCTTGGGCATGTCGAAGGAGTCGCCTCGCGCCCCCGTGCGCCCACCCGCCACCGTGGAGCTCGGCCGTGCTCCGTCGGACCCAGGTCAAACGGAGACCGTGGCGGGCGAGACGGCTGCGCCGGCAACACCCCGGGGGTCCAATGAACTCGACGCGCGGTATCGAGACGAGGGGCGACTCGGCCGTGGGGGAATGGGTGAGGTGCGGCTGTGCCACGACACGCGGATCGGTCGAGATGTCGCCCTCAAAGTGATTCGCGACGAACGAGCGACGACACCGCAGGCACGCACCCGCTTCTTCAAGGAAGCCAGGGTGCAGGGGCAACTCGAGCACCCCGCCGTGGTGCCGGTCTACGACCTTGGCGCGACCGAAGGCGGTCGGCCGTACTTCACGATGAAACGTGTCGGAGGCCGGACGCTCGCGGACATCATCCGCGTGGACGACGACGAGGCCTACTCCCGCCGACGTCTGCTCTCCGCGTTTTCGCAATTGTGTCTCGCGGTGGACTACGCCCACGAGCGAGGGATCGTCCACCGCGATCTCAAGCCATCCAACATCATGTTCGGTGACTTCGGTGAGGTCTACGTCCTCGACTGGGGGCTCGCCAAAACGGTGGACGACGAGGAACGAAACGAAGCGGAGGATGCGGTGTCTCTCGACGGAATCGACGGGTCGGCCGACACCATCGAGGGCGAGGTCCTCGGGACTCCGGGGTACATGGCGCCCGAACAGCTCGATGGGGTGCACGGGAACGTCGGCCCGCATACCGACATCTACGCGCTGGGGGCGATCCTGTTCGAGCTCCTGACGTCCGAGCCCCTGCACCCGCGCAAGACGCCACAACAGGCGATCGGATCGACGATCGGAGGGGCCGATGCCCGGACACACGCCCGCTACCCGGACCGCGAGGTGCCGCCCGAGCTGGAGGAGATTTGCGTACGTGCCACCCAGTACGACGGCGCAGATCGGTTCAAGAGCGTGAGGGCGCTTCAGCAGGCTGTCGAACGCTTTCTCGACGGGGACCGCGACGCGCAGCTGCGCCGTGAGCTCGCGCAGAGCTACGTGGACCAGGCCATGCAAGGGTTCGACACGCTCGAGCACGACGACGCCGACCCTGCCGCGCGGCGCAACGTGATGAACATGATCACGCGCGCGCTCGCCTTCGACCCGGAACATGCAGAGGCACGAGGCGCCCTCATGCACCTCCTCACGCGACCCCCGTCGGATGTGCCCGAAGAGGTTCGCGAGCAGCTGGAGACGGGTCGAGCCCAGAGCGAACGCAAGGCGGCTCGTGGAGGGGTCTCGGCCTACCTCGCGTGGCTCCCCTTCGCAGGTGTCACGCTCATCATGGGTGTGCGCTCGTGGGGGCTGTTGATCGCGATGCTCGTCCTGATCGCGGCTGGCATCGTCGTCTCCTACGTCGGCTCTCGGGCAAAGAAAACGCAGCGGTGGGCGACCGGGTCGCTGGTCATCAGCACGATCACCCTCGTGATCCTCAGCCGGTTGCTCGGCCCACTCGTCCTCATCCCGGGCCTGGCCGGCGCCAACGCCCTCGCGTTCACGCAGCATGCGACCGGACGTCGGCGCATCGGCTACGTCGCGATCGCGGCTATGGCCGTGGTGGTCCCCCTGCTGCTCGAGACCACCGGCGTTTGGTCACCGTCGTACACGTTCACGGAGGCGGGTATGCTCGTCGTCCCGCATCTCGCGTCGCTTCCGATCGCGGCCACCTTGCTGCTCCTGGCGCTTGCCAGTGTCACAACGATCGTCTTGCCCGCGCTGCTGATGCGCGAGGCGAGAGATAGCGTGGAAGAGAGTCAGGAGCAGCTCGCGGTTCAAGCGTGGCAGCTGCGACAGCTCGTGCCCGATCGTGGTGTGGAGATGCAGCCTGTTGTCGCGACTTCGTCGGCGGCCTAACGCCTTCGCATGGGTATGCGAGTTGACTCGGCGGGCACATCGACTCCGGGACCGAGCTCGGGCACTACCCATCGATTGCATCGACGCGCTCCAGCTCGTAGGCCCGACTGTCGGGGAAGGCTGCGAACCACGCGCGGGCCTTGGCCAGGGCGTCGTCGGTCTCCGCGTCGCGATCTGGCTTCAGCGAGGCCAATCCGGCGCGGGCCCAGTGCTCCTGCGGCGGTGAGGGCTGGGAGGCAAGCACGCGCTCGAACAGGGGCGCGGCTTCGGTCTCTCGGCGTAGGTCGACGTAGGTCCACGCCAGCGACAGAGCGATGCCGCGAGCTTCGGGGACGTCCGGGTAGTTGTCCCGGAACCAGGCCCACAGGGGTTCGATGATCTCCAGCGCTTGCTGCGGACGGCCCGCTCGGCGATAGGCTTCCGCCAAGTCGGCCACAATGTCGTAGCTCAACCCGAAGTCCGTCTGGTCTGCTTCGAGCTCCAAGGACGCGCGCAAGTCTTCCAGTATGCCGGTGGCCTCGGGTAGCCGGCGCAGTCGCATCAGGACATGGGCTCGGATCCCCCGGGCTTCTCGGCGCTCGGTGGAGCCCGTCGGGGAGGCCTGCACTGCGCGTGTCGCAGCGACCAGGGCCGCGTCGAGATCTTCCTCGGCAACGGCGACGTTCGCATGGGTCATCGCGATCATCGAAGGGACCTGCGGCGCGAGCGTTACTGTCCGTGCGATCGACTCCGCCTTGCGCAGCCGCCCACGAGCCTCCTTGGGACGCCCGAGTTCGGCTTGAACGTCCGCGATGTCGAGCAGAATCAGGACCAGATCGGCGGAGCCTGTTGGACCTCTGGCTTCATGCCACGCGGCGAGCTGAACCCATTCGTCCAGGACCCCTTCCATGTCGCCACCGACGCCCCGCAGCGTCGCGATCTGTTCGGTCAACTGGGGGACGAGCGCGGGCCGATGTTCTCGCGCGAGGTCGCGCGATTCGATCGCTCGCCTCAGCGCCAGTTCACCGTCACCGTCGAAGAGCGCCGACATGCTCTGGGCCGTTTTGACCAGCGTCAGGAGCTCCTCTCGAAGCCACGGCGTTCGCACCCGCTCCAGCGCCTGCTCGGCCTGCGCGAGGGCTCGGTTCGTCTCCTCCGCGTCACCGTCATCGGCAGAAAGGATGCTCCGCAAGATCCAGACGGCGACCTCTCGCGCCGGATCTTCGGCCTCGCGGGCCGTGACCGCGGCAGCGTCCATCGAGACCAGGGCAGCTTCGCGATCCACCACCCACAACGCTGACGCGACATGCTGATGGGCCTCGGCGAGCGAGGAGAGATGGTGCAGGTCCTCGGCCAGTCGAACCGCTTCGCGAGCCTGGGCAGGCGCATCGGGGGCGTCGACTGCGGTCAGTACGCCCGCCCGCTCGAGCAGCGCGGGCAGGCGGCGATCGGTGGGAGGGGCCGGGCCCACCTCGGCGCGCGCCGCAGCCCACCGCGTGCAACGGTCGAACAGCCGTGGTGATCCAAGTTCCTCTGCCGCCTGGGTGGTGCCTTCGCGAAGCAGTTCGACCACGGTCTCGAGTCGGACCTGCAGGCGGTCGAAGCAGACATCTCGTGCGGCGAGCTCCTGTTGCGGGATCCCGCCGGCGGCCCCGAGCCTGCATGTTTCGGCACGGCTCATCGAGAGTTTCTGGTCGAACACCTCCAAGTCTCGGCGCACCCGTGTCGCTGTGAGCGTCGCCGTGGCGATCTCGTTGGAGTCATTGCCCGCCAGCTGACGCTCCAGTTGATCGAACTGTCTGTCCTCGAGGCTCCGCCAGTGCGTCGCCTCCGGGCATTCGGTGCCCTCAGAGCTCGACCGCACGGCGACCGCGGTCACGGCCGCCCCGAGCAGGGTTGCGGCCACCAGTGGGCGCCAAACCCGTCGGGCCGCGGGTTCGGAGACCAAGGACTGCAGTGTCTGAAGGAGTGCGGCCATGCTCGATGGACGGGAATCGGGATCGGCCTTCAGACCGCGGGCCAAGACCTGCCGCAGTCTCGCTGGCATCAACCCGGGCGCGGGCACGGGCAGCGCGTGACTACGGATCGCCTCGAGCCGGACTCCCACGGATTCTTCGGCAAACGGTCGCTGGCCGCTCACCGCTTCCCACAGCGCCACGCAAAACGCGAACACATCCGCTCGGGCGTCGACCGCAGCACCCTCGACCTGCTCAGGAGGCATGTACGCCGGCGTTCCGCACCGACCGGCTGTGACGATCGAGGTCTGGGTGTTGACCGACTCTACGGAAGCATGGGGCACAACTGCGTTTGCCAGGCCGAAGTCGGTCACCTGCGGTCGGTCATGCTCATCGACGAGAACGTTGTCGGGCTTGAAGTCGCGGTGGACAAGCCCGGCCTCGTGCGCTGCCGACAATCCCCGGCCCGCTTGGATGTACATGTGAACGACCTCCCGCCAAGGCGGCTGGCGGCCGTGAAGCCAGCGGCGAAGCGTGTCGCCCACCACCAATTCCATCACGACGAATCCACTCCGCTCGGTCAACACGACGTCGTAGACCGCGACCACGTTGGGGTGTCGCAGCCGCGCCATCGCCTTGGACTCCGCGAGCAGCCGGTCCCGGATCCCGAGGTCGGCGTCGAACATGGCGTCGTGCAGCAGCTTGATTGCCACCTCCCGGTCGAGGCGACGATCGAACGCGCGATAGACCACCCCCATACCCCCTCGGCCGAGGGGCTCGCGCAGCTCGAAGCGATCTCCCAGGGCGGTTGCGACCTCACCCGGTGAGGCGTGAGTGGGGGAGCCTTCACGCCGACCGAGCAACTCGAGGCAGTCGGGGCAGCTTTCGATGTGCTCGACGGCCGCACGGCGTTCGGAGTCCTCGAGCGTCCCTTCTCGTAGCCTCAGGACCTCATCGTTCGAGAGGCACGTGCTGCCCGATGACCGCCCAACACTCATGGGAACCTCAGCGTGCCACACAAACCGAGGAAAAATGGGCTACACAAGTTCCATGACGGCCATTGCCGCAGCGCTCGTCAGCCGATGGGCGGAGGTGTCCGAGACGTGGTCGCAGCTCACCGTGACTCCGGACGCGTTGGCGGCGGAGCTTCACGCGCGGGGCTGGTCGGCTGAGGAGCTGGAGTCGCGCCATGTGCCGGATTTGGCGTTGGCGTTGGCGTGCATGCGTGGAGACGCCGAGGCGTTGCGCGTGTTCGAGGACACAATCCTTGCGAGTACCGCGGGGTCGATCCGCTCGATCGACGCGAACGATGCGTTCGTCGATGAGGTCAAGCAGCGGACGCGGGTCAAGTTGCTCGTCGCCGACGGTCGCGACGAGCCGCGGATTCGGGACTACGCGGGCCGGGGCCGATTGGGGGCGTGGGTCACGGTCACGGCGATCCGAACCGCGCTGACCTTGGTGCGCGAGTCGAATCGAGCGAACCGATTCGCGGAGGATCGCTGGGCGCGGGCGCTGGCGTTGCCGGAAGTCGGCGACGCGGAGCTCGAGTATCTCAAGGAGACCTACCGCAAGCAGTTCACTGCTTCGCTCCAAGAGGCGATCCTCCACATGGACAATCGCAGCAAGACCATCCTGAGGATGTACTTCGCGCAGGGGATGAGCATCGACGAGATTGGGACGGTCTATGGTGTGCATCGCTCGACGGTCGCCCGATGGATCGCGAAGCACCGCGTGGATCTGTATGAGCGCACGCTTGGCATTCTCGAGACCAAGCTCGGGGTGCCAAAATCGGAGCTCTCGAGCTTGCATCGGCTGGTCCGAAGCCAGCTCGAGATCTCCTTGGGCGGTCTGGGGCGATAGGGCCTCGCTCAGCCGCACGCGAGGTCGGGGTCTTCCTCACAGTCGCAGTAGCAGTCGAATTCGATGCAGCTGCCTTCGAGTTCGAAGGCGCACTCGTCGACGGCGATGTCGATCGCGAGGTCCAAGGTCGAGGCATCGGAACAGACCTCCTCCGAGTATTCCAAGACGTCGCCATCGCACTCGGCCTCGCAGAAGCAATCCCACAGCGGGACCTCGTTGTCGCTGTCGTCGTCGTCGTCGTCGTCGTCGTCGCTGTCGTCGTCGTCGTCCTTTTTTTCGTCGCCCTTGTCCGAACTGGTGCTCGCCTCGTCGTCGTCCTTTTCGGAGTCGTCACAGGCTGGAGCGAGGGCGAGGGGAAACAGGATGAGAAACAGTCGAAGATTGGAGTTCATGATGAGTTCCGGGCGCGGCCATCAGGCGCCTTCATCCCTCTGACTCCGGTCGTCGGATTGTGTCGCACGCACCACCTGTCTTTTTCGAACAACCCTCGACGTCCACAGGGCCGGGGGCGGTAGTGCGACTGCACACGCGTCGATGCGAGGATTTTCCTGCGACGAACCGCGGGGGGCGGAGTCGTTCGGGCGAGACCTCGCCATGAAAGTCCAAACGACCGCATTCCTCTGCATTTCGACGCTTTTCGCGTGCACCCTCTCCCAGGACGCCGACTCGCCATTCGGCCAGGAGACAGAATCGTCCACGGCGGAAAGCGGGGGCTCGTCGACCACGGAAGAGGACGACGACCGGCCCGAGCCCCCACCGTCACGTGGCGCCGTCGCCAATGTTTGCGAGCGAATCGACGAGTGCGGGTTCCTCCCCCCCGGGGTACGCCTCAGCGATTGTGAAGACACGACGAAGATGTGCCTCGAGGACGGCCTTCAAAGCGAGCGGTCCGACTGGGAGCTGTTCGCAGCGGACTGCCTCGAGCTGGAGAACTGTTTCAACTTCATCGCCTGCTATGAAGATCTGCAGACGTGCGAGCTTCCGCTCGACATCGGCACAACGGGAGGCTTCGGCGGATTGAGCACGTCGGGTGGAGTGCTTGGAACCACGACCGATGGGTTCGAAGCGTCGACCGGCTCCATTTTTGACCCTGATGACAGCTCGACGACCGGCAACTCTGGAGACGACACGAATGATGACGGCGGCATTGATCCGCCGGTCTGTGGCGGGGCCTGCAACGCGTGCGTGGATTGTGCGTTCGAAGGACCCTGCGTCGCCGAGGCGATCGCTTGCGCGGCGAACCCGAGCTGCATCGACCTCAACGATTGTTATGCTGAATGCTTCGACGGTCCCTGCTACGACCTCTGCGACGAGTTCTATCCCAGCGGCGTCGCCGACTACGCTGTGCTCACCGAGTGTGTCCTCGATTCCTGCGCGTCCTGCTGAGCGCGGCCGGAGCAAACGCCGCCCCGCCCACACGGGGTCGGGTGGGGCGGAAACCACGTTCGTCCAACGGCCCGACTCGAGGGCTCCGAACCGCCTATTGTGTGGGACGTGGTGTTCCCTTCGATGAGGCGACGTTCTGCTGCCGTGAGCATGGCTCTCGCCATGGGCCTCGCGTGCAGTTCGGCGCCCAAGAGCGACCCGGAGCCCGTTCCTGAAGCTCAGGCTCCCGACAAGAGCGCCCTGCCCGAGCCGGACCGACCGACGCTCGACGTGGGTCCCCAAGCCACAGCGATTCCCGACGCCCCCGCGGATCTGCCAGCCGAGACGGACAAGACGCCGGTGCCGGTCTTCGGGCAGTCCGAAGCGGACGGGACTCGACTTGCGGCCGACTTCTGCCGGCACGGTGGTGGGTTGTTCGGACCGCCGACTGGAAAGCCGTACCCCAAGCCGGACGATTGGATCTACGAACAGGGCGACCCCTTGTCCTCGTGCGACGAGGTTGATGCAAGCACGCTCGGTACGTGGAAGACCGAGGACGCATCGGCGACCCTGACCGAACTCGAGGTCACCGTCGAGGATGATGATGGCTACGGCCCCGGTCCGGTCGCGCTCAAACAGGTCGTTACGATTCGCAGCGCTCGCGGTGTTGCGGATCATGTCGTGACGCTCTACGGGATCAGCTCGTTCGAGGAGGCATCCGACGTTTCGATGGAACTGGACCTCGAGAGCGTCGTCTTCCGAGACCTGCTCGGCGGCGGACAGCCGGACTTCTTGGTCCAGCGCGAAGAGGAGGTCGGTGGAAACTTCGAGGCCGATCGATGCTTCAACACCACGACCACTTCGAAGTCGGCGACGATCTGTGGCGATCATCCGACCGCGCCGGGGTGCATCGATATTCCGATCGGGCTCAACGAGCGATCCGTGCCCTGGTCGGATCTCAGCGAGTGCGACGAAGACGTTTCGCGCTCCGATTCAAAAGCGCTTGGATACAAGCTCCGATACAAGCTTCCCGCCAAGGACAAGTTCGTGGCCCGGTGGGTCTCGAAGAAGAAAATGAAGACTTCGTACGAGGGGCCACCGAAGTTCAAAGGCTCTTGGTCCTTGGACGAGTTGTTTGCGACGACCGACCCCGCGCTTCGCGACCTGCTCCGCAACTGGTCGGCCGCGGACACTGTTGTTGTGCCTTAGCAGGCCGTGGAAACCAACCCAGCGTCTCAAGACTTCCGGCGCCCGGCGACCAGTCCGAGGAGCACGAGAAGCCACGCGGCCGACGTCTCGCCCGGTGACCGACAACCGCAGCCCCCGTCTCCACCATCCTGCGCGGGCGCACTGTCCGTCTCGGTGTCACCCGTGGTGGATCCGTCCCCCGTCGTTTCGCACGCGGGGTCCATGACGAACCCGAGCGAACAGCCGTCCGTGTCGGCGGCACATCCCGCGGAGTCGGCCGGGAGCACGATGTTGGGTTCGTACTGGTACGCGGTGTACGTCGCCCCATTGGGGTCGGTGAAGTCGATGCGGAGGATCACCGACCCACCACCAGCCTTCAGCGGCGCCTCCCAATCGAGCGTGAAGGCCTCGCCCTCCACGGGCACATTCTCGGCGAAGGGAGTCCAATCGGGATTCGAACCCCCGGACTCGATCGCGTAGGAGGCGGTCATCGTCGTGCCCGGCAGGGCGTTGACGCATCCTTCCACCGTCACCGTGTCGCCGGCACACGGTGATTGCTCCCGCGTGGTGATCGCAGCAGCCGGACCGTCCGCAGCAGGGTCTCCGCCATCGTGGACCCGCACGACGCCTCCCACCCGGGGCGCCCACACATTGAACACGGGCTCGTAGGTGTAGCCCGACACGACGTAGGCGCCGGCGGGAACTGCAGAGGTGTCCCAGGGAACCGGCTGCGATGCGGAGGCGTCGGTGATCGGGCGCCGGTCCGCGTCCTCGTTGATCCGATACCAACAACTGTCCCAATCCGTCGCGAGCTCCAAGATGTCGCTCTCGGGGGGAGCGACAAACGCCTCGTAGTTGAGCAACGTCTGCTCGACGTCGCTCATCGTGATCCAGCTCGGCAGCGCCTCCTGAGGAGGCGTCTGTCGGCACAGCGCGAAGAACTGGTGGGTTCGACTGTCCGCGACCTCTTCGGGCGTGACGTCGGTGTCCTCGAAGGGGATCCCGTACTCCAGCGCGTAGTTCGGATCGACGGTGCGGTCGACGAACTCCATGCAGGTCACGTCGTTCCACTCCACGGCGGTTCGTGGATGCTGGGAGTTTCCGGCCTTGGCGTTGCCCGATACCGCAACCATGCCGAGCGCGAACGCGGCGGTTGGGACACTCCGAGCACTCCAGGCAAACACCAAGCGCTTGTCTTAGCGCCCCAGGGCGTTCGGCTCAAGGGGCGCGGGATTGCAGCCCCGACTCACCGTCGCAGGCCGCGGAAGTCGAAGCTGACCTCGAGCGTCTCTTCCAGCGCGAGCAGCTTCTCGAAGTACGTCTCTTTGCCTTGCAGCGGCAGCGTCACCATCACGGGCGCGGCGCCTCCTCCCACGGCGGAACCTCCGAGCGCTGGGGCATCGCCGCCGACGGCCTGCGCGAAGTTTGCGTCCTGGGGCATCATCTCCACCGAGGTGGTGTTGGGGATCGGGTAGCTGGGGTACTCGACGTTGTCGAGCGAACCGCCGTAGCTGCGTCGCTTGATCTTGGCCTTGTCCGGGGAGTGAATGGTCCATGCGACGTAGGTGCTGGGAACGTCGACGGCGGGAAGGCTCGCCTTGAAGGTGCCGCGGCCATTGTCAGCGGTGGGCGCTCCGGACTCGACATACACGGCGCTCACATCGAATGCGCTGAGGTTCTGCCCGGCTTGCTGGGACCGAACGAGCGGGATCATGATCTGGTCGTCGGCGCCCTTGACGGGTTGGACGGCCTTGCCCGCAACCGACGCGGACCACAGCTCGGCTCCCGGGGGGAGGTTCAATCGCAGGAACTGCCGGCGGTTGTTGCGAACCTGGTAGTTCACCGACGTGAGCCGCCGCCCTTCGCGGGTCCACATGGTGCGGGCCACGGTCTGATCGATCAGGGTGACCAAGACCTCGACTTCGTCGTGCGAAGCGACGTTGAGGGCGATGCTCGGCTTGCTGCCGAGGTACTTGTACCCAAAGAGAACGGGCTGTCCGGTGAGGCCCAGAATCGAGGCGGGGAGCGAACGGACGTCGACCGCGGTGGCGTCTTTGACGGTCTCTTCTTCGATCTCCAAAGAGCCTGCGGACTCGACCCCAAGCCAGCCCTTGGTGCGCTCGCTACCCACGGGCACGAGCACCGGGACTTCGGCCGCGGCGGCCTTGGTCTGGGCGCGTTCCATGCGGACGCTGAGCGCATACGTTCCTTCGGCCTCGAAGTTGAGCACCACGTTGAGCTTGCCGTCGGTTCCCGCTTTCCAGTCGCGGATGCCTGCGCCCTGCACATCGAGGACGGTCATGCCCTTGGGCACCTCGTAGACGAACTGGTTCACGCCCGCGAACAGGATCGTGTTCTGAACGCTGGTGGTCGCGCGGACCAGGCCCTCGCTCACGCTCATGAGCGTGTACACCTCGGTGTACACCCGCGCGGCTTTCTTCTCGGTCTCAGGGACCTCGCGCTGCCAGCGGATCGTCAGTGTCCCGGTGGCGGGCAGCGTGGCTTCGACGACCCGCTTCTCACCCACGACGCTGTCGGACTCGAGCTTGGCGTTGGCGACGGTGAAGTCGAGATCCTCCTTGGTCGGGACCGACAGCTTGGCGGTGGTGGCCCCAGAGGGGACGAGCTGAAAATCGACGCGGCTCGAGCCTTCGGAGGTCTGAACCGCGGCCCCGAACACGATGTCGACGTCGAAGTCTCCGCGTTTGTCGGTGACCAAAGTGTAGAAGCCGTTTTCGATCACGATCGGCGCCTCGGATCCACCCATCTTGGCGGACTCAATCGCGACCGTCGCCGGAAGCAGCGGCACTCGGGCCCAGCCCTTCTTGGCCAGAACACGGACCTTGAACTTCGACTTGAACCGCGCGGCGTAGGGCTTGCCGTCGTCGAACAAAACCTCGCCGTCGTACTTGGCGGATGAGACGGTGTGATCCCGCGGCGGTGCTTCGTCGGTCTTGTCCTTGGCCTTCTCGTACATGTCGAGAAAGTCGTCGAGCTGAAGGATGACGCGTTCCGGATCCTCGGCGTTTACGACGGATGGGGTCAGGGCGGCGAGGGAGGTGGCCAGGACAAAGCAGAGGCGTTTCATCGTCGTCGTCGTCGTCTTTCGGTTCGGTGTCGTGCGTCGAACTCGATGCTTCGGGAGGCCCCGGGCTCGAGCAGTGAAAACTCGTATCGGACCGTCGTTTCCGTGGTGGGAATGACGATGGGAACGATCGGTGCGGGGAGGGGCTGGGGCACGTCGACGGTCGGTGTGTCCGTCCCCGCGAAGAGCCGGTAGCCGCCGCTGAGCATGTTGTACTCGGCCTTCTCGAGGGACTTGCGAGACTTCTTCTGACTTCGCGTCGTCTCCAGCTCGCCCTCGATCTCCTCGGCCTCGAAGTCGTACGATCGCGACTCGTCGTCCTCGAGGCGGTCGAGCCCCTTGGCCTCTTCGAGCGCCTTCTTGTACTCCTCCTCGGCCTCGTCGTAGCGACCCTCTTCTTGGAGGTTCTTCGCCTTCTTCTTGCGGTTGCGGAACCGCTTTCGCTCTTTCTCGGAGCGCGCCCGGACCTGAGCCTTGATTCGCCGGACCGCTTTGGACGCCGGCGGGGCGGGGGCGGGGGCCGACCGCGAGGAGATCGTGGCCCCGTCCGGGGAGAAATCTCCGGACACAGTCGTGGTGTCGAAGGCGGGGCTGACGGTGGGTCCGAGGACCAGATCGACGTTCGACTCTAGGCCTTGGGTGCTCTCGTTGCCGGCTCCGAGCTCGTCGAGTTGGCCGAGCTTGTCTCGCGCTTGCTCGAACTCGTTGCTGTTCCACGCGTCGAGGGCGTCGGCGTAGAGCTGGTCGGCCTGGGACGCACGCCGGTCGTCACCAAACCCGTACGCCACCCCGTTGCCGCGCGAGAACCCCTCGACGACGGCACCTTCCCCGGGTTCGAGGCGTGATGCGTACCCCGACGGGAGGCCGTGGGCGGCTCGCAGGACCGCAATCGGAGCGTCGACGGTGGGCAGGGCGATCTCTCCCCGCGCACGACGTTTCCACGTCACGTCTTCGCCGCGCAGGCCGACGACAACCGGCACGATCGACAACCCGTCCACCGTCTCGACCGAGCGCGGGAGCGGGATCCGGTAGACGTCACCGCTGCGGGTTGGGCGAGCGGGTCGTCCGGCGACGGTGACTCCGGTGAGTCGAGCACCCGGCGGAGGCCGGAAGACCAAGTGGGCCGCCCGCTCGTTGAGCACCTCGTACCGTGCCCGCATCACGAAGCGTCCCTCCCGGGAGGAGGCAACCCGAACATCGGCCACCTCGATCACCATCGGCGGGGTGGGGACGGTGACGTAGCGGACGAGGTCCAACGTGGCGCCGTCGTCGGCCCCGGGCCGTTGGAACGCCGCGGTCGGCATGCCCTGGACCAGGCCCCGGCTCCACTGGGGAAGTTGTGCTGCCGCGATGGTGGTCCAGCCCGATGCTTGGGGGATCACATCGACCTCTCCATCCCGGGCCAGCTGCAGTGCGCTCTCGGTTCGGAAGACGTTCAGCGGATCGATGGTGGGGACCTGCAGGGTGCTCTCCGCAGCTTTGGAGACGGCGGCGGTCCACGACAGCTGGAGGTCGACCCGACTGTCCGCGGGCTGTCGCAGCTGCACCTCGATGCGGTCGCCGCTGCGCTTCCAGTCGGCCACGTTGGGCCCCTCGACTTGCAGGTCCGCACCCACCTCCTGGGCTCGCACGCTCACCGACTCCAGCTTGCCCCGACGCACCTCCCAGCGGATCCGAGCCTGGCCGGTGACCGCACCGTCTCCGACCGTGAGCCCGATGCCAACGTGGGCAACGCTGAGCGTGCCTTCGGAGCCTGTGGAGTCTGCAGCGCGTTGTTCCAAGCGAAGACGGCCCGTGCCGGTGATGAACCGTCCGGCTTTGCGGAGGACGGGTCGCTCCTCGAGGTCCACGACCTGTAGGGTGTCGCCGCCCTCCACCACGACCTCTCCTCGCGGGGCGCCGAGGAGGTCGAGCTCGATGCCTTTGTTTGCGGAGCCGGGAACAAACGCCTCGATTTCGAGCACCGCGTCGCCCTCGATGCGTTCGACCAGCAGCAGACCCTCCGGTGTGGACCAGGTCCGAGCCGCTTTGCGACCCAGCCGCACGCTCCGCACATGGACTCGCTCGGCGCCCAGAAGCATGCCCGCGTACCAGGCCGGGCGCTCGGTCGACAGGCGCCACGTGCCCCGCACCTCGACGCCTCCGGGGACCACCTTCAGCTGCAGCCGTCGGTCCCGGACCTGCGGACCGGGGGCACGCTCCGGATCGTGCTGAAGACCCCTCCACCTCGCACCATCCAGCTCCGCGGACGGCCCGGGAGCAGCCAGCAAGAGCCACCCAGCGGTGGCGAGAGAGGTCCAGGGGGCAGCCATGAGCGAGCGGCGCCGATCTTACGCACGATGGCGCCCCACGGTTCTCCGGAATCGCAAACCGGCGGTCGGACTGCGGATGCTCGTCTCTGCAGCCCTTGCCCCAGGTTCTCTCAGCGGGGCGGCAGGAAGCCTCGCTGCACAAGCATGGGAAGATACGGCGGTGGAATCGATGGGCCCGCTGCCGCGTCCTACGAGTGTGAGACGGCTGGGGACGGCTCTCGTTGCGTTGCTGGGAGGCTGCACGGCCACGGAGCCTGAGTTTTCGCAGGAGCTGCAGGTCGACGACCAAAGGCAGGCGGTGGCCGCCGAGCCAGCCATCCCTGGTGCACCGCGGCCAAGAACCTCGCCACCGCCGCTCCTCGAGCAGCCGGTCCCGGCTGCGGAGCCTGAACCCGCGGCGACGCCAAGTCTCATCGTCGCGGCCCGCGAGTACGGCGAGGACGAGCTGAGGTCGGGCGAGGGCTGCGTACTCACGGTGACGGCGAAGGGGTTTCCGGCGATCTCAGCCGATGGTGACCAAGTGGTGGTCGCGGAGCTCGAGGTCGATGACGGATCCACCGACGACTCCGACGGCATCTATTCGGTCACGTGGATCAGCACCCATGCTGGGGCTGGACGATTCGAGGAGATCTACAACAGCGCGTGGTTCCACAAAGCCCAGGACAACAGCCCCGATGAGGACCCGTGCCCCGGCTACCTCCGCCGAGCCAGGAAGTCCGCGCGCGAAGTCAACGCTGCGTTGAAAGAGGACGGCTGGCGGCCGCTTTCGCTGCTCGATGTCGAGCTGCCCGACCCCTATGCCGACGAAGAGACGAAGGCCGAACAGCTCGACCCCATGGCAACCGAAGCATCCAAGCGTCCGGTCGAGATCCTATGGCGTCGGAGTCGTTTCATTGCTCGTACCCGAGGCGTCAAGGTCTACATCAACGAGCAGGCCAACTGGGAGAACGACGCGGCGAAGCTCGAAGGTTATGGCTACGATCCCTGCGACTACGAGCCCGCGCTCGGTGCTGTGTATGGCGACCGCCTCACGGGAACGCTCCTCGTCGAGTACGACCACGATCGGCCCAGGACGTCGTGCCTGTGTGGGGCGATGACGCTGCGCGACATTGTCCACGCTCCGCCGGAGCTGTTCGACCGCCTCGACGAACTCGCAGAACTCGAGGCTTCGGATCGACCTTGACGACTCCTCGTGGTTGTCGGCTCAGCCCTCGGGTTCGTACTCGTCGCACGCCGTATCGATCAACCCGACCGCATCCTGGAAGAACGCGTTGTAGTTGTCGGCGCAGATGTTCGCCGTCATGCCGCGGTCGCCGAACAGATCGACGAAGTCAACGAAGCGTTGCGTCGGATGCACGACCGGGCCGCCAGCTCCGTCGACGCAGCTGGCGTCTTCGGTGTTGATGATGCCCAGCATGACGACGTCGTCCGGGTCACCGCCTTTGGCCGCGACCACGGCGTCGTACCATTCCTGCGGTGATCCGACGGTCGAGGCGTTGTCGGGCGTGTTCGAGACCGGGTAGTCGTCGGTGATGAAGGTGACGACGAGGATCGCGTCGTCGCGTACGAAGCCAGGGTTGCATCCCCCCGCCTGGTTCTGCGTTGTGACGGCCTCCGCGATCGCGCTGGTGGGCATCTCTGCGCCATCGCCGAAGATGCCCACCTTGGCCATGCACTGAAACAGGTCCGTGATCTCGCCTTGGTCGAGGTCCGAGGTCAGGAAGCGCTGCCCTTCGGGGACGCCGCAGATCGTGTTGCTCGCTTCGTTGTTGTAGGGCGCGACCTCTCCCGCTCCAAGCGTGACCTCGCACGCGACATCGAGGTCGGCCTTCGCCTCGCACCAGTCGTCGCACCAAAAGCTATTGGGGCTGCAGGGCTCGCACGCGCCATCGATGTCGCCACCGGCGTCCGAGTCGGTGACCATGATCTGAAAGTCCTGCGCCTGGACAGTTGCGAAGATGGTCTCGATGAACGGCGCGAAGCTGTTGACCAGAGCGGTCTGGTGAGCCCCCATCGATCCTGAGTTGTCGACGACGAACAAGAAGTCGATCTTCGTGCACCCGTCCGTCGGCGGTCCGGCGCTGTCGTCCGCGGCACCGACGTCCCAGCCCCCCGGCGGATCCCACGAATCGTCGTCCGTCCCGTCACCCGCGTCGGTGCCCTGGCTGCTGGTGGCTGCTGAGGTGGCCCCGGTCGTCTGGGGGCTCGTCGTCCCTGCGCTGGCCGAGGCTGCGCCCGAACCGGCGTCGAACGGGTTCTCCTCGCGGCTCTCGGTGCAGCCTGTCGCGACGAGAAGGCCCGCAAATACACTCGGTAGCCTACGCATGTAGGCCATGTGGTCCCACCTGCGCGAGGTGGGTCAGTCTTTTTTCGGACGGCCCGCTGGCCGAGAACGGAGTTCCGCTCCCGCAGCGAGGGAAACCGAGAGGTCCCTTCGGGACGAGAGCACATCTCATAACCTCAGCGAGGGCGGAGCCCGAACTTGGAAGGGTGAGCGAAGGGAGCTCCGCTCCCGCAGCGAGGGAAGCCGACAGGTTTCCCCTAACTAATTGAAATGAAGTGGGAAAACAGAGCCAACCTCCCCGGCGACCCGGGACACGGGCTTCACATGCCGGATCGAGCGATGGGCCCGCGCTCAGGTGGGCTGGATTTCGCCCTTCGCGAACCCGAGACTGCCTCGCTCCCGCTCAGTGGGAGCGAACTTCGCACCCTCCGAGATCCAGCTCCGCTGTAGGCCCTGGTCGCCCCCGCACGAGCCGGAGGCTCAGCAGAGGTTCCACGGAAGCGAGCTGTACTCGCTTCCGCCGTACGGTGGGCCCGTGCCCCCAATACGCCTCGGCCTGGCGTTCGTTGCAGACCTTTCCGATGGTCCGTACCTCCCCACCGGGTTTCTCTGATCTGACCGCACCAATCCGCAGTCCGCAAACGCCAACGGCAATGCTGTCGACTTCGTGCGTTCAGCCCGAGAAATGCTTCGGAGGCTTGGAGCGGATCCGAAAGATGGGATCTGTGCCCTTTCCGGTGACCTTGTCGAGCGCGGAGAACGACACGTTCAGCTCTGCCTCTCCGTCCTCAACAACCGTTGCCTTCTGGAAGGTGAAGCCGACCTTCACCTCCTTCCCCTCCCACTGAGTTGGCTTCCGGATCGTCAGCGTCCGACTGGCGGCGTCTTTGCCCGTGTTGGTGACGTTGAGGTGTTTCGCCAAGATCGGGTTGGCGGGGTCCGGTGGCTCCGAAAGGTCGAGTTCGTACGCAGGCTGGCTGGAGTCTTGTTGGAAGTTCACCGGTTTGCCGGATCCCACCTGCACAGTCCAAGTGCTCGTATCGATATTGGTCCTCCGGGGTTGGATCTTGAGCTTCATCTGGCCACTGAAGTCGAGCTGTAGGCTGAGCGTCGCTTTGTCCGATTTGTTCTCCAACACGAACCACGCGGTCTTTCCCGTCCCTGGCGTGACGTCACACTTGTCGTTCGGCCTCATCGTCGTGTCCATCTTTCGCTCCGACTCGGCATTCGTGAGCAGGAACGCCGGGGTGCCGTCGTCTTCGTCTTGGACGTTGATGAGCGTGAAGATCGCTTTGGGGTTGTCTCTGGTAACGAAATCGGTCATGGGTCATCTCCTGGGTGAATCGTCTCTGTCTTGGAAGCCCCGCCGGAGCCTCGAGAGATCAGAAAAAGTCTTCCGACGCCCAAAAAGGGGCGGGGCCTCAGTCCCGCTGCAGCAAGCGTTGCAAGCTCTCGTAGACTTCAGCGGCATCGAGTCCTTCGAACTCGTCTCGAGCCGCCGCTCGGAGTTGGGCCGCACGCTCGGGCTGCGTGACACGCAGGGCCTGGGAAAGGCCGAACGTCGTGGCCGCATGCTCGAACGGCGAGCCCGCGTCGCCGAGAACCAGAAGGGACTCTTGCAGCGCGTCCACGGACTCGTCTGTTCGTCCCAACAAGTACAGCGCAAATCCGCGACCCTTGAGGGCCACCGCGACGGCGGGGGCGTGTTCGTCCGGGTGTTCCGTGAGGACCGCGAGGGCCTCGTCAAACGCATCGAGGGCGTGCTCGGTCTGTCCCATCGCGAGCTGAGACTCCGCGATGTTGCTCCGCAGGAGCGCGACAGCGGGTGAAGTGTCGCCGGTCACGGTGCGTTGGATCTGGAGCGCCTTGCGCCAGGCCGCGAGTGCTGCAGCGTGATCGTCGCGGAGGAACGCGAAGACTCCCTGTGCATTGTAGGCCTCGCCAAGCTGAGGGGAACTCGGACCGCGGTGTTTTTCATACGCGTCGACCACGTCAGCGACGAGCGCAGCGGCGCCTCGCAGATCCCCACGCGCGTAGGAGAGCTGGGCACGCGCCATGTCCACGGCCGCAAGCTCGAGTGTTGGCACGGGGTCGAGCGCCTCGAACAGCGTTTGGGCGCGCGCGAGCGACCGCTGCGCGTCATCGCGAAGGTCGAGGTCGATCTGGGTCAGCCCCAGCTGCAGCGCGACTTCAGCGATACGCGGTGAGTCTGGTCCAAACGTAGACTCTGCCAGCGTCGTGCTCTCAGCGAACGCCTGGACCGCCTCATCGCCGGCTCCCTGCTCGCGGAGGGCGCAACCGAGCTCTGCAGTGGCAGCGAACCGAAGTTCGGGGGAGAGCGATTGCTCGAGCACCGCTCGGACGAGACGCGTCGCTTCGACGGGCTGCCCGTGGTTCCAGAGCAGTCGTGCGCGGACCAACTCGATCCTGGGTTGCCTACTGTCACCGGGTCGGTCGATGCGTGCGAGCGCCCCTTCCGCGTCCTGGATGATCCACCGTTCCGCATCGTATCGTCCGAGTTCGCCGGTCGACTGCTCCGCGACTGTCTCTTATACACATCTCCGAGCCCACGAGACCTCTCTACATCTCGTA
>OJGU01000370.1_pt1 | contig 27641 bp, 24 predicted proteins | sample 1594741 | NCBI WGS metagenome assembly OJGU01 (sample SAMN05416841, study PRJEB24817) | seawater metagenome | isolation source: Sea water | place: Canada:Atlantic | collected 2013-07
CGTGGGCTCGGAGATGTGTATAAGAGACAGTCATAGCGGCCAATCTGCAAAATGTCTTGCCCGCCGGAGATCTCTTCCCACACGGTTACGTTGTCATCCAGAGCGTCGCGGCTTTGATCGACATAGGCAAGCTCTACTGTGTCGCCTAGGCGAATGCTGCCGCTATCGGGTTTTTCCTGACCTACGAGCATGCGCAAGAAGGTGGTTTTGCCCGCACCATTGCCGCCTATGATGCCGACAATGCTGCCTTTGGGGATGCTAAAACTGAGATTGTCGATCAGTGTGCGCTCGCCAAAGCTTTTGCAGAGCCCTTCCACTTCGATCACGACATCGCCAAGACGAGGGCCTGGTGGAATATAGAGTTCGGTCGTTTCGTTGCGCTTTTGGAAATCCTGTGAATTGAGCTCTTCAAAGCGTGCCAGTCGTGCCTTGCTTTTGGCTTGCCGACCTTTCGGATTGGCGCGAACCCATTCGAGTTCCGATTTGATAGTGCGCTCACGTGCAGCCTCTTGCTTAGATTCGGTCGCGAGACGTTGCTCTTTAGTTTCAAGCCAATTGGTGTAATTGCCTTCGTAAGGAATGCCGTGACCGCGGTCCAGCTCAAGTATCCAGCCGGCGGCATTGTCCAGAAAGTAGCGGTCGTGGGTGATCGCTACGACGGTGCCTGGGTAATCTTGAAGGAAGCGCTCTAGCCACGCGACACTCTCAGCGTCTAAATGGTTGGTTGGCTCGTCTAGTAACAGCATATCAGGTTTGGACAGTAGCAGACGGCAAAGCGCGACGCGTCGTTTCTCACCGCCCGATAGAGTGCTTACATCGGCATCCCAAGCTGGCAAGCGCAGTGCGTCGGCGGCAATTTCAAGTTTGCGTTCAACGTCCCAGCCCTCACTGGCATCAATAGCGTTTTGTAGCTCGCCTTGCTTCTCAAGCAAGTCGTTCATCTCGTCATCGCTCATAGGTTCGGCGAAGCGATCACTAATAGCATTGAATTGCTCTACCAACGCCATGATATCGCCGATACCCTCTTCGACATTGCCACGCACGTCTTTGTCCAAGTTTAGTGCAGGCTCTTGGGGAAGATAGCCGATGTTGATGTCGGTTTGCGCCCGAGCCTCACCATGGTGGTCTTTGTCTATGCCGGCCATGATGCGCAGCAATGACGACTTTCCTGAGCCGTTGAGGCCGAGTACGCCGATCTTTGCGCCGGGAAAGAAGGACAGAGAGATGTCTTTAAGGATTTCGCGCTTGGGTGGGACTATTTTTCCCACCTGATGCATGGTGTAAACGAACTGTGCCATGGAGGTCATTCCTGATAGATCTAAATAATACGCTAGCGCCGTCGCGGCGGCCGTTTCGGCTCTCATTATGGCACATATTCTAAGGGGAAATGAGGGGCTGCTCGGCTGGCTGAGCGAAGATGCCTTGAAAGTAACAATGTTCGGCCGCGGGTGAGCCAAACAATGACAAGATGCAGTCAATTCATAGTAATAATGCAAAAATATCCGCTATAAACCCTGTTTTAGAGCAACTTATAGGATGCCCCGAATAGGGTCATGCTGTAAAATGGCGCTCCACTGAAACTTTGCCAGACTATGGGGAACTGAATGTTTAGTCGCGATATGACCATTGCCGGATTTGATCCTGAACTCGATGCCGCAATTAAAGCCGAGAGTGTCCGTCAGGAACAGCACATTGAATTGATAGCTTCGGAAAACTACACGAGCCCACGTGTAATGGAAGCTCAAGGGAGTGCGTTGACGAATAAATATGCCGAAGGCTACCCAGGTAAGCGTTATTACGGGGGCTGTGAGCATGTTGATGTGGTTGAGTCATTAGCCATCGAACGTGTAAAGGCGCTCTTCGGGGCGGATTACGCTAACGTTCAGCCGCATTCGGGTTCCCAGGCCAATGCGGCCGTTTATATGGCATTGCTTAAGCCGGGCGAAACCGTTCTTGGTATGAGCCTCGCCGATGGCGGTCACCTTACACACGGTGCGAGCGTCAGTTTTTCAGGCAGAATTTATAATGCTGTCCAATATGGCTTGAACAGCGAAACGGGTGAGATCGACTACGAGCAGGTAGAAGCCCTAGCTCTAGAGCACAAGCCACGCATGATCATGGCTGGCTTCTCAGCCTATTCCCGTATTGTGAACTGGCAACGCTTCCGTGAGATCGCCGATAAAGTAGGCGCTTATCTGGTAGTCGATATGGCGCACATTGCTGGTCTAGTGGCCGCTGGCGTTTACCCAAGCCCAGTGAATATTGCGGATGTCACAACATCGACTACCCATAAAACACTCGGTGGTCCACGCGGTGGTATTATTCTGGCGCGTGCCAACCCAGAGCTTGAAAAGAAACTCAATTTCGCCGTATTTCCTGAAAGTCAGGGTGGGCCTTTGATGCATGTGATCGCGGCGAAAGCGGTTTGTTTCAAAGAAGCCATGAGTGATGAGTTCAAAGAGTATCAACGTCAGGTCGTGAAGAACGCACAGGCCATGGCGCAAGGCTTCATCGATCGTGGCTACGACATCGTTTCCAATGGGACTGACGATCATTTGTTCTTACTCAGTCTCGTGAAACAAGAGATCACAGGTAAAGACGCCGATGCAGCCCTTGGTCGTGCCAATATCACGGTCAATAAAAACGCAGTGCCGAATGATCCACGCCCACCCTTTGTCACTAGCGGCCTGCGTATAGGCTCTCCGGCTGTTACTCGTCGCGGTTTCAAAGAGGCTGAAGTGAAAGAGCTGACGACTTGGATTTGCGATGTGCTAGATAACATCGAAGACGAAAGCGTTATTGAGTCTGTAAAGGCGAAAGTGTTAGCACTATGTGCGCGCTTCCCAGTTTACGGCTAATCGCAGTATTCGCCGACGCGCCACTCTTAGGAAACGTTTATGCATTGTCCGTTCTGTAACGCACTGGATACTAAAGTGATCGACTCGCGCCTCGTTTCTGAAGGAAACCAAGTGCGCCGTCGGCGAGAATGTATTACCTGCGCCGAGCGCTTTACCACTTACGAAACTGCTGAGTTGGTAATGCCGCGAATCATCAAACAGAACGGCAACCGCGAACCATTTGACGAAGCCAAGTTGCACTCAGGTTTGACCAAAGCCTTAGAGAAACGCCCCGTCGGTATAGAAAAGATTGATGAGGCAATCAATCGTATCAAGAACCACCTTCGAGCAACCGGCGAGCGCGAGATACCTTCGCGCATCGTCGGTGAACAAGTCATGCAAGAGCTGCGGCAACTTGATGAAGTGGCGTTTGTACGCTTTGCATCTGTGTACCGTAGCTTTAAGGATTTGAACGAGTTTAGAGCCGAGATTGATCGCTTGGCGAACGATAACTGAAGTAGCTTAGGTTCCTAATGGACAGTACCGCACAGACTTTCATGCAGCTCGCTATCGATGCTGCGCAGCGCGTCTACAGCACCGCACCTAATCCGCGTGTGGGCTGCGTCATAGTGCGCGATGGTCAAGTCGTTGGTACTGGCTTGCATGAAAAACCCGGTGAGCATCATGCGGAGGTCAATGCGCTTTTGGCCGCAGGAGAGCTTGCCAAAGGAGCGACTGCTTATGTGTCGCTAGAGCCGTGCTGCCATTTCGGTAGGACACCGCCTTGCACTCAAGCACTCATTAACGCCGGCATTGAAAAAGTAGTGTTTGCAATGTTTGACCCGAATCCACTTGTGGCGGGCAAGGGGGTGCAAGCGCTTCGCGATGCAGGAGTTAAGGTCGAAGGCCCAATCTTAGAGGACGAAGCCAAGGCGCTCAATCGCGGGTTTATCCGCCGTATGACAGAAGGTTTGCCTTTTGTGCGCTGCAAAATGGCCATGAGCCTTGATGGGCGAACAGCAATGGCCTCTGGTGAGAGTCAATGGATTACCGGTCCACAAGCTCGTTCTGATGTGCAGCGCTTGCGCGCCGAGTCATGCGCTGTGGTCACTGGCGTCAATACAATTCTTAGTGATGATCCAGCCTTGAATGTGCGAGCAGAACAATTGCAGCACAAAGAGGCGCAAGCGATCGCTGAACGTCAGCCGTATCGGGTCATTTTTGATTCGTCATTGCGAACGCCGCCAGAGTCAAAAGTATTGCAATTGCCTGGGGATGTGCTGTTTATGGTTGGTGCGCCGCATTCTAGCCAATTACAACGTTTCGATGGCAGTGCAGCAAAAATCCTAAGTGTAGAGACATTGCCAGGCGGTCGCGTCGATTTGCAGGCGGCCATGCGAGTGCTCGCCCAAGATTATTCTTGTAATGAGGTCATGGTGGAAGCAGGGCCAACGCTTAGTGGCGCGATGATCCAGGCGGGCTTGGTCAATGAAGTCATAATCTATATTGGCGCAAAATTTCTGGGTAGCGATGCGCTGCCCTTATTACAACTTCCCGGATTGCAACATATGGCAGACCATATTGGCCTGAAGATTGTCGACGCCACTGATATCGCTGGTGATTGCAGAATTACAGCGCAAGTCATTAATCGCTAAGTTAAGCGGAGAACCTATGTTTACAGGAATTATTGAAGCCCTGGGCTGTGTCGCCGATCTGAAATTGCGCGGTGGGGAGTGGCGCTTAACTGTGACTAGTGGCACGTTAGATTTTGGCGATGTCATTCTTGGCGACAGTATTGCTGTCAATGGTGTGTGTTTGACTGTGACTCGTTTGGCGCAAGACTTGTTTGAGGTTGATGTATCGAATGAGACGATGCAATACACGACGCTACATGGTTTGAGCAATGGCAGTAAGCTCAATTTGGAAAAAGCGCTAACGCCGACAAAACGCTTAGGTGGGCATATAGTAAGCGGGCATGTTGATGGCGTCGGTGAGTTACTGGACTTACGCCCTGATGGCGCGAGTATCAGAATGGATTTTCGGGCCCCCGACGATCTCGCCAAATATATTGCTCATAAAGGTTCTATTTGTATCGACGGCACAAGTCTAACCGTCAATTCAGTAAGTGGCGCGACCTTTAGCGTTAATATTATTCCCCACACGCAGGCTGAAACGATAATTCAAGATTATCGCGTGGGAGCTAAAGTGAATCTCGAGGTCGACGTTATTGCTCGCTACCTTGAACGCTTATTATTAGGCGACAAAGCGGCTGATGAAAAATCGTCATCAGCGCAGACGCTGACGCGCTCTTTATTGGCAGAGAATGGTTTTGTTTGAAGCAAACCGCGTGAGTGTTCAGGGATATTAAAAAGTAGGACGCATTTAATCGTAAAACGGAAAATATTTCCGTAAGTGAACTAGCTAATGAATTTGAACACGATAGAAGAGATTATTGAAGATATTCGTCAAGGCAAGATGGTGATCTTGATGGACGATGAAGATCGAGAGAACGAAGGGGATATCGTAATCGCTGCTGAACGTGTGCAGACAGAAGATATCAACTTTATGGCAAAGCACGCGCGTGGCTTAATTTGCCTAACGCTTGGTCGCGAGCGCTGCGAGTTTTTGAATTTACAGCCGATGGTCAATAACAATGCGGCGCAGTTTCACACTAATTTTACTGCTTCGATAGAAGCGGCAACTGGCGTTACGACGGGAATATCTGCTGCCGATAGAGCGCGGACGATTCAAGTTGCCGTCGCGCGTGATAGCAAGCCAGAAGATATCGTGCAACCTGGGCATATTTTCCCAATCATGGCACAACCAGGCGGTGTTTTGCAGCGCGCAGGCCACACAGAGGCTGGTTGTGATCTAGCAAGGCTCGCAGGCTTTACGCCCGCCGCGGCCATTGTCGAGATCATGAATGAAGACGGCACAATGGCACGTCGTCCTGATCTGGAAAAATTTGCAGAGCAACATGGGCTCAAGATTGGCACTATTGTGGATTTAATCCACTACCGTATTGCCCACGAGCACACGGTAACTCGCAAAGAGTCCCACACAGTGCAAACCGCCCATGGCGAATTTGTTCTGCATACCTTTGAAGACCAAATCATGGGCGGGACGCACATCGCGATGAGCATGGGAGAAATTTCAGCACAGGAGCCAACGCTCGTGCGCGTTCATATCGCCAATACTCTGCGCGATGTTTGTGATGTGATCAAACCCCAGTCGCCCAACTGGTCGTTTAGTACGGCGCTCGCACGAATCGCACAAGAAGGTAAAGGCGTCGCTGTGTTACTATCGGGGAATGAATATGCAGAAAATATCGATACGACGCTGGAAAATGCTTTTGGCAGTCGTGCGGCTGGGGCGCACCCAAATCGGCAGGGCAATGACCTGACGATTGGGACCGGTTCGCAAATACTGCGTGATCTAGGGGTTGGAAAAATGCGCCTTTTAAGTTATCCAGCTCGTTTCCAAGCAATTTCGGGTTTTGATCTGGAAGTGGTCGATTTTGTGCCCTTCGACGAAAGCCTCGTAAGCGATACACAAGATGGCGAAAAATAAGTGGGTGCCAAGTGCCCAACAGCGAAATATAGGTGATTAGAAAATGAGTAATATCAGAGTAATCGAAGGGGACTTTCACAGCGGTTCTGCGAAATACGCAATCGTAGTGGCTCGGTTTAACAGCTTTGTAGTCGACAAATTGTTAGAGGGCGCGATCGATGCGCTTGTGCGCCATGGTGTTGAGGAATCTGACATTACCGTGGTGAAAGCACCGGGCGCCTTCGAGTTGCCAGTACTGACGAAGAATGTCTTGGATGCTGGAAGCTATGATGCCGTAATCGCATTAGGCGCGGTCATTCGTGGTGGAACCCCACACTTTGAATATGTGGCAGGGGAGTGTGTGAAAGGCCTGAGTGTGATCAGCCTAGAAAGCAAAATTCCAGTCGCTTTTGGTGTGTTGACTGTTGATACCATAGAGCAAGCGATTGAACGTGCCGGCACTAAAGCGGGTAACAAAGGCGCCGAGGCCGCACTCGGGGCGTTGGAAATGGTTAGTGTCATTAAAAAGTTGAGTGCGTAGGTGAAATTAGTGTCAGACTCTTCAGGCGTGCCAATAAATCTACCTCCGAATGCAATTGCAGAATCGGAGAGCCCAAAGAAAAAGCTGAGTGAACGCCAGAAAGCGCGTCGCATGGTGTTGCAAGCGCTTTATCAATGGCAATTGGCCAATGCTTCTGCGAGTGATATTCAGGCAGAGTTTCGTGCCTACTATCTAGGAAAAATCGACTGGAAATATTTTAATGAAGTCTTTCCCGCGATTGTGCCGCGCGCTGCGCAGCTCGACGAAGCAATCATTCCTTACCTCGATAGAGATATACAAGCGCTGGATCCAATAGAGCTATCGCTGCTTCGCTTTGGCATGTATGAGTTGCTACATCGCATCGACATTCCATTCAAGGTTGTAATCAATGAAAGTGTCGAGCTTGCTCGCATTTTTGGAGCAACTGATAGCCACAAGTATATCAATGGCATACTTGATAAAGCAGCGCGGCAAATCAGGACTCTTGAAGTCTAAAGCAGCGTGAATAACGCTCGATGTCATCCCTAAATGCTTGAGGTCTTCTACCATTGGCGTCTGACGAGTTCGACATTATTCAACGCTATTTCAACGCCGACGCACTTGCGTTTGGCGTGCCTGAGGTGGCACTAGGGATCGGTGATGACTGTGCTTTGTTGGAATTGGCGCCCCATTGTCGTTTAGCGATGTCGATGGATCTTTTGCAAGAGGGCGTACATTTTCTTGCAGATTCAGATCCGTATTCACTGGGCAAGCGTAGCCTACTTGTCAATTTAAGTGATTTGGCAGCCATGGGCGCGCGACCAGTATGTTTTACACTCGCATTGAGCCTGCCTGAGAACGACGAACATTGGTTGCAAGCCTTTAGTCGAGGTCTAGCCGAGGTTGCAAAAATGCATCGCTGCACCCTTGTTGGGGGGGATCTGACTGCATCCAATCCAAGTCTGGCTAGCAAAACTATTTGTATTCAAGTGCATGGTGAGTTGCCAGCTGGAGAAGGGCTTCGCCGCGATGGCGCACAAGTCGGGGACTATATTTACGTCACGGGTACCTTAGGCGATGCTGCGGCAGGGTTGGCAGTGTTACAAGGCAAGACGTCAAAAGAATTATCGGCGCAGTCACAAGCGGCATTGGTACAGGCGTTCTACGAGCCAGAGTCGCGATTGCTAGCCGGGCAAATTTTAAGATCACTCGCTTCATCATGTATCGATCTTTCCGATGGTCTGGCATCAGATTTATTGCATATTCTCAAAGCGAGCGGCGTAGGGGCGAGTATCGAGCTATCGGCTTTGCCTATGTCGGCGGCGTTTTGTGAGGCCGTGGCAAATGAACGACGTCAGGCACTTGCGTTGGGTGGCGGTGACGACTACGAGCTATGTTTTACGATTGCGCCAAGATTCGCTGCACAAATGCAACAACAGTTTGAGCAGTGCAATATTCCTGTACAGCGTATTGGAATTATAGAGAAAGGCAGTACGGTCCGTTGGCAACAAAAAGGGCAAGAGACAGTGCTTAATATTCGTGGATACAATCACTTTACGCAGCAACAAACACAAGCGCAGGGAGTGGTCTAATGGCGACAACGCCTAGTTCGGTTTGGCGTAATCCAGTGCACTTTGCAGCATTCGGGTTTGGGAGCGGAGCTGTACCTGTGGCCCCTGGCACGTTTGGGACGTTGATGGCTGTGCCGATATATTTGCTGTTGTTGCCAGACTTAAGTTGGCCACTGTATGGCTTGTTTTTAGTGGTAACCTTTGCCCTAGGTTTATTCCTGTGTGGAAGAACCGCTCAGGATATCGGCGTGCACGACCATGGCGGCATCGTGTGGGATGAGTTTGTAGGGTATTGGCTAACAATGTTTTTGGCACCACCTGGTTGGCTTTGGATCGCTGTGGGGTTTGTTTTATTTCGCTTTTTTGACGTTGTTAAACCCTGGCCGATTCGTTGGCTCGATAAGAATGTCAGTGGTGGTTTTGGAGTTATGATAGACGATGTCTTGGCCGGTGTGATGGCCTTCATTTGTCTGCAAATCGCGGTAATAATTATAAATTGAAGAGGGTTGTGTGAGTGCAAGTTAAATTCATAGCAGGAGCAGATTTGCCCACGCAGTGGGGCGATTTCTCGATACATGGTTTTGAAGATCCTAGTACTGGCAAAGAGCATGTGGTGCTTGCTATGGGGGATTTCGATAAAGATGAACCCGTGCTATGCCGGGTGCACTCAGAGTGCCTCACAGGTGATGCCTTGTTCAGTTTGCGTTGTGACTGTGGGCCGCAACTTCGCTATGCCATGCAAGCGATCGCAAAAGAAGGCAAAGGTTTAATCCTCTATCTTCGTCAGGAGGGCCGTGGTATTGGTCTGCTCAACAAAATCCGCGCCTATGCCTTGCAAGACAAAGGGGCCGATACTGTAGAGGCAAACGAGCAGTTAGGTTTCTTGGCTGACGGTCGTGAGTATGAAATCTGCAGGCCGATGCTGGATCATTTTAATGTGAAGGAGTTGCGGTTGTTGACGAATAATCCGCGCAAAGTCAAAGCACTAGAAAACTTGGGCTATGCGGTAAAAGAGCGTGTTGCCATTCATACTGGGTACAATTCTCACAATGAAAACTACCTTGCAGTGAAAGCGCGAAAGCTCGGGCATATGCCGCGGATAGATTAATTTGTAATGCTTAGGGCTAAGGGGTTCATAGAGGTTCTGGTGTGCTCTGTGCACGTAATTTGTGCATAGCCTGTTCCATCTCTTCAAACGAGCTGGGTAGCCCTAAGAAATAGCCTTGAATGAAGTCGCAATCGAAGGTGCTCAACAAGTCTACGTCTTCCTGCGACTCCGCCCCCTCCATCGTGACCAACATGCCGTTCGAGTGACAAAGCTCAACCAGCGGTTTGAGTATTTGTCGATTGCCACGCTTCAACGTCTGCTCAATAAACCCTTTATCAAATTTCACCATTGCGATGGGATACTCGACAATTCTTAATAGCGATGTGAACCCTGCCCCAAAATCATCCAAGGCTAATAGGTATCCGGTTTCGGCTAGTTTTTTAAGGAACTGCTGTGCATGCGGTGTGTATTCAATGTTGACGGTTTCGGTAATCTCTAACTGAATATTATGGGGCGCAATGTCATAGCGTTTTGTGCAACGAGCCAGTAGTTCGGTAAGCTCAGAGACTTGTAGCTGTGCCGAGGAGATATTCAACGACATTTTGAAGTCGCGAGCGAGCATTTTTCGTATGGCGGGGTAAGTTGATAAGCCTTTGTTGATCACCCACTCATCAATCATCCTATACACACCGCAAGACTCCGCAATAGGCACGAACTCATCAGGGTCTACATTGCCTAGTTTGCGTGAATGCCATCGCAGTAGGGCTTCGAAACCGTCGAGCTCGCCTGTCTTGACATTCAGCAGTGGCATATAAACGAGTTTAAATTCTAAGTCTGGATTGACAAGTTTTAGTGCGCTTTCGACCTCCTGGTGGCGCCGCAGTTTTTGTGCAAGCTCTTGCGAATAAAATGCGGCTTGGTTTTTGCCCTGCATTTTAGCTTGATACATCGCGGTGTCGGCGTTTAAGATCAATTGGCTAAACGTGTCGCCATCTTGTGGGTATACCGCAATCCCGATACTGGCAGTGATAGGAAAACGTGATTTGGCGAAATGTAAGCCTTCATCGAGCTGTTTGAGAATCATTTGTGCTATCTCAGAAGCTGCATCGACTGCTCGTTCCTGCTTGATCATTAAACAGAATTGATCACCAGCGACGCGTCCGGCAACAATATATGGGCCTATTTTTCTATCGATGTTTGACGATCTAATAACAGCGATGTCGCTTAAGCTCTGTGAAAAAGCGCTAAGCAATTGGTCGCCAAAGCGGTGCCCGTATTTGTCATTGACGAATTTAAAATTGTCGAGGTCCAGTACGAGTAGTGCGACTTCCTCTGACGAGTTTTCTGCCTGAAGTAAAGCCTCCTGCCCCAATTGATTGATCACGCCTAAATTGTAAAGCCCTGTTAGGGTATCGCGCTCCATGAGACGTTTGGTTTCGTCGTATGAGTGTGAGAGGGAGTGAAACAAGGTGTTGAATGTACGAGCAAGAGCGCCAATTTCATCGTCTCCCATATGACGTTCGGGGATCTGAGCCTGACGATTGGATAGGGCATGCGCCAAGTCTCTTTCTAATTCAAGAACAGGTCGAGTGATATGCTTATTGATAAGCCCATACAGACAGATAGAAGCGGCGGCGGCAAAGATGAGACTGATTAGTGTGAGCCACAAGGCTAGAGGTGTTAATTGTTGTTGCAAATAATTACGTGGCAAGATTACTTGTAAGTACAAGTCATCGAGCAAAGGCGTGGAGGCTGAAAGAATACTCGGCGTTTGGGCGAAAGTGCTGATGATAAATGGCGCGTTCAGCTCAGCCTCTAGGCTTGCACGCAGTGTATTGAATTCCGTGGGGTCTATGGCAACGACTATGGCCAGTGCCTCATCCAATTGTGTGGTAAGAGGGCGGGTATAGGTTAGCGGGCTGATAAACTGCGTTTTCACCAAGAGAGTTTGATTTACAGATGTAGGGATATAGTCCCAACGCTCTAATGCTCCTGCATCAAAGGAAGATAACACATACTCTTTAAGTGGCTCGCTAATTTCACTAAATGGGTCTGCACTGATCTCAACGTGGTTGGTAATGCTTGCCTCTGGGGTTTGCGTTGCGATGGTGATGCTAAGGTAGTCTGGATCTAGTCCTGTACTCGCACGGAGATTATCTTCGATAGTTTTGACAAGGGTATATTCTCTGCTCAGATCATCGGGAAACTGTAGGTATTGATTCAATGCGTGGCTTTGAGTGACAGATACTAGAAAGCTTTCGGAGAAAATTTGATAGCGCCCAAAAACACTCGCCAATTGAGTAACGGCATTGTTTAGTCTGTATTGTTCTTGCCGCTCAAGAAAATTACGCGCAAGCTCATATACGATCATTGAGGCAACAATGAAGCTCAGGAGCATAACTGGAGTAATGACCAATAAGGCACGCTTATTGAGATTCATGTAGCTCTACCAATGTTGTTATTATGCGATTCCTCAGCAGTACTCCTTCTTTGCTGTATTCGCCTGTGTAGCGATGCAACTTTTCGGAGCTGGGCAGCATGGCATGTTCGTCACGAAAGGCACTGCTTTGTAATGCGTATCCTGCATCATTGGTGGTGGCAATACCAAGGGCTTCGGAGTTTCGCGCGGCGATCTCAGGAATATTCAAGAAGTTGATGAAGTTCAAAGCCAGTTCAGATTGCGGCGCTTTGTTCAAAACTCCCAGGCATTCTCCCCACATCATGCTGCCTTCCTTGGGAACTACGTATGCCCAGTTTTCGCTTCCACTCAAATTGTTCAGCTCTTTGTCATCTCCTGAGTAGGCGAGTGCTAGGTGCAGTTCCTCATCCATAGGATTGTTGTGGATATAGGTGATTGGGTAGTCAAAGCTTAGTACTGAGGGTATCAGCTCTTTTAGCTCAGAGAAGACCTCTCTCAGCACCGGCTCGCTATTTGTTGAGGCTGACTCATTACGAATAAGAAGTGAAGGTGCGAGCGTATCGCCATAATTTGCCAATAGCCCAATGTGGCCCTTAAGTTCGGGGGCAGGGAATAATAGCTCGCGCCATGAGTTTGGAGCTTTAGCTAGTTTGTCTTTGCGGTAGGCTAGGCCAAGAGTGCCCCATAAGTAGGGGGTGGTATTAGGGCCACAGCGTTGAGTCCACAGTGCGTTCGCGTGACGAAGATTGGGGGGGGTATTGTGCTCGTTGAGAGGGAGGAAGGTTTGATATTTACTAAAAATCGCAGCGTTAATCGGGTCTATTGTTACTAAGTCAATCTGGCTGATTTCGGCGGTATACAAAATAGCGTTACGCACTTCGTCGGAATCAAAGTGGATTTGTTTGATTTGCGCACCGGTGCTGGCCTCCCATTGTGCGATTACTTCGTCCGCAAAATAGGCTTCCCATGTCAAAATGGTCAGGGTGTTGGCGCTCGTGTTCATCGCGCAGAGCGAGAAAAAGAGTGCAGTGATTAGTCTATGATTTAGCATGCTTAAATATTCACCAATATAATGGACGAATTATAAGCGCTAATGGGGCAAAAGACTGAATAGGCTCAAAAAATGAGCCAAAGATGTCCCGTTTTATTCCACTTCGAGCCAATGCATGCCGCTTTAGCCCCTAGTTTGCGCGCACTTGCTCTAGCTGGGCGCACATTTGTAATGCGCCGCTTAACACTCGAAGACTGTGGCGTTGCACGAGATCGGGGGGGATAAAGTAAAGGTGGTCTTTCTCAACAGCTTGTAATTGCGGCCAGCGCAGCCAGTCATCAAGCCATTGTGGTCTAGCAATATCCATCCCGCTGGCAATGATAGCCTGAGGGTTGCGCGATAAAACGGCCTCGATGCTGATTTTTGGGGCTAAGCCTTGGTCGGCAAAGATATTGCGGCCGCCACATAGGCTGATGATGTCATTAATTAATTCATTCCCCCCCACGCTGATTAGGGGCTCATTCCATACCTGATAAAATACCGAAACCGGCGCAGCATTGGCGTAGCGAGCGGTGAGTGCGGCTAGCTGTTCATTGAAATATCGCACTGCTGCGTCACTAGTGTTCTGAGTGCCAGCTAATTGGCCAAAGTTATCGATCTGCTGCGCAATGCTCGCAAGCGTGCGTGGCTCGGCGAGGTAAACATTGAACCCGAGATCAATAAGGCGTTGCACAGCGGCTTGCGGATTGCCACTTTGCCAAGCAATGATTAGGTCGGGGCCGAAGGCGACGATAGCCTCCATATCTAGTAGATCGTAACGCCCCACCACTGGGAGGCCTTGCGCTTGCGGCGGGAAATCACTAAATTCGCTGACTCCTACAATTCGATTGCCAGCCCCGGCAACGAAAAGTAATTCAGTGAGCGAAGGGGCGAGGCTAATAATGCGTTGAGCAGGCCCAGGTAGCGTTACTTCACGGTTTGCATCATCAATGACAGAAATGCTCTGAGCTAGGCTATTCGTGCCTGTACAGCAAAGTATCAGAGCGATTATCAGTTGCATCATGCGCATTAGTAATCGATTCCTTTCTGCACACGAATGCCTTGATTGAAGGCATGTTTGGTGTCCTGTATTTCACTAACAGTGTCGGCCATTTCAATGAGCGCAGCATTGGCGTTACGGCCCGTAATGATCACGTGTTGCCCCGCAGGACGCTGTTTAAGGCAAGACAGCACTTCTTCGGCATCGAGATACCCATAGGTCAACATATAGGTCAGTTCATCTAACAAGACTACGTCGACATCTGGATCTTTGAGTAGCGCACTCGCATGCGTCCAAGTCGATTTGGCGGCGGTAATATCGGCCTCGCGGTCTTGAGTCTCCCATGTAAACCCGGTATTCATGACATGAAATTCCACCAAAGGATGGGAGTCGAAGAGCAATTGCTCTCCGCACTCCCATTGCCCTTTGATGAATTGCACAACACCACAACGTAATCCATGGCCAACGCTGCGGGCCAGCATGCCAAAAGCCGAAGAGCTTTTGCCTTTGCCGTTACCGGTTAGCACTACCATCAAGCCTTTATCGATGTCTGCTGCTGCAATGCGTTCATCGACGAGGGCTTTCTTGCGCTGCATTGCGCGTTTGTGGCGTTGATTACGTTCTGTGTCGTTGCTCATATTGACCTCTTAATCGGTTTAAAAGTGTGCTCTAAAGCCGACATAGGCGGCACGCCCAGTGGTGTTATAGCCGAGAATCTCCTCGTTATCTTGATCGAAGAGGTTCTCGATGCGAGCAAATAATTGTACTGACTCATTGAGCTGGAAACTTGAGGTGAGGTCAAACACTTCGATAGCGTCTAATGATACGGGGACGCCGCCGATAGCATCTTGCGTATCTGCTGAGCGACGATAAAACGCCGATACCAAGGTTCTACTATCACGACTGTTCCAAGCGAGATTCACGTTAGCGAGATTACGCGGACGCAATTGACGCTGACTGCCGTCGGGGCGCTCAGTTTCGTTGTAAGTATAGTTTGCTTGCAGTGTTAGTTGTGCATGCAGCGCAATACTAGTAGAGAACTCTACACCGTTTGAGCGACTTTCACCGATATCTTGCAAGTAGCCGCTGTAGGTAGTGAGATCGTAATAAATAGCATCTTCTATGCGTTGGTCGAAATACACCACTTCAAAGCGCGAACCTCTTTGCGTAAACAGCTCGAGTGCGAGTTCATGCCCTTTGCTCGTTTCTTCTTTAAGGCTAGTGTTTGAAGCAGGTGGGTAGGCGAATGGCCCCTTGTTGTAGCTAGACTCATAAGGGCTGGGTGCACGAAATCCTGTGCCATAGGCCCCACGTAATTTCAGTGTATGACCACCCTCTAGGTCGATCAGTCTCGCGGCGCTCAAGCGGTAGCTGTTATGAGTGCCGAAGTCGTCGTTATCATCGCGGCGTATGGCGGCAGTGACGAAAAGATCCTCTGAGAATTTGCTCAAGTATTCTGCGTAATAACCGAACTGATCGCGGCTATCGCCGTTGTTCTCTTCCTGCTCGATGTCTAGTCCATATACGAGTTCAAAATTTTGCGCAGCGGTATACTGACCGATGTATTCAACGCGTTGCAGCTCGCCCTCTGAGGCGAAGCCCGATTGCCCGAGAGTAAAGTATTCGCGGTCGGTCTGTGTACCCGACCATGCAAGTCCATGGCTGCCATACTCGGTCGCTAAGATTGCAGATAGGCGCAGTGCCTGCTGGTCGTAAGTCGCATTACACTGATGCACAGTCGAGAAAGTCGCTGAATCGTAGCAGGCATCGTATTCGCTATCGCTGTTGACATCATGAATGACCGCATTGAGGCGTAGCGTGTCGCTAGCGTTAACGCCAACGCGTGCGTGCAAAGTTGTGTTTTCATACCCGTCATCGTCTGCTAGTACACTGTCAGCAAGGCGTGCGTTAAATCCATCGGTCTGAAAGTCGGTGCCGGAGACAAAAAAATCTGCGCGCTCATTGCCGCCGCTGAGTTTTGCTGCCACTTGCTGAGTACCGAACCTCCCAGAAGAGGCTTCAATCTGCGTGTCGAGAGGGCCGGTATTTTTCTCAGTTGTAATATTCACAACACCGCCAGCATCAGCACCGTAGTGCAGACCCTGTGGTCCACGCAATATCTCAACGCGTTCTACTCCACTGCTAAGCAAGTGTTCTAGTTGTGGCTGTACTTGGGTTGCACTTGGGTCAGAGAGCTTGATGCCGTCCAATAGTGTCAACGTGCGATAGCCTTCTTCGCCGCGAATACGCAGATTGCTCACTTGTCCGGCACCGCCGGCGTTGGTGACGCTAATTGAGGGTAGTGTTCTCAACACGTCAATTAATGACGCACTGCCGTCATTAGTAATGCTCAACGCATCAATAATACTCACGGATGTGCCGATTTGTCGAAGTGGTGTTTCAATGCGGCTAGAAGTGATAATGATCTCTTCTAGGGCGCTTAAGCTCTGAGTGTCTTCCTGTGCGTTTGCTAGTTGGATGCTTGCGCTAAGTGAGCATGTCAATGCTAAGAGTGTGCGGTGTTGCATGGTATGTCCTCAATGAAAGTAGATTCATGAGGGAGGGAAGCGGAAGGAAAGCATCGCCATAGGGCGATAGAACCGACCACCGATGGAGCCCTCCGCTTCATCATAAGGTGAAATCTTTTGTTAGGCTGGTATCGGGCTTGGAGTATGTCTGCTCGGACAATACTCCTTACCGTTGCGGGGGCAGCGCTGGCATTGAACCAGCTTCCCAATTATCTCGAAGCCTCCTATTCGAAGCTGCGAGCACCTAACAATTCAATCTGTACTGTAAGCGCAATTTTCTCTGCCTTCTTACAAGGCGCGAAGTCTACGCACCCCGTTATTTTTAGTCAATTCTCTCACGAGCAAAAAAGACATTTATGTGTCGATTGGGTGACTTTGTTGCATTTGCATGAAGATAAGAAGTCAGCCGTATGACCATTGCGTGACGATTAGATGTATTCATGTAAAGAGGCGGTTCTAGCAAAAAAACTGTCACATTTTGACGCTACTGTAGGCGCGAAAACAAAATGAGGCCATCAAGGGGTACATCGAAAATGAGTCAACGAGTTAAATCTTCCCGCATCGCATTGTTAGCGTTAGGAGCAGTCCACACTGTTCTATTTAGCAGCATCGCGGCAGCACAAAATAGCTCTGCTGTAGAAGCAGAAGTGGACACCATTATAGTGACAGGTTCACGCGCTAGCCTAACTTCCGCACTTTCAAAACAGCGCAATGCCGATCGCGTTTTATCTGTTGTTGATTCCGATGCATTGGGTAATTTTCCAGACACTACTGCTGCGGAGTCGATGCGACGCCTATCCGGAATCTCGGTTGAGAATGATCAAGGGGAAGGGCGCTATGTTGTCGTGCGCGGGTTCTCACCTGACCTAAATTCAATCTACCTAAATGGCTCTTCGATCGTAGCGCCAGAAGCTGGACGAGCCGTATTGTTAGATGGCCTGCCTACAGACTTGCTTGACTCAATAGAAGTATCAAAATCATTAACTCCAGACCAAGACGCAGATTCTATTGGTGGCCGTGTAGATTTCCGTACGCTGTCCTCATTGGACCTGGATCAGTCGATGGTGCGATTGAAACTTGATACGGCTTATAACGATCTTGCAGAGAGTAATTCTCCTAAAGGATCGCTCACTTGGGCTAGCAAGATGTCGGAGAACTCCGGTTTCGTGCTTGGTCTGACTTATGCAAAAAAACACGTGATCTCACAGAATAACGAAACTGGTTATGGGTGGTCTGTTGCGGATAACGGCAATGACTACATGGATGACGACTTTGAGCGCCGTTACTATGATTTGGATCGCGAGCGCCTAGGTCTAACGCTCAATTTTGATTATGCTGTTAGCGATAGTACGACACTATTTTTACGAACACTTTTTAATGAATATACCGATGACGAAGTGCGCTATAAAGGCGAATTCAAAACGGAAGATGTAATAGAAGTAGGTGCTGACTTTGCCACTTACGCCACATTTGATAACGATCAAGAAACTCGCGACCGAGTAGAAGTGCGCCAGATCAAGGCTTATTCAATTGGCGGCGATACCGCATTCGCAAATGGTTGGAACGCGAACTATGAGTTGGCCTATTCATTTGCCGAAGAGAATGACACAGACAACGTTGATGTGGCCTTCCGAAATAAGTACAGATCTGACACAGAAGTTGTTGGTATCGTTTCTTGGGCTGATAAACATAAGCCAACGACTACGTTGATTGGCGGATATGCGCCACTATCATCATACGGTCTTGACGGTGTCGAGTTCGAAAAATCGGTTGTGCAGGACAGCGAAGTCTCGGTGCACGCAGATTTCGAAAAAGACATGGACGTATTTAGCAAGCCAGGTACTGTGAAGTTTGGGTTTAAATATCGTGCACGTGAGAAGGACTTAGATGCCAATATTTATGTCGCTGAGCCTGATGTGACCTTGGCTGATTTTCACACTATTTCTCCAAATCACGCCTTTGCTGCAGATGTTGGTTCGTTCATCGAACGCAGCGCATCGCGTCAATTAGAGCAGTATTTCGCGACAGCAGAGTATGACGAAGAAGGCTCAATTGCCGAAGACTTTGTCACTAATGAAGATATTCTAGCGCTGTATGGTATGGCGACGTTGGATTATAGCGATAACTTGCGCGTTGTTGCAGGTGTGCGTATTGAGCAAACCGATGTTGAGTCTAGCGTACAGCAATACGTGAACGAAGTGTGGACGCCAGTGCAGATGTCCAAGGACTACACCTTCGTATCTCCTAGTATCAATGTGAAATACACAGCAAGCGACAAGATCATTTATCGCGCTGGTTATTCGCGCTCACTTTCACGTCCCGGTTTTGCTGAGTCGGCACCAAATGCGACGATCAACTCTTTAGGTGATGATCGAAGCATTGAGTATGGTAATTTCGATCTTGAACATTACGAGTCAGACAATATAGACCTAACAGCCGAGTATTATGCTGATGAGTTCTCTTATATTAGTTTGGGGATGTTCTATAAGCGTATCGACAATGCCATCTACCAAGTGGCCAGCAATAACCAAGTGATCGGTGGTGTGCTTTATAACGATGGTGTTGTGACCTATGAGAACCTCGATACGTCAACAATTCTTGGTTATGAGTTCAATGTACAGCGCCAGTTTAACTTCTTGCCTGGCGCTCTAGGCAATACCTTCGCTTCATTTAACTTTACCTATAATGATGCTGAATCAGACTTGCCTACTGGTCAAACGATCCCATTCCGCAAAATGGCTAAGAAAGTTGCTAACTTCATGCTTGGCTATCAAGATGATAAGTGGGATGTTCGATTGGCCGCAAATTATCGCGATGATTATCTCGATTCATTGTTCGACGGCGACGCGGCAGAGGCTGGTCTCACCAACGATCAGATCCGCTTTACTGATGCGCATCTGCAGTGGGATTTTACGGCGAAGTTTAATATGACTGATGATCTGGTTTTGAACTTCGAGATGATCAATATTAACGATGAGCCTGAGTACTACTACTGGGGAAATCCTAATCGTATTTCTCAATACGACGAGTTTGGCCGGACTTATGCGATAGGGGTACGTTACTCTCTATAGGGCAGGCAGCAAGCAAAAAAAGCGGACTTCGGTCCGCTTTTTCGTTTCTAGCTTATACCGCTTTTGACTCGATTTTGCATTTGCGCAGCTTGGCGCGAATTGACTCAGTGATACTGTCTTTGTCCAAACCAACGGAGGCTAGTAGATCTCTGGCCTTGCCATGCTCGATAAACCTGTCAGGCAAGCCAAGGTTAAGCACTGGAATGCGGTAGTCTTGTTGTAGAAGGAATTCGTTAACAGCCGAACCGGCACCGCCCATTATCGTATTCTCTTCGATAGTGACAATGAGCTCATGTCGAGTGGCCATTTCGCCAATTAAGGCTTCATCGATGGGTTTGACGAAACGCATGTCGACGACGGTCGCATCGAGTGTTTCCGCAGCGGTAAGCGCGGTATTGACCATGCTGCCGAAACCTAGAATGGCGATCGTATGGCCTTTGCGTCGGACAACGCCTTTTCCTATCGGGAGCGCTTCCATTTTCGCGTTAATGGCAGTGCCTGGACCTTTGCCGCGTGGATAACGCACAGCAGCAGGACCAGTGTGTTGATAGCCGGTATAAAGCATTTGTCGGGTTTCGTCCTCATTGCTTGGCGCCATGATGACCATGTTGGGAACGCTGCGCAGAAAACTCAAATCAAAACTGCCGGCATGGGTTGGCCCATCTTCACCCACAAGACCTGCGCGATCGATAGCGAACAAGACATCAAGGTTCTGGATCGCAACGTCATGAATGAGTTGATCGTAGGCGCGTTGCAGGAAGGTGGAGTAAATTGCCACTACGGGCTTAAGGCCATCGCAGGCCATGCCTGCGGCCAAGGTGACGGAGTGCTGTTCAGCAATGGCAACATCATGGAATTGCTCTGGAAAGCGTTCAGAGAACTCATCCATGCCTGAGCCAGCGCCCATTGCTGGCGTGATCGCGGCAAGTAGGGGGTTTGCTTCGGCCATATCGCACAGCCACTGGCCAAAAACCTGTGAATAGGTCGGCGTGCTGGGTTTCGATGCGGTGGGCTTTTTCTGTTTGGGTTCGACCTTGTTCATGGCGTGCATGCCAAATGGGTCGTTCTCTGAGGCTGAGTACCCTTTGCCTTTCTGGGTGATGATGTGCAGCAATTGTGGGCCGCGCAGTTTCTTAATATTGTTCAGTATCTCGATAAGTTCTAGTGTGTCGTGGCCATCGACAAGACCGATATAATTGAAGCCGATTTCCTCAAACAGCGTGCCAGGGGACACCATGCCCTTCATATACTCCTCTGCGCGATGGGCGGCTTTGAGGGCTGGTGGGATTTTCGAGAGCATTTTTTTGCTGCCAGAGCGCAGGGCATTGTAGGGGCCACTTGCCCACATGCGGGCGAAATAACTAGATAAGCCACCGACGTTTTTAGAGATCGACATATTGTTGTCGTTGAGGATGACCAGTAGATTATCGTCGATGTCACCGGCGTGATTGAGCGCCTCGAATGCCATGCCTGCCGTCATCGCACCATCACCAATCACCGCGACAGTGTGGCGATCAATATTCTGTTTACGAGCAGCGATCATCATTCCTAATGCGGCGCTAATAGACGTGCTGGAGTGACCGACGCCAAAACTATCGTATTCACTCTCGCCGCGACTAGGAAAAGCGGCAAGTCCGCCGGCTTGGCGCATGGTGAGCATGCGTTCGCGGCGACCTGTTAGAATTTTGTGCGGATAAGATTGATGGCCAACATCCCAGACGATTCGATCGTGTGGAGTGTTAAATGCCGTATGCAGCGCAATAGTGAGTTCGACTACGCCAAGACCAGCGCCGAAATGACCGCCGGTCTGCCCTACGGAGAACAATAGAAATTGGCGCAACTCGCGCGCTAAAGCACCCAGTTGATCTGGGTCCATGGCCCGCAAATCCTCTGGGCTTTGGACTAAGTCCAGCAAAGGGGTGTCGGGACGCGTGAGTGGTATCTCTTCAAGCATTGGCGCTTCGTACTCTTAATCTATCGCAGCAAGGGGTATTTACGGGTCGCAGTGACGGCAAAATCCTTGGTGCGTATTGAAAGCGGCCGGTAAATCTGAAGTAGCCGCTAAGTTAATAGAATGCTCTTTGCCCGTCAATTGAACGTACTCAGTTATTGCGAGCAATAATGAAGCGGGCGATTGCACGCAGAGCATCCGCGTTTTCATCGAAATCGGCGATGGCCTCTATAGCTTGTGCGCAGAGGCTATCTGCCTTGTTCTGTGCCCCTACAAGCCCTAAAAGGCTGACATAGGTGGGCTTGTTCAGTGCCTGGTCGGCTCCCTGCGTTTTGCCCAATGTGGCAGTATCACTAGTGACATCGAGGATGTCATCCTGCACTTGGAAAGCTAGCCCTATGCATTCGCCGTAACGCTGCAATGCATCGAGCTGCTGTGTGCTAGCCCGTTCACTGCTTAGTGCCCCAAGCAAGACGCTCGCGTTGATCAGGGCGCCAGTCTTAAGGCTGTGCATTTTCTCTAGTTGGGCAACGCTTAGTGTATTGCCAACGGCATTGAAATCGATCGACTGCCCCGACACCATGCCTTCGTAACCTGCTGCGCCCGCTAAGTGGTGCACCATCTGTAAGCGCGCCTCGGCCGCAATCTTAAAGTTCGGGTCGCTTAGCAGTCTTAATGCCATCGCTTGCAGGGCGTCGCCTGCCAAGATGGCAGTGGCTTCGTCGAAGGCGATATGCGTTGTGGGCTTGCCGCGCCGCAAATCATCGTCATCCATTGCTGGCAGGTCATCATGGACCAAGGAATAACAATGAATGAGTTCGACCGCGCAGGCGGGCACGTCGGCGTTGTCCATATTGCCCGCCAGTGCTTTTGCTGCGGCATAAACTAATACCGGGCGCACGCGTTTCCCGCCTTGTAGGCAAGCGTACTGCATAGCGGTGCGCAGCTTTTCTGCATCGGCAGGCAAAGCGTGCAAATGCTGGTGCAATACCTGCTCTATGCGCAACTGAAATTGCTGCATGAAGCTATCAATAGAGAGACTCTTGCTTTCACTCATGAGGCTTAGGGCTCATCATTCAGGTCAAGGGCTTCAGGTTCGCCATTTTCAGCAATGAGGACCTGAACCTTTTGCTCGGCGTTTTGTAGTGCACTTTGGCACTCGCGAGTAAGGCGAATGCCCTTTTCAAAGGCTTGTAGTGATTCCTCAAGACTAAGATCGCCGTCTTCCATGGCGCTGACGAGGCTTTCGAGGCTCGCCAGAGACTCCTCAAAATTAAACGTGCTGTCTTTTTTCTTACTCATTGAAGCGCTATCCGGACAGGGTTTTTGGGCGGACAATTATCTATTTTCTAAGCCCTAATAGCAAAGCAGACAACGCTAGGATTACCCGTAATTGTCATATTTGCCGCCTATACTCTGCGCCGTTGAAGTCGATTCATGCCACTAATGCGTCATCAGGGAGTCTAATGCGGATAATCTACGGAGTGTCAGGGGAGGGTTCTGGGCACTCCTCACGAGCCAAACAAATGGCGTCGCACTTGCTTGGGGCCGGTCATGAGCTACTTTTTGTTAGCTATAATCGCGGTTATGCCGCGCTACACCCTCTCTTTCCCTGTCATGAGGTTGAGGGCCTGCGCATCATCAGCGTGGATAACCGAGTGTCGGTCCTGCGCACTATCATTCACACCATTAAGAAACTGCCGGCTTACTATCGTAGCGTGCAGCGCTTGCGCAAGATCTTCAATGAGTTTCAACCCGATGTCGTAATCTCAGATTTCGAGCCGATGACGGCACGTTTTGCTGGGGCGCGTAATTTGCCTCTCATTAGCTTAGATAACCAGCACCGCATGCGCTATATGGACTATTATTCTCCAAAGCATTTGCGTATGGATCGCTGGGTGACAGAGCAGGTGATTCGCTGGATCGTCCCAAACCCCGATGTGTCTCTTGCCACCACATTTCTTATGGGGCCTGTGAAGAACAACAGGACTTTTTTGTTCCCGCCGATTTTGCGTGAGGAAGTGGGGAAGGTGTTGCCCAGTGAGGGAGCCCATCACTTGGTCTATGTGACCAGTCAATACGATAGTCTGTTGGCTAGTTTGCGCAGTTTCAGCAATGAGCGCTTTATCGTTTATGGCTACAACAAAGACGTTATCAGTGGGAACCTGCAATTCAAGCAGTTCAGTACCATGGGGTTTTTGGAGGATGTGGCTGCGAGTCGCTCAATCATCGCGACTGCTGGGTTTACCTTAATGAGCGAAGGGATGTATTTGCAAAAGCCCTATCTTGCCCTGCCTATGCATGGGCAGTTTGAGCAACAGCTGAATGCGTTTTGTTTGGTAGAGCTTGGCTTTGGCCGGAACGCACAAGATGCAGACCCTGCAACATTGCAGGAATTCTTCGCCCATTTGCCACAATATAAAGAAGCGCTAAGCCACTACGAACATGGGTGTAGCAATAATCCATCAGCGCTGAAAAACCTCGAAATATGTGCAAAACTAGATGAGCTGTTAGCCAACGACGCGCAGCAATTGCGCCAATTTCAAAAAGCGCGAAGCAACGCCAAATAGGCATTAGTGCTCTAATTCATTGACCATCCTTAAGGCAGGAAGTAATCTAGCGAGCGTTTGCTGTAGGCTCTGCGCTTGCGGCTTAGTAATCGCTTGTTAGGAACCCGCCTCGATGGAAAGCAATAAAAACAAAATTGAAATTATCGAGCAGCACAAAGATATGCGTATTGTTTACGGCATCGTGCTGACCTTGATTTGGCTGTTACTTGGCTTGTTATACATTTCCTACAATGTCGGCTGGCAGAGTTTTATCTCCCTTCCAATTGGAGATATGGGCACCTTCTTAGAGGGCGCGTTTGCCCCTCTGGCATTCCTCTGGCTTGTTATTGGGTTGTTTATTCAGCAAAGCGTCTTGGCTGAGAATAATCGAGAGCTGCGCGATAATAATATCCAGTCTGAAAAACAGACGATGGCTATCGCGGCAACAGAGCTTAACGCGCGTCAAGAGACTTTCTTTAAGATTGCCGATAACACAAGACGTCAGTTAGGTGGGATAAGTGGTTTGCTTTTGCAATCTGGCAAAGGGCCACAAGGTGACAAGGCGTTCTCAGAGTCTGAGTTTATGGAGATGTGGCACCTATTTGCCACTGGCGATTTCGAGATTTTTTCGCGAAACTTTTTGGTGCTTGCGGGCAAAGGCGTCGATCTACAAAGCTTGTTCTATGGCACGCAAATTCGCTGCACACACACTGATAATTTTATAATGAATTTTGACCGCCTATTGCGGTTGGCGCGTGATTGCGACACCAATGGAATTATCTCCGATGCACAGTTGCATTCCGCGCATGGGCTTTTGAGTTCGCGTATGCGGGAATTGCATCCACGCATTAAATTTAAGCGCTACGAAGTTACACGCTCGAGTTCTTATCTAGATCAAATTATTAAAAGTGCACAAGCACAAAATAAAGACAGCAATGCTTAATTAATGAAAAGGGGAAACTGATGGAATTTGTCGCAATCGTAATCGTTTTGGCGTTAGTGCAGTATTTTGTATTTGCGCTACAGGTGGGCAAGGCGCGTGGAACCTATAAAGTGGCAGCACCAGCGGTGACAGGTGATCCCGTGTTTGAGTGCTATTACCGTGTGCAACAAAACACTCTAGAGTTGTTGGTGATGTTCATTCCTTCGATAGTCATTTTCTCATACTGGTTTAGACCCGATATTGGTGCTGGTATTGGGGCTGTATATCTTGTTGGACGCTTCTTGTATGCACGGGCTTATATTTCTGAGCCTGGGTCGCGCGGTCTAGGGTTTGTATTAAGTATGTTGCCAACACTGATTCTGTTGATAGGGGGCGGGATTGCTGCGGTACTCTCACTACTTTAATTTCAATCAGCAACAATACAGCTAATCTTGATTATAGTTGCGCTCGTAAACCTCTTGCCCCATCTGGGCAATTTGTTCGTCGACGAGCGCATCCATTATTCTCAGTAATGGCTCAAATTTTTCTAAATCACCTTCCAGTAAGGCAAGGCTATGCACAATAGCCTCAAGCGTCGATAAGGCTTCTGGCATAGGTTCGCGCCGGATACGGTAACGGCTAATGGGCGGATTCGGCAACGAATAGCGCGGCAACTGGGCGAGTGCTGGGGACTCTAGCAGCATCCGCCGGCTTTTGCGCCAAGTCGCATCGAGGAATAACAAAGGACGTGCTGGGGAGCCTTGTAAGGTGTCCAAGGGGAGGCTGTCAGGGCCTGGATACACGAGAACTGGGTTTTCCTCTGCGCCTATAAACGTCTCTGAGGCTTGCTCTGTAGCGATTGCTAGTTCGCAAGTTTGTAGGCATAGCGCGGCTATACGGGCTGTGCCCAGAGCGTGCTTAGCCTCGTGTGGATGCTGCAAGATTTTGACCGGCCAAACGCTGTAGATCTTTACTAGCATTGAGCAAAAGCAATGGCTCAATGGTCTTTGACAAGAAGTGCAGCGCTCTCTTTTAGACATAGGCTTTTACTCGCACAGCAGTTTGGTTAGCGCCGTGAACGAGTGGCGATGGTATGCAGCCGTCTAACTTTGAATTTTTGCCCTTTGATTCTGCGATTTTCCAATTGCGAGATGGCATCTGCGATATGACTAATTTCGATTGCTACGAAGCTAGAGAAGTCTAGTATATCGATACGTCCAATTGCGCTGCCAGGCACACGCTCTTGCGCGGTCAGTGCTCCGAGAATATCGCCTGGTCGAATTTTATTTTTGCGCCCGCCCGCGATGTGAATAGTCTGTTTGCTAGTAGACACGTTGACATTGTTTTTCGCAGGGACCGATGCAATATCGCTTAGTTCTACGCTTCCTACATTGTCGCCACGCTTTTGTAAGGCCTCGACTCTAAATCGTTCATTCTCGAAATAGAGGCTAAGTGCTAGGCCTTCATTTCCCGCGCGACCGGTGCGGCCAATGCGGTGAGTATAGACCTCGAGATCACGCGGTAGGTCGGCATTAATCACCATCGGCAATTGTTCTATATCCAAACCTCGTGCGGCAACATCGGTCGCTACTAATACCTGACAGCTCCCGTTACGAAACTGAATCAAGACTTGATCGCGCTCGCGTTGTTCCATCTCACCTTGCAGGGCCATGGCTACGAGGCCGGCATCGCTTAAGTGCTGTGCCATCTCGACCGTACTCTGTCTGGTGTTGCAGAATACAACGCAGGACTCGGGGGCATAATATTGCAGCAGTTTTAGAAGCGCTGCACTGCGCAATTGTCCTTGCTCTTTAGCACCGCATAAATAGTAGTGCTGAGCGATGGTTGTTTCGGCAGCTACTGACTCCACCTCTACACGCAGTGCATCGTTTTGATATTGCGCACTCAGTGAGGCGATATTATCGGGAAAGGTGGCAGAGAAGAGCAGTGTCTGTCGCCCTGGCGATGTTTGCCCGATAATCTCGTCGATGTCTTCGGAAAAACCCATGTCGAGCATACGGTCTGCTTCATCGAGGACAAGAGTCGATACTCGCTCGAGTTTTAGGGTTTGTTTCGTGACATGATCTTTTAATCTGCCGGGGGTGCCGACGACAATGTGGGCCCCATGTGCGAGGGAGGCGATTTGCGGGCCGAGCGCTTGCCCACCGCATAACACGGCGACTTTAATATTCGGCAAATAGCGCGCAAGGCGACGAATCTCAGTCGCCACCTGTGTGCACAGTTCGCGGGTTGGGCACATGATCAGCGCCTGTGTGCCAAAATCCCTTGGATTGAGTTTGCATAATAAGGCAATCCCAAAGGCTGCCGTTTTGCCGCTACCGGTGCGCGCTTGCGCAATAAGGTCTCTGCCCTCTAGTGCCGCAGGTAATGCTAGCGCTTGTATGGGAGTCATGTGTGCATACTTGAGCGCTTTCAAGTTCTCGATCTGCGCAGGGGGCAGATTAAGGCTTAGGAAAGACGCTTGTTTTTCAGTGGTGCTCATATTGGGCTCCGCAGGGCTAGCAATTTATTCCACTCCAAGTTTATGCAAATATTCGTCGTAATCGCCTTTGAAGTTGACGATGTTGCCTTCACTGATCTGTCTCTTATACACATCTCCGAGCCCACGAGACCTCTCTACATCTC
>OJGU01000373.1_pt1 | contig 27508 bp, 26 predicted proteins | sample 1594741 | NCBI WGS metagenome assembly OJGU01 (sample SAMN05416841, study PRJEB24817) | seawater metagenome | isolation source: Sea water | place: Canada:Atlantic | collected 2013-07
ACGAGATGTAGAGAGGTCTCGTGGGCTCGGAGATGTGTATAAGAGACAGTCCCGGGACAGCCGACTCTCCCAAGTGTTCCCATGGAATCGCTGCCTTCAACGGAAGGGCTGTTTCTTTGGATCGACGATTCCTTTCCCATTCCGGTCCAGCGTCCGTCCACCTCCGGATCTGGTAGTTGGGGCATGGTAGATTCTCCTCTGGGGTTGGCGCCATTGTCAGGCAATCAAAGTTTGGTGGGAGCCGCGGACAACGGGCGTCACCAAGTTCATTTCACGAGGGCAGTCCCGAGCCTTGAGCTAGCACAGGGAGAGAAGCTGGTCGTTCATGTTTATGTTGATCCTGCAAACCTTCCATCAATGATCATGTTTCAGTGGAATGATGGAAATTGGAATCATCGTGCTCGCTGGGGGAGTGATGAATTTCCTTTCGGACCGAGTGTCCAAATTTCTCCAAGCATCCCCGAAGCCGGGAAGTGGACCCGTTTGGAAATCGATCCAGCCCAAGTGGGCTTGGGTGATCGTCCGATTGGGGGGATGGCCTTCACTATCTTCGGAGGTCGGGTGGCCTTTGATGCTATCGGGAAAACGATTGCGCCGGCGACGAACACCCCAGAACCGGCGTTGCCAGAAGCCGGGGGAGACGCCAATGAAGTGATCTGGATTGATGATGAATTGCCTAGTCCGATTCGGCGTGTTGGGTTGTCTGGAGGGGATACTTGGGACGATTGGATCACCGAGAATCCTGCCCCTGTCTCGGGGGGGCGCGCTCACCGTTCGTCCCTGAATAGCGGTTTGCATCAACACTTTTTCCAAGTGCCGAACGGAAGGGGATGGGACATCAATGCCGGGGATACGCTTTTTACGTCTGTCTACCTTTACCCAGATGCCGTGCCCGAGATGGTCATGTTGCAGTGGGTGGATGCCTCTGGTTGGCATCGGGCTCGCTGGGGCGCCAATCGATTTCCCTTCGGTTCAAGTCTCCGGCTGGGCGATGTGCCGGTGGCTGGCGAGTGGGTTCGCCTTGAAATTTCGGTAGACGATTTGGGACTAGCCGGAAGCACTATCACAGGTATGGCCTTCACCCTCTTTGGTGGGAAAGCTGCTTGGGATGCTTCAGGGCACTCAAGTCCGGGGATGAACCAACCGAGCGAGCCTGAGACAGAACTCTGGCTTGATGATGCGCTGCCGAATAATACTGTACGGCGGGCTGTTTCTGGCAATGATTCATGGGATGATTGGATTTCGGAGAATCCAGCTCCATTCTCAGGTTCAGCGTCACACCTATCCCGGCGTGACTCGGGATTGCATCAACACTTCTTCCTTGTTTCCGATGCCGATGCCTGGGCAATTCAGTCGGGTGATCGCTTATTCTCTTATATCTATATCCGCCCAGGAATCGCTCCATCAATGGTGATGCTTCAGTTCTTCGACGGCAGTTCTTGGAGGCGGGCTCGTTGGGGAAGTAATCGGTTTCCGTTTGGCCCAAGTACTCGGATGGGGAATGTCCCTCCGGCGGGTGAATGGGTAAGGCTTGAAGTGCCGGCTATTGACCTAGGTCTCGTCGGGAAACGCGTCGAAGGAGTGGCGTTCACGCTCTTTGATGGCGAGGCGGCTTGGGATGCTCTGGGACGATTGAGTGGTGGTCGTTCTTCTGCGAGCACAAGCAGTGTTGCCTTTGACGTCGACTCCGCCATCGATCCGATCTCTGAGCTTGCCGTAAGTCGAGAATCCGAGGGAGTGATTCAAATTGAAATCCCGGTCGGGCAGGAAGATTCAGCCTCTGATGCAGGGATTGTTCTGATTGAACGCTCGTCTGATCTTGAAATCTGGGAATTGTTTGATCTTCAAGAGCCGAGGGACGATCAGAGCGTTGAACTTTCTGTTTCTACGAAAACAGGGCGAGCGGTCCAGTTTTATCGTGCTCGCCGAGTCGCTCCCAGCTCGGGCGAAGCGACTTCGAATCGCTAGGCATCGCTAACTCTCCGTGCTAATCGCCAGCCAAGGGAATCCCTTTGGCTGGTTTATTATTTGTTTTAAGGAGTTTTTGAAATTCGGCAATGTGTTTCCGATAGAGATCCGTAGACTTGAATAGACCGTCGTTGTGATTCCCGATGAGTTCGCGCAATAGCTTTGGGGATGCGCTTGCTTCGTGGTTTTTCTCCGCATGATGGAAGGGGATCAGAGTATCCTCTCGGCTATGGAGAATCAACAGTGGCAGATTGAGTGAGGGGAGCTTGGCGTGGGTATCGTATTTGATACTACTGAGTGTGGTCACCGGTAACCAAGGGTAAAGCTCCTTTCCGATATCAGTAATTCGCGTGAACGTGCTTTGTAGGACCAGGCCTCCGATTGGTTGTCGTCTTGCTAATTCGGTCGCGACAGCACCTCCGAGTGATTCTCCCAGAGCGATGATTTTCTCGGTTTGATACCCCTTGTTGGTCAGCCACTGAAGGACATGAGTGGCGTCTTCGTAGGTTCCCTGTTCTGATGGTCGCCCACTACTTTGCCCGTAGCCCCGGTAGTCGTAAGCCATCACATTGAACCCTGCGTTCAACCACAATTCGTAGAGATCCAGGCGGTAGCTAATGTTGCCGCCGTTTCCGTGCGAGACGAGGATCACCCAATCCTGCCATAAGTTGGGTGTTGTATTTGGGAAGAACCATCCGTTGAGGCGATAGCCATTGCCCGGGGCGATAAACGTGATTTCTGGATTAGGATGGATGGATTTCGGATCCGAGATCAGTTCTGTTCTCGGTTGGTAAACTTGAACATACTCGAACATCCGTAGGAGGACGAAGAGAATGATCGGTGTGAGGATGAGTCCAATCACGTGCTTGATTCTTTGGCTATTGATGACTCTTTCATAGAACGAGCCGAATCTATCAATTTCAATGTTTTTTTGTCCGCTCTTTCTAGGGAGGTGGTCCAGCCGTTTGAATCGGCCTAAGGCCTATTTGTGTTTCTGTGAATAGGGACATCATTGCGGGGCTTCCGCCTGAATGAAGTGCTAGGATTGCTGCACGTCAATCGTCAATCCCGAATGCAGGCGGGACTTGGAGGGCGACTTTGCAATAGTGAATGCCTTAAAGTGCCCCAGCATTCGCAGCTTGATAGATTTTTAGGGCCATGTCGCGAATGATTCCTTCCTCGCCTGAGTGGGCCGCAATCGCAAGGATAAGGTGTTGGTCTGATTCACGATCTGATAGATAGCAGACGTCGAGAGCATAGGATGAGATCAGGCCAGCTTTGTGAAAATAGCGGGCTTTGGGGAAAACGAGTTCGCCAGAATCTTCCCAGCCGTATGGGCCTGCGAGGCGGTTTTCCAATCCCACAATGCCTCGCTTTGGATCGCCTTCGCAAATCCATTTGGCCTGGGCCGCAGTTATGTCGAATCGCTCTTTTGTAGGGATCTGACTATGGAAAAGAAGACGTTTGAGACAGTTGGCTAGTTCTGCCGTGGAGGTGCAATTTCCCGTTTCTGCGCTGAGAGCGGATGCTCCCCGCTGTTTTGAGTAAGAAATGCCAGACCAATGGTGTTCAAAGGTTTTCCCGATTCCAGAGGGGGAGATTGCCTGGATGCGTTGATCTTCGTTGTTCTCGTAGACCGCTGGCCGATAGGTGATGTAGTCTCGCATCAGGGCGCTGTGAGGAAACCCTTTGTTCGGGATAAGGAATTTCGTATTGATCGCGTCAATGCCGAGGGTTCTCAGGAGAAGCGTGTAGTCTTCGTTTGAGGAACGGCGAAAGACTTCGCTTACCATCTCAGAATAGGTGCGTGCGCAGTCAACTACCCATTCGCTCCCTTCGCCGTTCTCGCTTCGATGACTGAATGTGAGGGTCGTATCAATGCCAAAGCCTTGTCTGTTGAGCCATTCTAGGGTTGCGATCACGGTGTAGAGTTTGATCGTGCTGGCGGGCCAGAAATCAACCGCGTCTTCGCTCCCTTGATAGTGATAGCTTGTGAATGTGGGGGTGCTGGTAGGGCTGTCGACTCTTATCACACTAGCCCATTTTCGAATCTCGGGATGAACCGTCTCAAGCACAGAATCGAGCGGCTCGGCAGCGTGCAGCGGGGCAGAGAGGCTCAGGGCGATTCCCAAGCAACCGTAGATGCATTTGGATAGCGAGGCTCTGTGGCTGTGAGCATCGTTGTAAGACATGACAGATTGATGGTCGTTGGTCGAGAAACTGTGATCGGAGCGAGAAGATTGCTTCATTTTCTTGCCCGTATCGAGAGGTTTTTCCGAGCACTCTCGAGAAGAGGATTTGCGTGGCTCCGTTGCTGAATTGAGAGCTGGCGAGGGCAGTTGAGACTAAGGTTTATCGGTGAAGCAGCATGTCTGAACAGGGTTGCTCAGGATGCAGCCTTACTTCCAATGAAGTAGATCGGCGTGTGGCTGATTGTCGTTGTTCCACCGGCGAAGGGTATTGACGTTTCGATCGAAAAGTCTTGAGCGGTGAAGTCCTTCGACGTGGCCATCACAGAAAGCGATGTTGTATCGCCCCTGATGGCGTCTTTCGGTGGCCTTAATGATTTCAGTGCTGGGGAGCCAGGATTGTCGCTGTACCCCGTCCCTTGAGTTGATATCGATCAATCCCATACCGCTGTAGGTGGCCTTAGGAACGGTAACTCCGTAGTAGTTCTTGATGATTGCCGGGCTTGACCAAACGAGGTGGGCGTCACCGATGGCAATCATATCCGAGGGCGCACGGACGTGAGATTCTTTGACTCGAAGGACGCCACCGTGGGTGTCCGTCAATTCTTGTGACAGAGCAACCTTCGTGAGCGCGCCTCCAAGGCCAAGGTCGCTTGGGGTGAACTTTGTGCCGTTGGCATTGTATCCGTAACTTCCAAGCGGCGCTCCGTCGTCGCTTCCTCCGAGGGTCATCCCCTTGTAATCTGGGCACTTGTAGAGATTGTTGCTCCAGATTGCTCCCGTGTAGGTAGCAAGGGTCTCGGGCCAGAATGCGTTTTCGATTCCCACATTGGGGTCGACGTTGTAGACGGGGTAGTATTCGAAGTCATGAACGTGCATGACTAAGCCCATGATGATTTGCCGGTTGTTTCCCTTACAAGCGGCTTCCTTGGCCTTTGATTTTGCCAGCGAAAGGGCAGGGAGTAACATGCCCGCGAGAATGGCAATGATCGCGATTACGACGAGGAGCTCGATCAGGGTGAAGGCGCAACGCCCCAACGCGCTAATGGCGATGCCTTCATGGCGGGGGTGGCTATAAGTCTTCATCTTGATCCAGACTCTCCGTTATCTATTGTCCGATGGTGGAAGTGGCTTTTCGAGATATGACTCGGTAAATTCTAATCGGGTCAATCGCCGCAAGTGGATCCACCATAAACGTGCCTTGGGTCTCACCGAGCGGCTGCCAAGACCCCTCGATCCCGCCAAGCGCAGAGAATTCTACGCGGTATGAATCTGTGCAATCTGTTTCTCCCCATTTTAATAGGGCCCGGCCGCCACTAAAGGAGATTTCTAAGTCGTTCACCGCTGAAGGGTCGGTGCAAGTCTCTGGTGGCTGCTTGTTCGTTTCAAACATCCGGACAAAGTAGATAGCTTCTTGGAAGTTTGGGCCAGGCGCTGCCTCCGACGTTGCTGAAGTGATTTGGGCCACGATGCCGAGTCCGGGACGAATGAAATAGAGGTTTCGGTGAAAGGTCTTCTGAACGTCTTGAAACGTTGTGCCACCCCCGCCGAGCTCGGCGTCCAGCTCGGGATCTCCTGAACCGCCAAAGATGTTCGATTCAATCGCATCAGTTTGAGAGACCAACTCGTTGACACGGATCACATCTCCAAAACCCAAGTTGGGTAATTCGATGAAACCGAAGGCGTCGACTTCAAATTCTGAGATCTGGGTGACTCGGATTGGAAAATCGATTCCGAGGACGGAGAGTGAATTCGTGAAGGTGAGGCTTGTTGACCATTTGTCTCCAAATTGCATTGGATCAGGGAAATCGATGATGGGTTGATCAAAGACAATAGCGATTTCGTCAAACAAGGGATCAAACGCGCCGAAGACACGCCGTCCGACCAGTGGGATTTGGTCAAAGAGAAGCCATTTTACCTCGCCGTTTGCTTCGAGCGTCATCCGTTCCGCGATTGGCGCCTCAGGAAAGCTTGCCCCGACAATGGTGCCACGCGGGTTGACATAGTCAAAGCGCCGGATTTGATCGGTGGGGCCTTCCGAAAAATCCCACAAATGGGGGCCGCCAGATTCGCCGACCTGTTCGCGAATGGCGAAGGTCTCGAGCCCGGCAAACGGATCCTCGGGTTGGGCATTGACGTAAGCGCGGTAGTACTCACCGATTTCGCTAAACATGTCGGCGCTTCGAATGGCGACTTGTGCGCTTGATTGAACCATCGCGAAGGTGGCAACGAGGAGGGAGGCGATGCATTTTTTCATAATCATTCTAGTCTCAGGTTCGACAACCTTAAGAGTGCTGAAAACGCATAGGGGTAGCGAATTTCCCCTCATTGGGGAGCAAAATCCCGCGCTTGGCGACTCAAAAGGTCAGTAAATTGCACTCAATCTCTAGCAAAATAATTGCACGTTTCGTGCCTGGTTAGAGAAACGGAGTCGTTTTTTTGATTTTTTTTATCAAAGAGGCTCCCTTGGACAACTTTTGTCCTATGGCCCGATTTAAGCTTATCTCAAGTTGATACTATTATGAATACGGAACAAATGGAACTCAAGTTGGCTCGGTCACCGAAACTACGTCCTCTCAATCGAAGGCGCAATCTTTCACGGGCAAGTTGGTGGTTCACTCAAATGAGAAATGCCGTGAATGAATCTCGCGAGTGGCATGGATCGCCTGCCGAAGGCAGCGGGGATCGTTCTGAGGCGGTTGGCAGTCCTAAGCACTAGCTTTGAGGCGACGCCCCGGAGCGGCGAAACTGTTGGCCGCATAAGCGACCGCTTGTCATTGCCCAAGCGATGTGAAGTCCGTGGCCCCAAAGTATTTGTCCGCCCAGTCCATTTTGACCGATGGCGTAGAGTCCCTTGATCGGGGTGCCATCCTCGCGAAGTACGTTGAATTGATTGTTGATCGCCGCGCCACCCTCGGTTGTGGTGAAATAGGCTTTGGCTGGTCCCAAGAGAAGCCATTGATTGCCTTCGAGCGGGCGTCGATGCTGCGCACGGTCAAAGGGATCAGCGGAGTCCGCTTGGATGGAGTGGTTGTATTGGTAAACCGTTTCTACGATTGCCTTCATCGATGGGGCTCGAGCGGCGCGCAAGGCGTCAAGTGAGCGGCTCTGAATCGCGATGTCGGGTCGCCGTTTTATGTAATCGGCAGTATAGGCGTAGGCGATCTTTGGTGCCGTAGAAATAAAGTGAGGCCATCCTGAATAGCGTTCGATCAGGGCTTGATCGAGGAGGATGAAGGCCTGCTTCTCGGTTTGGCAGCTGATGGCTAACTCTCGCTCTGGCGAGTCAATTTCATTGCAGAATCGGTGTCCTTCTTGATTGAGAAGGATGGCGCCATCCATGAAGAGCGCCTCCTCGGGATGCTGCCACGTGACGAGAAGTTCTTTGGCAACCAGGCGATAGAGACATTGCGGTGTCAAACGAGCGATGCTCTGAGCGAGGGCTGTCGGCAAGTGCAGGGTCATGGCCCACTGCAGGATGCCAAGGCCTTGTTTGGGGGCGACGAAACGTATTTCTGGACCGTAGGTGATATTCATATTGAGGAGCTGCCCGCCTGCGGCGGCCGCGAGTCGGTGTCCGTCTCCTGTGGCCTTGGCATTGATTCCTTCAACGAGGGCGAAGGCTGCCCCTTTATGCTTCCTAATCAGAGAGCGTCCGTTTGCATAGTCGCCCGCGGCCAAGACAACTCCCTTTTTTGCGGTGGCACACACGGTGGTTCCCTTGTGTTTATAGTGGAGGGCGCAGACCCGTTCGTTTGTTTGGACAAGGTCCGTTACTTGGGCGCTGGTAAGAAGGACCCCTCCGAGTGTGTTGAGTTTCTTGGTAAGCGTCTTGATATAGGCCTGCGCGCCAGGGATGACATTGTGCATGCGCGCTATTCGATTTGGTGGTTCAGGATGCGGTCCACTAAATCGAAGTCCCATCTCCATTAGCCATCTCATTGTGGCTGCGGTTTCTTTCAGAAAGTTCGCTCGCAATGCCGTGTTGTTCCGGGCTTCGATTTCTTTGGGTGCAAACTGAGCGGCATCCTGACTGTGGTCTTCCCAGGAATCCTCCAAACCCTGCTCTCCTTGCTGCTGGGTTCGATTGCCAGTGAACGAGCCGACGGCCATCCCTGTGGTTCCGCCAGGGCGTGGCTCTTTCTCAAGAACGAGGACAGTTGCGCCGAGGCTGGCGGCACTAACGGCTGCTGCTAGTCCGCTCCCTCCGGCTCCGACGATAATGACATCATACTCGACTTTCACGAGCGGTTACGTGGGGTGATAGATTTCAAAAAAAAACTTACGATGCAGCTTAGTCTATGAGTCGTTCGTGCCCAGCGTCATGAATTTTCTCGACGGAAGGGTTTTGAATTTCAGCACTAGACCTGTAAAGGTAGAGGCATTGTCTTATGGGAGTCGAAGCGAATATTGGGTTTATCGGTACCGGTAAAATGGCCTTGGCTTTGGCCAAAGGCATGGTTGACCAGGGAACAGTGTTGCCAAAACAGATCATCGGAACGGATCCGTTCCTACAGGCCCGCGAGGCCTTTGAGGCTGGCGTTGGGTGTAAGACGGTCGATAATCCAGGAGACCTGGTTGCAGCTTCCGACGTCATTTTCATCGCGGTAAAACCGGATAAAGTCGAAGAGGTGCTCGTTGCCTTGAATCCTCAGTTGTCGGATTCCCAGCTCCTCATCTCGATCGCAGCCGGGGTGCCAATCTCAACCTTTGAAGAAAATCTGCTTACGGGAGCCAAGGTGATTCGGGTCATGCCAAATACCCCTGCCATGGTTGGCGCTGCTGCAGCCGGATTCGCTTTGGGCCACTATGCGACGGAAGAAGACGCCAAGTTAACGGAATCTCTTCTATCCGCAGTCGGATTGGCCGTCCAGGTTTCGGAATCGCTCCTTGATGCGGTTACCGGGCTGAGTGGTAGCGGACCTGCCTTCGTTTATCAGATCATTGAGGCACTGAGTGATGGAGGGGTGGCCGCGGGCCTTCCTCGAGAGACGGCGACCCGTTTGGCGGCTCAGACCGTGATGGGCAGTGCTAAGATGGTCCTGGAGACAGGAATGCATCCGGGAGCGTTGAAAGACATGGTGACGAGTCCCGGCGGAACCACGATCGAAGGCGTTCATGAGTTAGAGAAAGGGGGGTTGCGAGCCACCCTGATGAACGCCGTTCGGGCAGCGGCTTGGAAATCTAGAAAACTCGGCCGACGAGGGCAAAAAAAGAAACGTTTCTAGTTTTTTTCGGTAATAAGGACGGCATGAAATTTCCATCTCCTTCCGAGGATCAAGCGAAGATTGTCTGGACCGCAGCCTCAGCGCTCGCAGTCGCGATCATCTTGGTTCTCGTGTCGTTGATTTTTATCGGAATGGGGTGGGTGGCGAAACAGCTCTCGTCGGTCTTATTGCCTCTGGCCGTAGCCGGCGTGATCGCCTATTTGCTCGATCCCGTGGTTGATTTTTTTCAACGACGGGGAATCGCCCGCTCTTGGGCTATCATCTTAGTGTTTTTTCTAGCCGTGCTATTTCAGGCTGGGATGGTAGCAACGGTGGCGCCTCGACTTATCACTCAAGCAGGTGTTCTAAGGGAAGAATTTCCCAAGTATAAGGATAAACTTCGGTCACGTGTTGATGGTCTGATGAAGGATAATATCTTCAAAATAGGACCTTCCGACATCCTGGATAAGATTAAGGTGCCTGAAGTTCTAGCAGGTTTCTTCGAAGAGGAACGGGCTGAAGGTGGGGATGCTCAATCAACCCCTGAGGCAGAGGCCTCCAACAATGATCAGGAGCCGGCTACGGGAACCGAACGCGTCTCTGAGCTGGTGGAAAGCGGTGAAGAAAGAAGTACAGAAGCGGCTGATTCAGATAAAATTGCTGTCGATGGGGACTTGATCGAAAAAGCTTGGAGCATCATAGGACCTGTTCTTTCGCAAATTGGACAGGTTTTTGTGGATAGTGTGAGTCAAATCGGTTCGCTCTTCGGACTGCTCGCCGGGTTTGCCCTGGTCCCAGTCTACGTCTTTTATTTTCTGGCGGAAAAGAAAGGAATTCAAGACAGCTGGACGGACTATTTGCCCATTCATGAGTCCAAGATGAAGGAGGAAATTGTCTTTGTTCTCAGATCGATCAACGATTCTCTGATTGTCTTTTTCCGCTCTCAGGTCTTGGTCGCGATGTGTGTTGGCGGACTCCTCATGATCGGATTCTCGATCATTGGCTTGCGATTCGGAGTCTTGCTTGGATTTATTGCCGGAGTTCTAGGGATTGTTCCCTATCTGGGGGTGATGTTGAGTATTGTTCCAGCGGTGATTATCTCAATCATTCAATCGGATGGGGTCCTCTTGCCGATCCTGACCTTGGGAGTGTTCGTAGTGGTACAAATGCTTGAAGGCTTGGTTATATCGCCCAAGATCATTGGCGATCGCGTTGGTCTCCATCCTCTTACCATCATCGTTTCTATCATGATTGGAACGACGCTCTTTGGTGGCGTGACTGGGGGTGTCTTGGCGATTCCTCTAACGGCAGCGCTTCGGACCTTGATGTTCCGCTACGTCTGGCGACGTCGGGAGTGGGATGAGTTTGGAAATCCTCTGATCGATGCCGAGCTCTCATCCGAAGAGGCGATCGAATCGTAGGCTTTTTGACGTTGAGGGATCCTCCAAATCTCCGCGCTACGACGAGGCTGCCTTGGAGAATGCCTGCTTATGCGGCGCGCAGTTTTCGCACGTCGATGCCTGTCATCCCGGCGTCTTTAATAGCCTGCATACCAAGATCAGTATCCTCGTAGGCGAGGCATTTCTTGGGATCGATGTTGATTAGGCTGGCTGCTTTGAGGAAAATATCCGGGGCTGGTTTTTGGCGAGTCACATCCTCACTCGTGACAAGATGGTCAAAGAGATGATCGATCTCTAGGTGCTGAAGTACCTTCGTGATTACGTCCCGGGTTCCTCCGGTCGCTACCGCCATCGGGATTTGCCCGTGGTGTTTTCTGGCAACATTGATGACCGGGTCAATAACGGTGACCGTGTGGAGATGAGGCAGGTAAGCCTCTTCCTTCTCTTTAGTGATGGCTTGGGGATCGAGTTCGAGGCCCTGCTCCTCGCTAATCATTTTTAGGATATCGCGTGAGGGGACGCCGCCAAGGGCATAAAAGCGTTCTTCGCTGAATTCGAATTGATGACGTTCAGCCACTGTTTTCCAGGCAACCCAATGGAGAGGCATGGTGTCCGCGATGGTGCCATCGCAATCGAAAATTATCCCTTCAAAGGTCATAGGTTGGCTTCGGCAAGTCGGTGTTCGATATCGTCAGCCATTAATGGCTCGATTACGGAATCCAGGTCCCCCTCCATGAGTGCTGGGAGGTTGTAGAGGGTGAGCTCGATCCGATGATCGGTGACCCGGTTCTGCGGAAAATTATAGGTGCGGATGCGCTCGTTTCGTTCGCCAGTACCCACTTGGGCCTTTCTTTGAGCGGCATACTTTGCGGCTTCTTCCGCAATTTTCCGTTCTAGGAGCCGGGATCGAAGAACCGTCATGGCCTTGATCTTATTCTGTTGCTGTGAGCGGCCATCGGCACAACGGACAATGAGTCCAGATTCCTTGTGCTGGATTTGCACGGCACTATCTGTCGTGTTCACGCCCTGTCCGCCTGGCCCCGAAGCGCGGCAAACGGAGACCTCGATATCGTCTGGTTTGATTTCAATGTCGACTTCTTCTGCCTCAGGAAGCACGGCGACGGTGGTCGTGGAGGTGTGGACTCGTCCTTGAGCCTCGGTGACAGGGACCCGCTGGACGCGGTGAACGCCACTCTCGTATTTCAACCGTTTGAACACGTCCTCTCCTTTGACGGTGAAGACGACTTCTTTGTATCCGCCAAGGTCGGAATGGCTCGTGTCCATGAGTTCAATCTTCCATCCCTGCCGCTCCGCGTAGCGGGTGAACATACGGTAAAGATCTGCGGCAAACAGGGCGGATTCAGATCCGCCTGCTCCGGCGCGGATCTCAACAATCGTATCACGGGAGTCCGTAGGGTCTGGGGGCAGGATTCCTGCGCGCAAGGCGAGAGTGGCGGCTTCTTGAGATTCGGTAAGGCGTTTGACCTCTTCTTGAGCCATTTGACCGAGCTCTGAGTCGCTGGACTCAATCTCGAGAATCTCCTGGTTCTCCTTTAGTTCTTCTCCGGTCCGTTTGTAGGTTCGTCCCAGCTCAACGAGTCCTTTGACGCGATTATATTCTCGCGAAAGTTCTTGAGATTTCTTCTGGTCGCTAAAGACGGTGGGATCTCCGAGGGCAGCCTCTAGCTCAGCGAGACGACTTTCGAACCGATCAATGTGAGCATTTAGATCCATGATGGGGCAGCGGGTAAGAGTGGGGGAGACAAAAATAAGACCGCCCGCAAACCACGACAAGCTTGTCGTAGTGCGGGCGGTCTTTGCAAAGTGTCGCTATCGGCGCTTCTTCTTGAACGCAGCAGCTTGTTCTTGAGCAGCTTTTGTTTTTGCCAAACGCTGCTGGAACTTGTCAACACGCCCTGCAGTATCTACGAAGACCTGCTGGCCTGTGTAGAAAGGGTGTGAGGCACTACTGATTCCGAGGACGACGAGTGGATACTCGCTACCGTCTTCCCACGTGATAGTCTGCTTCGAACGGGCACAGGACCTGCTCAGGAATGTGAATCCCGAAGCGGAGTCCTTAAAGACCACCGGTCGATATGTTTCCGGATGGATATCTTTCTTCATCTCAAAAGGCGGTAGAAAATAGCACTCGCCCCGACCTTGACAAGGTAAAACTGCGCAAGTGCCCAGGATTTTTTGAGATCGAGCCCTGGGCATGTGAATCGAGCGGTTTTGGTATGGAGAATTGTCGAGGCGTTGGCTGGTGAAGGAGCGTTCAGTGGATGAGCTCTTTCACGGTCGTGGTTCCAACGAGTTTCGTCGACTTTCGTTCTTTGGCCCAAGCTTGGATCGTTTCGAAGTACATGCGATCCCCGGGAAGGAGAAGGGCTGGGATAATATGTTTGGCGAGAGCCAGTGCTTTTTCCGGATCGTTCTGCAGATGATAAACCGTGAGCCAAGCGAAGGCGAATCCGTGCCGCTGTTGCGAGTCGAAGTGTGTCTGGTCAACGGACTGGAGATAGCGCGCCGCTTCGGTCGCACGGCCGGAGAGCGCCAATGCTTGGGCGTAGTTCGTTTTTAAGACTGGATTCTCTGGATCCCGGCTTAGTCCGTCGAAGGTTAAGGTCGTCGCCCTTTCGATTTGTGTCCGTATCGAGATGAGCAAGGATGCGTAATTCGTTTGAGCTTGCAGATTCTCTGGAGATAGTCGGTGGAGGTTTTCTGCCGCGACAAGCATTTGAGAGCCCAAGCGAAGCGACGAGGTGATCTCTAACACTAAATGCCAAAAGGCGGGATTATTTGTATAGTTCGCTCGATTTGGGCTCAGCGCGTCATAGGCTTCCTGAGGGAATCCCAGATCCCAGAGATTGGAGCCGATGTGGAGCGCAAGATTGCTGCCTCCAAGTGGGAGATCTTTGATCTTTTGGAACGCTACCTTCGCTTCTTTTTGGCGGTCTTGATGGAATGCCCCAAGCCCATCGATATAATGGCTATAACTTTGCAGTGCGTTTGAAGTGGCATGATTGATTCGAATTTCCTTAGCGAGCCGTTGCAGGTTTGTCCATTGCTCTTGGTCGATAAGAAGACTTGCTTGGGCGTAGAATTGTTGCTCGTTTAGCCCGTAGACGCCGGAATAATTCTTTAGATAGGTGAGGGCGGTTGCGGTGAGCCCTAGGCGGGCGAACGCATCGGCGATTTCGACGACCTGGAACGTGGATCGGGGAGGGAGTGTGAATTCGTTCGCTTGGGCAACGGCTTGCTCGGTATAGCCTAGTTTTTGGAGTAGGTCCCAGTAGAGGAAATGATCGGAAGGTTTATCTCGGAATTCTTTCCTTAGTGCATTCCATACTTTCTCAAAATTTGTGCGGTCTTCTCGATGGTGAAAGACGTAGAGCAGAAGGCGATTACTGAGCTCTTCAAACCCGATTGATGTTCCCTCCTGTCGAATCCTTACTAGGCGATCTTGATCGGTGTTGTTCGGTTCCCTAGCAGCCTCGTACGCTGTTCGATAGAGTTGGAGTATTGCCTCGTCTTTGATTTCGTTTGATGAGGCCGTCCATGCTTGATCGAAGGCCTTGTCTTGCCCGCAGCGGAAGAGGGATCTGAGATAGCTGCGTTGGAGTCCCTTGCTTCGTGTTCCAAAGGAATTTTCCACATATCGGAGTGCTTGAGAATGAAAATCGTAGCGTTCGAGCGTTCGGCAGACGAGTTCGAGATCGCTGCGGTTCGTGCTGCTCAAGTGGAGAAGCCACTGAGAGGTTTGGAGTGTGTCTTTCCAGTGAACCCGTCTCACATCGAGTGTGTTCAACGCTTCGAGGTATTGCCGATTAAAATCTTTCCGTCCTGGATTGTTGCCGATGGCTGATCTCCAAGAGGCAAATGCCAGCTCGGGCTCGGCTTCCTCCACTGCTCTTCTTGCGGTCCTGGCTAGCGCCTCTGCCTGGAGCCAATCGAGCGCGCTGATGTGAATCTCAGGGAGTCGTGCTACAGGTGTGGTTCGTATCACTTTAACTGTTGCGAGGGGCGTGCCGACAAAGATTCCCAGGCAGAAAAGAAAGACCCAACGAAACCAGGCGTTTGTGAGGAGTAGGAAGAGAAATCGACTGTCGCTGGCGTAGAGCTTTTCTCTAAGGCGAACAAGGGTGTGCTGTTTCATGATGTAGATTAGGCCTGATCTGGGCGTGTCGAACCTCCTAGCTGGTGGGGTGCCAAATCTACTCGAAGCGAATTGTGGCGTGCGTTTCACTGGTTATTTGCCTGGGAATCAAGGTCATATCGGGCAACGAAATTATGCACCGGGTTGATTGGGGATTCGGTGGACGCTAGTAGAGCTCTACTAGCGCGCTCCTAGCGCCTTGTTTAGTGAGTTTGGTAGCGCCCCCTGGGCAGCGTGCGATCCCAACCTCCCAGAAATCGTTGAAGTGAAAGATCGCTCAAGGATGAATCTGAGGCCTTTTGTTCGGGAGCCCTCAGTGTTGCCCGAAAATAGAAAACGCGTGCATGTAAGTATGATTTTTGCTATTTCTCACGGACCTATGTTGAGCTCCGTTGATACCGCCGATCCTGCTGCCGTTGAGGCTGAGGTGCAGGCTGTTTATCAGCGCTTGTTTCGGGATAAGGGAGTTGAATTCGTTCGACGGGCTTTTCGTTGGGCTCTTAGCTGTTTTTCGGGTAACCATGCAGGTTATCTTCCCATTGACGCCGGATATCATGATCTGGAGCATACGATGCAAGGAACGCTTTGCCTCGCTCGTCTATTCGAGGGGAGAGATCGAAGTGGCGTGTTGCCACGGATTGATCAAAGCGTTTTTGACTTAAGTCTGATTGCTATCTTGTTTCATGATATGGGCTATCTGAAGACGAGTGATGACGTTCAGGGGACGGGGGCGAAGTACACGCTCATTCACGTCGATCGCAGTGTAGAATTCGTGGGGCGCTTCTTACGGAAAGAAGGGTTTGAGCCAGGACAAATCCTCTCGGTTCAACAAATGATTCGGTGTACCGGCGTCAATGTGAACATCGAGGAAATTCCGTTCCAGAATGATCTGATTCGTTTGGCTGGATTTGCTCTGGGTACTGCTGATCTTGTCGGGCAAATGGCGGCTTCGGATTATCCCGATAAATTGCCAATCTTGTTCGAGGAGTTTGTTGAGGCGGCTGAGTTCAACGGGGGGTGGACTGCAAATTTCGGCCCCTTTGAAAGTGCGATCCATTTAATGAGCCAAACGAATGACTTCTATTCGAAATACGTGAAGCCTAAACTCGATGGAAAGCTCGGTGGATTGCACAGATTTCTTGCCGATTCGTATCCTGACGGTCGCAACGAATACATGGAGTCGATCGACCGAAATCTGCATCGGGTGAAAGAAATCGTCGCTGCTGGGTGATTTGATCCGTGAAGCATGCCGCTGAAAGAGCGGCTTCGCTAGAATGCTCTCGCTACCGGCTCACGCTATTCGATGAAACGGGCTTGAGTTTCGTCCCAGTAGAACGTTTTCTGGTCCGCCACCTCGCCTCGAATCACGGACATGACGAGATAGGCTGTTCCGGGATAGATGGGGCTCTCATCCACGATTGCTTGGCGGACGTCTTCTTCTGAGAAATAAGCCCCTACATCGGGGTGTGAATGATAGATGATGGCGATTGTCTCATCGTTGGTTCGAAGTTCTTTCTCGATCTTGAGAAGCTCCAGTGGCTCGATGAAGTAGGCTTTGTTCGCTGTGCGGGGAAAGGCCTTGGGATCAAGGGTGTGGTATTTGTCCTGTGCGTTGACGCAAGGGCGGACACGTGACAGTCGCCCCGTTTCCTTGGCAGCGAAAATCATTCCACAGCACTCGTTAGGATAGGCCTGAGAGGCATGAGCCTCGATCTGTTCCCGCATTTGCTGGGAAATCTCAACACGATGGATCATTGGAAGAGAGAAGTGCTGAGGTACTTGTCGCCGCCGTCTGCGAAGATGACGACGATCGTGCCTTGATCGATTCGCTTCGCGACTTGAATGGCGCCATTGAGTGCGGCTCCGGCCGATGGGCTGACAAGGAGGCCTTCTTTAGCCGCGAGTTCTCGTGCCCAGTAGTAGGCGGGTTCGGTTTCTACCGTAATCCGCTCGTCATGTTTGGATGGGTCGTAGATCCGGACGGGAATCGCTGTGTCCATGTTCTTCCAGCCCTCAATCCCGTGAAACGGTTCTGGTTGGAGGGCGATGGTCTGAATCTCTGGATTTGTTTCCTTAAGAAATCGGCTCGTGCCCATCATCGTTCCGCTGGTGCCAAGCCCGGCGACAAAGTGAGTGACCTGGCCCTCAGTATCTCTCCAGATCTCAGGTCCGGTTGTTTCATAGTGGGCCTTCCAATTGGCGTCGTTGCTGTATTGGTCGGCGAAGAAGTAATTATCGCCTTGCTCGCTCATGATTTTTTTCACCAAACGTCTGGCTCCGTCGGATCCTTCGAGGGGATCGGAGTAAATGATGTTGGCTCCGTAACCGAGGAGAATTTTCTTTCTCTCAGTACTGACATTGCTGGGCATGACCAAGTTGACGGGAAAGTCCAGAGCCGCTCCGATCATCGCGAAGGCGATTCCTGTGTTCCCCGAAGTAGAATCGATCAGTTCCTGGCCTGGCTTCAAGGCCCCGGATTCCATGGCATCCTTGACGATGCGATAGGCCGGGCGATCTTTGACAGATCCACCTGGATTGAACCATTCGGCCTTGATCAGAATACGGACCTGTTCGCTGACCTCTCTCGGGAGTACGCGGCGCACCTCGATCAGCGGCGTGTTCCCGATTCGGTCTACGATGGTCGTTGTCCGAGTTGGTTTAATAATCGTTGTTGCTTCGCTGTCCACGACAAAGGAGGCGGATGCTAGCAGCTTCATTTGTGGCTGTCTATGTGGATATGATATCGGAGCTCCGTGGCCTCGTTCGGGCTCGTAGGAAGCAAGAGAATGAAGCCGTTTTTTGGTCTTTTCTGAGCGAAATTGATGTGCAGTCGCTTGACATTGAATCCAGCTTGTCGAAAACTGCCGCGCTTATGTCCGAGCCAAAAGGTACTGAATTGATGGAGAAACTAGTCTCCATGTGTAAACGTCGTGGATTCATTTTTCAATCATCTGAAGTCTACGGTGGGATCAATGGCTTTTGGGACTACGGACCATTGGGAGCCGAGTTAAAGCGCAACGTCAAGGACTGCTGGTGGTCGAGCATGACCCGGAATCGGGAGGATATCGCTGGATTGGATGCGACGATCATCATGCATCCCAAAGTGTGGGAGGCGAGTGGTCATACGTCAACGTTTAGCGATCCCATGGTGGATTGTAAGAAGTGCAAAGGACGATTCCGGGCTGATCAATTAGAGAATACGCCCTGTCCGGAACGGCCGAGCAAGATGGTGACTCAGTGTGAGGCAGAGAAGACGGAGCCTCGTGCCTTTAACCTGATGTTTAAGACCTATGTCGGGCCGGTGGAATCTGAAGAAAATGTGGCCTATCTTCGTCCCGAGACGGCACAAGCGATTTTTGCTCAATTCAAAAACGTGCTCGATGTTTCTCGTCAAAAGGTGCCGTTTGGTATTTGCCAAATTGGTAAAGCGTTCCGCAACGAGATCAATCCACGTAATTACACCTTCCGTTCGCGTGAGTTTGAACAGATGGAACTCGAATTTTTCATCAAACCCGATGAGGTTGCCCATGCTAATGGCGGGGCTCCAGCAGAAGGGGCGCAAACCGAGTCGCCGGAGCCAAATTGGGGTTGGAAACAATGGCATCAGTATTGGATCAATCAGCGTCTCCGCTGGTATGAGAGCATTGGCTTGCCTGCTGATTCCCTGGAGCTCTACTGGCAAGAAGAGGATGAGCTCGCTCACTATGCCAGGGCGACGGTCGATATTATGTACCATTTCCCGTTTGGGGTTCAGGAATTGGAAGGGGTTGCTGCTCGCGGAAATTACGACTTGAGCCAGCATCAAAAACATAGTGGGAAGTCCATGGAGTACTTTGATGCCGACGCTAAAACCAAGTATATCCCACACGTGATCGAACCAAGTGCGGGAGTTGATCGATTGGTCTTGGCCTTGTTGTGCAATGCCTACAGCGAAGAGATGATTCCGAATGCGAAGGGCGATTTGGAAAAACGACTGGTGATGAAGTTTCATCCACGGGTGGCGCCGATCAAGGTTGCTGTTTTCCCGCTGCAAAAGAACAAACCCGAGTTGGTTGCTAAGGCGAAGGAAATCTACGATTCCTTTAAGAATCAGTTTGCCGCTGTCTACGATGAGGCGGGGTCGATTGGCAAACGCTATGCTCGGCAAGACGAGGCGGGAACGCCATTTTGTGTGACGATCGATTTTGATTCCATTGGAGATGGAGACGATCCGTCCCTCAAAGATACGGTGACATTGCGTGATCGGGATACCACCGAGCAGAGTCGTGTATCGATAGCAGATCTTCCGGGGCTATTGTTCAGCAAATTGAGTTAGGCCTCCAACGTCTTTTCCAAACGATTGCTCGAAAGAGTAGAGGGGGGCGATAGCGCCCTATTCTGGCTCAAAGAGTTGCGGTTTTGATATCGTCCCGGTAGGTTTTCTACATGGCCCATGACCACGCCCATGAGCATCCGAAGCAAGAGCTGTCGTCTTTGACAGAGCAATTGCGTCGCAAGGCGCTGAAGATTACTGGGCCGCGAAGAAGAATCCTAGATCTCCTACGGAATCAACCTCATCCCATGACGAACAAAGAAGTGTTCGCCGCGTTGGGGGAGGGGTGTGATTTGGCGACGATTTATCGTTCAATGCACATGTTGGTGGGGATGGGGATGGTGAAACGCTATGATTTCGGCGACGGTGTCGCGCGCTTCGAGTTGGTCTCAGAGGGAGGAGATGATCACCATCATCACTTGATCTGTCGGGAATGCTCAAAGATTATTGAAATCGATGAGTGTTTTCCTGGGGAATTTCAGGACCAAATCGCTGCGGCAAGCGGGTATCGCGACGTTACTCATACCTTGGAGTTTTTTGGGGTTTGTCCGACTTGCCAGTAGTAAGGCGGGGAGTCGATCAAAAAAAGACCGGCTCTTGCGAGTCGGTCTTCTTGAAAAACGTTGACTTGAGCCTAAGAACTATCGCCCTCTTCTAGGTCTTTACTCCGCAGCATTTCTCGAATTTTTCTTCGTTCGTAGCGGTGTTTTTGAGGCTTACCAGGGCGGTCGTCCATTTGCTGAAAACCATGTTTGGAGTTTCGGATGACGTCGTTCAGACTTGCTTGGGTTTTCGTCATTCTAGTGTCCTTTCGTGTCGGTTTATCGAATCTCGCTGTTCGCAGATCTCTGATTGCTAGAGAAGTGCCATTGGATTGAGCGAGAAGCGTTGAGATGATCCCGGGTCGATCGAGATTCGGCCAGATTACCAATCTGGTCAAAGGCATCGTATTGCGGGATGCATACGATGGGGCATGGCCCGGTATGTCGGCTCGAATCTTCATGCGATCGACGCTGAAAAGTTACACTATTCTGACCTGAATTCAACCCTAGCGTTCAAGAAAGGCCCAGATCAGCGTTTCCTCGAGAACGGAATTGGATTCTCTCCCGCCGCTATATGTTCCAGCGAAAAGATCCTGATTTCCACTCGTTGAGCGTCTCGCTGTCGAGGGATGCCAGTCCTTCAGCCTCAAAGGCGTCTCTGACGGCGTCGAATTGTTCGATCAAGATGCCAGCAAGGCACAACAATCCCTCTGGCTCAAGCTGTGCTACGATGCGCTTGACGTGGCCTTTGAGGAGATCGTGAGTCAAATTGGCACAAACAACGGTGTATTTTCGGGTTGGCTTGTGGGAGAGCTCTTCGAGGGTGCCTTGGAAGAGGTGGATCTTGCCCTCGACCTGATTTTTCTCGGCATTCTTTTGCGATGAGGTCACGGCGTCGACATCGTTATCGAAGGCGTCAACCGGACTAAAGCCCAATTTCGCTGCTGCAATGGCGAGAATGCCCGAGCCGGTTCCGATGTCCAGACACGATGGGCGTGATTGATTTGGAGCAAATTGGGCGATCTGCTTGAGGCAAAAGAGGGTGGTTGGATGGTTTCCTGTCCCGAAACTCATTCCGGGGTCGAGAATGACGATTTCCTGGTTTGATCTCGCTTTCTTGCGGCTCCAGGGTGGTTTTACCAAGAGTCGTTCGTTGATCTCGATTGTTCGGAAATGGCGCTTCCAACTTTCGGTCCAGTCTTGGGCGCGGATCTTTCGGATGCGCATCGACACGGGCCCGACACCGACGCCGTGCGTTTCCAGGTCACTTAAGTTCTCCCGAATGAGTCGCTTGAGATCGACGGCACTTCGTTGATCCTCAGGGATATAAACGGAGGTGACTGCTTCCGTAGCACCGTTGCGAATAGCCGTGGACGGCGTGGTCTCAAAGAGAGATTCGAGCAGCGCGGAGATGGTTTCCTCTGCGTCGAGCGCTGAGGTGATGGCGATTTGCCGAATTGGGGGTTGGCTTGTTACGTTTGGAATTGCCATGGACAGTAGTTGGAGAGTTGAACCTCGGGACGGGCTGCCTTGAGGTGAATAATGGTGACGCTCGCGTAATTAAACTCAAAGGAAGCGAGCTGGTTGACGGGGAGGCGAAGAATCAAGGCCAGTAGCATTCGAATCACGCCACCGTGGCAAAAGACACCGATGTTCTGTCCATGCTCGGCGTCAAGAATTGTATTCAAGGCCGCCTCGGTTCGAGCGCGGAAGTTCTCAATGGTTTCCGCATTGTCAATCGCGTTCGCTTCCAAGAGGTGAAGCCAATCAAAGGCAGACTGATTGTGTTTTTCCCTCACTTCTTCCCACTTTAGGCCGGTCCAATCTCCGAAGTCCACTTCACGAAGTCCATCCAGAGTCCTTGGCTGCATGTTCGTCCAATCTGTGTGTGGCTCGGTTGTTCGGATAACCCGTTTCATGGGGCTGGAAAAACAGGTGTCAAAGGGATGTTGCTTGAGGAATGCCGCCAACGCTTTTGCCTGTGACTTGCCGGCTTCAGAAATGTCCATATCAATGCGCCCTCCGAAGGTGCGGTGATAGTTTTCTTCTACTTCCGCATGGCGCATCAAATAGAGAGCCCGTGGTTCGTCGCTCATGTCGTCTAGCAGGTTGAGTCGCCCTACGAGGCAATCGCCTGGTTCTGGAGTTCCGTAAGTTGTGCGACACCCGTTCGTGCGAGGTCGAGCATATCGTTTAGAGACTGCTGCCCAAAGGTGATTTGTTCGCCAGTACCCTGGAGTTCGACGTATTCGTTCTCTGAAGTCATTACGACGTTGAGATCGACCTCTGCGTTGGCATCTTCTTCGTAGCACAGATCAAGGAGTGCCGTGCTCTTGACGACACCGACACTGACTGCTGCGATTGACTTAGCGATGGGAGATTCTTTGAGTTTTCCTTTAGCTAGAAGCTTTTGAATGGCTAGGGAGAGGGCTACGTAGCTGCCCGTGATTGCTGCCGTTCGAGTGCCGCCATCCGCTTGCAGGACATCGCAATCGATCCAAATGGTTCGTGATCCGAGTTTCTCGAGGTCGACAGCCGCTCTCATTGATCTTCCAATGAGGCGTTGGATCTCCTGTGAGCGTCCATCAATTTTTCCCCGCGTGCTATCTCGCTGTTTGCGGCTGAGGGTCGAGTAGGGGAGCATGGAATATTCCGCGGTGATCCATCCGCCACTGACATTTTGTTCCTTCATCCATCGTGGGACCCGGTCCTCAATATTCGCGGCGCAGATGACGCGGGTAACGCCCCACTCGATGAGGGTCGACCCGGTCGCGTAGGGGGCGATGTCATTCTGAAAGCGAATGTTCCGAAGTTGATCGGCGGTTCTGCTGTCGCTCCGCACGTAGGTTGTAGCGGCTTGATTGGGTGTCTCTGATGCGTTTGTCATCGTTCGTGGAGCGTATCATAGTGAGAGGAGGCCTTGGACTTCAATGACATCCGGGGTTTCATTTTCGTTCCTTCGAACGCCGATCAGAGCTAGCACAAGAACGGGTGCCTTGCAGAGGCCCGGCGTTGATGCTAAGGCAAACGCTATCCGCTAGTAATCGGCTCCGCGATCGGATTTTTGGCAGGAGAGAATCCATGCCGCCAGTTTCGCCTCTAGCTCTTTCACGACTCTTGGATGCTTGATGGCGAGATCGGTGGTTTCGCTGGGATCGTTCTCGAGATTGTAGAGCTCATTGCCCTCGGCCTTGAGTCGGTCTTCCTTCGATCGAACTGAAACGAGTTTGTAAGGGCCTCGCTGAATGGTGGCGACATTCTTGGATTGAAAGCATAGCGCTTGCTCCCGATTCAACGCCTGTCCCCGAATAAGTGGCATGAGACTGACTCCATCCAGAGGGCGGTCCGGAAGTTCGAGCCCGAGGGCATCCAGAATCGTTGGAAAGTAATCCGACGTGACACAGGGAACAGCGTTTCTCGAGGGCTTGGTGACCTGTTCGGGCCAGACGAGCAGTCCCGGGACCCGAACCCCTCCTTCGTAAAGGCTTCGTTTGCGCCCTCGAAAGGATCCTGCGCTGCCTGCTCCCGTATTAACGTTGCTCTCTGGCCCATTGTCTGAGCAATACCAAAGCATGGTGTTGTTAGCGACTCCCAGGGCTTCTAGATGTGAGCGCAATCGGCCCATTTGATCGTCCAGGGCTGAAATGGATCCGTGGTAGTGTTGGCCGTAGAGCGCCTTGGGGTGATCGGGATACAGGGCACGGTGTGCTTCATCAGCGACGACCGGAGTGTGTGGGGCGTGGAACCAGATGACGGCAAAGAATGGTTTCTTTGCCTTTGAAGTGCGTTCGATAAAGTGAGCAGCGCGATCCATTATAAGCTTTGAATCGTCTCCTTGAAGGACGTCGTCAGAGACTCTTTCATCTGGGCCTGTCCAATAGGCGGTGCCGTACGATCCGCCAAGTGGAACATTCTTCTTTGCTTCGCGGCTGACGGTAGCCGGATTTCGCATTGGGTCGAAGGTTGGGACTTTGGACTCTGTCGAGAAGCACTCGTCGAAGCCGTTGACCCACGGTGGCGAGTAGTGAGGGAGCCCCTTCTCGGTGCCGCCACGATTGGCATCGCGGACCGTTTTTGTGAGGGTACCCAGATGCCATTTTCCAAAATGGCCCGTGGCGTAGCCTTTTTGCTTGAGCACTTCTGCTAGTGTGAGTTCGTCGGCCTTCATGTGCCCCGCGTTGGCGGTGTAGATCCCGTAGCGATAGGGGTGCCGCCCGGTGAGGCAACTTCCCCGAGTGGGGCTGCAAACGGGAGCAGCCGCATACCAACGATCAAATCGAATCCCTTCGTTAGCCATTCTGTCAAGATGAGGGGTCTTGGCATAGGGGTGTCCTTGGTAGCCGACATCACCCCAGCCGTGATCGTCTGCCATGCAGAGAATGATATTCGGACGTTCGGCAGCCTTCAGTTCAAGCGATTCGAGCAGGCCGATTAGAACAGCGAGGAATGAGAAGAGGACAAATTGCTGGTGTGATTTGTTGTTCATGATGGCCTACACACGGACAAGTTTGGTTAGACGGCCGCTGACGACCCATTCGGCGACGAAGATATTGCCCTGCTGGTCAAAACAGGCATCGTGCGGGTGAACGAAACGCCCTGGCCGCCACTTGGGCCGTTGCTTTCTGAGAGCAAAATTATTACTCAACACCTGAGCCCGCCATGCCTCGTCGTCTCCGAGATGTACGATGACGTTGTTGTTCTTATCGAGGAGCGTGACGCGAGCGTGGAGATCGGGGATGAGCATCAGATCTCCCTGAGTGTCAATGTCCGCGGGAAAGAGGAATCCGGTTTGGGTGCGGAGATGCGTTCCGTTCATGTCGAACCATTGGAGTCTCTTATTGGCACGGTCAGCGACCACGAGCTTGGGAGTCCCGTCTCGGTCGTCGAGCCATTGTCCGTGGGGCGTCTGAAACTGTCCCTTGTCAGTTCCTCTTCCGCCGATGGCGCGAACAAACTTGTCATGCATGTCGTACTCGAAGAGGTAGTGGCTTCCGTAGCCATCGCCAAGATAGTAGCCGCCGTCGGGGCGAAAGCTCGTATTGGTTGGTCGGAATCGGAGCTTGGGATTGCCGAAGAGTTCGCAGTCGGTCTTGATGGCGTTTCGATCTCGGTGCCAGACTAACTCTCCATCAAGTGTGATCTTGGAAAAGTAGAGTGAGGCATGGTTCGGGGCCAGGTAAATAAACTCTTGGTCGCCTTCTTTCCTGATATCGATGCCGTGTCCGCGGCCCAATGTCCCTCCAGGTTCTTTTTCGATCGTGCGTTGGTGGGGAGCGAGCGATTTAACAAATTTTCCCTTGGGATCAAAAACGAAGATGGAGTCGGGACTCCCGTGATGGGTGACATAGAGTAGGCCGTTGGCGTCGAACGCAACGCCGTGTGAGGCCCCGCCATAGTGATGCCCGGCAGGGAGAGATTTCATGCCCCAGTCATGGTAGCATTCATAGACATACTCGCCGGAACCCACGCGCGCGCGTCTGCTGCCCGCCTTATCGGTCGCGTCAAGAATCAGGGGAAAGCCAGCCGATGCAAGAAAGGCTGATGTCGAGGTCTTTAGAAAACGCCGACGAGGGATGGGATGATTAGAATTGAGCGGGCGTTTTCTCATACGCTGTTTGGTGAGTTCAAAGGATCTCGCATTGTGGACAGAGTTCCGATTGAGTGCAAGCGATGTGTGTCTAGAAAAAAGGCGGGTTCGCGCATTTTTGTTGCACGCGCGTACCTCAAAGCGGTGCGTTGCGGTACGCAAAAACGGCGACCTTGCGATCGCCGTGCTAAATTGATCTCTGTTTTGGCTAGGGCTCTAGGCCTTTGGTTTCATTTGTGGGAAGAGAATCACGTCACGGATGTTTTCCTGTCCGAGGAGCATCATGCACAAGCGGTCGATTCCCAATCCCATGCCGCCGGCTGGTGGCATGCCATGTTCAAGTGCGACCAAGAAATCTTCATCGAGCTTTTGTTGCTCGCCGCCCGCTTGTTGCTCGAGGCTTTCCCGCTGTTGGATCGGATCGTTTTGCTCGGTGTAGGCTGGCGCAATCTCTTGCCCGTTGATGCAACACTCAAACACCTCGACTGTTGTGGGATCGTCGGGGGAAAGTTTCGCCAGGGGAACCAGTTCCTTGGGGAGATGGGTGACGAAGGTCGGTTGGATCAGCGTTGGTTCAATGAACTTTTCGAAGATCGCATTTGAAACTTCGAAGTCCTCGTCGTCATCGTGGATTTCAGCACCAAGTTCTAAGGCTTTGCTCCTGCGATCGGCAGGGCTGAGCTCGAACCAATCCGCTCCTGCTTTTTCGCGGATGAGGTCTTTGTAAGGAACTCGACGCCAATCTGGCGTTAAATCGATCGTCTTTGTGACCTCGCCATCATCGTTCTTGTGCTCAATGACTAGGGTGCCTGTGACCTTTTCTGCGATGTGACAGATCATAGACTGAACGAGTTCCATCATCGATTCGTAATCGCCAAATGCCTGATACGCTTCGAGCATCGTGAACTCAGGATTGTGTCGACGAGACAGGCCCTCGTTTCTGAAATTGCGACCGATCTCAAAGACGCGATCGATGCCACCAACGAGCAATCGCTTGAGGTAGAGTTCCAACGCGATTCGCATATAGAATTGGCATCCGAGTGCGTTGTGCTGGGTGACGAAGGGTTGGGCTGCTGCGCCTCCGGGAATGGCTTGCATCATGGGGGTTTCAACTTCGACGAATCCTCGATCATGAAGGAAGGAACGCATTTCCTTGATGATGGCACTTCGTTTCAAGAAGACGCTTTTAACATCATCGTTAGCGATTAAGTCGAGGTAGCGCTGTCGGTAGCGGATTTCAGTGTCCTCGAGGCCGTGAAATTTCTCCGGAGGAGGTCTGAGAGCTTTGCTAAGAACGACGAAGGAGGAAACTTTGATCGATTTTTCTCCCATGCGGGTTGTGAAGAGGGTGCCAGTCGCTCCAATGATATCTCCGAGATCGAGATGCTTGAGGGTGGCAAACGAGTCATCTCCTAGGGCCTGCTTCTGTCCGTAGATCTGGATGCGCCCGCTCTGATCCTTCAAGTGGAGGAACTGACTTTTTCCCATGACCCGGTGAGACATGATGCGGCCGGCGATGGACACTTCTTTGTCCTCGGCATAGTTGTCGAGGGCCTCTTGGCAGGTTTCTGAAGGGGTGAATTTATTGGCGTAGGGATTGATTCCCTGTTCCTTCAGGTCGGCCAGTTTTGTGCGGCGTTGAGCGATTAACGAATTGGTTTCGTCCATAGTAGTCGTCTAAAAGGGGCTGATCAAACAGGGAAACATTGAGAATGTCGATGGTTTTACCGAAGAATATTGAAGCCCTATAGAGCTCCGAGAGGCTGGTCGCCTGTCTTGCTCCCGGTTAGCTGCTTATGACCAATCACCTTTACTCCGGAACCGAACCTAAGTCTTGACTGCTAGTCCTGCTGGCAGGGCGGGGTTCTCCGCTCCGCCTCCATAGCAGCCACCCTCATCTGAAACTCCCTGCTTTGGCGCGCTGTGTCGCCGAACTGCAATCTTACCGTGATGTCAGTCCAATCATTCATCGTGCGATGCTGCCCTCTTCAAGATTCGGCGACCGGAGGAATCAATGCCATTGGGAGGGTGATCACCAATTAGGATGCTTAGGCGCGGTGCGATTTGATCTGCAATAGGAGATCGGCCGCCTAAATCATTAGACGCTGTCTCTTATACACATCCTGACGCTGCCGACGAGCGATCTA
>OJGU01000375.1_pt1 | contig 27455 bp, 24 predicted proteins | sample 1594741 | NCBI WGS metagenome assembly OJGU01 (sample SAMN05416841, study PRJEB24817) | seawater metagenome | isolation source: Sea water | place: Canada:Atlantic | collected 2013-07
ACGAGATGTAGAGAGGTCTCGTGGGCTCGGAGATGTGTATAAGAGACAGGCTGGGCACCCGCAGAGTTCCCAGGGACGAAATGTCACCGCTTCGGCCGTGTGATCGGCCCGTAGATTTGCGACCATGCGCCCTGGAGGAAACCTGGCTCCCCGTTGGGGGGTCAGTGTGACGCGAGTCGGATGGAGAGCGCGCGCCGCATCATCGAAGTAGTCGACCTCACCCGAACCTATCGGATGGGCACCGAAACGATCGCGGCCCTCGACGGGGTCAGCATCGATGTCGATTCCGGGGAGTTCGTGGCGATCGTCGGTCGCAGCGGGTCGGGCAAGTCCACGCTGATGAATCTGCTGGGCTGCATGGACCGGCCGAGCAGCGGCGTCTATCGACTCGACGGGGACGACGTCCAAGGACTCGAAGACGACGCGCTCTCGAGGGTCCGCAATCGACACATCGGTTTCGTCTTTCAGAGCTTCCAGCTCCTGGGGCGGGTGTCGGCGTTGCGCAACGTCGAGCTCCCGCTGCTGTACCGCGGCACGCCGCGTCGCGAGCGGAAGCGTTTGGCGATCGCGGCGCTGGAGCAGGTCGGTCTCGGCGACCGACTCGGGCACAAGCCGGTCGAGCTCTCCGGGGGGCAGCGGCAGCGGGTCGCGATCGCTCGGGCACTGGTGGGCGAGCCAACCCTGCTGCTCGCCGACGAGCCGACCGGAAACCTCGACTCTGCAACCGAGAAAGAGATCATGGCGCTCTTCGACGCCTTGCACGCTGCCGGAAACACCATCGTGATCGTCACCCACGAGCCCAGCGTTGCGGCTCGCTGCCCCCGCGCGGTGCGGTTGGCAGACGGCAAGGTCATCGGCGACGGCCCCGGGCCGGAAGTGGCGGCAATGTGAAGCGGCCTTGCTCAACCCTCATGCTGGCCGCCGCGTTGCTGACCGGCTGCGATTCCGCCGTTGCACGGCTGCAAGGGGAGCCCGAGTTGGCCGTGCCGACCGCGGTGGTCGAGCGGGGCTCTGTCACTCAGACGATCCTGCTCACCGGAGAGCTCGAGGCCGAGAACGCCGTGCAGCTCCTGACGCCGCGGACCGAGAACTGGCAGGTCGCCATCAAGTGGTTGGCGGAAGATGGCGCGGCGGTCAAAAAGGGGGACCGCGTCGTGGAGTTCGACAACTCGTCGGTGATCGAGAAACTCGGCGACCTGGAAGTGAAGGTTGTCGAGGCGGGGGTGGAGCTGGAGACGCAACAGGCCGAGACCGCGGTCCAGGTGGCGGAGAAGCAGTTCGAAGTCGAGACGCAGAAGACCGCCGTCGCCAAGGCGAAGCTCGATGCGAGCGTGCCGGCCAGCCTCCTCTCGCGCCGGGAGGTGCAGGACTTCAAGATTGCACTCCAGCGAGCCGAAGTTGCGCAAACCAGTGCAAAGCGAGATCTCGACTCGCTTCGCGGAGGGGGGCGCCTGGACGAGCAGGTCAAGCGCGTCACGTACGAGAAGGCGCTTCGGGCGTACAAGGCGGCCGGAGAGCAACTCGACGCGCTTGCACTCACCGCACCGCGCGATGGGATCGTGCTTGTCGGCAAGGAGCCCAGAGAGGGCCGGAAGCTCCAGATCGGCGACAACGTCTGGCCCGGGCTCGCCGTGGCCGAGCTTCCCGACCTGTCCAAGACGCTGGTGACCGCCACGCTCAGCGACGTGGACGATCGGCGGGTCGTGGGCGGCATGAAGGTGACCTGCACCGTCGATGCATTTCCGGACATCCCGCTGTCTGGATTCGTTCGCTCGGTCAGCGCCGTCGCCCAGAGCCCGTCACGGGAGTCGACGCGCCAGGCGTTCACCGTCGTGGTCGAGTTGGACGACGACCTTCCGGAGCAGATGCGTCCTGGTCTGTCGGTGAAGGTCGAGGTGCCCAGCGAGGTTCTCGACGATGCGTTGCTGGTGCCTCGATCCGGCCTGCATTTTTCCGACGAGGGGGCGACCGCGATCCTCGAAGACGGTCGGGAAGTCGAGGTGAGCGTCGGAGCGTGTGACGCCCAGCGCTGTGCGGCCCTGTCGGGACTCTCCGAGGGCGACCGCGTTCGCACGCCGGGAGGTGCGGCATGAGGCGCGCGTTGGGCCTGTTGGTCGTGGCAGCGGCGCTGTTCGGGTGCGATGCGGCATCCGCCGAGCTCGCGGACGCCAAGACCGTGGCCGTGGAGCGCGGTGTCCTGGTGATCGGGGTCGAAGTCTCTGGAGAAATGAAGGCGCTGGACTCGGTCCGCGTCACCGCGCCATCTATCTCCGGGGTCTGGAACTACAAGATCGCGATGATGGCGGAGGAGGGCGGCGTGGCGAAAGAGGGCGAGCCCGTTCTCATGCTCGACACCACCGAACTCAAGCAGCGCCTCGATCAGAAGGAGGCCGAGCGAGATACCGCGAACACGCAGCTCAAGATGAAGGTGTCGACCTCGAAGATGGCGCGGGAAGACGAGGGGCTGGCACTGGCGGAGGCAAAGGCAGAGCTGCGCAAGGCTGACCTCAAGGCGGAGGCCCCGGCCGGTATCACTGCGGTGATCGAACTCGAAAAGGCCAAACTCGATCTCGAACTCGCGCGCAAGAAGGTGCAGTTCCAAAAGACCAAGGCCAAGGCGGCGAGTCGGCGAGACCAGTTCGACGTGGGTCGCTGGCGGAGCAAACGGGACCGCGCCCAGCAACGGGTCGAGGAGATCTCCGCGTCGATCGACGGCATGGCGGTGAAGGCCTCGCGAACCGGGACGGTCATCTACGAGTCGAACTGGCGCGGAGAGAAGAAGAAGGTTGGAGACACCGCGTGGCGGGGGGAACCGGTCGTCTCGCTGGCGTCTCTGGATGAGATGGAGGGCGAGGGCCAGGTTGACGAGGTCGATGTCAGCAAGGTTGCGGTGGGGCAGTGGGTGTCGCTGCGGCTGGACGCCCAGGCCGATGTCGAGATCCGCGGCCGCATCATCGAGATCTCGCGCACCGTGCGTCGGGCCTCGCCCGAGAACCCCCTCAAGGTGGCCAACGTTCGCATTGAGCTCGAGGCCAACGAGGCCGTGAAGCTTCGGCCGGGGATGCGATTCCGAGGCACGGTCGAGTCCGAGCGCATCGACAATGCGCTGCTTCTCCCGCTCGAAGCGATCGTGCCCACCCCGCAGGGTCCCGTGGTCCGCCGGGCTCAGGGGCTGAGCACCGAAGAGGTGCCGGTGGAGCTTGGCCGACGAACCGGCGACCAGGTCGAGGTCCTCAGCGGCCTTGCCGAGGGTGATGAGGTCGTGTTGCCCGTGGAGGTTTCATCATGAACCGGCGCGCGTTCGTGGCCTCGGGCCTGGCTGCCCTTGCGACGACGACGGCAACGTCGGCCAGCACGGGGTGCATCGCGGATGTACTCGACGCGCAGGTCCCGACATTCGAGGTGGAGCCGGCCGCGACGTTCGTGCGCCGGGTTCGAGCGGAAGGGCTGCTGGCGGCGGTCGAGGCCACCTCGGTCACCGCGCCGCAGGACTCCAAGCGTCCCATGAAGATCGCCTGGGTCGCCGATGACGGGCAGACCGTCAAGGAAGGGGACCTCGTGGTCGAGTTCGACGCGTCGGAGATGGAACGGACGCTCGCCGACAGCCAAGACGATGTCTCGGCCTCGAGCAAGAAGATGAAGAAAGAGGGCGTCTCGGCCCGCGCGAACGAAGCCAAACGAGATGTGACCGCGGCATTGTCGGACTCCGAGGCTGCCGTGGCGCGCGAGTTCAAGACGGACGACGCCGACATCCTCTCGCGCAACGAGATCGTCGAGTCGACGATCGACGTCGAACTCGCCGAAGCGAAGGCTCGCCACGCACGGCGCGTCAAAGACATCGAGCGGGCCGTCTCGTCGAAGCAGCTCGATCTGTTGTCCATCCAGAAGAACCTGTCCTCACGCGAGGTCGAGCGGGCCGAGGAAGGCCTGGCCAAGCTCCAGGTCAAAGCACCCCACGACGGTATTCTTGTCCTCAAGCGCAATTGGCGTGGCGATCCGATCCGGGTCGGGGACACGGTCTGGCGGGGTCAGAAGCTCGCCGAACTCCCGCATGTTGCGGAACTCGAGGCGAAGGTGCACGTGCTCGAGGCGGATGCCGGCAACCTTGCGGCAGGGCTGCCCGCCGAAGTGGTGATCGACGCGCATCCGTCTCACACGTACAAGGCCACGCTTCAGAAGATGGACACGCTGGCGCAGCCCAAGCACCACGATGTGCCGGTGCACTACTTCGGCGTCACGCTCGAGCTTGCTGCGACCGACCCTGAGACCATGCGGATTGGGCAGCGGGTCCAGGCTACGATTCTGGTGGAAGAACCGGAGGCTCTGGTCGTCCCGCGTCAGGCGATCTTCGACGAGGACGGCAAGAGCATCGTCTACAAGCGAAGCGTGGGTGGGTTCGATGCGACCGTGGTCGAGCTGGGGACCGCGAGTGCCGGGCGCGTCGTGATCACCTCGGGGATCGAGGCGGGGGACGAGGTTGCCCTGCGCGACCCCAACGAAGATGCTGATGCGCTGCTCGGCGGGAAAGACGACGCCAAGGCGGACGAACGTCCCAAGGCTCCGGGAGGTCCACGATGATGCGGCCCGCGGATGCGTTCTTCGCAGCGGTCGAGAACCTGGCCTCGCACAAGCTGCGCTCCGCGTTGACGATGCTTGGGATGATGTTCGGCGTTGGGGCCGTGATCTCGATGCTATCGATCGGTGCTGGCGCCGAGCAGCAAGCGATGGACCTCATCGATCGGATGGGGGTTCGCAACGTGTTGGTGCGGGCCAAGAACTTCGAGAAGGAAGACCTCCTCGAGATCCGCAAGAAGTCGATCGGTGTCTCGCCGCGTGACGTGCATGCCATCGAGGAGGCCGTCCCGGATCTCGACTACGTGGTGCCGCGGCTCAAAGTCGACGCTTATGCGATCCACGCTCCCGGCGGGAAGACCGAGGCTGCCGTCTTCGGCGTTTCGCCGCTGCACGCCGAACTCACCCTGCTCAACCTCGGTGAAGGTCGATTCATCGATGCTCGAGATGAACGGGAGCACGCGCAGGTGGCCGTGCTCGGATCCGCCGCGCGTCGTGAGTTGTTTGGCCCCGAACCGGCGGTGGGCCGGCACGTCAAGATTAACGATGTGTGGCTGGAGGTCGTTGGTGTACTGGCCCCCGAGAGCACCGAGGACAACACCATCGAAGGGGTTGCCGTCGCCTCGACCGCACGCGAGATCTACGTCCCGCTGTCGACGGGGCTTCGCAAGTTCGACCGCGACCCCCTCGATGCGCCCCTGGAGGAGATCGTCATTCGAACCCAGGAAGGAGCGTCACCCTCCGAGGTCGCCGCGGTCGTCGGCGGGCTGATGCAGCGCCTGCACGGCGGTGAGAGCGACTACGAGATCGTGGTCCCCGCCGCGCTGCTCGAGCAGAGCCGACAAACGCAGCGACTGTTCGACATCGTCATGGGATGCATCGCGGGCATTTCGTTGCTCGTCGGCGGCATCGGGATCATGAACATCATGCTGGCCTCGGTGCTGGAGCAGACGCGGGCGATTGGCATCCGCCGCGCGGTTGGTGCTCGGCGCCGGGACATCCGCTTTCAGTTCCTGCTGACCTCGTTCGCCCTCTCGTTCCTCGGGGGCGTCGCCGGCATCACGTTGGGCATGGGGATCGCCTACGCGGTCGCGTTCTATGCGGACTGGCCGACGGTGGTCACCGCGAGCTCGATTCTTCTGTCGACCGGTGTCTCGGTCAGCGTGGGTCTGGTTTCCGGACTGTATCCAGCGATACGGGCATCACGCCTGGATCCGATCGAAGCGCTGCGGCACGAGTAGACCTGACGGGAGCCTGCAGGCTTGCTAGAAGGCCGGGCCTATGGAGTCTCGTGCCCCTTCGATGCTGTTGGTTGGACTGAGTCTGTGTCTTGTTGCGGGGTGTGGCGACGACGCGACCGGAGAGGGCACAGACGCTGGAACGAGCGGAGCGACGACCGCCGCCGTCACTTCGGAGGCTTCCTCCGGAAGCGCCGCGGCATCGAGTTCCAGTTCGCAACCCGAGTCGACGGGCATCACCTCGTCCTCGAGCTCGGACGCTCAGAGTGAGTCGACCACCGATGACACCGGCGGAAGCAGCAGCGGCGGTGGAATCGAGGCGACCACGCTCCGGGAGCTGGCCGATGCCGTGGACATGCGAATCGGGGCGGCGATCAAGCCGTTCGAGCTCGGCAACGACCCAGCCTATGCAGCCGTCATCGCCGAAGAGTTCAACCAGGTTACGCCTGAGTTTTCGGCCAAGTGGGGTCAACTACAGCCATCTCCCGATGTTTGGACCTTCGACGACCTCGACCTCCTCGTCGACACGGCGGTCGCCAACGAACAAGACTTCAAGGGGCACACGCTGGTCTGGTACTTCGACGTTCCGGTTTGGGCCGAGGCTCTCGGCAGCGAAGAGCTCCAGGCCGCCCTTGACGCGCACATCGATGCCACGGTCACCCGCTACGCAGATCGGATCTGGGCGTGGGATGTGGTGAACGAGGCCATCGCGGACGGTCTGACGGGCAACGAGGCGCCGGCTGAGCGCCTTCGAGACAACATCTTCGTGCAGCGGCTGGGACCTGGCTACATCGGGGACGCGTTTCGGCGCGCACGAGAGGCCGACGCCGATGCGCTGCTGCTCTACAACGACTACGACATCATCGGCCCCGGTGCGAAGTCGGACGCCGTCTACGACTTGATGGTGCAGCTCCTCGCCGAGGGCGTTCCGGTCGACGGTGTTGGCTTCCAGACGCACCTCTCGGTCGAGCGCTATCCCGGCCCCGATGTGATTCGGGCCAACCTCCAGCGCTTCGGCGCACTGGGACTCGAGGTCCACATCAGCGAGATGGATGTGGCAACGCGGAACCTGGGGGGCGCACCCGAGGACCGACTCGAGGCGCAGCGGCTCGCGTACCAGAGCGTGGTGGAGGTTTGTGCGACGGAGCCGGCGTGTACCACCGTGAGTCTGTGGGGCGTGAGCGACGACTACTCGTGGCTGAACTCGATCGAGGCTCCCGACATCCCACTGATCTTCGATGCCGACAAGGCGCGCAAGCCCGCCTACGACGGGGTGTGGTCGGGCCTGCTTGGCGAGGGGACCCAAGAGGGGGCGAACATCGTGCTCAATGGTGACTTCGAAGCCGGAGCAGCCAACTGGGAGACCCTCGGTGGCACGCTCACGATTGCGGACGGGTTGGGGCTGGGCGACTCGTTTGGCGCCCGCGTCAGCGACCGGACCGAGATCTGGATGGGGCCCTCGCAGCCGCTGGACGGCCGGTTCGCCGGGATGAGCTCGTGGGTGTTTCGGGCCCAAGTGCGCGTCTCGTCGGGAACGCACCGGGTCGGGCAGGTCCTGCGGGTGGGGTCCGGGGACGACGCCGAGTACCGGGGTGTTCGTTCGACCTCCGCCAGCACTGAGTTCACGACGCTTTCTTCGGTCTACACCGTCCTGGACGGCGGGTTTCCCTCTGAGGTGCTCATGTATCTCGAAGGACCGGAGCCCGGCGTCGACTTGTTCGTGGACGACGTCCTCGTCGCACCCCTGTCTCGCTAACATGGAAGCCTGGGCGCAATGGGTCTGTGAGACCACCGGCGCGGCCGCGGTCACGCGGACGCAGCCGATGCAAACGCTGTGGAGTGGCTACGGCACGATCGTTCGTTGCCACCTTGCGGACAGCCCGTCGCCAACGGTGATCGTCAAACATGTTCGGTGGCCGAGCGACCATGAGCACCCGCGGGGATGGGCGACCGATCGTGGCCACGCGCGCAAGGTGAAGTCCTACGCGGTCGAGGCCGCCTGGTACGAACGCCACGCCTCACGGTGCGACGCTTCTTGCCGGGTCCCGAAGTGCTTGGGGACCCAGGCGACCGAGGATGGCATCCTCCTCGCACTGGAGGACCTGGACGCCTCCGGATTTCCACGCCGCGCGTCGAGCGTGACCCGCACCGACCTGCTGGGTTGCCTGTCGTGGCTTGCGAGTTTTCACGGGACGTTCCTTGGACGCGTGCCCGACGGGCTGTGGTCCGAAGGCACGTACTGGCACCTCGAGACCCGGCCCGACGAGTGGGCCGCGCTCCCGCCCGGGCCCCTCAAGGACGCGGCGAGTCGGATCGCCGCCCGCCTTCGCGACGCTCCGTTCCAGACGCTGGTGCACGGTGACGCCAAACTGGCCAACTTCTGCTTCGGGGACCCCGGTGAGGTGGCGGGCGTGGACTTCCAGTACGTCGGAGGCGGATGCGGCATGAAAGACGTGGCGTACTTCATCAGCAGCTGCGTGGGCGAGCACGAAGCAAAGACCGTCGTGCCGAGCATGTTGGACCACTACTTCGCCGTCCTGCGCGAAGCCGCCCACGGCGTCGACACCCAGGCGCTGGAGGAGAGTTGGCGTACCCTCTACCCCGTCGCGTGGACCGACTTCTATCGGTTCTTGCAGGGGTGGAGCCCGGGCCACCCCAAGATTCACGGCTACAGCGAGAGCCTGGCGCACCAGGTCTTGGATGACGATGAACGAGAATCCCGATGAACTGTGGCGGCTAGCGAAGGTCGCCGAGGAGGCCGCGGCGAAAGCGGCCGCGTACATCAAGAGCAGCCGGCCCGCGGTGGTCGAGCACAAGGATGGAGGGGACGGGGCCGCGTCGCAGGTCGTGACGGAGGTCGACCGGGAGAGTGAGGCGATCATCCTCGAAGCGCTGCAGCCGGTGCTCGATGGTTTCGGGTTGCTCACCGAGGAACGCGAAGACGATGGGTCGCGACTCAAGACCCCAGCGTTTTGGTGCATCGATCCGCTCGACGGCACCCTCGCGTACATACGCGGAAAACGGGGCCCCGCGGTTTCGATCGCCCTCGTTCGCCAGGACGGAGTTCCGCTGGTCGGGGTGATGCAGGATGTCTTCTCAGGACAGAGAGCCCAGGCAGTGCTCGACGGCGGACTGATGGTCGACGGTGACGAGTGGTGGCCTTGGACGCGCTCGGGGGTCATGCAGGTGTTCGGGGACTGGAGCTTCGACGACGTGCCCGTGAATCGTCGCATCGCCGAGCAACTCGGCTCGGTGGCGATCAATGTCGGCCAAGCGGCGGTGCTCAACGCTTGGTCCGCGCTCACCTTCCCGCCCGCGGTGTACTTCAAACTCCCGCGGACCGGACGCGGCGGCGGGTGTTTGTGGGACTACGCCGCCACCGCGTGCTTCTTTCGAGAAGCGGGGGGCGTCGCGACGACGTTTGCAGGCGATCCGCTTCCGCTGAATCGGCCGGACACTCCGTTCCTCGCCGATTGCGGGGTGATGTTTGCGAGCGACAAGGTCTTGGCGGAAAAGGTCCGGGCTGCGGCTTCGTCGACGTAGCGCCGCGAAGGCCTCACCGTGTGGCTTTCTTCTTGGCCGCGGTCTTTTTCTTGGCCGCGGTCTTTTTCTTGGCCGCGGTCTTTTTCTTGGCCGTGGTCTTTTTCTTGGCCGCAGGCTTCTTCTTCGGCGAGGCTGTCAGCGCGTAGCTCTCGTCGAGCCACTTCGTCCACACGCGCTTGGGCAGGGGCTTGTCCGCGCTGAACCGGGCCGTGACCCAGACCCCGGATCCAATCTGCGTGTCGTCGGGAGCTTCGGCCGCCCTCGCGAATGCTTGGTCCCGGGATGCGTCGAGTTTGAACATCGCCTTGAAGCGACCACCCTGCTCGCCGACGAAGAAGAAGGCCTTCTTTCGAACCTTGAACGAGCTCTGGGTGCATGCCGTCCCCGCATCCACGTCGGGGTAGGCACAGGCGCGTTCACGCATCGCTTCTGTGGGGTCTTTGGCTTTGGCCACGTCGTGGGAACGATACCGCGAGCGTCGCCTCGACTCGTGACACGGCGGCTCAGGCTGCGGGAATGGTCTCGCAGCCGAACTTGATCGCAACCTTCCCGGCCTCAAAGTCGCGGATGGTGTCGCAGGTCTGCGGGCACACGATGATCCGCGCCGGGTTGGTGGGATCGTCGTAGTACCAGCCCTGGGCCACCCCCGCGCAGGCGGCTTCGGAGTCGACACGGCCAATGGACAAGGGCACGCCGTCGGCGTCCTCGAACTCGACGTTGACCTGGTCCGGGTCGAAGACCTCTCCGGCCGGTGCGTCGGGAATCTGGTAGCTGCACGCGAGCGAGGCGCCACCGATGACCTGCTGCGCAACCGCACCGAAGACCGGTTGAAACTCCTGATCGCAGAGGTTGCCCTCCACACCTCCGGTGAGCGTGATCAGTTCTTGGTAGACGGTGCCCTGGCTCGCTCCCAGCGCGCAGCACGAGCCGCAAGCGGGGCCGTCGGGGTCGAGCGAGCTGACGATGCCGTGGAAGACGAAGTTGCCCAGGTGCTCGGAGAGCCCCGAAAACTGGTCGCTGAACTCGGCCGCGCTCAGCGACGAGTTGTCGTCGGTGACCACCACGACGTGGGTCAGCGCGTTGGGGCGCAGCAGTGGGGAGTATCCCGGGTACAGCTCGATGAGGCGCACCAGTGCGTCGCTGCTGCCGATGCCGGAGTCGGGCACGTGCAGGAAGTCTGGCGGGTTGGAGTCCATGGTGGGACACCCTCCCGAGCCCAGTGGGGGGTCGATGCAGACTCCGGGGCTGATCAGGAACGAGTAGTCCGACAGCAGGATGATGCGCGCATCGACCTGGGCCGCGTCGATCTGAATCGAGAACGAGTTCATTTGCTGTTGAACGAACCCGGCCTCCTGAATCATGGATCCGGATGTGTCGACAGCAAAGATGATGTCCTGCGGTCTGGGCCCCAGGTCAGCTTCGTCGATGATCTCGTCACACTCGATCATCCCGCCCTCCTCGCCCGCGGATGCGGTCGTGGGGTTGCTTGTGTTGGCGGCACCGGATTCCGCTTCACCCGACTCGTCGTCGCTATCGGTGCCCTCGGCGGAGCCGGCGGTGAAGGAGATCGACGAGGCCTGCGACAGGCTGTCCTCCTCACGACCATCGTCTCCGCCACACGCGACGGCCGAAGCCGCAAGAACAACCCACCCCAACCGCCGCAGTTCCATGCTTCCCAACATCCCTGCGTACATCCTACCACACCGTCTGCGCGGTCACGGAGAGCACCGGAGAGGCGCCTCCAGCGGAAACAGCGGTTGGCATTCCAGCGGCACGGCCGCCGCCGGAAGGGCGCCACGACACTAGCGCATCGCGTCACGAAGCGCGTCGAGCCGGACGTGCCACGCGTCTTTTGCGGCAGTGACGGCTGCTTTGTCGGGAAGCATCGCGTGTTGGATCGAGACCGAGCTTTTGTTGGGCCCCTTGTCCGTGAAGTACAGCATCACGCGGGTCCCATCGTCCCAGTCTACCCGCATCGAAGTGTTGACCTTGGACGTGCGAATCTTCGTGAGTCCGGTCGGCAGCCACCGCCGCCGCCGCTTCGCATCGGCGAACATGCGGTACAGCGTCTCGATGTTGACCGCGAACGTTCGCGTCTTGTTGGCGTCGTACTGGCCCCCTCGACGTTGGCCGACGTCACGCAGGCCGCGGATGCGCTCGTACCCGACGGTGACCGTCTGCGCCCACCAGGGGCTGACGGTGTCGTAGTGCTCGCCGAGGTGTTTCGCGATGTCACGGTGCGTCCACTGCCACGCCTGCTCCTTGTCGAGAGCCGCGACCCACTGCGCCCAGGTCCGACCGGTTTTGGCTTGGACCGCCTCGTCGCTCATGCCGGCGAGTTCGGGCCACCGGGCTTTGGGGGCGGCCGGTTTGGGGGCGGCCGCTGATGCGGCTTTGGTGAGCAGAGCTGACCGCGCAGCGGTGTAGGACTCGCCGGTCTTTTCCATGCGAGCGCGGACGATGCGTTTGAAGTCTTTTTGAGTGGGCATGCCGAATTTCCTTCGTGCTGCCGTCACGAGCCATGCCCCAGCCATGCGCCCCGACGACGCAAAAAGGTGTTCGGATCCCGACCCAGAGGTTTGCCCTCCTTTGCCCCTTCTTCCACGTTGGATGCCGGTGCTGGGGACCGACGTTGGGGTTGGGCGCGAGTCGTCGCCCTGAGACGAGCATCGGCCATGCGGGGTCTCAGCGTCAAGTCGCAGCGGATTGCACCGCGAGCCCGGCAGAGAACGCGGCGAAACGCAACGCAGACCAGGAACCGCCCATGGTTCCAGCGGTGGGAGTTCTGGCATGCCAATTGCTATCTTCGCCCGAAGGTATGGGGATGATGCGAAGTCTGCAGGCGGTCTTGTGTGGAGCCGTTGTGATGGCGTGTGGTGGTCCGAGCGGTGGGGGTGGGGAGACGGGTTCTGGGAGCGAGACCGACGGCCCGAGCCCACAGACGACGACCGGACAGACAGGACCGTTGACCGGTTCGAGTGAGTCGGGAGCGGAGTCGGGCACGACGGACTCGGGGGAGACGTCCAGCAGCAGCACTGGGCAAGATGCATGTGCCGTCGACATTGAGCCGACGGACCGCATCGTGCTCACGAGCCGCGGGCCAGTCGAAGGTGCACCCACCCAGGGGGGGCCGCTGGCGTTCCTCGGGATCCCATACGTTGCGGCGCCAGTCGGTGATGCCCGGTGGACGCCCCCACAACAGCCGGCGTGTTGGACCGATGTGCTCTCGGTGGACACGTTTGGTCCGCAGTGTCCGCAGCTCGAGTCTGCGATGGGACCCGTGGTGGGTGCTGAGGACTGTCTGCACCTCAATGTTTGGACCCCTGCTGCCGACGGAGGGGGCCGGCCGGTCATGGTCTTCATTCACGGAGGAGGCAACGCCATCGGCTCCGCCTCCGACCCGTTCTACGACGGGGCCAATCTTGCCCGCGCAGGGGACCAGGTGGTCGTCACCTTCAACTACCGTCTCGGCGCACTCGGCTGGCTGACCGAGTCGGGGCTTCCGGCCGTGAACTTCGGGCTGCGAGACCAGATCGCGGCCTTGGAATGGGTGCGGGCCAACGCCGCCGTGTTTGGTGGGGACCCCGATCGCGTGACGGTGTTTGGGGAGTCCGCCGGGGCCGTGAACACGTGCACGCTGCTTGGGGCTCCGGGCGCAGCCGGGTTGTTCCAAGCCGCGATCGTGCAAAGCGGCGCGTGCAACCATCGAGACGCGGAGGTCTACGCCAAGCAGATGTCGACACCGTTTGTGCAGTCCAGCGGTTGTGCCGAGGCGGAGGACGCCCTCGAGTGTCTACGCGCGCTTCCGGCAGCGTCGGTCGTGGCGCTCGAGCCCGCGGGGTATCCTGCCGTTGCCGAAGTCGGGGGCCAAGCATGGGGCCCAAGCGTCGACGCCGAGACGCTGCCCGTGCAGTCGCTCGATGCGATGGCGGCCGGAGAACACAACGACGTCCCGTTGATCATTGGGGCCAATGCGGAGGAAACCTGGAAGAGCGTGCCGGAGCTGCCCTCTGAGGAGGCCTACGCTGCGGTCGTCGCAGCGTCCTTCGGTGCGCTTTCAGGCGCCGTGCTGCAGCAATACCCCGCCGCAGACTATGCGAGCCCCACAGATGCCTACGTGGCGCTCACCTCCGACCTCAAGTTCGTTTGCACAGCGCGACGGTCTTTACGGGCCGCGGCCACGGGACGCAGCCCGATTTACCGATATCACTTCGCGCACGACGACTACTTCGCACCTGGCGGCGAGACAGCGTCGTTTCATGGGCTCGAGCTGGTCTACATCTTTGGGAACTTCGACCAGGTGCTTCCGGGTGTCCGCTACCCAATGACGGTCGCAGACGAGCGGATGCGGGACACGATGCAGGCGCTGTGGTCGAGCTTTGCCGCGGGGGAGCTGAGCGGTGACCCCGCCTGGCCCGTCTACGATCCGGACACCGATCCGTACCTCCTGCTCGAGGACCCGGTCACGGCGGGGGAGGGCGTCCGGACCACGCAGTGCGACTTTTGGGAACAGCTCGCCGGCGGATGAGGCTCGGCTGTGCGGTGCCGTCCTACGCCCCGTCCTCGTAGACGGTGATCGCCTGGATCACACGCTTGGCCGCTCGTTTTGCAGATCGCGGGGTGGGGTGCAACCCATCGGGCAACGTGGCCATGTTCGCCCAGGCGTCGACGATGATCGCGTCCGGGAGATCCTCGGCGATCCGCTCGTGCCACATCTCGGCAAGCTGGTTCCACTGATCCTCGTTGGCGTACCAGGTCAGCCCCGTCGCAGCGGCTTGAATCGAGAGATCGATGTCACCGTAGTCGGGATACTTGGGGAACACGGGCACCAATCCCGCATCGGTGGCATCGGCGGCCGCTTCGAGGACTTCATCGAGGAAGTCCTCAATCTCCGCTTCGTCGCATGGTTCCGATTCGAGCTGGGGGATCCCGGCGGCACCCGAATGCATGCAGTCATTGACCAGGCCGAAATACACGTACTGCGCATTGTATCCGAGCACTTGAGTTGGGTCTGCGGGGTCTGGAATTGCAACGCGAGCCAGCGCCTTGTGCAGCTGGCCCGCGTAGCCGAGCCACCCGACGGGAAGGCAGAATGCATCGAGGCACATCTGTCGATCCGTCGCGGTTGCGCCAGCCTGGGCTTCATTCACCACGAACCTGCCTTGGCGGGAGAGGGCATCTCCAAGGTCCATGTAGCTGCCGAATCCGACGGAGGAGCCGCCGAACGGACCCTGCATCATGTCGTCGAGGGGGAGCTTGCCCTCGGCGTACGAGGCTCCGATGACGAGGATGGGGCTGTCGGTGGGCTCGGGCAGTGGCGCCGCTTTGGCAACCGTCGACGTCGTCAGGGAGAGAGCCGCCACGAAAAGGCTGCCGGGTGTACGAAGGGGGAGGTTCCGGATGTTCATTGGAGAGTGTCTCGGTTGTGGGAACGCCGTAGGCCGCTTGGCGGATCATAGGCTTCGTCGTTCTGGCCGGTGTTGGGAATGCGGCGGCGCTGGACGATGCCGCTACTGCGGCGGGGCAAACCGCTCGAAGAGCGCCTCTGTATCCATTCTGTCGCGCTTGTCGCCCGCCTTCGTCGCCCGAATCGGTTGCTCGGATGCGTCCTGCCAGCGGAGCTTCGGCCACCAGCGCTGCGTGTCCCCCAACGTACGCATCTCGATGCTCTCGCCCGGCCGCGGCGTGGCGACGGTGACACCGAGCTCTGCCGCTTTTGCGTGGACGCGCTCGATCGGGGCGGTCCACCCATGCGGGGCGAGCCGGAACAAGCCCCAGTGGACCGGCAACAGCGCCTCCCCGCGGACCATGAGGTGGGCGAGGACCGCCTGCTCGGGGCCGAGGTGCCAGTCCGGCCAGGCTTCGTTGTATTGACCGACCTCGATCATCGTCAAGTCGAAGGGCCCGTACTCGGCCCCGATTCTTTCCATCGCGGGGAACAGGCCGGTGTCTCCGGAGACGTAGACGCGGTGCTGCGGACCGACCAGCGCGTAGCCGGCCCACAACGTGCGATCGCGGGTGCTCACCCGGCGCCCGGACGCATGCCGAGCCGGTAGACAGGCGACACGAACGGGCCCGAGCGTGACCTCTTCCCACCAATCGACTTCGGTGATGCGCTCGGCGGGCACGCCCCAACGTTGCAGGTGCCCCCCCACGCCCAGCGGGACGATGAAGCGAGTGTCCCACGCGGCGATTCTGCGGATCGTCGTGTGGTCGAGGTGGTCGTAGTGGTCGTGGGAGATCAACACCGCATCTACAGCGGGCACCTGGTCCAACGGCAAGGGCGGGGCGTACCAGCGCTTCGGTCCAAGTCTGCGGAAGGGAGAGGAGCGGGGTCCCCAATGGGGATCCGTGAGCACCTTGATGCCGTGGAGCTCGAGCAGGACCGACGAGTGCCCAAGCCAAGTCGCTCGCAGTCCCGATTTCGGGGGCGTGTCGAACTCGTCGCGGGTTCGCGGAACCACGGGCAGCGGTGCCTCGGGCTTGTCTTGAATCCCCCGCGGGGTTCCACCCAGCACGCCCCATGCGTTGATGTACATCGGCTCAGGATTCTTGAATTTGCGCCCCTGGTGCTGGGGGGAGGCGTCCAGCCGTTTGCGTTCGGCACGATGGGGGGAACGACCGAACCCCGCGCAACCGAGGAGCGCCGCGGCCAGACCGAGGATGAGAGCGGCGCGAATCATCGAGCTGCGCCGACGGTAGCCTCCAGTGCCCGCCCAAGTCGACAAGCACACGGCGCCACCGCTCAACGTGGCTTCGTGGACTCGAGGACGAACAACAGCGGGAGTCCAACCCACTTCTTCGCGCTACGGGAGGACTCGGCGAGCGTCTGCGTCATGATGTGTTCGGAGGCGTGGCCGATCCTCAACCCGGCGCGCGTGGCCGCCATGACGTAGTCGGAGACCGTGTGCGCCTCGCCCTGCATCTGGAATTTCGGTCCTTCCGGGGCTTCTCGGAATCGAGCGTGATAGCCCCGCCGAAGCATCTCGGGATGGAAGTCGCTGATGAGCACCCGCCCGCCGGGACGACAAGCCCGGGCCATCTCAGCGAAGATGAGGTCGAGCTTGGGAAGGTGTTCGAGCACCAGGCAGCAGGTCACGAGATCGGCCATGCCGTCGGACTGCGGCAGACCCTGGGTGAGGTCGTGCTCCACGAGTTCGATCTGGGGAGCATCTTTGGCGCGCAGCTGCTCCAGCATCCCGCCGGAGAAGTCGACGCCGGTGACCCGAGCCCCCTGTCGAGCCATCCAGTGCGCGTGCCGACCCGTACCGCATCCGACATCGAGGACATCCAGATCTCGCGGCGACCCGATGCGTTCGCGGACGAGCGGTTGTTCGAGTGCGATCAGGGGGTTGTCGTAGGCGTCGTAGGTCGAGGACCAGCGATCGTAGCCTTCTTGGGTGGGCAACTCGGTGATGGCGTCGGTCGGAGAGGACATCGCTCGGCTCGCAACGTAGCCGCTGGGCTGCTCCTGTGGAAGGACTCTCGTTGGCGATTCCAGATGCGCGCTGGGCTCCGGCGGGGTCGGCGACACAGTCCCAAACGCGGCCACTGTGGCTCACGGGCCGGGAACCAAAACGGGACCGGCTTCGCGTTGCACAGCGTTCAGGCGCCGAATACGTTGTTCTCGATTTCGACAGTCTGTCGAAGAACGACCGGGACACTGGATGACGACGACGCTGAAACTCCCCCCTTTGTACTGTCCCTTTGAGCCAGGGATCCACGCCCAGGTCGAGGTCGCGGAAGCCTGGATGTTGCGCTTCTGCAAGCGACACAAGATCGGGGCCGGGCGGCTGAGCGAGGACGATCTCCGGGCGATGAGAATCGCCGAGTTCGTGGCGCGGGCCTACCCGGATGTGAGCATCGAGCGGCTGTGCATCATCCTGGACTGGACCGTGTGGGCGTTTGTGGCGGACGATCGGGCTGACTTCACGTCGCCCGAGCAACTCCGCGTGCGGTATGGCGAGTGTTTGCGGACGCTGCGAGGAACCGCGCCGCTCAGCGATCGCGTTGCGCCGCTGGACGAACTCCGGCACCGGATTGTGGCGGCCAGTGGAGAGCGCTGCCTGCAGCGGTTTGCGAAGGCGGTGGAGACCTGGTTCGACGCGATGCTGTGGGAGGTCTCGAACCGGGCCGGTCATGCTGCACCGAGCCTCGCCGAGTACATCGAGGTTCGCGAGTTCGACGTCGGCATGTACACCGAGTTCGCGTTGTTCGATGTCACCCACGCGACGGACCAGACGGACGCCATCTGGGACATCGCCGAGGTCAGGACGCTGATGGCCGCGACCTCCAACATCATCGGGTGGTCCAACGACATCTACTCCTATCTCAAGGAGAGCGCCCTGAAAGACCCGCACAACCTCGTCGGGTTGTTGGCGGAGCATCGGGGTCTCAGCATTCCCGAGGCGCTGGCGGAGGCGGCGATCATGCACAATCGGGAGGTCGATCGCTTCGTGCGGATCGAGTCACGACTCGTTCCTAGACTCGCTGACTTTCCCGAGGCCGTGCGCTTCACCGAGATGCTCCGGTCTTGGATTCGAAGCAACCTCGACTGGTCGTTGCGTTCCGCGCGATACGAGACAAAAGGGGCAAAGGTAGTCGCCGCACGCCCCAGCACCGACGCCTACCGAGTCATCCCACCCGGACCGGCGCGGGGCGTGGTGCGGCGAGGTCGACGCGCCAGGCCCATCGAAGTACGCCGTTAGAGAGGCATCTTTCTAGCTGTCGCAGTGATCGGACGCTATGAAGCATTCGGATGTGGAGTATCGAGGCAGGCCCGGGACGGATCCTGATCCGCCCATCGGGCCACCTGTTGCTGGAGGAGTCTTCGGTTGCGGCCGATGACTTCGAGCAAGAGCTTGCCAAGCTCCAGGGCTCTTGCGTGCTGATCATCGACTTGAGCGGTCTCACCGGCTACGACTCCGAAGTCCGTCGAATCTGGCAAGAGACGATGAAACGCAGCAGCGGAATGTTCAGCTCCATCGTTTGGGTCAGCGACAAGCCCCTGTTCCGGATGGTGGCGGCCAGCGTCAGCCTGTTCACCGGGATCCCAGGTCGGGTGGTCGGAAGCCACGAAGACCCGCTCAAGTTTGCCGTCTGATCCGCGTGCATGACGCGGATCGCTCTCGCCGCGCCGGGCCTGCCGTGCCGTAACCTGCGCTCACCCCAAATCGTTCTTGGGGTTGAGGCAGATATGGCTACCCAAGGAACCACGCTCGAGATCACGGAGAGCAACTTCCCCGACACCGTCAAAGAGGGCATCGTGCTGCTCGATTTCTGGGCCGCCTGGTGTGGCCCGTGTCGCGCCTTCGCCCCGACGTTCGAAGCTGCTGCAGCGAAGCACCCCGACATCAAGTTCGGAAAGATCGATACCGAGGCTCAGCAGGCGCTGGCGCAGGCGTTTCAGATCCGTTCGATCCCTACGTTGATGGTCTTCCGCGACAACATCCTGCTCGCGCAGGAAGCAGGGGCGCTGCCCCCGTCGGCGCTCGAAGAGATGATCACCAAGGTCCGGGAGCTCGACATGGACGAGGTCCGAACGCAGATCGCGGCCGAGAAGAAGGAAGCCGAAGCCGCCGACGCGTAGGGGACGTTCGATCGGGCTGCCGTCGATGTTCGGCCGACAGCCCCCTCTGGGCGCGTGCCCGGGGTTTTGACCTGGTGCGTGCTCCGTCGCACGCTCTTGCCCTTGAGTACGGACCGCCCCTGGGTCCATGCTGCGGCCGATGACGCAGGCCAACGACAAGCCCGGCTTCCGCGACGTTCCCCGGACCGCCCTGGTGACGGGCTCGAGCGGCTTCGTGGGCCAGCGCTTGGTCGAGATGTTGATCGAGCGCGGTGCTGAGCGCGTGGTCGCGTTCGACATCGGCGATCCCATGGAGCCGTTCTCGCAGCCGGAGGTTGAGGCGGTCCGCGGCGACATCACGGACGCTGAGGCCGTCAAGAAGGCATGCGAGGGGGTGGAGTGCGTGTTCCACCTCGCGGCCCTGGTTGGCCCCTACCACGAGGAGCACACCTACGAAGCGGTCAACTACGGCGGCTGCCTCAACGTGCTGGAAGCCTGCCGTGCCCACGGGATCCGCAAGCTCGTCCTGAGTAGCAGCCCCAGCACTCGTTTTCCGTACCCGGACCCCAACGTTCGCGGCAAGCGAGAGGATGAGCTTGAGGCGGACAACGGGGGGACGTACTCGCCCCAATTCCACGCGACCTACGCCCGCACCAAGGCGATGGGTGAGCAGGCGGTCCTGGAGGCGTGTTCGGACACGCTGATGACGATCGCCGTCGCGCCCCACCAAGTGTACGGACCGCGCGACCCTTTGTTCTTGCCCAGCATTCTCGAAGCTGCCCGCGGGGGCAAGCTGCGCGTGTTCGGAGACGGCAAGAACAAGATCTCGTTCACGCACGTGGACAACTACTGCCACGGGCTGATCCTGGGCGCCGAGGCGCTGCACGAAGGCTCGGCCGCGCTCGCGAAGTTTTACGTGTGCACCGACAAAGAGCCGCAGCTGCTGTGGGACGCGCTCGAGGAGGCGGTGACCGGCGTGGGCCTGCCCTCGCTCAAGGCCAAGCGGTCGCTACCGCCGTGGCTGATGATGGGCGCAGCACGAGCCACGATGGGCTTGGGTCAGGTGATGTCCAAGGCCACGGGCACGCCGTATCCGCACGTGATGCGGAAGCTCAAGCTCAACACCTTCGCGGTGAAGATGCTGCTCATCGACCGCTGGTTCGACATCTCCAGGGCGGAGCGCGACCTCGAGTACGTACCTCTGCTCTCGTTCGAGCAGGGTTGGTCACAGACCATCGAGTACTTCCGCGAGCGCGGAGCCTAGGCGGGCTTCCAGCCCTTCTTGATCTCGCTGGCGAGCAGCTCCTCGGCGAGCGCAGCGGCAGTGACTTCGTCGGGCGCGAGCCGGACGGTCCGCTTGAGGGGATCCTTGCGACTGGGGCTGTAATCGGTGAAGTGGACGACGTACGCGGGGAACAGCGGGTCTACGGCGTCCTTGTTTGTCTTCCAGAGCAGCAGCTTGCGGACGGCGGTCTTGCCCTTGGTCACCTTGGTGAAGGCTTCGCGGCGAATGACCTCGCTCTTGGGCAGCTCGGCCATCGGCGCGGCGGCATCCGCTTCGGTGACGAGGACGCGCTCGAACACCTGCCGGACCGGTACGTCGCCGGCGACGGCTTGTTTGTCGTCACGAACACGGACCAGCCGAGGATGCAGGATGCTGACACCAGGCATTCGCCCTCTGGCCTGCCACGCGCCCTCGCCGTGGTCGAGCACCATGCGCTGGACCGGGTCTCCACCGGAGGTGTCGCCCTGGACGTCGCTGATCCGGATCTCGACGACGACGCTGGGGCGGACGGCCTGAAACAGCGCGCCTTTGGTGTTGGCCTCGCTGTAGTTCGAGGGGCAGTCCAGCGGTTGGACGGTCTTGCCGAGCGTGCGCCGGTGGTCTTCGCTTCCGAGATTTCCACAGTGCCCGATGACTTGATACGTGTCGTCGGGCCGGATGAGGGCCAACAGCAGCGAGCTCAGCTGGGTCGGATCTTCGGTGCGTTCGGTGTAGCCGATCACGACCGCGTCGATGGTGACGCTGGGCTTGACCTTGTAAGTGTGCTGCGACGGGGTGCGGACGACGAGGCCCTCGGCCTTGCCCCCTGCTGCCCAGGTTTCGAAGAGCGCGGCGACCTCGGCCTTGGTCTCGCAACTCTCGCTCTTGACCGCGCGCAGTCGCTTGCCACCGCCGAGCAGCCGTTGCACGACATCGAAGCGCTCCTTGTAGCTGCTCAGGGGCATCTTGGCTTCGCTGTCCCCACCCCACACGAGGTCGAAGGCCATGAACGCCACGCGTTCGACCTGCGCCTTCGCCTCTCCGGCCAGGGCGCTCGCGAGGTCGCCGTGTCGAGACCGGCCTTCTTTGCGCGCGGCGAACAGTTCGCCGGCGATCACGGTCGTACCCTCGGTGTTCGGGAGAGCCTTGCGGGCCTCCTCGAGTACGGGGATGTTGCCGCTCAGAACGCGCCCCGCCGGGTTGGCGAGGAAGACGTCTCCGTCCTCGAACACGAGGCACCATTGCTCGCCGTCGACCTTGGGGGAGACGAGGTAGGGCCCCGGAGGCAGGCGTCCTTCGAGCTCGTCGGGGACCAGCGCGGTGTAGCGGCTTGCGATGCCTCGCTTGTAGCGTCGGACCGCATTCGCAAGCTCGAGGTTGGTGACCGAGCCGGCGGGCGAGTGTTGGCCCTTGCCGCACGGTCTTGCGCTTTCGGTGCTGAAGCTGGGCATGGCTACTCCGCCTTGTCGGCCTCGGCGGGAGCCGGGCGCTTGAGTTCGAGATGGCTGAGGTGAAGGAGCAAGGCAAACTTGTCTCCGTCGACCCGGCCCTCGAGGAAGGCTCGGTATGGGGAGCCGTTCTCCTGGAGCACCAGCGGTTCCTTGCCCGAGGAACCACCGCCCAGCAGGACGACCTCATCCGAGTTCGCGAGCTCCTTGGCCATGGCGGCCAGGAAATCGAAACTGAGGCCGTCGACGTGAGACAGGGCGATCGTGCGGGTGAAGGCGAACTTCCGAACCGCGTCTCGTTTCTTCACCGTTTTTCCGGTCCAGCGAACCGGGAGGTCGGCGTTGACGTTGGCGTGCTGGTCCTCGGGAGCCCGACGTTCGCGCTCACTCCCGTCGGGGTTGAGGATGACTTCGACCGTGTTGGGGACGGCGTGCATGACGTCGCCCTTGGCGGTCAGGAACACACGCGCTGAGGGGACGAACTGTCGGCCGACGACCTCGAGGTCGACCTCGGGGTCCCCGGCGACGAGCTGGTCGCCGTAGTCCGGGCCGAGGGTCGACTCGATCTGCGCGTGCATGGTGGCTGGGGTCGCAGCCAGGTAACGTCGGAACTCGATCTCCTGGCCGGGCAACCCTGGCTTCGGTCCCGCGGGAGCCTTGGCCGAGACGAACGTGACGGTGGCATCTCGGCCACCGGCATTGGCGATATGAATCTGTCGCATGGTCGGGGCCTCCTAGAACATCTCGAAGTCGAGCTCGTCGCTGTCGTCGTCCTCGTCGTCGTCGACCGGCAGGACGGGTTGCTCGAGCGTGCACCACGGGGTTTCGAACGCGTCGCCCAGCAACGCGAATGTGCCGTGTTCGTTGGCCACCAGAAACGCCGTCTCGACGTGGTAGTCGGCCCGCATGTTGAACGGGAACTGGAAGATGCCTCCCTCGTTCAGCCGGGACTGCAGCGCGTCGTCGACCTCGTCGGCATCGAGCATGTAGACGGTGGTGATGGCGGCGTTGAGGAGGGCGTCCGGGTCGACCTCGGTCAGCGCCTGGGCTGCGCCGAGGGTCGATGGGTGTTTTTCGACCGGGTTGCCGTCGGTGTCGAGGCCAACGAGTTCGCTGGTCTGCACCCATCGACCCGTCCCATCGAAGTAGCCCTGGCCGGTCATCCCCGAGGTGACAAGCATCGAGCCGTCATCGGTCAGCGTGGCCCGCTGGCACGGGTCTCCGTCCGAATCGAGCGGGATCCGCTTCCGGGTCGCGTACAGCTTCTTCCGGTCCAACCGGGAGAACCCAAAGCTGGACGCGGCTCCATCGAGGGTGACGACGATCGTCCTGGCCATCAGTGGCAGAGCTTAGCAAGGGTTGCCGGGGCGCGCGATGCTCGCGCCCGGCGGAGTCCCGGGCGCGTCGCCGCCCGGGCCGGGGACGAGGTCAGTCGAGCGGGACCGCTTGCACGCCCCAGGGTCCCATCGCGCAGTAGGCGGTGCCATCGCGGGTCTGGAGGTCAGCGCAATACGAGCCCCACAGCTCGTGGACTTGGAAGCTGGGGGCGGCCGGGTCGGATGCGTCGAGTTGCCCGATGCCAGAGCTGGCTCGGAACAGCAGCTCGTCCCCCAGTGCGGTGAGGTCTCCCAACCATCCGCCGCCTTGACCCACGACGTAGGTTCCCCCGACCGCGAGGTCGTCGGACGCCCAGTCGGCGACAATGGCGATCTCGGATGTCGGGGACCCGATGTACCCAGCGTCCTCGGCCCATTCGTAGCTGCCTCGCTGGATGCTCACAAAGAGTCGGTCGTCGGAGGCGGCCGCGCGCCGAAGCCCGCCATCGGAACCTTCGATGTCCGCGGTGTCCAGCAGCGAGGCGCCGTCCCCTTGGACCTGCACCAGGTGCAGCGGACGATGGGCGAGCGCGCAGCTGTCGTCGACGTAGGAGTACCAAGACGCGGCATGGGTCCAGCACGCCTCTTCATCCGCACTCGACTCCAGCTGGAAGTCCGCGACGACGGCTCGACTCGAAGCCTCGTCCCAGGCGATGACCGCCCCCGGGACGTTGACCGCTGCCGCTGCCGAGGCGCCGGCAGCGGAGGAGAGCTCGAGGCGTTCGAGGAAGAACCGCACCTTGCTCTCGTCGCCGGCGACCGGTGCCATGTGCCACGAGATGCCGATGCCGTCGTGCACTTGCAGTCCGCCGTGAGCGAGCCCTTCGGGACGCTCGATCGACTGGGCGTGTGTCGGCTGCCCGGGGATGCTGAGGTCGACGACTTCGAAAATGCTGGTGGATGCTCCCGGGCCGTTCTCCTCCCAGTTTTGGAAGCCGGTGACGATGACCATCGTGTCGCCCACGATGCGGACGGACCGCTCTTCGCTGCTGACCGTTTGCCCGGCGCCCCAGCTGCGGGTCCCGGGGAACTCCAGTGAGTCCACATAGGCCGGGGCCGATGGGTCGGTCACGTCGACAACGTCGATCACCGTGCTGGCATCGGGTCCCCAGCCGCCGCCCAACTCAGCCTCGCGCACCAGGTAGACAAAGCCCTCGTGGACGAACATTTCGCTCTCCAGGTACCCGTAGTGGGAACAGCCCCATTCGGCGGCTTCGGGTCCCTCGGGCGGAGGTGGGGTGAGCGAGTCGAGGGACATCGATCCGAGCGCCACTGGGCTATCGGGGTTCGCGGGGTCGACGGTTTCGAGCCGGGTCTCGCCGTTCCACCAATCCGTCGCCATTCGGACCATCACGGTTCCGTCCTCGTTCATCGCGATGTGGTCCGCAATGCTGGCCGTTGCGAGCTGCGTGGTCTTCTCAGGAGCGTCTCGGTCACTGACGTCGAACACCTCGACCGAGCTGTCCGAGACCCCCAACAACCGATCGTCATGCACCAGGGCCCGGCGCGCGCTGCCCTCCATCGGAGCGACTCCGCGGAGCGCGAGCGTATCGTCGGCCCAGTCCACGAGTTGAATACCGCTGAGGTAGTCACCACACCCGTAGCCCTCCGCCGTGTGGGACCAACCGCTGAACGGGATCAGGAGCAAACCAAGCTCGTCGAGGACCTGAAAACTCTTGTGCAGCCGATCTTGGTCCTCGGCAAACGACGCCCAATCACCGCCGAAGTTCACCCGTTCGATCATCGTCGGGTTGGCGAAGTCGGACACGTCGAACAGGCTGGCGTTGAGCGAGCCTGTGGGGTTGTCGCGGTCGAAGCCGATGCCGAGCACGCGGTCGCCCCGAGTTTCCATGTGGTAGACGAAGCCCGGGATCTCGAGTTCTCCGACCTGCAGCGGGGAGGCGGGATCGGACAGGTCGAGCGTGAACAGCGGGTCCGTCTGCTCAAAGGTGATCGCGTAGGCGTGTTCGCCATCGAAGCGCACGCTCTGGAGTGTTTCGGGCCGAGGCAGTGTCAAGGCCAGGCTGCCCAGCGCTGTGAGATCTGTTGCGCTCGTGACTTGGAAGGTCTCGATGCGCGGCGGGGTGGTACCGGACCAACCAGGCTGGCTGATCACGCGCAGCACGCCGTCGTACTCGTCCATCTGCCAGCGGCTCTCGATGCGTCCGGCCACGGCAAGGCTGGCGCCGGCGCTCAACGAACCTGTTGGGTCGCTGATATCGACGACCTCGATGGTTGAGAAGTCTTCGGGTCCGGCATTCCAGTCAGGTCCGCCGATGTACAGCCGCTGGTCAGTGGCGCTCACGCTGCGCAGACCACCCCAGCTCTCGGCGTCTGCCAACCGGAGCTGGTCGACCATCTGCACGTCGGTTTCGTCCGAGACGTCGAGCGAGGTGACGACGGTGTCGTTGGTCCCCTCCTCACAGGACCAGCACCAGCTGTCCTCCTTGCTCACGACGTACAGCACGTCGCCGACGCGGCGGGAGTCCGACAAGTATCCCGGCATCGAGAAGTCGCCCTCGAGCGTGATGTTGGCGGGATCCGAGGCGTCGAGCGCAAGAAGCCGGCTGTCGGCCTGCCACGTGAACACTCCGGTCTCCGGGTCCTCGGCATACTCCCCCCAGCCTTGGTACATGACGAAGACCTGCCCCTGCTCGACGTACATTTCGAACGGCTCGGCGTGGGCCCGGAATCGACCGAGGACCGGGAGTTGGTCTGGCGTGGAGACATCGATGATGGTGAGGCCGCCGAAGCGAGACAGCGCGTAGAGCCGGTCCCCCTCGATGTGCACGATGTCGGCTTCGGCGACGTCGCGGGATCCGTCGTCGCCCCCGCTGTCGTCGCCCCCTTCCTCGCCGCCGCCGGTGGGGTCGGAGGCTCCGTCTCCACCGTTGTCACCTCCGTACGGGTTGTCCGATACGAACTCACCGGCGACCGGTGGGGTGCTCTCCTGGGCACATCCGGTCAGCGCGGCCGCCGCGAGCACCAACACAGACCATCGAGTCATCGCTTCCAAGCCAACCATGTTCAACGATTAGTGTTGGTGCAGTGCGGCGGTGGTGCCAGGTCTCTCCCCCGCAAAAAACGGATCTTGTTCGGCGCGGGCCGTCGAAACTTGCGCGTGGTGGGGCTTCTCGCGCGAAGCCGCGACATCAATGTCGTGTCTCAGCGCAGGCGGACCCGTCGGACCTCGAAGGGAAGCTCGGGGGGCGCAGGGTCGAGACCGTACAGATGGTCGAACTGACCTTCTGCCACCCACGCCGAATCTCCGACGACCGCGACGGTTGTCGGAAAGTCGAAGTCGTCGGCCACCGTCGTGAGGCTGAGCTCGCCAAGGTCGAGACGGCTCAAACGTGTGGCAAACCCCTCGACGACCAGGAGGCCTCGACGGTAGGGGATCATGCCGTCGGGCCCGGCCAGGGTTCCGGCCCCGCCGAGCACGGTCACCGCGCCCGCGGTGTCGTCGGCCAGAACCGGAATCTCGAAAAGCCGGCCGTCCGCATAACTCCCGACTCGTAGCGATCCGCCCGAACTCCATGCGATGCCGTTGAGTCCGAACTGTTCGGGCGGGACGACGAACTCCGGTGCCGCGACCCAGGTCTCTGCCGGTGTCGGCATCCGCGCGTCCTCTTCGTCGACTCGGAGGATGCGATGACCGAACGAGTCGGTTGCGTACACGTTGCCTGCGTCATCGATCGCGATGTCGTTGCACATGCCGGGGCTGTCCCAGCTGTGGCTCGCAACCGGTGCCCCCGAGCTCAGGTCGAAGGCCTCGAGCGACGCGAAAGTCTGCTGCGTGCTGTCTGAAGCACAAACCCACAGCAGGCTGCGCGCCTCGTCGACCCGTAGACCCACGGCGCCAGGAAGGATGCCTGCCGGGATGAAGTCTTCGACGACACCATCGCAGGTGGAGGCGCGCACGACCTCCCCGGTCGCGATGCTTCCGACGAACAAGTGCTCCTCGTACGCCGCGACCCCTTCGGGATAGAAGTTGTCCCCGGGGAGGTCGATGCGCTCGAGGTCGCAGTCGGCCCCCTGAGTCGTCTCGCTGCTTGCTCCGGTTGTCTCGCTCGACGATGTGTCGCCGGTGTTCGGACCCCCTGAGCTGTTCTCAGCGTGGCCTGTACTTGTGTCTGCGTCGATGCTGCTCGTGCTGCTGGAGGTCATCGAGAGGTCGCCGGTGCTCCCGGGCGTGGTGGCGTCGTTCGAGGGGTCACCTCCGCAGGCGCCGAGCAGGAGAACAAGGCTCATCACGGCGGAGCGGGAAAGGATGTCGTTCATGGGCTGAACATGACGACCCACGATGATTTGTCATATGGATGTTCTGAATCTGTAATATTCGCGTTGTGAATGTTCTGGCCGCGGATCTGAATCTCTTCGTCGTCTTCGAAGCGATGCTCGAGGAGCACAGCGTCTCCCGGGCAGCGCGCCGGGTCGGACTGAGTC